>LAZR01000055.1_pt1 | contig 161601 bp, 149 predicted proteins | sample 329461 | NCBI WGS metagenome assembly LAZR01 (sample SAMN03002196, study PRJNA259156) | marine sediment metagenome | biome: sea floor; feature: Hydrothermal impacted sediments; material: marine sediment; isolation source: Loki non-amplified sample from Loki's castle hydrothermal vent sediment ...
GGCCCAGAATATATCAGTGGTAAGCTGATGGAGTGGGCAGAGAAACGCAATGTTCGACTGGAATACATCCAGCCGGGCAAGCCACAACAGAATGCCTACATTGAGCGCTATAACCGCACCGTTCGCGGCGAATGGCTCGGGCAATACATCTTCGAAACCATTGAGGAGGCACAAGACCAAGCAACTGAATGGCTCTGGACTTACAACAACGAGCGACCCAACATGGGTATCGGCGGCATGACACCCGCCATGAAACTGAAAACAGCCGCCTGAATTCTACGGTTGGACCCCATTAAAAATGGGGGGATTACCCACCCTCAAACACTCGAAAGCCATGCCAGTGGGCATCGAACAGCATCTCATGCGTTTGCAGCCGATAGGCCCGGACCAGAAATGCGCGGCTGTGAGACAGCTTGATATGGGCGACCTGAAGCTTGAGGCGTTCGCCCCCGACATAGGCCCAGTCCTCGCTCCAGTCGAATTGGAACGCCTCGCCTGGCTGAAAGACCAACGGCACGAAAACACCACGGTCAGTCGTATGTTGAGCACGCTGTCGTTCGCCCTTCCAGTTCCGCACGAAGGCCGCGACACGCTCATATGAACCATCAAAACCGAGCTGAACCAGATCCGCATGCATCTGCTTGGCCGTTCGCCGTTCCTTCCGTGATTTACGCTGCTCAGACAGCAACCAGCCTGTCAGCTTAAGGGTCCAACTTGCTCGGTCGGTCCAAAATCTGGAACTCGGGCTCAACTATCCCTGTCCGCAGATACTTCTTGATCGTGTTGCGAGACACCCCTGTCCGGCGCGCAATCTCGCGGATGGGCATCTTGCCTCGCAGAGCCCATTTCCGAATAATCCTCAGAAATCCCATGTCTAACACTCCAATAGCTCCCAGCTGATTCAAGCAGGGGCAAGGTTGCACATGGGTCAATTCTCAATGACAATTTCTAAAGTTGCCGGGTCAGTTCTCGGTGACAATCAACACCCACGCAGGTATGCGCGCACTGTCCGGCGGCGCGAAACGCTCGGCTGTGTCAAGGTGCTGGCAATATCGTCTTCGGTCAGATCTTCTGCCGGACCATCCAGCCAAGGTGCAAGCTCCCGCTCCAAACACCGCCCGACTTCGGCCCCAGTTCGCTTGTGGATCAGCTTTTCCCGCTGGTACAAGTTCACTACCTCGCTCAGCGTCTTGCGACGTTGCAATGCCTCGGCCTTTGTCTTTCGAGCGTCGGCGTCCGCCTTCAACCGCTCCATGATGTCTATGCCGTTTTGTGCGTCAACGTAAGTTTCGGTCGCCATCTGCCGTGCGTCCTTCAGACTGATAGTCGGGTAGCGTCCCAGAGTTCGCGTCTTCCGCCCGATGCGCCCTGTTACAAGATAATCGAATATCCAACTTTTCGCAGTGTGGCTCACACGCAAGCGCAATCCCGGTGTGACCAAGTCGGTGTAAACCGTTTGCTCCTTACCATCGGCGGGCTTCAGGTTCTTCACCGTTGCATCAGTGAACTTTAGCTTTCGTTGCATGGCGCGATCCTACAAACTTACTACAAACAAATAGTGCGGCTTTTGAAGTACTGCAACCCCCTCTAACCCACGCCAATACACTGCCAAAGGCATTCAATATATTAATAATAATGAGTAATTTTAGTTTTACGCTATACGTTCTGGTGCGCAGTAGTTCGGCCTGCATAGTATTACAAATCCGTGTACAGGAGTTCGATTCTCCTACTCACCTCCAATTAATTTTAAAAGTTCGATCTTCAAACCGCAGTTGAGTGTCAGTATTGGCAGGGCAGTCTATTAGGCGCTCTGCTGGTCTTTTTTGCGCGAGGGCTGCCGTACTCCTCCAGTGCTAGCGCGCTGATGCGGGAAGCCGGGCAAGGTCAACGCCCGGCGAGTCTTTCAGCGTTCTAAGCACAATCTCAGACCTGACCTGCGCTACGAGTTCGTGCGGCAGCAAGTGTTCGTGTATGAAGCGTGCAAAGCTCTCTAGGTCGGGGGTGCGCAGATCAAGAATATAATCTGCATCCCCAGAGACGGAGAAGGCAGCGCGGACTTCAGGGTGGCGGGCGATAAAGCTGGCAAAGCCACTTTCGTTGGTGCCGCCGTGGCTGCGCAGGTTGACACGGACAATCGCGCGTAGTCCAAAGCCCAGCCGGTCCGCGTTCAACCGTGCAGAGTATCCGGAAATAAGCTGCGCTGCCTCGAGCGCCGAGCGTCGCCGCGAGCATTGCGACGGGGAAAGGTTCACTATTTCTGACAGAGCGGTGTTGGTCAGCGCTCCGTCCTGCTGGAGCGCCCTGAGTATTGCGATATCGAATCCGTCTAGCGACATAATAGCCTATCTTTCTATCTGAGTCGTGCAGGATGAACATGAAATGTGTTTCCAAGCTACAATAATCCCCGCTTCTATGCGATTTTTGTGTAAAGTTGCATAGATTTTACGCGTAGTATGCACGCACCATGCGCGGACGCTGATGCACAATGAATTCAACCAATACTTGGAGGAGTTTGCACCATGGGACCGTTTCCACACGACGCGCCAAAGGCCACTATTTCCGATCAGAACCCTGCAGGGACTGACGGGTTTTCATTCGTCGAGTTTGCGCACCGCGATCCGGTCGTTCTAGACAGGCTGTTTCGCCAGATGGGCTTTGTTCCAGTGGCCAAGCATAAATCCAAGGACATCACGATCTACCGCCAAGGCGATATTACCTATTTGCTGAACGCAGAGAAAACCGGACACGCGGCCGAGTTTGTCGAAGAGCATGGCCCCTGTGCCCCCGCAATGGGCTGGCGTGTCGTGGACGCACAACATGCGCTTAAACGTGCTGTCGATCTGGGGGCGAAGGAATACACCGGTGGCGGTAAGGCGATAGAGGCCCCTGCCGTTTACGGTATTGGCGGATCGCTGCTGTATTTCATCGACACATATGGTGAAGATGGCAGTGCCTTTCATGCTGACTATGATTGGCTTGGTGAAGTTGATCCGCGTCCCGAAGGGTTTGGCTTCTACTATCTCGACCATCTGACCCACAATGTGATCCGCGGCAATATGGACACGTGGTACCGGTTTTATGCCGATACCTTCAATTTCAAGGAAATCCGGTTCTTTGACATCAAGGGAAAGCAGACGGGGTTGACCAGCCGCGCGTTGACCTCGCCGGATGGTAAAATCCGGATCCCCATCAACGAAAGTGCGGATGATAACAGCCAGATCGAGGAATACCTGCGCGAATATAAAGGCGAGGGCATCCAGCATATCGCAATTGCTTCTGACGACATCTATGGCGGCACCGAAAAGATCGCGGATGCAGGGCTGGGGTTCATGCCCGGACCGCCCGCGACCTACTACGAAATGAGCCGCGCCCGCGTGAAAGGCCACCAAGAGCCGATCGATCAGATGCAGAAACGTGGTATATTGATTGATGGCGAAGGGGTTGTGGGAGGGGGCGAAACCCGCGTGCTCCTGCAGATTTTCTCTAAAACTGTGATTGGTCCGATTTTCTTCGAATTCATCCAGCGTAAGGGAGATGATGGGTTCGGCGAGGGCAACTTCCGCGCTTTGTTTGAATCTATCGAAGAAGATCAGGTGCGCCGCGGAGTCTTGCAGGCTGCTCCGGCGGAATGATCTGGACGGATCTATCTACGGCCCCGACATCCGGCACCTGCGTCGCACGTGCGGCGGATGTGACCGGGGTTACAGTAATGATGCTTACGACCGCAGCAGGGGATTTCCCTCTGCTGCTGGTACGACGAGGCGATCAGGTGATTGCTTATGTGAACATGTGCCCGCATCAGTTCTTGCCTCTCGATTATCGCGCAAGGCAGATACTGTCCGCAGATGGCCAAAAGCTGATGTGCAGCGCCCATGGTGCGATGTTTGACGCTGGAACCGGCGAAGGTATCGGGGGCGAGGGTCTTGGCTGCCGCTTGATTACTGTTCCTGTGTCGCAGGTGTCTGGCCGGATCGTGATCGGATGATCTGACCAATTGTCCGCGCTTTCGAGACCGCGGGCGAGGGGCAACCGCCCCAACTCCTCGTGCGCGAGGGATAACGGCGCTGTGCGGAGCAGCTATGGCATCCGCCTTGTTTTGACCCTATTGTTCGCCCAGCAGGGAAAATTGCACCCCTTAAACGCACTGACCGTTGCCCGACAGGCGGGTATATGGCATTCCATACGATATATAACCGAACGAAAGAGTTTAGCTGATGACAGATTTCACAGCCCGCCGCACCATGATGGTTGATACTCAGGTACGCCCTTCGGATGTTACCAAGTTCCCGATCATTGATGCGATGCTGAAAGTGGCGCGCGAAGATTATGTGCCCGCCGCCCGTCGCGAGGCCGCCTATCTGGGTGAAAACATCAGCCTGGGTGAGGGACGTGTCGTGCTAGAGCCGCGCACATTGGCCAAAATGCTGGACGAGCTCGGGATCGAGAATGACGAGCTGGTGCTCGATATCGGTTGTGGCTACGGCTATTCCTCTGCTGTGATCGCGCATATGGCCGAAGCCGTGGTCGCCGTGGAATCCGACGAGCAGATGGCGAAAGAAGCCCAAGAAACGCTGATCAACGCCGACATCGACAATGTTATTGTGCACCCAGGTGCGCTTGCCGAGGGCGCAGAGCAGCACGGGCCCTATGACGTGATGATCGTGCAGGGCGGCGTTGCAGAAGTGCCAGAGGCGCTGTTGGCGCAGCTCAAGAACGGGGGGCGGATCGCCTGCTTGTTCATGGACGGCCCCTTGGGCGAGGTACGTTTGGGATATAAAAGTGATCATGGCATCAGCTGGCGCAAAAGCTTTAACGCCGCAGCCCCGCTGCTGAATGGGTTTACCCGCGCGAAAGAATTTCAGCTATAAGATAATATAACTGCCGCACATGACGGCAGAAGCAGTGTCACCGATGGAGTGTGAAATATGATGAATACAGGCAAGATGCGGTCCGTCCGCAGTATACTCGCGGCGTCCTGCGTCGGGTTGGGATTAATGGCGCCGATGGCGGCGCAGTCGGAAACACTGGCTGACGCGCTGGTCGGGGCCTATAACAACTCCGGTCTGCTGGACCAGAACCGCGCCGTGCTGCGTGCTGCCGACGAAGACGTGGCCATCGCCAAATCCGTGCTCAAGCCGGTGTTGCAATGGACGGGAAACCTGACGAAATCGTACAACCAGTCGGTCAGCGGGGGCACCAGCACCAGCATTTTTCCAACGGGTTTCAGAAACTCTACCAATTCCCTCACCACGTCGGTCAACCTCGTGGCATCGCTGCTTGTCTATGACTTTGGCGCATCGCGTTATTCGATCGAAGCGGCCAAAGAAACCGTGCTGGCCACCCGCGAAACATTGGTGAGTGCCGAACAACAGATCCTGCTGCGCGCTGTCGACGCCTATATGAGCGTGATCCAGACGCAACAGCTTGTGTCGCTTCGAGAAAACAACGTGCGCGTTCTGACGCAGGAATTGCGCGCCGCGCGGGATCGTTTTGAAGTGGGCGAAGTCACCCGTACCGACGTCTCTCTTGCAGAGGCAGAGCTGGCAGCCGCACGCAGCAATCTTGCGGGTGCGCAGGGCGATTTCATCAGTGCCAAAGCCTATTACAAAGTGGCCGTGGGCACGAACCCAGGTCGCCTTAGCCCGCCGCCACGCTTGCCGAGCCTATCCAACAGCATCGCCACAGCCAAGGCGTTGGCCGTGCGGCAACACCCCGATATCTTGACCGTGCAACACCAGGTCGCTGCCGCTGATTTGCTGGTGCGCAGCAACGAATCCAGCTTGAAGCCACGGGTGTCGCTGCAGGGGTCCTATGGTCTGACAGAAACCTTCAGTTCCGAAGCTTCTTCGCGCAGTGGATCTGTGGGGGTTCAGGTTGGCCAAACGATCTATCAGGGCGGTGCCTTGTCCGCTGGGGTGCGTAAAAGCCAAGCGCAACGTGACGCGCAACGCGGCAACCTGCATGTGGTCGCCAAGGATGTTGAACGTGCGGTAAGCGACGCCTATGCGGGGCTCGCCTCGGCGCGGGCACAGATCGAAGCATCGCAGCGGCAGGTTAGCGCGGCACAGATCGCTTTCGACGGTATCCGCGAAGAAGCAAGTCTGGGTGCACGCACGACGCTGGAGGTGCTGGACGCTGAGCAATCCTTGCTTGATGCGCGCTCTGCTCGCGTTTCGGCGCAGTCACAGCTCTATGTCGCCGCCTATTCCGTGTTGGCGGCAACCGGACAGCTGACCGCGCAGGACCTCAAGCTGCCCGTACAGATCTATGATCCTTCGGCCTATTACAATCTGGTCAAGGATGGTCCGACGAAACTTTCTAAAGAAGGAAAGCAGTTGGATCGTGTTTTGCGGGCGCTGCAAAAAGACTGACATTTTCACCACCCCCATTGTGACAAGACAGCCTTCGGGTTAGACTATTTGCAAAGAACGAGTGGTGATTAATTATGTCCGAAACCGTCACAAACGCAGAGGTCGAAGACGTCCTGTCTTCGATCCGCCGTCTGGTCTCCGAGGATCGCAAGCCGGCGCAAAAAGTGCCTGAAAAGCCTTCTATCGAAGATAAATTAGTGCTTACGCCGTCATTGCGCGTCTCAAACGATACGCCGGTGGCGGCGCAGCCAAAGGGCGCGCCCCCTCAGATGCACGAAGTGGCCCAGCAGCGGTCCGCCTCCTACCAAGAGGCCATGCAAGAAATCGATTCAGGCGAGGAAGAAGAGCCCTCCGCCTCTGATCGGAACCAAGTTGCCGAAGATTTTAAGTTTATTTCCGGACGCGAGCCGCGCTTTCGGGCGCAGTTTTCGACCCCCACGGGTGATGATCATCTGCACGATACCTCGGAACCGTCGCGCAAGCTGGCCTTTAGTGCGCCACGCGCCGCAGCCTATTCTGCCGACATGCTCAATCTGGGTACGTCCGAGCTGGTAGAAGACGTCCCCCCCACGCCGGACCGGCTCAGCGCCAAGATCGCCGCGCTTGAAACGGCAATCAGTCGCATTCCGGAAAACTGGGAGCCTGACGAGCCGGGCAAGAGCGACTATTCTGGCAGCGAAGATCCGGCGATGGCGTGGGAAGACGATGTAGAGTTCGACGCAACTGGTGCACTGGTTTCGGATACCCTGAAAGAGCCCGACTATGACGCACCGCAAGATGGCAGCACCGGCTGGAGCGATACAACCGCGTCGTCCGCCGAGCCTGAAGAGCGCATCGTTGATAGCCCCTTTGCCGCGCGGGTAACGGCGGCGGATGCTGCCGTTGAGGATACGACCGATGAGCCGACGACCGCAGCGCAGCACGATGACGCAGCACCCTTTGGCGCAGACGAATATTTGGACGAAGAGATGCTGCGCGACTTGGTGTCAGAAATCGTACGTAGCGAGCTTCAGGGCGCTTTGGGGGAACGGATCACGCGCAACGTTCGCAAGTTGGTACGGCGCGAAATCCATCGGGCACTGACCTCGCAGGACCTTGAATAATAGCTTTGCACGCGCCTCACAGCGCTAGGGCTTAGAAGTAGAATGGGCAAGGCTATGCGCCTTGCCCTTTTTGGTTTGTAGGGCAGGGCGGACGGCAGGCCCGTCGATGTAATTGGCAGACATAAAAAAACGCGGCCCGTGGGCCGCGTCTTTTTGTTCAAACTTTTGGCAGTCCTCAGGCAGCTTCGGCCTGTTGCGCGGCATGGCGACGCTCTGACTCTTCGCGCGACAGGGCAACGGATGTCCGAATGCCTTTGCCAACAAAGTCCATCAGACCTTCGACAACACGCTCGTTGGGATCGATGCCGGCGCAGCTCAACACTTCGCGGCCATCGCGGGAGCGGGCCCAACGGGCAATCTGTTCTGGACCGTTGCCGTATTTTTTGTCATCGGCAATCGCATCGTCCAATGCAGCCAGTACCACAGCTGCGAAAAGTTTGCGGGCACGGTTACCTTGTTCATTGTTAAAGGCAGTGCCATCAACGAAATCTTTCATCTCGTCGTCCTTTCTATTATTCTTGCTCTTGTCATTTAGGCGTAGGCCTCCTTATGACCGAAAGAGCTCGATTCGGATACACCTTTATTGCATAGCACGCATGCGCCTTTCGCATATCTTTTCGCTGTTGCAGCATCGGGTGCGCTGTCTTGCGGGGGTCGACGTTGATATATATAGGTCGGGCCAATCTCTCTTCAACTTTAAGGCTACGGTGCTGATACATGCCAAAGATTAACGGGAACGAAATTCGGCCAGGAAATGTGCTTGAGCATAACGGTGGTCTGTGGGCGGCGGTCAAGGTCGATCACGTCAAACCGGGCAAGGGTGGTGCCTTTGCTCAGGTCGAAATGCGCAACCTTCGGAACGGGTCAAAATTGAATGAACGCTTCCGCAGCGCTGACAAGGTTGAAAAGGTCCGCCTAGAGCAAAAAGACCAACAATTCCTGTATGAAGACGCAGGTATGCTGGTTCTGATGGACACCGAAACATACGAGCAAGTGCAGCTTTCTGCAGAGCTGTTGGGCGAACGCCGCCCCTTCCTCCAGGACGGTATGATGGTGGTTGTGGAGTATCACGAGGAAGAAGCGCTTAACGCGTCCTTGCCCCAGAAAGTGACCTGCAAAATTGTCGAGACAGAGCCGGTCGTCAAAGGCCAGACAGCGGCGAATTCTTTTAAGCCAGCGATCCTGGATAACGGCGTCAAAGTGATGGTCCCGCCCTTCGTGGGTCAGGACGAAGATATCATCGTGAACACCGAAACCATGGAATATTCCGAACGCGCCTAAGCTTTGATGTGACGCTACGTCATAGCTTCGCTGCACTGCAGAGCCCCGGTGATGCCGGGGCTCTTTTGCGTTTTGCAAGCGGCGCGAAGGCCGACCGACATGGGGTGAAACGTTTGCAAAACGGGTTTTTGTTGCCAATCTGCAACTAAATAGACGGTGTGCCTACGCCCTTGCTTTAGACTGCCCGAAATTTGCGCAAAGCGGTCGGCCGGTGTGGCATCCGCCGCCCTAGCCGTCGGTCACCATCGTCACGATGGCGTCGCCTGCCTGCATCGCGGCCGTGGCGCGGTCATACCGAAGATACGCCAGTGCGTGCGTGCCGGTGCGGGTAAAGATCGTCCCGGCGGGCTTGCCGTTCGCAGTGATGGCGGTGCCTTTTTCAACGGGGGCGCTGATTTCGACCTGGGCCAGGCCTTTGCGTAATTCGGTTTTGTGCTTCATGCGGGCGGTGACTTCTTGGCCGACATAGCAGCCCTTGCGGAAATCGACGCCATTCAGTCGCTCGAACCCCATCTCAAGGATAAAGCTGTCCGGGGTCAGCTCTGCGCCGCACTCGGGGATCATATAGGTGACGCGCAGGGCATCCCAGTCGGTCGTATCATCGGTTTGCGGCATGTCGCGGTAGGCGCGCCAGCCCATGCGGGCGTCGCGGGGGTCGGTATAGGACCCCTCGGGCGCGTCCTCTAGGCCACGGTGCAGATACAGGCCGGTCGCGTCGATGGTGACGTTGGCGCGCAGCTTGTACAGCGTCAGACGCTGCACCAGCGCGTCGGCATCGGCCTCGGCGACGTCCAGCAGCACGGCATCGCCGCCCGCTGACAGGAAAAAATCGGTGATGAATTTGCCCTGTGGCGTCAGGATCGCGGCGTAGATCGGGGCCTGATCCAGCTTGCGAATGTCGTTGGTAACGAGGCCTTGCAGAAAGTCGCGGGTGTCGGGGCCTGATAGTCTCAGGATGCGGCGGCTGGTCATATCGCTTGTCCTTTCAATGATTAACATGACATATAACAGCGCAATTCGAAGCTGAAAGGGGCAACCATGCGCGCGCCTATATCTGTTGTCATTCCCACCTTGAATGCCGAAGCGCCCCTGACCGATTGCCTCACCGCCCTGATGGAGGGGTTGGACGCGGGTCTTATCCGCGAGCTGATCATCAGCGACGGGGGCTCGGATGACATGACCCTGACATTGGCGGAAGCTTGGGGCGCAGAGATCATGGCTGGTACGCCGTCGCGCGGCGGGCAATTGCAGCGCGGCTGTGCCAAGGCGAAAGCGGAATGGTTGTTGGTGCTCCACGCTGATACCCGGCTTGCACCGGGGTGGACGGGGCCTGTCATTGCACATCTGCGTGGCGCCAAGGCAGGCTGGTTTCAGCTACAGTTCGATCAGGGGGGGCTTGCGGGCAAGGCGGTGGCGGCATGGGCGAACCTGCGCAGCCGTCTGGGGCTGCCCTACGGAGATCAGGGGCTGTTGCTGCCGCGACATTTGTATCAGTCCGTGGGGGGCTACCCCGATCAGCCGTTGATGGAGGATGTGGCCCTCGTGCGGGCCCTGCGCGGGCAGCTGGTGGGGCTAGAGGTCACAGCGGTGACGTCGGCGGATAAATATATGCGCCAAGGTTGGCTGCGGCGCGGGTCGCGGAACCTTTGGACCTTGATCCGCTATTTCGCGGGGGTCACCCCGGCCAAATTGGCCGAGGGATATGCTAAATAGACAGCGTTGCCGCCTAGACTAGGTGCCGAACAGCCGAAGCCCGATGCGTTGCAGCAGGTTCGGTTCAACGGGCTTAAGGCCGCGTTCCATACGCCGCATCGCGGCCAGGTTGCGCCCGTCGGTGACGGTTTTGCCGTCCTCGAACTGCAGCCGGTAGAGATCGGCATAGATGCCGCCACGCGCCAGCAGGTCTTCGTGTTTGCCTTCGTCCATCACCCGACCACGATCCATGACTACGATCTTGTCCGCGCCGCGGATGGTGGACAAACGGTGCGCAATGACCAGGGTTGTCCGCCCTTGTGACAGCCGATCCAGCGCTTGCTGCACAACCTTTTCAGACTGCGCGTCCAGCGCGCTGGTCGCTTCGTCCAACAGCAAGATCGGGGTATTGCGCAGCAGCGCACGCGCGATCACGACGCGCTGACGTTGCCCGCCCGACAGCGCAGAGCCGCGCGGCCCGACGCGGGTTTCCAGACCGTGCTCCAGCTTGGGCAGGAAGTCAGACACATGGGCGGCGTCCAGCGCCTGTTGCAGCTCTTTGTCGGTGACGTTCTCGCGGCCCAGAACGATGTTCTCGCGTAGGGTTTCATCAAACAGCAGGGCCTCTTGCGTCACAACAGAGAACAAGCCGCGCAGGTCGGGAATGTCCATGTCAGCCAGAGGCACGCCTGCGATTGTCACGCTCCCCTCTTGCGGGTCAATCAGGCGGGTCAGCAGGTTAAAGATGGTCGACTTGCCCGCCCCCGATGCCCCGACAAGCGCCGTCGTCTCGCCTGCAGCGGCATGCAACGTCAGATCGTCCAGAACCTTGGCGTCGCCGTAAGACAGGCTCACGCCTTCCAGCGCGATATGGGGGGGCGTTGTGGGCACAGGCACCGGATTGGCTGGTGACTTGAGATGCACCGGCTCGTCCATCAGCTCTTTGAGCCGTTCAAGCGCTGCGGCAGCGGTCTGCCACAGCCCGCTGATCGCGCCCAGACGGCGCAGCGGGTTAAAGGTAAAGCCCATGGCAGTGAAAAAGGTCATGAACTGACCGATGGTCTTGTCACCTTCGATGATTTCGTTCCCGCCATAAAGGATCACGGCCATGAACCCGATGCCCGAGATAATGTCGATCATCCCCGGAATGGCCGAGTTACCGAAGGAGGCCCGTACCTCGGTGCGGATATAGGTCTTGGTCAGGTCGCGGTATTGCTTGGCCTGATACTTTTCTAGCGCGTTAAGCTTGATCTGCACGATACCGTGGAACACTTCGTCCAGACGGGTCGATAGGGTTGCACCAAGATCGCGTGCCTCGCGCGACCGCGCCCGCACAAAGCGTTGCGCCAATGCGGCGGGCATGACCATCAGTGGCAGACCGATACAGGCAAGCAGCGCCCAGACCGGATCAATAGAGATCGCAACACCAAGCAGAACGATCAACCCGATCAGGTCGCGCCCCGCACCGGTGATCACGGCCTGCCAGACCGACCCGATGGCATTCACATCTGATTGCACCCGCTGGATCAAAAACCCCGGTGGATGCTCTTGGTGAAACGCGCCGTCCTGCACCATCATCCGGTCTAGCAGATCAATCCGCATATCAGCGGCGGACTTTTGTTTGATGCGTGTCAGCAGCACCTTTTGCACGACCCCGGACACAGCCCGCAGCACAAAGATGCCCACCAGCACCAGACCGACCCACAGCAATGCGCCGCTGTCGCCAGCGACAAATACCTGGTCGAACATCGGCTGCATCAGCTTGGCAAGCCCGCCCATGGTCGAGGCCTCGATCGACATGAAGATGATCGCCACGATCAATACCCACATGTGTTTCTTGAGGTAGTCGCGCCAGAGCCAGGTCAGCAGCTCGCGCGAGGAATAGGTCACATCACTCATATAAAGGCCGGGTTCCTTTGGGCATATATGTCTACGGGTTTACGCAGCCCTAAGGGGCAGGGCAAGCAGCGCCGCGTGGTTTGTGTGATTGACGCCACGCTGCTTGCGGATAAGTTGCAGGAAATTCTTCCTGCATATGAGGGCTGGTGCCATGACCAAATTCCGCAATCTGTCGCAAGGGCGCGGCTATCTCGCGATCCCCGGTCCGTCGGTGATGCCCGAGGCTGTGTTGAACGCGATGCATCGTCCGGCCCCCAATATCTATGCCGGAGAGTTGGTTGATATGATGCCACCCCTGATGGAAGATCTGCGGCGTATCGCGGGCACGCAGCATCACGTAGCGATGTATATTGGCAACGGCCACGCCGCTTGGGAGGCCTCGCTGAGCAATGTCGTGGCCCCCGGTGACAAGGTGCTGGTGCCGGCAACCGGGCGATTTGGAATCGGTTGGGGCGATGCCGCCACAGGGCTTGGCGCGGAAGTGGAGGTCATGGATTTCGGCCTGCAATCCGCCATGGATATCGATCAGATCGCAGAGCGGCTGGAAGCGGACACAGCCCACGAGATCAAGGTCGTGCTCGCGGTGCATGTGGATACCTCGACCTCTGTTGTCAATGATATCGCCGGCCTGCGCGCTGCGCTTGATGCAGCGGATCACCCGGCGTTGCTGATGGTGGATTGCATCGCCTCCTTCGCGTGCGACCGGTTCGAGATGGACAACTGGGGCGTCGATGTCATGGTCACCGCCTGTCAAAAGGGGCTGATGGTCCCGCCCGGTGTCAGCTTTGTATTCTTTAACGACCGCGCCGCCGCCGTGCGCGAGGCACTGCCACGGGTTAGCCGGTTCTGGGACTGGACCCCGCGCGCCAACCCGCAAGAGTTCTTCCAGTACCACTGTGGCACGGCCCCTACGCATCACATCTATGGACTGCGGGCCGCGCTGGATATGATCCACGACGAGGGCATCGAGGCCGTTTGGGACCGGCACGAAACGCTGGCGCGGGCGGTATGGGCCGCCTGCGATGCATGGGGGAGCGCAGGTGATCTGGCGCTGAACATCGCTGATCCCGCCCTGCGCAGCCACGCTGTCACGGCGCTGCGGCTAAAGGCACCACAGGCCACAGAGTTGCGCGACTGGGTCGAGGGGAACATCGGTCTTACGTTGGGCATCGGTCTGGGCATGGCCCCCAAAGATAGCCCCGAAAGCCACGGGTTCTTCCGCTTGGGTCACATGGGGCACGTAAACGGGCAAATGGTCATGGGGATGCTTGGCGGGATAGAGGCCGGCATGTCCGCGCTTGATATTAAACGCGGCACGGGCGCCCTAGAGGCCGCAGCGAAAGTGATCGGCGGGGCCTAACCCCGCCGCGCCGCGTTAGGCTTTTCGCGCATCCGCGAGTGCCGCGGGCAAGGCCGCGGCAAAAACATCAAGGTTTTCCGACGTGCCACAGCTGACGCGGATGCAGCGGTTTTGCGGCGCGGCAAATGGCATGCGCACAAAGACACCGCGCGCCACCAGCCCGTCCAGCACCGCCTTGGCAAAGCTGCCGTCAGCACCGCAGTCGATTGCGACGAAATTCGCGGCAGAGGGCAGGGCCGTCAGCCCGTTGTCAGATGCGATCTGCGCGATCCGGTCGCGTGCGATGGCAATCTGAGCTTGAATATGTGCCAGCCAATTGCTGTCTTGCAGCGCAGCGAGGGCACCTGCTTGGGCAGCACGGTTCATCCCAAAGTGGTTTCGCACCTTGCCAAAGGCCGTAATCAAATCGGGCGCAGCGATGGCATAGCCGACCCGCGCCCCTGCCAATCCATGCGCCTTGGAAAAGGTGCGCATGCGGATCAGGCGCGGATCATCGGCAGGCAGGTCGGGGGCGGTCCCATCGGGGGCGCAATCGACATAGGCCTCGTCGAGCACCAGCAAGCATCCTTGCGGCAACGCCTCTAACGCGCGGGTGATGACGTGTCCGTCGTGCCAGCTGCCCATGGGATTGTCTGGGTTGGCCAGATAGACCAGCTTGGCGCCTACCTCGGCGGCCTTGGCAAACAGCGCTGCCGGATCCTCATGATCGTCCGCATAGGGCACTTTGTGAAGCTCCCCAGCAAAGCCCGCCACGTGATAGTTAAATGTCGGATAGGCCCCATCCGAGGTCACGACCGCATCGCCGTCTGCCACCATGAGGCGCACAAGATAGCTCAGCAACCCGTCGATGCCTTCGCCAACGATGATGTTCTCGGGCGTGATGCCATGATGCGCTGCAAGGGCCGCGCGCAGATCATGGCTCTCGGGATCGCCATACATCCACTGTTCGGTTTTTGCCATCGCATCGATCGCGCTGGGGGAGGGGCCAAAGACGTTCTCGTTCGCCCCCAGCCGCGCGCTAAAGGCGCGGCCCATGGCGCGTTCCTGCGTTTCGGGACCGACAAACGGCACGGTAGAGGGTAGGGCGTCGGCAAGCGGGGTGAGGCGATACTGTGTCATGGGGATCAGCTACTGCATCTGCCATGCTTCGGGCAAGTGACATCAGCATGCTCGCGCGCGGTTTTGGGTGCCGTAGCGTTTCGCTTTGCAACACGCGGGCTTCGTGGCCAAACTAGCCAAAATTCAAGGAGGATCCTATGAGCCGCGTTTCCGTCACCTATGACAATCAAATTGCCCATGTGCGCCTGACCCGCGCCGACAAAATGAATGCCGTTGACCAAGACATGATTGATGCTGTGATCGCTGCCGGAAACGAGGTGGCTGCATCAAATGCGCGGGCAGTGGTTATTTCGGGCGAAGGTAAGGCATTCTGCGCTGGCATCGATATCGGTGGCATGGGCGCTTTGGCCGGCGGCGACCCGACCGAACGGATGATGACGCGCACCCACGGCGACGGGACCACGAACCAGTGGCAAGAGGTCGCGATGGTCTGGACCCGCCTCGGTGTGCCCGTGATCGCTGCACTGCATGGCAAGACCTATGGCGCGGGCCTGCAACTGGCGCTCGGGGCGGATATCCGCATCGCGGCCCCCGATACCGAAATGGCCGTAATGGAAATGAAATGGGGGATCGTGCCGGATATGGGCGGCATGGTGTTGCTGCCCAAACTGGTGCGTGGCGATGTGTTGCGACTGTTGACCTATACCGCACAACCCATCGGGGCAGAACAGGCCGAACGCTGGGGGCTAGTCACGCAGATCGCTGAAGACTCGCTGGCCGCCGCCATGGCGCTCGCCACGACAATCGCCGGCAAAAGCCCAAGCGCGATAAAAGCTGCTAAACGTCTCACCGCCTTTGCCGAGGTAGGCGATGCGGATGCCGTATTGCTGGCGGAATCCCGTGAACAGGCGGCACTGCTGGGACGCCCCCACCAGATGGAGGTTATTGCCGCAGAGTTCGGCAAACGCCCCGCCGTCTTCAAAGACTAGCGTCACAAAAAAGTCAGCCCCGCCTGATTGCTCAGACGGGGCCTTCCAAATGGACGATCTTTGCTTCCCAGCGAGGACCGCAGATCAATCAGCGCAGACATTCATTTCCAAATGGTAAAAAAATCCTCGCCGAAGGCCTCTTTTGGTGCGTCAAAAGAGTTTTTAGCCTTCGGCGAGGATTTAAAGCCATTTGGAAGCAGCCCGGATTACCCCAGTTCTGCCAAGCGGTTCAGCGCTGCCTGAAGCTGGTCTGCTTCTTCTTGCCGTGCATCGAGATTGCCTTGGGCCTCGGCAACAACCTCGGCAGGGGCGGAGGCCGCGAATTTGGGGTTGTTCAAACGTCCTTTCAGCCCGCCGATTTCCTTGCCTAGCTTGTCGAGCGACTTTTGCAGACGCGCTTTTTCAGCGTCGATGTCGATCAGGCCGGCCAGCGGCAAGCCAAAGCTGGCCCCCGGTGCCGCGATAGAGACGGTGCCTTTGGGGAAAGTCTCTGCCTTATCCAAGGTTTCGACCCGTGCCAGCCGTTTGATCATCGCCTCGTTGCCGTCCCATGCCGTTTGGCCTGCGGCGTCCATTTCGGTATAGAGCATAGGCACTTTCAGACCGGCAGGCCCGTGCATCTGTGCGCGCGCCGAACGAATGGATTCGATCAGGCCAATCACCCAGTTCAGCTCGCGGTCGGCATCGGCGTCCAGCATCTCGGCGGTGCCGTAGGTCGGCCAGTCGCCATGCACCAGCATCTTGGAACGGGTCGCCGTGGTCTGCCACAGTTCCTCGGTGATGTAGGGCATGATCGGGTGCAGCAGGACAAGGCATTGATCCAGAACCCATTTCAGTGTCTGGCGAGTCTCGGCAGCCTCTGGCGCGTCGTCTTGCAGCAGGGGTTTGGACAGCTCCACATACCAGTCGCAGACCTTGCCCCAGACAAAGGCATAAAGCGCATTGGCCGCATCGTTGAAACGGTAGTTGTCCAATGCGGCGTCGACCTCTTCGCGAACGCGAGCGGTTTCGCCGATGATCCATTTGTTGAGCGTGTGGTCGACTTGGGTGTGACTGGTGTAGGCCACCGTCGCGACGCTGTCCTCGAACACGCCGTTCATCTCGGCGAAACGGTGGGCGTTCCACAGTTTGGTGCCGAAGTTGCGGTAGCCGGCGATGCGTTGTGTCGACAGTTTCAGGTCGCGCCCCATGGCGGCCATTGCCGTCAGGGTAAAGCGCACCGCATCCGCGCCGTATTCGTCGATCAGGTCCAGCGGGTCCAGCACGTTGCCGAGCGATTTGGACATCTTCTTGCCCTTCTCGTCGCGCACCAGCGCGTGGACATAGACGGTGTCGAACGGCTTTTGATCGACCACGGCGTATTGCATCATCATCATTCGGGCGACCCAGAAGAAGATAATATCGAAACCAGTGATCAGCACCGAGGTGGGGAAGTATTTCGCCAGCTCGTCCGTTTGCTCGGGCCAGCCAAGTGTGCCGATGGGCCAAAGGCCGGAGGAGAACCACGTGTCGAGGACATCGGGGTCGCGGGTGAGTTTTACATATTTTTCAAGATTATGATCCGTACCGTAGCCCATTGAGGGTATTCCATCGCTATCATCAATAGTGATCTCGACATCCGGCCCATAATAATCGCGCGCCATTTTTAGTGCGTCTTGTTCATTTGCGGCGCAAAATTCAATCGGGTCTCTACGGTTCCAAGAAAGCGCAGCGGCGGGTGTATCAGACGCTCGTGACTCCGCAGCGTAACGATCTAGTTCGTCGTTGCTAGGACCAAACCACACGGGGATCTGATGCCCCCACCAGAGTTGGCGCGAGATGCACCAAGGTTCGATATTCTCGAGCCAGTGGAAATACACCTTTTTATCCTGCTCGGGCAGGATTTGGACATCACCATTGCGCACGGCGTCGATGGCGGGTTGCACAATTTTCGAGGTCTCTACGAACCACTGGTCGGTCAGCATCGGCTCGATCACGACTTTGGATCGGTCACCAAACGGCTGCATGATCTTCTTGGGCTCGACCAGCGGGACCAGCGTCTCGTCGCGCTCTTCGCCACCCTCTTCGGGGGCAAGGGGGGCTTTGACCGGCTTGCCCAAGCGCGGATCGGTCGGCGGCACCATGACGGCCAAGCCTTCGGCGGTGATATCGGCGATGACCTTGGTGCGCGCCTCGAACCGGTCGAGGCCGCGGTAGTCTTCGGGCACGAGGTTGATCTCTGTCGCGTCCGCGGGCGCTTCTTCACGGCCATCGGCGATGGCCTGTGCGCGCGCTGCGGCTGCGTCATAGGGCAAGCCGTCGGCGCGCATGGCACCGCGAGTATCCATCAGCGCGTAGAGCGGAATGTTGTTACGTTTGGCGACGCCGTAGTCGTTGAAGTCATGCGCGCCGGTGATCTTGACCGCGCCCGAGCCGAAATTCTTGTCGGGGTATTCGTCGGTGATGATCGGGATGCGGCGGCGCTGCGCCTTGGGGCCGACCGGGATTTCGCAGAGCTTGCCAACGATGGGCGCATAGCGTTCGTCAGAGGTGTGTACCGCGACCGCGCCATCGCCCAGCATGGTTTCGGGGCGGGTCGTCGCGATGGCGATATAGTCGCGTTCTTCGGTCAGCGTTATATTACCGTCTTCGTCTTTTTCGACGTAGGTATAGGTCGCGCCATCGGCCAGCGGGTATTTGAAGTGCCACATGTGGCCGTCAACTTCGGTGGATTCGACCTCGAGGTCGGAAATCGCGGTCTCGAAATGCGGGTCCCAGTTGACCAGACGCTTGCCGCGATAGATCAGCCCTTTGTTGTACATATCCACGAAGACCTTGATCACGGCATCGTGGAAGTTGCCTTCCTCGCCCGCGGGGGCACCGGGGGCACCGGACATGGTGAAGGCGTTGCGTGACCAATCAAGCGAGGTGCCAAGACGTTTAAGCTGGCCGATGATTGAGCCACCGGACTTCTGCTTTTGCTCCCAGACTTTGGCGGTGAATTCTTCGCGGGTGAAATCGGTGCGGCGCTTGCCGTCTTTCGCAAGCTCGCGTTCCACCACCATTTGCGTCGCAATACCCGCGTGGTCCTGACCGGGCTGCCACAGCGTGTCAAAGCCGCGCATGCGGTGCCAGCGCACCAGAATGTCCTGCAATGTATTGTTGAATGCATGGCCCATGTGCAGCGACCCTGTCACGTTGGGCGGCGGGATCATGACCGAGAAGGTTTCCTTGCGCGAGGCGTTGGCACCGGCCTTGAAGGCACCGGCGTCTTCCCATGCGGCATAGAGGCGGGCTTCGGCCTGGGCGGCGTCAAAATTCTTGTCGAGGGCCATGATCAGCGTCCTTCTTTTAGCGTAGCGCTTTAAGCTTTGGGATGATCTAGCCGAGCGGGGCGTAAAGGGGAAGGCTGGGGCGTTGAAAACTTGGCGTCGCTGTGCCAGCTTTCGCCGCGCATCGTATGGACATCGCTGGTTTCGCGCTTAAGGTCGGGCGCAAAGCCAAGATGATGATCAAAGGATGCCGCCAGATGGAAAAGTTCGGGAAAAGCCAACCGGTCAAACGGGTTGAGGATGTGCGGTTTCTGACCGGCGAGGGGCGCTATGTGGATGACATCGCGCCTGCCGACGCGCTGCATGCCTATTTCTTCCGATCTCCTGTCGCGCATGGGGTGATCACGACGCTCGATGTCTCTGATGCGGCCGAGGCAGAGGGCGTGCATGCGGTGCTCACAATCAAGGATCTGGAAGCTGCCGGCATGGATATCTCTATGGCGGCGACGGTGTTGCAGAACCGAGATGGCAGCGAAGGGGCCAAGCCGTTGCGCCCCATGCTTGCGAAGGACCGTGTGCGTTTCGTCGGGGAACCTGTTGCGGTGGTGATCGCCGAGACGATGAACCAGGCGCGTGACGCGGCAGAGCTGATCATGTTCGACGTAGACGATCTGCCCACCCATATGACGCTGGAGCGTGGCGGCGAGACGCTGCATCCCGAAGCGCCGGACAATATGGCATTCGACTGGGGCATGGGGGATGAGGAGGCCACGCAAAAGGCATTCGATGCGGCGGCAAAAACGGTCAGCCTGAACGTCGGAGACAACCGGATCATCGTCAACGCGATGGAGCCGCGCGGCTGTTATGCTGAATGGGCCGACGGCAAGGTGCATGTTTCCAACAACGGGCAGGGCGTTTGGGTGCACAAAGGCAACCTCAAACGCGTGTTCGGGCTAGATGACGACCACGTACAGGTGACCAACCCCGATACGGGCGGTGGTTTCGGTATGAAGGCCGCGGCTTATCCCGAATACTTCTCGGTCGCGCAGGCGGCACGGGCCTTGGGGCGTCCGGTGCGCTGGATGTCGGATCGGACCGAAGCCATGCTCAGCGACAATGGCGGGCGCGATCTGACGTCGCTTGCGGAATTCGCTTTTGACGATAACAACAAGATCACCGCCTACCGCGTCAGCACCAAGTGCAACCTCGGGGCCTATAACAGCCAGTTCGGCCAGCCCATTCAGGCGCTCCTGTTCAGCAAGGTTTTGATGGGGGTCTATGATGTGCAGACCACGTGGCTGCAGGTCGAAGGCTATTACACCAATACCGTTCAGACCGACGCCTATCGCGGTGCTGGCCGGCCCGAAGCGATTTATGTGCTGGAGCGGCTGATGGACCGCGCAGCGCGCGAATTGGGTGTCGACCCGTGGGAGCTGCGGCGGATCAACTTTATCAAGCCCGAACAGTTTCCCTATACCTCAGCCACGGGCGAGCAGTACGATGTAGGTGAATTCAACCGCTTGCTGACCCGCGTCGCGGTCGAGGCGGATCACGACGGTTTTGCCGCACGCAAGGCGGCGGATGCGGCCAAAGGGCTGCTGCGGGGGCAGGGGCTGTGCTATTACATCGAAAGCATTCTTGGCGATCCGGCAGAGGGGGCCAAGGTCGAGTTTAATGCCGATGGCACCGTGTTTATCTATGTCGGTACCCAGTCTAACGGGCAGGGGCATGAAACCGTCTATGCACAATTCCTGTCGGATCAGACGGGCATTCCGGCAGAGCTGATCCACGTCATTCAGGGCGATAGCGATCTGATCAAACAGGGCGGCGGCACTGGTGGGTCGCGCTCCGTTACCACGCAAAGCACGGCGACGCTGGCTACGGTGGCCAAGATGACCGATGCGTTTACCGCCTTTCTGTCTGAGGAAATGGGCGTGCCTGCGGCGCAGATTAGCTTTGACAATGAACGCTTTCGCGCAGACGGGTCGAACATGACGCCCACCATGCTGGAGGTCGCCGAGATGGCGCGCCAGAAGGGCCGCGACGATCTGCTGGTGCATCACGAACGCGCAACCCTACCGGGGCGCAGCTATCCTAACGGGGCGCATGTATCCGAGGTGGTGATTGACCCCGAAACAGGCGTTGTGACCGTGGACCGCTATACGGTGGTGGATGATTTCGGCAATCTGATCAACCCGATGCTGGCCGAAGGTCAGGTCCATGGCGGGGTGGTGCAGGGCATTGGCCAAGCCATTCAGGAACATGTCGTCTATGACGAAGACGGCCAACTGCTGACGGCCTCGTTCATGGATTATGCGATACCCCGCGCGGCGGACGTGCCGTTTGTGTCGTTCAACTCTGAACCCGTGCCGTCGACCGCAAACCTGATGGGGATGAAGGGCTGCGGCGAGGCGGGAACCGTCGGTGCATTGGCGGCCGTGTCGAACGCGGTACAAGATGCGTTGTGGGACCGTGGCGTGCGTCAGGCCGACATGCCGTTCACGCCGCATAAAGTGTGGACCTTGCTGAACAACAGCGCAATCGCAGCAGAATAAGCTTGGTTGCATCGGGGCGGGCCAGACGCCCCGATGCCTTCGTCTTAGGTGGCGATCTTCATCACGATACAGGTGGTCGAACCGGTTGCGTAAAGCTTGCCATCCTCGACCCCGCGAATTTCGCCATGCGCGACACCGGTGGAACGACCCACGTGATCGGTGGTGCCGATGCAGTCAATCTGCATGCCCAATGGGATCGAACGCAGAATGTTAATCTTGTATTCCAACGTCGTATAAACCGATCCGCGCGGAACTTTGGTCATTACGGCGCAGGCCATCGCGGAATCAAGCAAGGTACCGTACCAGCCACCATGCACGGTCCCCATGGGGTTGGTCACGTTGAACTCGGGCGTGCCGCGAAACACCGCCCGGCCCTCGGCCACGTCATGCAGCGCATAGCCCAGGGTGCCGCCAATGGGCGGGCCGGGATTGGTGCCGTCCAGAATTTTCTGCATGAACTCCAGCCCGCTAAGCGCAAGCGCTTCGGACTGGCTCAGTAGATCTTCGGGTGTTTCGGCAAGGCGTGGCATAAAAAAATCTCCGGCAGTTGCGTGCCGGAGAAGAGTGCCGTTGTTCTTGACCCAAGGGCAAGTTGTGCGGTGGTTTTACGCCACGTCGGACAGCGATGTTTGCGCCGTCACCCCAAGGGCACGACAGACGGCGCGGGTCAGTTCCGGCCGGTTGAGCGTGTAGAAGTGCAGATTCTCGACACCTTCCGACACCAGCTCGCTGCACATTTCGGTGCATAGCGCGGTGGACAGCAGGTCATGACGGTCATCGCGGATCGCGGCGGCATAGGCTTCGTCTAATGCTGCTGGCACGCTGGCCCCGCAGCGGGTGGCAAAGTTGCGCGCCGATTTCCAGTTTGTCACCGGCATGATGCCCGGCGTGATCGGTTTGGTGATGCCTGCTGCCGCGCAGGCATCGCGGAACCGCAGGAATGTTTCGGTCTCGAAAAAGAACTGGGTGATCGCCTCGTCCGCGCCCGCGTCGAACTTGCGCTTTAGCCATTCGACGTTTTGCGCCTGATCCGGGGATTCGGGATGCGGTTCGGGGTAGGCACCGACGCGCAGGGTAAACTTGCCGGTATTTGCAAGCGCCTCGATCAGTTCGACACTATCTGCAAAGCCGTCGGCATGGGGGGTAAAGGTCGCTGCACCGTTTTCGGGATCACCGCGCAGGGCGACAATATCGGTCACGCCGATCTCGGCAAAACTATTGGCGACTTCCAGCGTCTCGGCCTTGCTGGCACCCACGCACGTCAGGTGGGCGGCGACGGGCAGCCCGGACGTGCGGCGCAAAACATGGGCCGAATCATGGGTCAGGTCACGGGTAGATCCGCCCGCACCGTAGGTGACGGAAAAGAAACGCGGAGCCAGCGGTGCCAAGGCCTGCGCCGTATCCCAAAGACGGAACGACGCGTCCACGGACTTGGGCGGGAAGACTTCGAATGAAACGGCGGGGCTGGTCATTTTTACGATCCTGTTTTTAGCTTTCAACTCTTGTCGCACAGATGTGGTTGTGAAACAAACTCATAACTTTCATCTTCAACATGAGGAACGCCTCATATGCATATTGAGTTCCGTCACCTGCGCACCATTCAGGCGATTCACGAGGCCGGCGGGCTGGCCCGCGCGGCAGAGACGATGAACATCACCCAATCAGCCTTGTCGCATCAGGTAAAGGGCTTGGAGGATCAGGCCGGCGTTGAACTTTTCGTGCGCCGGTCCAAACCGCTGAAGCTGTCGCCCGCAGGCTTACGGCTGCTCAAGCTGGCGCAGCAGGTGTTGCCGCAGCTTGAAGCCGCACAGGCGGAATTCATGGGGTTGCGGGCGGGCAGCACAGGCCGGATGCACATCGCCATCGAATGTCACGCCTGTTTCGAATGGTTGTTCCCTGTGCTTGAACAATTCCGCAAAAGCTGGCCCGATGTGGATGTCGATATCCGCCCCGGGCTGGCCTTTGACGCTTTGCCTGCCTTGCTGCGCGAAGAGGTGGATCTGGTGGTCTCCTCCGATCCCGAAGACCTGCCGGGCGTGAAATTCGTCGAGCTGTTTGATTACAAGGCAGTCTTTGTCGCCTCCAGCACACATCCGTTGGCGCAGGAGCCTTTCGTTGAGGCTGCGGATTTCAGGGGCGAGACGCTGATCACCTATCCGGTGGAGCGCACACGTCTGGATGTGTTCAGCCAGTTACTGATCCCCGCCAAAGTCGAACCGCTGGCGATCCGGCAGGTGGAACTGACGGCGGTGATCCTGCTGCTGGTGGCATCAAACAGAGGCGTGTCGGTTCTGCCCGATTGGGTCGTGCGCGAAGTGAAATACAGCAATGATTACGTCACGCGTCCGCTCACCGAAAATGGCATCACCCGCAGGCTTTATGCGGCTGTGCGCGAGGATGATCTGGACAAGCCGTTCATGTCCAAGCTGCTTGGTCTGGCGGGCGAAGAGGCGCGCAAACTGCAACGGGCCTAGTCGGCGCTGCCCTTAGCGGTGGAGCCGTGGGTCGAGCGCGAAGTCTTCTTGCACTACGTCGTCGTAATGACTGGCCGTCTTTTGCGCGTCAAAGATCAGGTTCCAGCTGTGGCGCGAAACGGTGGACGGGATCAGCACAAACAGGTGATCGCGTAGCAGCGCGTCGCCAAATCCCTTTTGGCCCGCACCATGGGCACCGGGCACCAGCCAGTTCGGGTTGGGGACATCCGCGGCTTGCACCACATGCACCGTCGCTGGGTCGATCACACGGCCTGATGTCAGCACGTGATGCGCGGTGTCCAGCGCCTTGAACCCCTTGTGCACGGCAACCTCGAGGATCGCGGTGGCAGGGTCTAGCGCGGTATAGACAGCCCGCACGCCGGGGCTGTTCCAGCGCCCGCCCACACGGTATGCGCCTTCGCCGCTATGCCAGGTAGGTGCATGCTGCCGTTGATCCAACCGCCAAAAACGCAGTGCGCCTGACCCGAGGGGCGGCGGCAAAGGCGTCAAGCGTAGACCCCGTACTCCATCCGGGTGAGGGCGTTTTCAACGGCTTCGGCCCCCGCGGCCGACGACAGCAGGTCAATCGGACGCCGGTTGTCCAAGCTGATGGCAGGGGCCAGCATCCACGCCTCGGCGGCATCTTGATCGCCTAGAACATCGGTCGCCTGCGCCAGCAGTTCGGCAAAGCGCCACGCTCGGCTGCTTTGCTCGATGGAGAGACGGTCCTTGCCCTTGTCGGCTTTCTTGCGCTGAAGCGTGCGCAGGCTCATACCGATCGCTTTGTTTAGCGCGTCGCCCGAGGACAGCACCGACACGGTATCGACCAGATGCAGCAGCGCCTTAGAAGAGATGCCTTTGACAATCACATCATGCGCCTCAAGCGAGTTGCGCACCGTCTGGTTGATCACCTTGCGCCCGCCCAGCAGGTGGAACGCACGCAGGGCACCATCTGCATCGACATCGATCAAGGGGATTGCATTTTTGTCGGATTGAAAGGCGGTCGCACCCATAGCTGCACTCCTTTTCGTCATGTGTCGTAAAATATATGACACGTGACGCCGTGTTTTTCAAGGGGGCAGGGGGCTGTTCGCTCGGGTGGGTATGGGGCAGGGGCGCGTGCGCCCCCGCCCGTCCGGTGTTAGCCGACCTTGACGATGGCCTTGCCTTGGTTGCCGCCGGTCAACAGGTCCATGAAGGCCTGTGGCGCGTTTTCGAGGCCCTCGGTGATGTCCTCTTTCACCGCGATGGAGCCATCTGCCACTTTGGGGGCTACTTCCTTGAGGAAATTGGGGAAGTTGTTCCAGTGGTTTGAAATGATGAAGCCATTCACGCTGAGGAAGTTCACGAGGATCGTGCGCCACAGTTTCGGCGCGGTCAGCGACTCTTCGGCAGCATTCGCGCCCAACCCACCGGCGTTATACCAAGCGATCATGCCGCAGATCGGGATACGCCCGTGCGGATTCATCATCGGGATAACGGCTTCAAGCACTTTGCCGCCGACGTTTTCAAAGTAGATGTCGATGCCTTTGGGGCAGGCGTCTTTAAGCGCGGCACGCAGCGATTTCGCGTCATCATAGGCGCGGTGGTCGATGCATTCATCAAAACCGAAGTGGTCTTTGGCCATGGCGCATTTGTCCGCGCCGCCCGCGATGCCCACAACACGCAGCCCGTGCGACTTGGCGATCTGGCCAACCATAGACCCGACGGGGCCGGTTGCAGCGGCGACGACAAGTGTTTCACCCTCCTTTGGGCGACCATATTCCATCAAACCTTGCCATCCGGTAAACCCGGGCATGCCCAAAACGCCAAGCGATGTGGTGATCGACACTTGATCAGGATCGACTTTGCGCAGCTGGTTGGCGGGCAGGACGCCGTGCGTGGCCCAGCCCAGCATACCGAACGCATGGTCACCCGGTTTGAAATCGGGGCTGTTAGAGGCAATGACCTCTCCGACCGAACCGCCCTCCATCGTGCCGCCGACCGGCACCGGCGCGGCATAGGATTTCGCGTCATCCATGCGGCCCCGCATGTAGGGGTCAAGCGACATGTATTTAATGCGGACCAGCACTTCGCCGTCGCCGGGTGTGGGCACAGGGCCCTCTTCGAGGCGGAAGTTATCGGCCGTCGGGGCCCCGTCAGGGCGCGATGCAAGCACAATTCGTTTCATCTGGTCGGACATTTTGCTTTCCTCCTTAGCAATGTTTCTGGCACGTTATATGTTAATCGAAGGCAGACAAGAGAACCGTGCGCGCCACGTTGCGTCAGATGATGCTGCCCCCTTGGCAAATGCCGTATGGGGGCTTATACGCACGGCCTGATCCATCAAAGGACACGGAAATATGGTTGGCAGTGCAAATCTAAACATCATGATCAAGGCGGCCCGCCGTGCGGGGCGCGGACTGGTCAAGGATTTCCGTGAGGTCGAGAACCTTCAGGTGTCCATGAAAGGTGCCGGCGACTTTGTCAGCCGCGCTGATATTCAGGCCGAACAGACGCTGAAAGCCGAACTGATGAGCGCGCGCCCGACCTATGGCTGGTTGGCCGAGGAAGGCGGCGGCGAAGAGGGGCAAGACCCCACACGCCGCTGGATCGTCGACCCGTTGGACGGCACCACCAACTTTTTGCACGGGCTGCCGCATTGGGCGGTCTCCATCGCGCTAGAGCATAAAGGCCAGATCGTTGCTGGCGTGGTATTCGACCCCGCCAAGGACGAGATGTTCTTTGCTGAAAAGGGTGCCGGTGCGTGGATGAACGAAGGACGTCTGCGCGTCTCGGGCCGTTCGCGTATGATTGAATCGATTTTTGCCACCGGACTGCCTTTTGCCGGTCGCGCAGATTTGCCAGATACCTTGCGTGATCTGGGCCGCATCCTGCCGGTCTGCGCCGGTGTGCGCCGTTGGGGCTCTGCCGCGCTGGATCTGGCCTATGTGGCCGCCGGTCGCTACGATGGCTACTGGGAGCGCCGGTTGAACAAATGGGATCTGGCAGCGGGCATGTTGATCGTGCGCGAAGCGGGCGGCATGGTCGAGCCGCTGAACCCCGAAGGCAACATTCTGGACGATGGTGAAATCGTCTGCGCCAACGAGGCGCTGTTCAGCGGATTTGCGAAAATCGCTCGCGGTTGATCCGGTTGCCGGGGGCATAATGCCTTCGGCGAGGATTTATACCATTTGGAAGCATCCGTCGGCTATTTGTCTGACGGGTGGTTTATGCCGTCGCTGTAGGGGATCGGTTCCTGCGTCCAGGGCGTGGCCCCTTCGATACACCCCAGATTGACCCCGCATTGCGCCGGGTCGGATCGTCGCTGGTGGTACATATAGATGCCGCAAATTTTACAGAAATAATGCTTCGCCGTATGGGTGCCCCAGGTGTAGAGCGTCAGATGTTCTGCGCCTTTGGTTACCTTGAGCGCACTGGTGATCGCCGTGACGGCCGGTGCCGCGCGGCGTCGGCAGAAGGAACAGGTGCAGCGCGCGGCAGAGGCCAGCCCCTCTGGCAAGGTGGCGGTCAGGGTGACGCTGCCGCAGTGACAGGTCGCGCTATGGGTGCTGGCGGTCATTTGCGTCTTACCTTTGGGATGCGGCTGGCACTGGCGGGATAGGTTGCTTGCGGATGCGGCGGGTGCCCATCGGTGGTCGACCAGAATCGCGGCCCACCCAACCGTAGCCAAAGCGGTATCGTAAGAACCATCCCCACGATAAACCCGCCAGCATGGGCCCAATAGGCCACGCCGCCGACGGTGGGGTCAGCCCCGACGCCGCCGATAAACTGCATCCCCAGCCACAGGCCCAGCATGATCCATGCGGGGATCGGGAAGATACGGAAGAACACAATAAAGATAATCAGGATGTCGACTTTGGCTTTGGGGTACAGCAAGAGGTAGCCGCCCATTACACCTGCAATCGCGCCCGATGCCCCGACTGTCGGGACCGGCGAATAGGGGGCAGAGATCACATGAGCCAGCGCCGACAGCAGGCCGCAGGCGAGGTAGAACAGCAAATAGCCGCCGTGGCCCATTTCGTCCTCTATGTTGTCGCCGAAGATGTAGAGAAACAGCATGTTACCGGCCAGATGCATCCATCCGCCGTGCAAGAACATAGAGGTGAAGATGCCGGTATAGCCGTCCCCCGTAGTGACGCGGCCGGGGATCAGCGCCCAGTCGAAAAAGAAGATGTTGAGCGCACGGTTGTCGCTGAACAGCCCGACATAGCTGAGGAAAACGCCAATATTCACCGCCATCAGCAGGTAGGTGACATAGGGCGTGCGGCCGGACGGGTTGTGATCGCGAATGGGGAACATGGGCTGACCCTTAGCCATTGCGCGGGTGTGGTCAAGGGCGGGCGTCGGAACGCCCGCCCTTGGGTCAGATCAGCCGGCTGCCCCCAACAGCTGCGCGTTCCCGCCAGAGGCGGTGGTGTCGACGCAGACGTGACGTTCTGCGCGGACGCGGGCGGTGTCAGGCAGTCCGCGCAGGAGCGGAATAATCGGCCCGTCGCGTTCAGACAGGGCCTGTTCCAGTTTGCGCGCGGTCGCCTCGTCGCCCCACCACAGTACACCACCATAGGCTGGTCCATCGGTCAGCGCCGTCGGGTCGATGCTGCCCGGAAGCGCGACCGCATTGCCGCCAAGGGCCGTGACCGCGCGGGCTTGCTCGGCTGCGGTGTCTTTGCCCGGGCCCATACACAGCAGCGCCGGACGCGGCAGGGTGCTGAGCCGGTTGGATTCGCCCGTGGGCCCCGGTAGGGTGATGGTTTCGAGGAAGGCTCCGCTGTGATCCGGCAGACGGGGCAGGTCGCTTTGTGTGCTGTCCCATGTTTCGTCTACCACCTTGAGGTCGGGCGCGCTGAAGCGGGGCAGGTAGTTCGGCCCGCCGGCTTTTGGCCCCGTGCCTGAAAGACCTTCGCCACCAAAGGGCTGGCTGCCGACGATCGCGCCGATCTGGTTGCGGTTGACGTAGATGTTGCCCGCCTCGATCCGTTCAGAGATATGTTGCACACGGTCGTCGATCCGTGTGTGCAGGCCAAAGGTCAGCCCATAGCCCGTCGCATTAATGGCATCGACGACCTTGTTCAGCTCGGTCGCCTTGAAGGTGGCGATATGCAAAACGGGGCCGAAGATCTCGCGCTCCAGGTCGGCGATGCCCTTCACGCGGATCATTGTTGGCGCGATAAAAGTGCCAGCCGTCGGCGCGGTAAGCTCGGCGATAACCCGACCATCGGCGCGGGCGGCGTCGATATGCTCGGCGATGCCTTTTTGCGCGGTCTCATCGATCACCGGCCCGACATCGGTCGAGATGTCCCAAGGGTTGCCCATAACCAGTGCGTCCATCGCCCCTTCGAGCATTTCGATCACGTCTGCGGCGATGTCTTCCTGAATATAGAGGCAGCGCAGGGCAGAGCAGCGTTGCCCTGCCGATTGGAACGCGCTTTCGACAATGGATTGTACGGCCTGTTCGGGCAGGGCGGTGCTGTCGACGATCATGGCGTTCAGGCCGCCGGTTTCCGCAATCAAGATCGCGCCGGGATCGCAATGTTCGGCCATGGCAGAGCGGATGCGCAGTGCCGTGTTGGTCGAGCCGGTAAAGGCCACCCCGTTGATCCGCTTGTCCGAGGTCAAAGCCGCGCCGACCTCGCCGCCACCGGGCAGCAATTGCAACGCGTGGCGGGGGACGCCAGCATCATGCAAAAGGGTTACTGCAAGGAAGGCGATCAGCGGTGTTTGTTCGGCTGGTTTGGCCAGCACCGCGTTGCCCGCTGCAAGTGCCGCACTGACCTGCCCGCAGAAGATCGCCAGCGGGAAGTTCCAAGGCGAGATGCAGGTGAAAAGGCCAGCGGGCGGCGTGTTGGTCGCCTGCTGTGCGTAGTAGCGCAGGAAATCCACCGCCTCGCGCAGTTCTGCCACGCAGTCGGGCAGGCCCTTGCCGGCCTCGCGCGACAGCAGGGCGAAAATCTCGCCGTAGTGCGATTCCAGCATGTCTGCCGCGCGCAGCAGGACATCGCGGCGTTCTTCTAGCGGGGCGTCCCACACGGCGGCGTTGTCCAGTGCTTTGGTCACGTCCGCCTCTGAGGCATTACGCACCGTGCCGGGGCTGCGACTGGAGGCAGCGGGGTTGATCAAGCGCACGGCTTTCTTGGGCTTTGCCTCACCGTTCAGGAGAGGCACTGCGGCCCAGCGGTGTGCCTTCCACGGGGCACGGGCAGATTCGATGACATCCAGCGTCGGCGTGTGCATCAGATCGAACCCTATCGAGTTCACGCGCGCAGGGGCGTAAAGTTCGGGGCCGGTCGGGATGTGCATGCCGCTTTCGGCAAGGCTGTCGAACGGATCAGCGGCGACGACCTCGGGGGCGACGTCTTCATCGACGATCTGGTTCACAAAGCTCGAGTTTGCGCCGTTTTCTAGCAAGCGACGCACAAGATAGGCCAGCAGATCGGCATGTGCGCCCACGGGGGCGTAGACGCGACAATGGGTGCCGTGTTTCTCCATCACGATGTTATGCAGAGTTTCGCCCATGCCGTGCAGACGTTGGAATTCGAACTTCGCTTTATCGTCGGCCATGTGCAGTACAGCAGCGACCGTATGGGCGTTATGGGTGGCGAACTGCGGATAAATCCGGTCGGTCATGTTCAGCAGTTTGCGTGCATTGGCGATATAGGACACATCGGTCGCGGCTTTTTGGGTGAAGACGGGGAAACCTTCGACGCCTTTGACCTGTGCGCGTTTGATCTCGGTGTCCCAATATGCCCCTTTGACAAGACGGACCATCAGCTTGCGGTCGTGGCGGATCGCCATATCGTAGAGCGCGTCGATCACCACGCCTGCGCGAGGGCCATAAGCTTGTACCACGATGCCAAAGCCATCCCAGCCCGACAGCGCGGGTTCGGACAGGACCTGTTCGATTACATCCAGCGACAGGCCCAGACGATCGGCTTCTTCGGCGTCGACGTTCAGGCCCATGTTGGCGGATTTCGCCAGCAGGGCAAGCGCCCGCAGGCGCGGGACCAGATCGCGCATGACAGAGGTCTCTTGCGCCACCTCATACCGCGGATGCAGCGCCGAGAGTTTGACCGAGATGCCGGGGTTCTTGCGGCTGTCCTTGTGAATGCACGCGGTCGCGATGGCAGAGATCGCGCGGCTATAGCTCAGGTGGTAGCGCTTGGCGTCGCTTTCGGTGCGGGCGGCTTCGCCCAGCATGTCGTAGCTATAGGTATAGCCCTTCTTCTCCATGCCCTTGGCGCGTTCCATTGCGGCATTGATGTTTTCGCCCAGAACGAACTGCCGGCCCATTTCCTTCATCGCGCGGCTGACAGCGGTGCGGATCACCGGTTCGCCTAGACGTTTAATGGCAGCGCGCAGGTGGCGCACGGGGCCGGGTTGGTCATCGTCCAGCACGCGGCCGGTCAGCATCAGTGCCCACGTTGACGCGTTCACCAATGGCGAGGTGGAGTGCCCCATGTGACGCCCCCAATCGGACGGCGCGATCTTGTCCTCGATCAGCGCGTCGATGGTTTCGGCATCAGGCACGCGCAGCAGGGCTTCGGCCAGACACATGAGCGCGACACCCTCGTCGGTGGACAGACCGTATTCGGCCAGAAATACTTCCATGATACCGGGGGAGGTGTGGCCCCGGATGTCACGCACGATCTGTGCAGCGTCTTTGGTGATCTTGACCCGTTCCTCTGGCGACAGATGCGCGTTGCGCACCAGTTCACGCAAGACGTTGTCTTGGTCGGTGTAGGTGCCTGCGTCGATCTGGTGGCGCAAAATAGGGGACGAATCGCGTGCCATTAGGTACTCCAATTAACAATTGCAGTAGAATAGCGCGTGAATAGTAGTATTAGTTCCTGATTCCGGCCAGATTGGTGGGTAAACCGCTTTATTATTGGGCCTTTTACGTGACAAACGACGACTTCAAAATGGACCGCTTCGACGCGGCGATTCTCTCGGTTCTGGCCGAGGACGGTCGCATCAGTATCACCGATCTCGCAAAACGGATCGGCCTGTCCAAATCCCCCACCCAAGCGCGGTTGAGACGGCTGGAAGACAGCGGCATAATTCTGGGCTACCGGGCCCTTTTGGACCCGATCCGCCTGGGGCTGGATCACGTCGCATTTGTCGAGGTCCGTTTGGAAGACACCCGCGAAGTCGCTCTGCGGGCCTTCAACGAGGCCGTGTCCCGTGTGCCTGAAATCGAACAGGCGCATATGATCGCGGGCAATTTCGATTATCTGCTGAAAGTGCGCACGCGTGATATGGCGGCCTACCGTCGATTCCTGGGCGAAACAGTCACCACGCTGCCCTATGTCGCCAACACGTCGACCTATGTTGCGATGGAAGCGGTCAAAGAAATCATGCTTGCGGATAAGACCTGAACCATTCTCTTTCATGATGCGATCTGACGTTTGCACCGCCAAGACAGCATCTGACCATTTACACCGCCCGCAAGCTGGCTATTGTGCGCGTCGATGCGGGCGTGATGGAATGGTAGACATACCAGACTTAAAATCTGTTGGGCCTTGTGCCCGTGTGGGTTCGAGTCCCACCGCCCGCACCACCCTGTAAATAATATATTTTACTTGCTTGCACGGCGAACTATATTCACACCGTAGCCGATTAAAGCGGTTTTTCGAGTGTGATGTGGGCCATTGTTGCCGTACGCCCAGGAATTATGGTAAGCGGCGAAAGTTAACGGGGAGTTCCCATTGGACGACGAAACGCAGCTACGCGCGACTATTCAGGATCATGCCGCCTATTTGCTGGGCTCGCATGATTTCCAATATGACATTGATATGCTCGCGGGCAGTGAAACGGTTGGGACGCTGCTGGAAACGGTGATGTTGGCCACCAACATGCGGTTTGCCGCTGTGGCACGTGTGACGGCGGATCGATGGGTGGCCTGTCGCACGGTGGACGAGGTGAATTTTGGCCTCTCGGCTGGGGATGAGATTGGCATCGATCAGACTTTTTGCCAGTCGGTGCACGAAACCTCGGAAAAAGTCCTGTTTAACAATGTCGCAACGGATGATGTGTATCGTAATCACCCGATCGCGGCGCAGTTCGGCATCGTCAGCTATGCTTCTATTCCTATCAAACGCAGCGATGGGACTTTCTTTGGCACACTATGTGCGATCGACACCGAACCTCGCGACGTAAAGAACCCCCGCGTGGTTGCGATGCTTGAACTTTTCGCGGACACTATCGGCCGCAGTCTCGAGACTGAAGAACGTCTTGAGGCGCAAGAACAGCTGGTCGAACACGAGCGCCAGATGGCCAAGATGCAAGAGGAATTTGTCGCGGTTCTAGGGCACGACCTGCGCAATTCAGTTGCAGCAATGAATGCCGGCGTGCGCCAGCTTGACCGCGAGCCACTGTCGGATAAAGCGCGAAAAATTCTGCCGTTGATGGGCTCCTCGATCCACCGCATGAGCGAGCTGATCGAGAACATCATGCTGCACGCCAAGGCACGGCTTGGCGGTGGTATCCGTATCTCGGCGACGCCTGACGCGCCCCTGTATGACGCGTTGCATCAGATCGTCGAAGAGGTGCGCGCCACTGTCCCCAATCATGAAGTGACGGTAGATTTGCAATTTGACCGACCTGTTAGCTGTGACGCCCCGCGTGTTGCGCAGGCGGTGTCGAACCTGTTGTCCAATGCCGTGCGCCACGCTGATCCCGGGACTGAAATCGCAGTATGCGGGCGCGTTAGTGATGCAGAGGTAGAGATTACCGTGTCAAATCATGGCCGGCCGATCCCTGACGGACTGCGGCAGAAGCTGTTCCAGCCCTATCAGCGCGGCGATGATACTGCCGGAGAGGGGTTGGGCCTTGGCCTCCATATCGCGTCGTCGATTGCGATAGCGCATAGCGGACAGGTCGATGTGACCTGTGAAAATGGCGTCACGACATTTATTTTCCGTCTGCCGTTGCTCGCCGCCTAAACAGGGCGCGGGTCGGGGCCGCTTTGGGAAATACGAAAAAAGGCCAGCGCACTGCGCTGGCCTTTGCCATTTTCAAAGTGTCGTGCGTAGGATCAGCTGCGCACACCTGCGAATTTCTCCGCCCATTCATCGCGCTGTTCATCCGTGATTTTGGCGAACAGGACTTCTGGCACTTCAAAGCCGTGACCGGGGGGCAACTGTGCCAATGCGGCGGGCACATCGTCGGGCCATGCTGCGTTTTCAACCTTCATGCTCTCTAGCATGCTTGCCGCGGCGGTGGGGATGAAGGGGGCAGAGAGCACGGCATAAAGCGGGATCAGGTTCAGCGCCAGACGCACCTGTGCCGCGGCTTGGTCAGGGTCCGTCTTAAAGGTCGTCCAAGGGGCCTGCGCCTGCAGGTATTCGTTGCCCGCAGCCCAGATCGCGCGCAATTCGGCGGCGGATTTACGGACCTCCATCGCCTCCATTGCGTTTTGATAGCGGGCAACACGTTCGGTCAGATCCGCGATCAGCGCATGTTCCTCGGGGCCGTATTCGCCCGCTGAGGGGACATCTTCGCTGAACTTCGAGCGGCAGAATTTGGTGATGCGGCTGATAAAGTTGCCCAATACATCCGCCAGATCCTTGTTCACGGAAGACTGGAAATTCTCCCATGTGAATTCGGCGTCCGAGGTTTCGGGCGCGTGGGACAGCAGCCACCAGCGCCAGTAGTCCGCCGGCAGGATTTCAAGCGCCTGGTCCATGAACACACCGCGCCCGCGCGAGGTCGAGAACTGGCCGCCGTCATAATTGAGGTAGTTGAAGGATTTGATGTAATCCACAAGCTTCCACGGCTCATTCGACCCCATGATCGTCGCGGGGAAGCTAAGCGTGTGGAAGGGGACGTTGTCCTTGCCCATGAACTGGGTATAGCGCACGTCGTCCGCGCCCTTGTCGGTGCGCCACCAGCGTTCCCAATCGGTGCCTTTTCCAGCGTCGACCCATTCCTGCGCGCAGGCGATGTATTCGATGGGCGCGTCGAACCAGACGTAGAACACCTTGCCCTCCATGCCCGGCCAATCAGTGTCGCCGCGTTTGACGGGCACGCCCCAGTTCAGGTCGCGGGTGATGCCACGGTCCTGCAGCCCGTCACCGTCATGCAGCCACTTCTTCGCGATGGAGGTGGTCAGCACGGGCCAGTCGGCCTTGCTGTTGATCCATTCGTCCAGCTTGTCCTTCATCTGCGATTGACGCAGGAACAGATGCTTGGTCGCGCGCATCTCGAGGTCGGTGGCACCGGAAACGGTCGATCGCGGGTTAATCAGGTCCTCGGGGTCGAGCTGTTTGGTGCAGTTGTCACACTGGTCGCCGCGCGCGTCTTCAAAGCCGCAGTTAGGGCAAGTGCCTTCGACATAGCGGTCGGGCAGGAACCGCCCGTCTGTTTCGGAATAGATCTGCCGCTGTTCGACTTCTTCGATCAGGCCTTGGTCATACAGGGCTGCGGCGAAATGCTGGGTCAGCACCTTGTTTTGCGTGCTGGACGACCGGCCAAAGTGATCGAATGACAGGCCGAACCCGTCGGCGATGCGGGCCTGCACCTCGTGCATTTCCGCGCAATATTCGGCAACAGGTTTCCCCGCCTTTGCCGCGGCCAGTTCCGCCGGCGTGCCGTGTTCATCCGTGGCGCACAGGAACAGCACTTCGTTGCCGCGCCCGCGCAGATAGCGGGCATAGAGGTCCGCGGGCAGTTGGCTGCCCACAAGATTACCCAGATGTTTGATCCCGTTGATATACGGAATGGCGGAGGTGATAAGGTGGCGCGTCATGACTTGGACCCCGAAACTGCTTTTGCACGTCTCTAGCGCAGCGGCGGGGCAAGGGCTAGGGGGCGTCGCGTTCGCGGCTGCGGCGCATCAGGCGCCCAATGGTGAAGGACGTGCGCGGCGCATAGACATAGGGGGTGCGTTTCGCCGCTGTGGGGCGGGCGCGCATGCGGGTCAGCCCGAACAAGACCAGCAGACCATGCCCGACCGAGATCATGGTAAACAGCGCCGCGGGGCCAAAGCCTTCGATCAATACCGAGGCCAGATAGGGTGCAAAGATCGCCCCCACGGCAAACCAGAACATCAAGGCGGCTGACAGCTCTACCCGTTCGGAACTGCTGGCAAAGTCATGGGCGTGGGACGCCGCGACGGAATAGATCGGAAAGGTCGTGAGGCCAAAGAAGGTCGCGGCAAGGAATACCGCCTGCGTGCCCATGCCAGCAGACATGACCGTCACCGCGCAACTTACCATCGACGCCGCCGACAACCAGATCAACACCCAGCGGCGGTCGAATTTATCGGCCAGCCAGCCTACGGGGAATTGCGCCATCGCGCCCCCGAGCACGAAGGCTGACAGAAACCACGCGATCTGACTGGCGGTCAGCCCGACCTCTTGCCCGTAGATCGGCCCGACCATCCGGAAAGATGCGCTCGACAGCGCTGCGACGACCACCGCAGCGACGGCCAAGGGGGACCGCTGGATGGCCAGCTTGGGCCGCAACCGTCCCTTTTCAGGGGTTTCGGGTTGGGGCAGGCGTGTCAGCACCAGCGGGATCAGCGCGGCACAACACAAGATCGCCAACAGGTTATAAGACACATAGGATGCAGGTGCGAGCACGCCGATGATCATCTGTGCCGCCAGTGACCCGCTGGTGTCGACAACGCGGTAGGCCCCCATGGTACGGCCGCGCGTCTCATTGGTGACTTTGGCCTGCAACCAAGCCTCAACGACCGTGTAACACCCTGCAACGCAGAATCCCGAGGCGACCCGCATCAATGCCCAGGCATAGGGGTCCAGCACCATCATATGTGACAGCAGCCCGATCGCCCCTGTTGCGGTAAAGGCTGCAAAGGCGCGGCTGTGGCCGACACTGCCCAAAAGACGCGGTGCGCCCCAGCAACCCAGAAAGAACCCCACGAAATGCGCCGACCCCAACAGGCCGATCTGTTGGTTGGTAAAGCCCAGCTGGATGCCCGACAGCACGTCCAATGGCCCCACACCGCCCGACGACAACTGTAGCAAAATGACAGATAAAAAGAGAGCGGCGAAGGAAATGAGAAGGCGCATATTTTGCTACTCTGTTCTCTTTTGCAGGCGAAACCAACGGCCAAAACGATGTCTGTGCGACAATTTTCGTCATCGGGCCTTTGCGCGGCTCCCGTGCCTCTAAAATGACCTTGCGGTGGCAGTGCGGAACAGAAAGGTTAGGCGCAAAGCTAAACGAGGAATTCCGATGCAAAAGAACACACTTGGCCACACCGGTATCGAAGTGACAGATTTCTGTCTGGGCTCAATGACTTGGGGGACGCAGAACACCTCTGACGAAGGTCATGCCCAGATCGAACGCGCGCTTGATGCGGGGATAAATTTTATTGACACCGCCGAGATGTACCCCGTTAATCCGGTCAAAGCCGAAACCATTGGCCGCACCGAAGAGATCATCGGCGAGTGGATCGCAAAGACCGGGCGTCGCGATTTTGTGCTGGCGACGAAACACTCGGGCGCGGGGGCACCGGTACGCGACGGCGCGGGGATTTCATCTGACACGATCCGCAGCACGCTTGAGGCGTCATTGAAGCGGATGAACACCGATTACGTCGACCTTTATCAGTTTCACTGGCCCAACCGTGGCAGCTATATGTTCCGCAAGAACTGGGACTATGACCCCTCGTCGCAGAACCGCGCAGAGACGATGGCCCATATGGAAGACTGCATGGGCGCGCTGCAAGACGAAGTGACCCGCGGCACCATCCGCGCCTTCGGGCTGAGCAACGAAACCGCTTGGGGTCTGACCCAATGGGTGAATGCAGCGGAGCGGACAGGCGGCCCGCGTCCGGTCTCTGTGCAGAATGAATATTCGCTGTTGAACCGCATTGCCGATAGCGACGTGGCAGAGACATGCCACAACGAAGAGATTGGCATGCTGTCCTACTCTCCTTTGGGGGCAGGTCTGTTGACCGGCAAGTACCAGAGCGGCGCGATACCCGAAGGGTCGCGGATGGCGATCAACGGGGATTTGGGCGGGCGCAAGACAGACCGCGCGTTTGCTGCCGTAGAGGATTATTTGCAGCTTGCGCAGAAACACGGGCTGGACCCGGTTCAGATGTCGATGGCGTTCGCGCGGCAACGGCCCTTTATGGCGTCGGTGATCTTTGGCGCGACGTCGCTTGACCAGCTTGACGTTATTCTGGGGGCCATTGACTTGCATCTTGATGACGAGGTGATGGCCGATCTGGATGCCGCCCACAAAGCCCATCCAATGCCCTTCTGAACCAACGCAGCCCCAGCCCCGATACCATAGGAGATTTCGATGCCGCCTACCATGAACAAGGACGTATTCATCACGTGTGGCGTATCGGGGTCTGGGTGCGGTCTGTTTGTCGGGCATGAAAGCCTCGGCCCAACGAAAAGGCCCGCTACATGAAGCGGGCGCTTTGGGCGTTGGCCCTGCTTGCCGGGTGCTCTGCTCCTGCGCCCGAAACGGCGAAAGGTCTGCGCGACACCAAGGCGCTGATCGGGGCCAGCAGCCGCTATGATGCGGCCCGCTTCAAGGGGGCTTGGGTGGTGCGCGATAGCTTTGGCGACGGCGTGGCGCAGGTCGCCTTGGTCGAAACAACCAAAGGGCCGGCTTTCCAATTGTGCGCGCAGACAGGGTGCCCTGACGGCGGTACCCTTTGGCTGGCGCAGCAACAGGGGCAGGGGCGGTATGCGCTGTCCCTTGCTGACGGTACCACGCGTGCGCTTTGGGTACTTTGGGTCGACGAAGGGTTCCGCACGGCGGTGGTCGGAAATCCGGCTGGAGACTTCGGCTGGATTCTCGACCGCAGCGCCACGGGCGGCGCAGACCGGATCGCGGCAGCCCGCGAGATACTGGACTTTAACGGCTATGACACGGGTCAGCTTGGGATGCCGCGATGACCCCGATAGGCTGGCAGGAACAGGCGTGGGTGGCGGTGTCCTTTGGCCCGCGCATCACACGAGGGCTGGAATATGGGCATGGGTGATACGATGCCTGACCTGTGGGTCCTCGTGACGCTCGCCGCTGCGGTGTTCCAGACCGGGCGTTTCATGCTGCAGAAATATCTGGCCACCGCGACATTGTCGGCGGCGGGGGCGACGTTCTCAAGGTTCCTGTATTCCGCGCCATTTATCGTGCTGGGCCTTGCGGCCTATCTGATGCTCAGCGCGACGCCTTTGCCGGCCCTAGGTCCGGGGTTCTGGGTGCACGGGCTGATGGGGGGGATGGCGCAGATATTGGCGACCGTTTGCGTCGTGCTGTTGTTCAAACAGCGTAACTTTGCTGTCGGGATCACGTTCAAGAAAACCGAAGTTATCCTGACCGTGCTGGTCGGATGGGTCATTCTGGGCGAGGGCGTCAGCGCCACCGGCTTTGCCGCGATTGCCCTAGGCGTGGTGGGGTTGCTGCTGCTGTCCGGCGGTGCCGAGGCAAAAGGCTTTCACCTGCGCGACTTGCGCAACCGCGCGGCGGGGCTGGGGGTTGCATCCGGCGCGTTGTTCGCCGTTTCCGCTGTGTCCTACCGCGGGGCGTCGCTGGCGGTGATGACAGAGCAGCCTGTGCTGCGCGCGGGGGTGACCCTTGCGGCGGTGGTTATGATGCAATCGGTCATCATGGCCGTTTACCTGCGCCTGCGCGAGCCGGGTCAGATCCGCGATGTCTGGCGCGCGCGCCGTGTCGCGGTCTGGATCGGCCTCACGTCTATGGGTGGATCGCTGTGTTGGTTCATCGCCTTCACGCTGCAGAACGCGGCCTATGTCAAAGCCTTGGGGCAAGTGGAGCTTATCTTGAGTGTTGCGGCCACTACGCTGTTCTTCCGCGAAAAGATCAGCACCCGCGAAGCTGCGGGCATGGCTGTGCTGATCGCGTCGATCCTGATGCTGGTTGTGGTGGCCTAGGGGAAGCGCAGGGGTCGCTGTTTAGCTTGGCAACGGGCGGCCGCGCAGTCGCAAGAACAGGCTCTCTTCGTCGTTGTTCTTGAAATACGGCACGGACGCGGGCGGCTCGAGTTGCCGCGCGCGGGCCTCTACTTCGGCCAGAACGACCTCTGTGATGAAGGGCATATCGAATTTGCGGGCGTCCGACAGGGCGACCCATTGCAGATGCGAAAGCTCGTCGCAGGCGTCGTCGAAGTTATCCAGATCGGTGGCAATATCGTCGGCATCGACCAGAAAGAACCGCGCGTCAAAACGGCGCGGGCGACCCGGAGGCGTCAGGGCGCGGAACACGAATTGCAGCGGGGCCGCGTGAGGCAGATAGCCGCGCTGCGCAAAAGTCAGCCAATCAGCGGGGGGCGTGCCCTCCCATTCGCCTTTCTGGCCGAGGATCAGGCCAGTTTCCTCCCAAAGCTCGCGGATGGCAGCGACCACCAAAGCATGGGCTAGGCTGCTGTCGGCATCATCGGCAAGACGGCTTTGGCACGTTTCATCGACCATACTGGCCAGTGGCACCTGCGCATCGCCCAGATCAACCGCGCCGCCCGGAAAAACGAATTTGTTCGGCATAAAAGCCGCGGTCGCGCCGCGTTGCCCCATCAGAATCCGCGGTGCCGTATGCCGGTCGCGGATCACGATTACCGTGGCTGCGTTCCTGATTTTGCTTTTATCGATGGTCATCGCCTTGCCCCAAATCTTGTTTTTCTAGCAGGGCTTGTGGTGTGTCGGTCAGTTGGTGCTGCCGAACCCGCCCATGCGCTTTGCCCATTGGAAGCCGATCATGGCCCCTTTCATTCTAGGCAGAAGGTAGAGGGACAATCCGACGCAGCCAACCGAAAAGATTGTAAACAGGGTCAGAGGTTCAGGTCGCCAGACCACAAAGGCGATGTGCAGCCCCGGCGCCAGCAGGTGTCCGACCACGAGGATCGTCAGGTAGGCCGGACCATCATCGGCGCGGTGGTGAAATAGTTCTTGGCCGCAAACGGTGCAGGTGTCGTTCACCTTCAGATAGCTTTTCAACATCGGACCGGCCCCGCAGTTGGGGCATTTACGCCGCCAGCCACGCAACAGGGATTTCTTCATGCTGCGATCGGGGGTGTCTACGTGAGGCATATCTACAGTCTGGTCAGTCATCTGGGCTATCCTTGTTCCCACCCTACATGCGATTAAAACGCCCCAACATAAAGGGATCTCGGGGCAGTTGCGTCGCCATGTCGCAAAGCCTGCGAAGCGGTGTCCTAAAGTTTTTTCATATTTTTTGCGACGGAATGTCGGGCAGCTGTCGTTTGAACCGGTATCGCCACGCTGAAAACAGCGGGTGCTATAAGGTTCACCAAAGGAAGAAACAGATGACAAAACGAGCAAATTTCCAAATCGCACTGCTGAGCGGCTTGATCGCATTGGGTGGCACGACCTTGGTTGCGCAGAATGCGGATAAGGCCGAAGGTGCCAAGCAAAGCCACTTTGTCCAGTTGGATACCAATATGGATGGCGAAGTCACCGCCGACGAAATGAAGGCCCACGCCGCGGCACGTTTTTCGGCTGCTGACGCAGATGGCGACGGCTTTCTGAGCCAAGATGAGATGGCCGCTGCGGCCAAGGCGCGCCATGCCGAGCGCAGCCAGCGCATGTTGGATAAGCTAGACACCGACGGCAACGGCTCACTTTCTGCGACCGAGCTTGAGGCCATGGGCAAAGGCAAAGGCGACCGGATGGCTAAGCGTCACGACAAGATGATGAAGCGCATGGACGCCGACAAAGACGGCAAGCTGTCGATGGAAGAAATGGGCGGACGTCACAATCCCGAGAAGATGATCGAAAAGCTGGACACCGACAAGAACGGATCGCTGAGCGCCGAGGAATTTGCCAAAGCCCGTATGGGAGGCAAACATCACGGCAAGCGCGGCGGTTATGACGGCAAAGACGGGCACGGCAAGCCCGGTAAACACATGAAGCACGACAAGTCTGATGACAGCAACGCGTCTGCAACGGAATAAGGCAAGCATGCGGGCGCGCTTGAATGGCGCGCCCGCAAACGCTACCTCCGGATCGATGGATATGCTCAATACTTCTGACGCTGACAGGGCAGACGACCCCGAACGCGCCTTGCTGCTCCGCTATGTGCAGGGGGATGCGGCGGCGACGCGTCTGTTGACGGTACAGTTGACTCCGCGCATCTTTGGTCACGCCTTTCGTATGTTGGGCAACGCGGCAGAGGCCGAAGACGTGACCCAAGACGCGCTGATGCGCCTATGGAAGATCGCACCGGACTGGCGCGATGGCGAGGCGAAGGTGACCACGTGGTTATACCGCGTGACGGCCAACCTGTGCACCGACCGTCTGCGCAAACGCGGCCGCGGTGTCCCCCTCGAGGATATCGCCGAACCCGCCGACCCGAGCGAAAGCGCAGAGGCGCGGCTGCAGCGCGCCGCGCGCGAAGATGCCTTGCAAGAGGCGCTGAACACATTGCCAGACCGACAGCGGCAAGCGGTTGTGCTGCGCCACATAGACGGCTTGGCGAACCCCGAGATCGCGACCATTCTGGATGTCGGGGTCGAAGCGGTTGAAAGCCTGACCGCACGGGGCAAACGGGCGTTGGCGAAACTTTTGGGCGCAAGACGTGACGCCTTGGGATACGATGATGACAAAACGTAATATGGATACGCTAGAGGCGCATTTCGAGGCGGCGCGGGCCACCCCGCCGCAGATGCCTGCGGGCATGATGGACCGGTTGATCGCCGATGCGCTGGCGGCACAGCCTGTCCCCGCAATTGGGGGCTGGCGTGGTTTCTGGCGCGCCATCGGCGGCGCACCTGCCTTGGGCGGGCTGATCACGGCGACGGCTGTCGGGTTCTGGATCGGGGTCGCCCCGCCAAGCGGCCTGCCGGATATCGCGACGCAGATCATCACCGGCGGCGACGATTACATCGTAGCCGATGCGACATCGCTGGACACCTATACGTCAGATCTGACGGCGTTTGGCTGGGACTTGGACGAGGGATAGAAAATGGCAGGCTTTGCATTCAAAAGCACGAAGACACTGCGGTGGGCCTTGGGGCTGTCGCTGGGGGTGAACCTGCTGGTGCTGGGGCTGGTTGCGGGGGCGGCCTATCGCTTTGACGGGCCGCATGGTGGCGCGATGCGGCACATGCGCGACTATGGCACGCCCTACGTCATGGCGCTGCCCGAAGAACGCCGCCGCGCCGTCTTTGCCGATGCGCGAAAGGGACGCGAGGATAAATCCGTTAGCCGTGCCGCACGCCGCGCATTGTACCAAGACGCACTGTCCGCCATCCGCGCAGAGCCCTTTGACCCCGCAGAAGCACGCCGCGTGCTGGACCTGCAACGTGACGCCACGCTGACCGTGCAGCAAACCGTTCAAAACGCGTGGTTAGCCGAGCTGGCCGAGATGTCAGCGACCGAGCGTGCAGCCTATGCCGATCGTGTCGAGGAAATGCTCAAGCGCGGCAAAAAAGGCAAACACGACGGCGCAAAGCCTCCGAAGGCCGGTCAATAAGCTGGCAACCGGCCCCGGTAGTCAGGGCTTGCCGTGCGGGATTGCGTGGCGCGGGCTTGCCAAATGCGCGCCCGGCGCGGTAGGCAAGGCGACCCTAACGAAAGTCGCGGCCCATGCTCTCTGAATTCACCAACCCAAACGAAGTTCTTGCCACTACGCGGGCCTCCTCTGGGCGGCGGGCCATTGGGTTGACGGCGCTTGGGATACTGGGGCTGTTCCTGATCTACGTCGCGTTCACGTCGTCGCCCGGTTTCGGGTGGCAGGTGTTTTTGCTGGCAATGGGGGGGCTGGCCCTTTGGATGGCCGACAAAATGCGCCGTGCCACCGCTGGCGCAATCGAGCTGACCCCGACCGAATTGCGCGACACCGACGGCACAGTGATTGCGCGGGTCGAGGATATTATCGGGCTGGATCGCGGTGTGTTTGCCTTCAAGCCGTCCAACGGCTTTTTGCTGCGGACCAAAGCAGGCACTGGCGGTGATCGGGTCTGGCGTCCTGGTCTGTGGTGGCGCATCGGTCGTCGCGTCGGCATTGGCGGCATGACACCCGGCAATCAGACCAAGTTCATGTCCGAGATCATTTCCGCCATGATGGCAGAGCGCTCTTGAGATAGAAAAAGGCCCGCAGGCAGATCGCCGCGGGCCTTATTCTTTGCTGTGCTGCCGGAATTTACGCCCCGTCTGAATAGAGAACCCAAGGGGCATAACGTGGGCGGGTAAAGACGAAGTTCTTTACCTCTTGCACCGGTAGTCCGATGTTGAAGGGTGGTGAAAACGATGTCCAGGTTTCGGTGATGGTGATATATTCCCCATCTTCGAGCTCGGGGATGCGGTTTGTCCAGCTGGTCACATCTGCCTGGGTCGCGTCCGTCAGATTGCCTCGGGCGCGTGACCAGTGCAGCAAGAAACGCTTGTTCGCTTGGTCATATTTTGCCGAGGTGATCCGCACCGTCGCCGGCCCGGAAGAGCGCGTCATATAATCCAGCAGATCCCGAACACCGTCCATATATGCGGTGTCCATTGGCAATGTCTCGCGCGAGATCATGTCGCCGATGGTATAGGCCGCTTTTTGGTTGGTGTAGTACTCCTGATAGGTCTGGAAAAAAGTGAACATCGCCAGATAGACCCAAAATACCATGGGCATGATGATAACGGCCTCGATCGAGGCGCTACCGTCTTGGTCGCGCAGAAAACGCGCCAGTACACGGCGTTTGAAATAAGAGGTAACCATTAGCTTGGCTCCTGAACAAAGGAGGATACGGCGTACATGCTGCCTTGACCGGCGCCGTCGGTCTCGAACTTGAAGCCCATGGCGCTGCCCGGCAGCATCGGGTCGAATTTTACGCAGGCCCGCAGCAGCATCAGCTGGTGCTGCGCCCCAAGGCTAAAACCACGCTCGGGCTCGACGGGCATCGATTTATCGACGCAGTCGGGCGCTGCATTCATAGCGGCAAAGTTGCGCGGATCGACCAGGACCATTTCAAGGCGCAACGTATCTTTGCAGTCGCCGATATAGCCGACACTGTCGCAGATCATCGTCTTGATCAAGTCGTGGGTGACCGTCGCGCGGGTGTTCAGCCGGATATACCGCACCGCTGTCTCGAGCCCACGGTTCAGGTGGAACTGGCGCAGCGAATATAGGCTGACCTCGACCGAGGCGAGGAACATGCCAAAGATCAACGGAAAGAGAATGACAAATTCGATCAGAACAACCGCGCCTTCCTCGCCCCGGCGGAACCGGCACAGCGCTTGTGAAATGCGGGCGATCATTGGGTCAGCCTCAGCTGGTTGATCTGGCGGGCAATGGCGCGAAAGGCCTCGGAAAGCTCGACCCCTTCCACTCGGAAGAAGTGACTGGGCGAGGACGCGCAGTTTTGCATCGCGGGGACATCGTCGTCATGTACCTCAAAGCCGATGGTCCAGATCACAATGCGCTTTGCTTTGGCCGCATCACAGATGTTCGACAGCAAGGTATTGCCCAGCGATTTGTTGTACTTTTGATAATAGAAGTAACTCCAATAGCGATAGTCTACCTCATTGCGGAGGTACCACCACAGATTGTATTTATTCCAGTGAACATATTCGCTTTCGCTGTCGTAATAGTTGCTGCGGATGCGGAAGGAATTATCATTCGCACCGTCGGTCATCAGAATGACGGTCTTGAGCGTCTCTGGGTCATCATAGCTGGCAGGTCGGTTGTAAAATTGGCCGTCCACATGGCCAGCGTTCACCAGCGCGTTGTTGATGTCACGGAACGATGGATCCAGCATCGTCGCCGCCCATTTCATCCCGAGGAAAATCGACGTACCCGCGCGTGGTACAAGTTGGTTGATCTGGCTCTTTAGTGTAAGGCTGTTTTGCGAGAAAGGGGCGATGCGTTCATAGCTGTAGCGTGGACAGATCGTGTCGTCGCGGTAGTTGTTGCGACCGTCATAGTTCCACTGGAAATGCTGCATCTGGTCGTGCGTCGTGCTGGTATTCAGCGCGGCCGAGTTGAATTCATCGTCGGCGAATTCCAGGCAGTGAGAGTAATCGTGTTTCTTGTTCACACGCATGCGATCCAGGATCATAGGACCTGCGTTGACCTGTTCGGAGTAGGGGATCATCGAAACAGAGATCAGGTCTTCGTTCTCTGTTTTCAGCACCGTGTCCAAGAAAATCCCGGCGGCGTTTTTCAGCTCGCTCAGGCGGTTGTTAAGAGCCATCGACCCCGAGATATCGAGCACGAGAGAGACTTCGACCTTCGCAACGCGTTCTTCGGCCTGACTGTGCGCGGGCACATTGAGTGTCGGGAAGCCGAAGCGACCGATGAACTGCGTGTCCATCTCCTTGGACGCGTCAATGGTCACGGTGCGATAGTTCAACCCGTCGTCAACCACGACATTTGAAAGAAAATCGGTCATACCGGATTTTGCAAAATAGTCTGCAACCACGGCTTTGGGGTCGCGCATCTGGTCCAGATCGGCGGCGGCTAGAACGGCACGGTCAGAGACGGCTTGCAGGCGCGAACGTTCCATTTCGTGGCGCATGAAGTCAAGTTGAATGCCGCCCACGGCGACCATCATCATGATCATAAATAGCGCGAGGATTGTGACCAGCCCATCGTCCTCACGGGCAAACCGCGAAAGGCGATTGCGCAATGGGAGGGCGACCCAAGTATTCACGGTATTTTTGACCGTCATGTCCACGTCCTTTTTGGTGCGATCCCTGCGACAAGAGGCGTATAGGCGGATCGGCGTTGACGACAGATATGCGGGCTGAAGGTGGCTGAAATAGGGCGAAATACGTTTAAAAAAGTGTATACTGAAGCCGTTTTGAGGGCACATACCGGCACGACAGGCCAGCTGAATGCCATGGTTGAGCGCCTTATCTGGATTGATCCGCGGTCAATGAGGCTAAGACACCACGAATAAAAGTTTTCAAACTGATTAAAATATGTGCAAAAACTTTGGAAATTGGTGATTTGCAGCTTTGCTTGGCGCAGGTGCTATGTTCAATAGGCGAGGCGATGAACTGGCCCGGTTAAGGGTCGCAGAGCCAAATTAGGAGCGTAGAATGAACCCCGGAACCGAACCGAGCTTTCGCGATAGTGTCGACATCATGTTTAACCGGGCGGTTGCCCTGATGGACCTTTCGCCGGGTCTTGAGGAAAAGATTCGCGTGTGTAACGCGACCTATACGGTACGTTTCGGGGTGCGGTTGCGCGGGGGTATCCAGACCTTCACCGGCTACCGCTCTGTTCACTCCGAGCATATGGAGCCGGTCAAGGGCGGCATCCGCTACAGCCCCGGCGTGAACCAGAACGAAGTGGAAGCGCTGGCGGCGTTGATGACCTATAAATGCGCGCTGGTCGAAGCGCCGTTTGGGGGCTCCAAAGGTGGGTTGTGCATTGATCCGCGCGACTATGATGAACACGAGCTGGAACTGATTACCCGTCGTTTTGCCTATGAGCTGATCAAACGCGACATGATCAACCCGGCGCAAAACGTACCCGCCCCCGACATGGGCACCGGCGAGCGCGAGATGGCTTGGATCGCGGACCAGTACAAACGTATGAACACCACGGATATCAACGGGGTAGCCTGTGTGACGGGCAAGCCGATCAACGCAGGCGGCATCCACGGCCGCACTGAAGCGACGGGCCGCGGCGTACAATATGCGCTGCATGCGTTCTTCCGTGATCCTCAGGGCATGGCAAAAGCGGGCCTGGGCGGTGAGCTGGACGGGAAACGCGTCGTCGTGCAGGGCTTGGGCAACGTAGGCTATCATGCCGCCAAGTTCCTGAGCGAAGAGGATGGCTGCAAGATCACCGCGATCATTGAACGTGATGGCGCGTTGTTCGATGACCGTGGTCTTGATGTGGAAGAGGTGCACCGCTGGATTTCCATGCACGGCACGATCAAGGGCTATCCCGATGCGCCCCTTGAGGAAGATGGTGCCAAGCTGCTGGAAGCGGAATGTGACATCCTGATCCCTGCGGCGATGGAAGGGGTGATCAATCTGACCAACGCGCATAGCATCAAGGCCCCGCTGATCGTCGAAGCCGCCAACGGCCCTGTAACCGCCGGTGCCGATGATATCCTGCGTGCAAAAGGCGTGGTGATCATCCCTGACATGTACGCCAACGCTGGCGGTGTGACGGTATCCTATTTCGAATGGGTCAAGAACCTGAGCCACATCCGCTTTGGCCGGATGCAGCGGCGCAACGAGGAAAGCCGGCACCAGCTGCTGGTGGACGAGCTGGAACGTCTGAGCGCCGATAGCGGTGTCGGCTGGCAATTGAGCCCGAACTTCAAAGACAAGTATCTGCGAGGTGCAGGGGAGCTTGAGCTGGTCCGCTCCGGTCTTTACGATACGATGAGCGACGCCTACCGGTCGATGGCGGAAGTCTGGCACAGCCGCGATGATGTCGACGACCTGCGCACCGCCGCCTATCTGGTCAGCATCGGCAAAGTCGCTGCCAGCTACCGCGCCAAGGGGCTATAAGCCACGCGCGGCCAGGTGCTGCGCCACGAAAAGTTCCCCGAGGGCCGCTGTGAGGGTGGCCTTCGGCAAAGACGCGCCAGACTGTTCGGAGGCGCGCTGCGGAAAACCGCTCGGATACTTGTATTCCACCCGGCTCTGGCTAGGTTTTTACGCAATAGGCAGCCCGCCACCCCCTCGTGAGCGCCATTTCTGTTGGTTGTGCGCAAGGGAACTGCGGTGGTATCGCCAAAAACATTAGGAGATGTGACGATGAAATTTGGTAAACTTATGATCGCCGCGGCGCTGGCCGCTTCCAGTGCACCAGCCTTTGCCGCAACGAGCGCGGAGACCGATTGTCAGTATCAGGCGGATGTCGTCCAGGCTGTGCGCCAGGCGCGCATCGACCGCGTGAAAGAGCGTGAGGTACCGGACCACATTGCGTCCCAGAACCCGCAGTGGCCGGATCGCTACGACGCCGTTGTGCCGCTGGTTGCGCCTTGGGTGTATGAGATGAAAATGCGTGACGTGAAAAAAAATGACCTGTCTGCTGCTTGGAACGAGATGTGTCTAGGCCAGTGACGGGGCCGGAGCGCGATCCATAGTGCTGACGCATCTGTTGGGGCGGTGACAAGGGGGCCAGCCCCCATCGCCCTGACGGGCGATCCCCCCGGCGTTTATTTGGCAAAATGAAGCCGGCATTGGAGGCTTTGGGTTCTGGACTTTGACCCTCGCGACCCAATATAAAACCGTATGAGCCTGCCCCCTGGATTTTTGGATGAACTGCGCAGCCGTGCCAGCCTGTCACAGGTGGTAGGGCGCAAAGTGTTGTGGGATGCGCGCAAGTCCAATCAGGGCAAGGGCGACATGTGGGCTCCGTGCCCGTTTCATCAGGAAAAATCAGCCAGCTTCCACGTCGATGACCGCAAGGGATTCTACTATTGCTTCGGATGCCATGCCAAAGGGGATGCGATCTCTTTTGTGCGCGAGACCGAGAATGTAAGCTTTATGGAGGCGGTCGAGATTTTGGCGCGTGAGGCAGGAATGCCCATGCCCAAACAGGACCCGCGCGCGCAGGAAAAAGCCGACAAGCGAACCCAGTTGGCCGAGGTAATGGAACTGGCCGTGCAGTATTTTCGGCTGCAGCTGCGCACGGGGGCGGCCAGTGCTGCGCGTGATTATCTGGCAGGCCGCGGTCTGACACAGCAGGCGCTGGAGCAGTGGGAAATCGGATTTGCGCCGGATCAGTGGCAGGGACTTTGGGATCATCTAAAGGCCAAGAATGTCGAGGACGCGCTGATCATGGGGGCAGGGCTGGCCAAGCCTTCGTCCAAAGGCGGGCGGCCCTATGATACGTTTCGGGGTCGGATCATGTATCCCATCCGCGATGCGCGGGGGCGGGCGATTGCCTTTGGCGGGCGGGCGATGGACCCCAATGACAACGCCAAATATCTGAACTCCCCGGAGACAGAGCTTTTTGATAAGGGCCGCAGCCTATACAATGTGCGCGATGCCCGGACAGCTGCAGGGCAGGGCAAGCCGTTGGTCGTCGCCGAAGGGTATATGGACGTGATTGCGCTGGTGCAGGCCGGATTTGGTGCGGCCGTTGCCCCCTTGGGAACGGCGATCACCGAGAGTCAGCTACAGATGTTGTGGCGCATCTCGCCCGAGCCGATCATCACGCTGGATGGTGACACGGCCGGCCAGCGGGCGGCCATGCGGTTGATCGATCTGGCGCTGCCGTTATTGGAGGCGGGCCAATCCTTGCGCTTTGCCGTGATGCCCGATGGAAAGGATCCCGACGATCTGCTGCGGGCCCATGGCGCACCCGCCTTGCAAAAGCTGCTGGATAACGCGATGCCGATGGTGCGGCTGTTGTGGCAGCGCGAGACAGATGGCCGCGTTTTCGACAGCCCTGAACGCAAGGCCGGCCTGGACAAGGCGTTGCGCGAAAAAATCATGATGATCAAAGATCCTTCGATTCGCAGCCACTATGGCCAAGAGATCAAGGATTTACGCTGGCAGCTGTTCCGCCCGCAAAAGGCCAAGAAAGACTTTAGCCCTGTGGCGCGTGCGTCCGGTGGGGGCAAGTGGGCACCCCCACCGCAAGGTCCGTCGCCAAGTGCGAAATCCTCTATTCTGGTGACTGCAGCCGGTCTAGGCGCGACAGAGCATCTGCGCGAAGCGGTGATTTTGATGGCTTTGCTAAACTGCCCGCAACTGGTTGAAGAATTTGAAAACGGCTTGGCCACAATGCGCTGTCAGGACTACGACCACGGGCGTATTCGGGACTTGATGCTGCGCCATGTGCATCAGGACCCTGCGGTGTTGCGCGAAAAGATTTACGACGCCCTTGGCGAGTACGCACTTGAAAATATGCTGGCGCAGCGCCACGTAGCCATCACGCCCTGCATCCGAAGCCCCGGCAACCTTGAGAAGACGCGTATGACCGTCGCCGAGGAGCTGGGGAAGCTGGAAGCTGTGCGTGGACTGGATGAAGAGATCGCCGATGCGGTCGAGGATATGACCGGCATGGCCGACGAGGGTCTGACATGGCGGTTGGGCGAAGCGGCGCGCAATGCCGATCGTGCGCAACGTAGCGGGCAGGAAGATACCGCTGAATACGACATCGCTGAAAACGGTGCCCACATCAGCCGGGACGAACGCAGCGCATTTGATGCTTTGCTGGGGTCGATCCTGAAGGGTGGCACGAAAGAGAAAAAATGAACCCGGCGTGGCTTTTTCGCCGGGATGACTAACAAAGTACAGGGTAACGGGTTTAAGAATCACCCAGAACCCCGCATGATTCGAACAACCGAATCACGTCACGTGATTCGCACCCATTCGCTGGAGGAAATTTCATGGCCGCCAAAGACACGAACGAAGACGCGAAGTCTGACGACCAGGATGCCGGCCATTCGCTTGATATGAGCCAAGCCGCCGTCAAAAAGATGATCGGCGAAGCCCGTGAAAAAGGCTATATCACCTACGATCAGCTGAACACTGTTCTGCCGCCCGATCAAGTAAGCTCGGAGCAGATCGAGGACGTGATGTCGATGTTGTCCGAAATGGGCATCAACGTGATCGAAGACGAAGAAGCCGAAGAAGAAGACGCCAAGGGTGGCACCGAAGTTGCCACCACGGAAAGCACGCGTGATGTGGCGCTGTCCGCTGGCACGTCCGAAAAGCTGGACCGCACGGACGACCCCGTACGCATGTACCTGCGGGAGATGGGGTCCGTCGAACTGCTCAGCCGTGAGGGCGAGATCGCCATCGCCAAGCGGATCGAGGCAGGCCGCAATACAATGATCGCGGGGCTGTGTGAAAGCCCGCTGACCTTCCAGGCGATCACGATCTGGCGCGACGAACTTTTGTCCGAAGACATTCTTTTGCGCGACGTGATCGACCTTGAGGCGACATTCGGCACCCAGATGGGCGACGAAGAAGAAACGACTCCGGTCGTGCCTGTCGGCGGCACCGAAACAAAGCCTGCGGAAAGCACCAGCGAAGTCGATGCAGATGGCAATCCGATCTCGAATGATGACGACGACGAGGATGAAGACGAACAGGCAAACATGTCGCTGGCCGCGATGGAAGCCGCGCTCAAGCCACAGGTGCTTGAGGCGTTGGACATCATCGCCGACGATTACGTCAAGCTGAGCCAGATTCAGGACAGCCGTATTTCGGCGACCCTGAACGAGGATGGCACCTTTTCGAAGGCCGATGAGGAAGAATACCAGCGCGTCCGGTCCGAGATCGTGCTGCTGGTCAACGATCTGCACTTGCACAACAACCGTATCGAAGCCCTGATTGACCAGCTGTACGGCATCAACCGCCGTATCATGCAGATCGACAGCGCGATGGTGAAGCTTGCTGACCAAGCGCGCATCAACCGCAAGGAGTTCGTCGACAGCTATCGTGGCTACGAACTGGACCCCAACTGGATGGAGCGGATGGCCGAAAAGTCCGGTCGCGGTTGGCAGATGTTCATTGAACGCTCATCTGAAAAGGTTGACGAGCTGCGCACGGATATGGCGCAGGTTGGTCAATATGTCGGTCTTGATATCTCTGAATTCCGCCGCATTGTGCAGCAGGTTCAGAAGGGTGAAAAAGAGGCCCGTCAGGCCAAGAAAGAAATGGTCGAGGCAAACCTGCGCCTCGTTATTTCGATCGCTAAAAAATACACCAACCGCGGCTTGCAGTTCCTTGATCTTATTCAGGAAGGTAACATCGGTCTCATGAAGGCCGTGGACAAGTTCGAATACCGTCGCGGCTATAAATTCAGTACCTATGCGACATGGTGGATCCGGCAAGCGATCACGCGATCCATTGCGGATCAGGCCCGCACCATCCGTATCCCAGTGCACATGATCGAAACGATCAACAAACTGGTCCGGACCGGTCGTCAGATGCTGCACGAAATCGGCCGCGAGCCGACGCCGGAAGAGCTGGCAGAAAAGCTGCAGATGCCATTGGAGAAGGTCCGCAAGGTGATGAAAATCGCCAAGGAGCCTATCTCCCTTGAAACGCCAATCGGCGATGAGGAAGACAGCCAGCTTGGCGACTTCATCGAAGATAAGAATGCCGTGCTGCCATTGGACAGTGCCATTCAGGAAAACCTCAAGGAAACCACGACACGGGTGCTGGCCTCGCTGACCCCGCGCGAAGAACGTGTTTTGCGGATGCGTTTCGGCATCGGCATGAACACCGACCATACGCTTGAAGAGGTCGGTCAGCAGTTCAGCGTGACGCGCGAACGTATCCGGCAGATCGAGGCGAAGGCGCTGCGCAAGCTTAAGCACCCAAGCCGGTCACGCAAGCTACGGTCGTTCCTCGATCAGTAAGCGGTTCAATCGCGAGCAATTTGAAAGGCGGGTGTTTCGGCATCCGCCTTTTTTCATGCGGTTAGGCCATACTCTCAAAGCTGTGAATTTAAATCCACGCCGCGCACCCTATCTGTGTCCTAGCCGCCAAACAGGAACCGCCATGAAACGTCTCGCCCTCGTCGCCATTTTGTCCACGATGCCAATGGCCGCCGTCGCGCAGCCCTTTACGGCGGTGAACCGGTTGCAGGTTATTTCGCTGTCGGGCACGACCTTTGAGGTGATCGAGGATCATGGAGAGGGCGCGCGCGGCCTGTGGTGTGCCGCTGCCGAATATGCCGAAGACCAGCTGGGTGCACGGACAGCAGACCAGATCTACCTCAAGTCGCCGCGTGGTCCCTCGGCCAGCGGGGCTGGCCGCGTCAGTGCCGTCTTTACACTGAATGACGCCGAGTTATCCGAGGCCGCATTCAAATCTTATTCAGTGTCGGTCCGCAACGCGGGTCAGACCCTGCCGGTTGGCCACGCAATCCAGTTCTGCAAGGACTACATCCTTGAACTGAAAGACTTTTGATGAACAGGAATGACATTATGAAAACCTTCAAAACAGCGCTTCTGATGGCCTCTTTGGTCGCGGGGCCTGCTCTTGCGCAGGGCTATGTGCCAAATGAACGGCTGACCTACACGCCGACGGAAAATGGTGTGCGTATCAGCGGTAGCACGGGCTTTGGTGCGCGGGGGCACTGGTGTGCGGCAGCGGGTTACGCTGTGGACCAGATGGGAGCCACAGATCGTCAGACGCTTTATGTCAGTGAACCGCGCGCGCGTGGTTTTGGCGGCGATGGTGGTGTGACCTTCACGCTCGATCCGACAGGGCTGACACCGTCGCCGGTGGTAATACTGGGCGGATCGCTGACCAAGGCCGGATCGGCGATGACCATCAGCCACGGCATTACGCTGTGTGGTGGTTTGCAATCGCCCGGCAGGTAAGGCTAGCCTGACGCCAAGGCGATAGCCCAAGCGGAAGGCGGGCAGGATGAATAGCGAACTTACAGTCCACACACGCGGGCAGGGGCTATACGAAATAACCAGCGATGTGATGCAGGCGCTTTCGGGTCAGCGGTCCGACGGGCTGCTGACGTTGTTCGTGCGACATACCTCTGCCTCACTGCTGATTCAGGAAAATGCCGATCCCGACGTGCAACGTGACCTATTGGCATATTTCGCACAGCTGGTGCCGCCTGCCGATGATCCCTCGATGTCCTATCTCCGGCATACGCTGGAAGGACCAGATGACATGCCCGCGCATATCAAGGCGGCAGTGATGCCCGTCACGCTTAGCATCCCTGTGGTCGCAGGGCGCATGGTGCTTGGAACATGGCAGGGCATCTACCTGTTCGAACACCGCGACGCGCCTCATAGCAGGCGCATCGCGGTACATTTCGCCTGAGCTTAGCCCACCGGCATCAGATGGATTTCGCGGACCGCTGCATGGGGCGGTGCCTGCAGCGCGTGCAGTACGGCAGATGCAACATCCTCGGGTTTCAGCTTATCAGGCTTGGCCTCGTCAAAGAACGGCGTGTCGACCATTCCCGGAGAAACGACCATGCAGCGCCCGCCCCATTCGGCCATTTCGTCGGCAAGGTTGCCAGCAAAACCATGGATGAAGAATTTAGTCGCGCCATAAATTGACCCCTTGATGTGGCGGCGTCCCGCGGCTGATCCGGTTACGACATATTGCCCTGTCGTTTTGCGCAGGTAGGGCATCGCAGCATGGGCGGTATAAAGCGCACCCATCACGTTCAGATCGACCATCGCCTTCCAATCATCGGGGTCGCCCTTTTCGGTCCCGCCGGGTGAGGTGCCGCGTCCCGCATTTGCGAACACCGCGTCAATCTGACCGAACTTCTGCGCAAGGCGGCTCATGGCCTGTTCCTGATCGTCATAGCTGGTCGCGTCTCCGGTCAGCACCAGCGCCTGATCCCCGATGTCACGTGCGAGGTTTTTCAGCTTATCCTCACTGCGGGCAAAAAGCCCTACGTTCCATCCTGCCTTGGCTGCAGCCTGTGCGGTGGCCGCGCCGATCCCGCTGGAGGCCCCTGTGATAAATAGCGTTTTGGTCATGTCGTTTTCCCTTCAGATTTATCCTGTTCCAGGCCTAACGCCTGGGCACAGGCGAAGTTCACGCCAGTTTCGCTCAATACAACATATAGACGGCCATTTCGCCCCTACCCAAAACCTCGCGTTGGTCCTATAGTTTTGGGGAGTGGGGTCGTTTGGACCCCTATTGAACAGGTTTAAGATAAAGGGGACCGGCCATGCGCTGCCCGTTTTGCGGAAATATCGACACCCAAGTAAAAGACAGCCGCCCGGCCGAGGATCACGTTTCAATCCGCCGCCGCCGTTTCTGTCCCGCCTGCGGGGGCCGGTTTACAACCTATGAACGGGTGCAACTGCGCGATCTGGTGGTCGTTAAAACCTCTGGCAAGCGCGAGGATTTCGACCGCGACAAGCTGGAACGTTCTATCCGCATTTCCATGCAGAAACGCCCGATTGATCCCGAACGTATCGATCAGATGATCAGCGGCATTGTGCGCCGTCTTGAAAGCATGGGTGAAACAGATGTCGGGTCGAAACAGATCGGCGAGATCGTGATGGAGGCCTTGGCCCGCATCGATACTGTCGCCTATGTGCGGTTTGCCAGCGTCTACAAGAACTTTCAGGCGGCAGATGATTTCGATAAGTTCGTGCAGGAACTGCGGCCCGATACCCCTGCGGACGAATAAGTATGTCTGACGACGCGCGCTTTATGGCGCTGGCCTTGTCGCTGGGCCGGCGCGGGCAGGGGGCTGTCTGGCCCAACCCCGCCGTGGGCTGCGTCATTGTGCAACAAGGCCGCATCGTCGGACGGGGATGGACCCAGCCGGGCGGCAGACCCCACGCCGAACCCGAAGCCCTGCGGCAAGCGGGGCCGGCGGCCAAGGGCGCGACGGTCTATGTCACGCTCGAACCCTGCGCCCATACCGGCAAGACCCCGCCCTGCGCCGATGCGCTTGTGGCAGCTGATGTCGCGCGCGTTGTGATCGCCTGCACAGACAGCGACCCGCGCGTCAGCGGCAAGGGCATTGCGATCTTGCAAGCGGCGGGCATCGCGGTTGACGTGGGCGTGCTCGCGCATGAAGCCCGCGCCGATCACATGGGTTTTTTCCTGCGTATCGATGCAGGCCGGCCGATGGTGTCGCTTAAACTCGCCAGCAGCTTTGATGGTCGTATCGCCACCGCGACAGGTGAAAGCCAGTGGATTACAGCCCCGCCCGCACGCCGTGCGGTACATACGATGCGCAGCCGGCATGACGCGGTCATGGTGGGCGGCGGCACGGCGCGACAGGATGATCCCAGCCTGACTGTGCGCGACCTCGGCGTCACCCGACAGCCAACACGGATCGTTGTGTCCAATGGCCTGGACATACCCCTTGGCGGCGCATTGGCAAAAACGGCAGGCGACATCCCGTTGATCCTTTGCCACGGCTCCAAAGCGCCGACAGAGCTGATCGAGGCCTGGAAAAGCCTAGGTGCCACGTTGATCGCCTGTGCTAGCCGGATGGGCCAGATCGATGCCGATGATATGCTTCAGCAACTCGGTCAGCACGGTCTGACACGCATCTTTTGCGAAGGCGGCGGTGGGCTCGCCGCAACGCTGTTGCAGGCTGGTTTGGTGGATCAGTTGATCGGGTTCACAGCAGGGCTCACGCTCGGGGCTGACGGGCTGCCAGCCATCGCGGCGCTACAGCTGCGACACCTTGCACAAGCCCCGCGGTTCACCCTGACGGAAACGGCGCGCATCGGCCCCGACCTCCTCCACATCTGGGCCCGCGCCGACGCGCCGGCCTAGACCGCTTCCAAATGGTTCAAAATCCCGGGGGTACGGGGGCTGGCCCCCGTAGCGCTACCCGCGCCGCCACAGATGCGCCTGTGTGGCGAACACCCCTTGCAGCTTGGCCAGCAGACGGTTCGTCACCCCGCGCCGTGGCACGTCGCCCGCTGCCAGCCGCTCTACCACGACCTCGACAGGGCATGCTGTGCCGGTACGCGGATCGAAATAGCGCGGATAATCAATGAGCGCTGCATGCACCACCCCTTCGAGGGTGACACCGGCCCCTCGTCGGGTGGGGATCGCGCCACGGTCCTCGGTCAGGCCCCAGCCGGCATAGAAAGGAGCCCCGAGGGTCACCACCTTGATGCCGCGCAACAGGGCCTCGAACCCTAGAAGGGACGTCATGGTCCAGACCTCGTCCACATGCGCCAACAGCGCAACGGGATCAGCGTGGGTCAATACGCGGTCGGCCAGCCCTTCGGCATCGATGGCACCGGGACGCAGACCGGCCTCTACGTCGGGGTGCGGCTTATACAGGATCACCGCGTCGGGATGTGCGGCACGTGCGCAGGTGAGCAGCGCCAAATTCGTCGACACATCCCCCGTGCCGGTCAGGATAGAGGCATCGTTCTCGACTTGCCCGGGCACCAAAATACGCCGTCCGGCAGGCAGGTCGGCGGGCATGATATCGCCGCCAAGGTTATACTTGCTGAGCCCCGCATCGCGTAGCGCAGCGATCAGCCGCGTGGCGCGGCGGGACTGGTCAGAGCGCAATTTAGCGCGGGCGACGATGTGGTTTTCCAGCCGGCTGGGTTTGCGGGGATCATAGTAGATACCCAAATCGTCACAGACCAGCGACAGCGGTGGCACCAGATCCGCCCCCAAGCCCCGTGACCGCAAGAACCCGTCCTCTACGCGGACCGCACCAGCGTGATCCTTTGTCTCCTTGGAGGCCCAGACCATCCACGGCTTGCCCGCCGCACGCGCCGCGTCGGGATTGTTTCGATAGGTGACAGGTGACCAGCGGCCAAAAAAACGCTGGAGCGGCTGGCGTTTCCACAACCTCATATCCGAGGCGACCCAGCCGCGATGGTCTTCGCGCCAAGCGCGGGTCTGCGCGGCCATCGCCTCTATCGCGGTTTCAATGTCACACAGGCAATCGCGGTGAGGGTCATACCACTTGGGATACAGGATCATCGTTCCTGCAAACAGCTGCGCACGGGTCAGCACCCGTTGGCGGCGCTGTACGGGGAATTCGTCCTCGGTCAGGCCCCAGCCTGCATAGAAGGGTTGCCCGAACACCCGTGGTTTATGGCCTGCGAAAATCGCCTCGAACCCCATTTGAGAAGAGACGGTATAAACGCGCACGGCCCCTTCGAACAGCGTCCAAGGGCTGATCGGGGCGGTCAGCAGGGTGATGCGGTCATTGGCTTCTTCGGGGCCAAAGTGGCCAGAGCGAAAGCCCGCCGCGGTTTCGGGGTGGGTCTTGATGATGATCCGCGCGCCGGGGTTTTCCTGCTGTGCAAAGACAAGCATTTCGAGAAACCGCGACCGGTCCGCCCCCGACGCCGCGACAGAGGCGTCCCCAAGAGTTTGGTCGATCACCAGCACATATCCCGGATCGGGGGCGGGGTGGGTTGGATCAAAGCCGCTGTATTTGGTCAGATGCGCTTCGGCTATCCGGTGGATGGCACCGCGGGCGCGGTCGAGCAGAGCTGTATCATCGAGCGGATGCGCGGTCAGGATCTCTTCGAGGTCAGAGGGCTGTTTGGGGTCAAAGTGCAACCCTTTATGGTCTACCAGTAACCCCAGTGGCGGCTCGCCCGCCCGGCCGGGAAACAGCGACCGGAGCAATGCGTCTTCGACGCGCACCACAGGCAGATCACGCTTTGCGGCCACGGCCAGCCCACGGTGGGCTGTGCCCGCGTTGCCCCAGACAGCGATGGCGTCACCTACGCGCGGCATTCCCAGATGCAGGCTATAGCCCGACAGCTGCAGAATGCGCCGTACCCTGCGGTTGGTGATGAACCCGCCGTTAAACACAAAAAGCCGCCGGTCCTTTGCAGGGCCGGCGGCGGGAGTATCGTATATTTCAGGCCCTAAAGCCATCTTTGCAGATCAGTTGCTCGACGCGAGCGACGAGAGGCTGTTGACCGAGCTGGCCGACCCCGTGATCGAGGAGATGACTTTGCTCCATTGTGTGAAGGGCGCTTCGGTGACGTAGAGCGTATCGCCGTCGCGGATCACGAAGTCACGTGCCATGAACATGCCGTTGGGCTTGGTCAAGTCCAGCACATAAATCATGCGCTGTGCGCCTTGCAGATCGTTGCGCCCCAAGACCTGTGCCACGACAGGTTCGGGTTCGTTGCGGAAGACGAAAACACCTGTGGGGTCTGCGGTGCCTGCGTTCAGGCCGCCGACTTGGGCGATGCCTTCGAGAGCCGACAGGTTCTTAGTTTCAAAGGGGACTTTTTGTTGTGCACCTGTAGCACCAAGCGCCACAAAGGACCGCGTGTCTTCCTCGATCAGGATGCGATCACCGCCGCGCAGTGCAATGTCGAGCTCGGGGTGGTTGTACAGGTCTTCCAGCCAGATTTTGCCCTTTTGGTTGCCCCGCAGTACCGTCACCTGCGCGATTTGCGGCGTGATGGTCACGCCGCCGGCACGTGCCAGCATGGTGGCGAGGGTGCGGGTCGGGCGTTCAATGGCATAAACGCCCTGCGCGCCGACAGATCCCACAAGCGACACCGTCGCCCCATCACCGGCCAGACGGCGCACCTGTACCTGCGGGTCGGGAGTCTGCTCTGACAGTTTGTTGGTGATGATACGGCGGATCGCTTCGGGAGAGTTGCCAGCGGCCTTGATCCGACCCGCGTAGGGCACGAAGATAAAGCCAGAGCCGTCAACCTGCACTTCTTCCAGCACGGTGGCGTTTGCGCCCTGTGCCGCTAGCAAGCCGTCGTCGACGTTTTCCCAGATTGTCAGCCCCAGCGTATCACCCGGATTAATCGTGTCCGACCCAAGCTGGCCTGCGTGAATAAACCCCGAATTAAATCCAAGCGCCGGTGCGACAGCCGTCGCACGGGTCACACGGTCATTAACGGCAACGACGAAAGCGTCACCTTGCTTTTGGACCGATCCTGCATAGATTTGACGTTTGTTCGGACCAACCTGCGGAAGACCACACGAAGATACCACGGCCATAGCCGCCAATAATGCGATGGGACGCGCCCACCTGAAGGGTACGGATTTCACTGCCCGGTCTCCTCGACCTATTCTTACTCTGCCTCGAAATCGCCGATTATTTCGACGTAATTATCATCGGCTTAGCGCAGTTTGGATCGAAAAGCTACTGTTGCGGCAAAAATCTGTCAGGTGACGGCTCGCAACTGTTGCCGTGGTGCCGCGGTCCCCAGTTCCAGCGCGTCATAAGGGTCTTCGGGGGAAAGCATCATATCAACGACCTGACGCAGAAGCTGAGTGCGCGCGCGGGCGGCATAAAATCCGCCGGGCACCTGCGAGGTTTCTAGCAAATACCGGCGATAGTCCTTGTAGGCCTTGTTGTCCGGGCGGGATGCGGCGGCAAAGAAATCGGTCAAGGGCTGGTTGGATACGAATTCGGGCTTTGCATAGACGGCGCTGCCAAATACCTTGAGAGGTATACCACGCCAGAGCACCTGTTGCCCCGCGGTTGAGTTCACGGTGATCGCCGTGCGCGCATCATTCAGAAGCTGTGCCAGTTTGCCGCCCCGCACGAAATGCACGCGGTCGGCTACGCCCAGATCACGTGCGACGCGCTTTACCACACGGCGCAAGGGGGCGCGGCCATCTTCCAACGGATGGGCTTTGACGACAAGATGGTGGTGGCGTGGTGCGCCTTTGGCAAATCCCTCGAGCACGACGGTCAGAAAATCGGTCATCGTCTCGAACGGGGAATGTTCCTGAAACGAGCTGTCGTGCTCCAGTTGTAAAAGCGCGAGATGATACGGAAACCCGCCAAGCCGGATGCGCAGTGTCGCAATCAGCCGGTCCAGCGCCAGCGCAGGCATCAATAGCAACCTTTTGAGGTAAAGCTGGAATTCCTTGGTCACTGGCAAGCTGCGGTGCGGGCGAAAGTTGCGATACGCGCCGTTTCGAAACAGCACAAACCAGTGATACAGCGCCCCGTAAAAAACATGTTGGCGCATATCGCCCCAGTGGCCGGGGGGGAGGGGGGCCTCCATATCCGAATTGGCCAGTGCGACCTGCATCTGTTCGATCGACATCTCCATTAACCGAGAATTGCCGTTCGATCCGCCCCGTTCATAAGTGACCCAATAGGGGCGCATGTACCCTTCTTCAAAGACATGCACGGTCAGCCCGCGTGCCTTGGCTTCGGCCACGGCTTGGGCGTGGATCGGACGGGTGTCGCCGTATAGCACGATATCTGTGACACCTTTGTCGGCGAGCAGCGCAACAAAGGTGTCTTTCCACGTGTCAGCCGTACCGCGAAACGGAATATAGCTGCGCGGGTGGAACCAGAAGGCCCGATCGCCTGCATTGAACCCCACGCGCCAGACCTGCGCACCCGCCAGACGAAGCATCTTGCCCAGTCGGTTAAAGAAGGGGCCATGCGGCCCTTGCAGGAAAAGGAAGACCCGGTCACGGGGTGCTGCGGCGTTCATGGTTAGCTTTCAGTTTACCTTGTTCATCACACAGACAAACACCGGATACCGGCGAAAATGTGGCGTGTCTGTGGACTTGTCATGCTGATGGCAGAGGTCTACTTCGGTAGCGATCACTATAGAAGAGGCACGCGCATGTTTACAGGTATTATCACGGACATCGGAAAGATCACCAAGCTCGAACAGCAGGGGGATCTGCGTGCACGGATCGAAACGGGCTATGATACCAGCGGTATAGACATGGGCGCGTCGATCGCGAGCGACGGCGTCTGTCTAACGGTCGTCGATCTGGGGCCCGATTGGTACGAGGTGCAGATCAGCGCGGAGACCGTGGACAAGACCAACCTGGGCGCATGGGAGGTCGGGCGTAGGCTAAATCTTGAACGCGCTCTGAAGGTCGGTGACGAATTGGGCGGGCATATTGTGTCGGGCCATGTCGACGGCGTCGCCGAAGTGGTGGCGCTGCGCGACGAGGGCGACAGCACCCGTGTGACCCTGCGCGCGCCCAACGATCTTGCCAGGTTCATTGCGCCCAAAGGATCGGTCGCGTTGAATGGCACATCGCTGACCGTGAACGAGGTCGATGGCTGTGATTTCGGGATCAACTTTATCCCCCACACCAAAGAGGTCACGACCTGGGGCGATGTTGCCGTGGGGGACCGGATCAACCTCGAGATCGACACATTGGCACGCTATGTGGCGCGGTTGTCAGAGATGTCCTGATTGCCGCTGCTCTGCTTGCACGCACGAACGGCGGGCGAATCCCTTTGCTTGTCAGGGGGCTTAGGCGTATTTTGTAGCCGATAGCGCTGCCCGTGCAGGGCAGGGGGCTGGCGCGGCGGGTTGCTCTTACAGCGATGAACGCAGGGCACAGCGCTGGCTGATGGTGCGGATTTGAGTTTATTTGGCAAAATGAAGCACGGGCGGGGGCTGCCCCGCTCTGGCAAAGACGCGTGGGGTGGGGTATGTGCCTTGGCAACAAAGAGTGAGGTGAGCCCATGCAATTTGAAACGCCCGGACCCGTCGAGGCTGAATTGGCGGATACCATCGCGCCCATCGAAGAGATCATCGAAGAAGCCCGTCAGGGGCGTATGTTCGTGTTGGTCGATCACGAGGACCGCGAGAACGAAGGCGATCTGGTGATCCCGGCGCAGTTTGCGGACGCTGATGCGATCAACTTTATGGCCACCCACGGGCGGGGTTTGATCTGTCTGCCAATGACTGAAGAACGCGTCAATACTTTGGGTCTGCCAATGATGGCGGTGAATAACTCTGCCCGTCACGAGACGGCTTTTACCGTGTCGATCGAGGCGCGTGAGGGCGTGACCACCGGGATCTCGGCTGCGGATCGGGCGCTGACGGTCAAAGTCGCCATAGACGAAGACAAAGGTGCCGTTGATATCGCCACACCGGGGCACGTGTTTCCGTTGCGGGCACGCGACGGCGGGGTCTTGGTGCGGGCTGGACATACCGAGGCGGCCGTCGATATTTCGCGTCTGGCGGGTCTGCATCCGTCGGGCGTAATTTGCGAGATTATGAAGGAAGACGGCACCATGGCGCGCCTGCCTGATCTTGTCGCCTTCTGCCAGCAACATAAGATGAAAATCGGGACGATCAGCGATCTGATCGCCTATCGCCACAAACATGACAACCTGCTGGTTGAACGTGACAGCCGAACTGTGACCTCCGCTTATGGCGGCGACTGGAAGATGCAGATTTTCACCGACGAGATCAGCGGCACCGATCACGTTGCGCTGTCAAAGGGCGATATCACTACGGATGAGCCTGTTCTGGTCCGGACCCACGCGATCAATGCGCTTGAAGATATCTTGGGCCTTGGCCCAAGCCCTGCTGATGAATTGCCCCGTGCAATGCAGATTATCGCTGACGAAGGACGCGGTGCGGTATTGCTGTTCCGCGACCCCGATCCGCGTTTGCGGTTCGAATACGAAGAGGACGACCGTCCCCGTACCGTCAAACGGACCGGCCTGGGGTCGCAGATCATGGCGAGCCTTGGCCTGCACAAGCTGATCTTGCTGACCGACAACCCCGATACCCGTTATCTGGGGCTGGACGCCTATGACCTTAGCATCGTGGGCACGCGCCCGATCACGCAGGAGTAAGTGCAATGGCTGCTGGAAATCACACCACGCTGACGACCCCGAAATTCGAGACGCCTGTTAAGGTTTTGATCGTCATTTCGCCCTATTACTCGGATATCGCCGAAGGGCTGTTGAAAGGGGCCAAAGCTGAACTTGAGGCTGCAGGGGCCGCGTGGGACGTGGTGGAAATGCCCGGCGCGCTTGAGATACCGACCGCCATCGGCATCTCTGACCGCAAAAGCAATTTTGACGGCTATGTTGCCCTCGGTTGCGTGATCCGTGGCGAGACGACGCATTACGAGACCGTGTGCAACGATAGCAGCCGCGCGTTGCAGTTGATGGGGTTGCAGGGGATCTGCATCGGCAACGGCATCCTGACGGTTGAAAATCATGAACAGGCCGCCGTGCGCGCCGATCCTGATGGGCAAAACAAGGGCGGTGGCGCTGCAGCTGCGGCCTTGCATCTGATCGCGCTGAGCCGTAAGTGGGGCGACATTCGTAAAGATATCGGTTTCAAGCCCCGCTCGGATGAATATCTGATGGCGGGCAACAATGACGGACCCAAGACAGCATGACATCCTCCGCCGGCCTTTCGGGCAATCAAAAACGCAAGATGAAATCAGCTTCGCGGCTTTATGCCGTGCAGGCCTTGTTCCAGATGGAACATTCCTCGCAGAGCTTTGACACGGTTCGCAAAGAGTTCCTCGAGCACCGCTTTGGCGCGACCTATGACGGTCAGGAAATGATTGACGGCGACATTCGGCATTTTGCGGAATTGCTTGAGACTGCCGTGAACTATCAGGCGGCGATTGACCAGATGACGGACCGTGCCTTGGTTGCCAAATGGGCCATCGCGCGCATTGACCCTACGTTGCGTGCGCTCTTTCGCGCCGCCGGCGCTGAACTACGCGAGCAGGAAACCCCGCCCAAAGTCGTGATCAATGAATATGTCGATGTGGCCCGTGCCTTCTTTGAAGGCGGCGACGAGCCAAAGTTCGTGAATGCCGTTCTGGATCACATGGCCCGCGAGGCGCGCCCCGAAGCATTCTGATCTGGTCGTACTGTTTGGTCGGTGCGAACCGGCAGCCTGCGACGTTTACCTGTAAGAAAGTGTGACGGGACCACCGCTGCCGTTCTGTTGTATATTCCCGAGGACCTGTATGTACAGGTGGGCGCCAGATAAACGAACCAGGGCTCGAACAGAGCCAGCTCCCTCGGATTTGCTTAAGGCCACTGGAATGTAACTTTTACAAACAGGGCAGAACCCGTCACCCCCGTTAAGTAGGCGCGACGATGGCCTGCGACAAGGGGTATCTTAGCTTGCGTCGGCGTTTTCCACAAAGCGATAGCGGGTCAGCTCTTCGGGCAGCAGCAGATAGATCTCATCGGGGGGGGTAACCAGCGCGTGTTGCATAACCAACGGGTCGATTCCCATCTGATCCAGATAGGTCATGACCTCTCCCTGACCGCGCTGGATGTCTCCGACAGCGACAAAGGCGGGCAGCAGGGTGCTTTCGCCGAAAAAGTGCTGATGCACCCCGACAGAAGCATCGTCTGGCACATCGCGGCTGGTGCCTGCGGCCAATAGATAGGGACAGGCGGAATAGCAGATATCGCCGCTGCGCAGTGCCGTTGTTAGATCGGTATCGCGAAAATACCGCCCCAGACGCAGCGCATCGCTGACCGAGCCACCGGGGGAGTTCAGGATGACCCCGTCGGGTTGGGGCTTAAGCGCGGTGATCTGTTTTTCGATCCGTTCGGCATCGCCCGCCATAATGCCGCCTTCCAGCAACACCCGCGCCCCACCTTCGACGACCGTGAGGGTCAGGCGCTTGGGCAGGGGAGCCTCAGGCATGGGGCGGCCGCCGGGGCGGGCGCGGTCGGGCTGAAAGCGGCGGGTCTGGTCACCAGGTCGTGTCGGCTCTGTCAGACCTGGTGCGCGGGGGGCGAAGCCGGGCAAACGTAACCCGTCGCCAAGATCGCCCCAGAACAACATACCGGCCAGTCCAAGCTGAAGCATGAGGACGCCGCCAAGGACTCGGGCGGCGGGTGGACGCTTTGGAGAGTCGCGCAGCGGTTTCATGTGGTCTTGGACGGTGTCGACGTGACCGTGGTGTCCGCTGCGATATCAGGCGTTTGGATGGCATCGGACGCATTCGCATCCGGTGTGGGGGTGTCCACGATTGGCACACCCTTCATTGCTGCATCCATGTCGCGCATTGCCAGCACGGCGGCACGTAGTTCGGCCAACGTCAGTGTTTCTTCGATGGCGGCGCCCTCGCGGCCTTCGCGGATCGCTCCTTGGGTGATCGCAAGGATAAAGACCAGCACGGCGGGCAGCAGATCAATCGCGATGGCACCGGCCCAGGAGGGGATAAAGTTACGCGCATATTTAATGACGGCATCCGCGCTGGAAATTGGCGTATAAGTCGTCTCTGTCGGTGGGGCCATGGCCAACACGTCTTGAGCCGCGCGTTCTAGCGTCGCGGCACGTTGGGCCAGCACCTCGAGCACGGCAGTGATGGTAGAGGCCTGATTGCCGCGAACCTCGACGCTGCTGCCGTCCAGCTCGGGCAGAACGACTGAAGCCGACAAATCCTGCGCGGCACGTTCGACAAGCGGGGCCACAGACAGTTGGCGCAATCGTGTGATCAGCCCCGCAAGCCGTACAGCCTGCTCCGAAAACTCAACCGATCGCGCTTCAACGGGCCCGGGTTCAACAGTAAGGGCACGCATCCGGCTTAGGATCTGGTTGCCCTCGACAAAGGCGTCGCTCACCAGTGGCGTCTGGGTGGCGATCTGAGCTTCCAGCCCCGACAGCTCTGCCGATTTCTGGCGCAGCACGCGAAACACAGCGCCCCGACCGGCCAGCCCTGACAGCCCGCCGGTGGCCTCTTGTTCGCTTAGATCCTCGAAGCTTTGCCGCACGCGGGCCACATCCCGCTCGAGCCCTTGGGCCGAGAGGGTGATTTCATGTGCGCGCTCCAGCGACCCTTGGTAATCCTGTACGGTCTCGGCCAGATGTTGTTCCACCGCAGCTGAGCCAGCAAGAGCGGCCGCGTTCAGCCAGCTCGACATGGCGATAATCGCCACGGCCCCGAGCGACATCGCTCCCAGCAGACCGACCCGTGCCCGGGCACTGCGCACTGCCGGAAACAGGCGCAGCATATAGGACCAGAATACAAAAATGCCGACGGACACTGCCGCAGAATATGCGATGGCTGCAAACGCTGACATCGCGCCGTTATCATCCAACAAAGAGGACACCCCAAGATAGGTGTAGATGCCCGATGCCACAGCCAACACCCCAAGCGCTGTGCCCGAAAACGTATCAAGCCAGCCCAGATGCCCTTCAAGCTCGCGGGCGTAGCGGATGCCGCGCTGCTGATGTGTCGAATTTTCGCCGTCGCGCGCCATATATCCACCTTGTTTTCTTTTGAACTAGATAGGTTGCAGACTGACGATTACCAAGCGCTTGCTTGATGTTCATGAATTGTTCATATTGCGGGCATGACCCAAACCAACCTGATGACCGCCCCATCCCTGCAGCCCGGACAGCTTATTGCCCGTGGCGTGACGCGCCAGCTTGCGGCGCTTGGCTTTGCCAGCGTGGAAGAACTGGTGCCGACACGTGGGCTGCGCGTGGATGTCATGGCACTCGGACCCAAAGGGGAAATCTGGATCGTTGAATGTAAGTCCAGCCGCGCCGATTTCATGTCGGACAGCAAATGGGATGGCTATCTGGAATGGGCGGACAGGTTCTTTTGGGCCGTGGATGCCGATTTCGACATTGACCTTTTACCCGAAGATACCGGTCTGTTTGTCGGCGATAGCTACGGTGCTGAGCTGCTGCGCATGGGCCCCGAAAACCGACTTGCAGCGGCGCGCCGTAAGAAAATGACGCATCTCTTTGCCACGCATGCCGCTCGGCGGTTGCATTTGTTGCGCGACCCCCATGCGATTCCGCAATGGGGATAGCGCGATCCAGCATTCCAAATGGAAAATATCCCGGGGGAACCGCGCCCTAGCGCGGTGGGGGCTGGCCCCTGCCGGAAGGTGCTGTTTAGCTTAACGCTTGGCTTTGGCTGCCTTGCCCGCGCGATGCGCTGCGGCCATGATCTCTTCCGCGATTTCGACGGCTTCGTCCGGGGTGAAGTCCATCGGAATTTCAATCCCGCCTTCTGCTTCGATGAACAGCCGTACCATGCCCTTATCGGTCGGACCGATCTGCAGGTTGGCTTCAATGTCGCGTTCTGTGTCAATGCCCATGAGGTTTCTCCGAAACTGTGTCAGATCCCGTACCGCGCAACGATGCAAATGGCAAGTTTCTGCGTTTTCTGCGATGTGCGGACAAATCTGATTTTGCGGCACTTAGGGGCTTGCATTCCTTTTTCATGGGCGCTAGATCGACCGCAGTGCCGCCTTAGCTCAGTTGGTTAGAGCGCCTGATTGTGGATCAGGAGGTCCCTGGTTCGAGACCAGGAGGTGGTACCACTACCCCCCCCCAAAAAAAATCCGATATCGCCTTTAGCACGCCTATCAGCTCATATGCTGAGTCCGACGTTCTAAAGCATCACGGTCGCCAAGGGGTTTCGAGGACTATTTAATCGCTACACTTTGACGCAGTTCGCCAGTCATTCTGTCGAAGATCAGAATCACATCGTCTTTCGTCACGACAGCATACCAGTCGGGGCCTTGGGTGAACGTCACTGCTTTTGCGCCATCGGGCAGAGTAACAGACGTCGGTAAATAAGGGCTCTTGTTCGAGAAGCGGATGACAAGTAGCCCGATCACGACTAGAAGGCCGAAAATCATTGTGGCGGTCAGCACCGTCACCAGCCGCCGCAGGAATTTGATGTTCGGGGGCTCGGAAGGATCAGTCATGTCGCACCGTCAAATTAAGTTTACCATCACGGACAACCCGCCACCCCGCCTTGATAAGGCGCTTGCGCGGGATGTGCCAGAGGATGCGAACCTGTCGCGCACTCGGCTTGGGCGTTTGCTTGAGCAAGGGGCCGTGCGGGTGGATGGGCAGGTCGTGACCGACCCGCGCAGCCGCGCCGACGAAGGCCAAGAAATTACCGTGGATGTGGAAGAGGCCGAAGACAGTCATATCCTTGCCGAAGAAATCCCGTTGGACGTGGTTTTTGAAGATGCAGATCTGATTGTGATCAACAAGCCCGCTGGCATGGTCGTGCACCCCGCTCCGGGCAGCCCCTCCGGCACACTGGTAAATGCGCTGCTGGCCCATTGCGGTGATGAACTTTCTGGGGTGGGCGGCATGAAGCGCCCCGGCATTGTGCACCGGATCGACAAGGATACCTCTGGCCTGTTGGTGGTCGCCAAATCCGACGCAGCGCACCACGGCCTGGCCAAACAGTTCGAAAAACACACAGTGGAGCGCTATTATCAAGCGTTGGTCTACGGTGTGCCAGACGCTAATGATCCGCGTTTGCGGGGGGTGAAGGGAGCCAATTTTGAGCCCGGCAATATCCTTAAGCTCACGACGCAATTAGCCCGCCACCGCACCGACCGACAACGGCAGGCGGTGTTTTTCCAAGGGGGGCGTCACGCAGTTACCCGTGCACGCACTGTGGCGCGCCTTGGATCGCCCGAGGTGTTGGCGCTAATGGAGTGTTGGCTAGAGACGGGGCGCACGCACCAAATCCGGGTTCATATGGCCCATGCTGGTCATGCGCTGGTGGGTGATCCGACCTATGGCGGTAAACGCAAGCTCGCCAAAGGCGCGGTTTCTGACGCTGCAGCCGACGCCATCCGCAGCTTTCCGCGACAAGCGCTGCACGCGGCGGTTCTGGGGTTCGATCACCCTGTGACAGGGGACTACGTTCGGTTCGAAGCCCCGCTGCCGGCTGACCTGACCAACCTGCTAGAGGCCGTGGGCTACAGCACAAGCTGATGCACAGTTGTGTGAACGACCTGTAGCATAACGGTAATTTAAGGTTTTTTGGGCCCAATACGCCCTTTCACGCGTTAGGCTGTACACTTGAAACAGAGCGGGGCGCTCTCCATATCTATGCTAATCCAAATAACATGGGCCCCGGAAATTGGGGAAAGGGACAAAGATGGCTAATTATGCAAATCTGCCAGCACCAACACCGGAAGGCGGATTAAACCGCTACATGCAGGAAATCCGCAAGTTTCCCCTGTTGGAACCAGAAGAAGAGTACATGCTCGCCAAACGCTGGGTGGAAGAGCAAGATACCAAAGCAGCACACCGTATGGTCACCTCCCACCTACGGCTCGCGGCGAAAATTGCCATGGGGTATCGTGGCTACGGCCTGCCTCAGGCCGAGGTGATTTCAGAAGCGAATGTCGGCTTGATGCAGGCTGTTAAACGGTTCGACCCTGAAAAGGGCTTCCGCCTCGCGACATATGCGATGTGGTGGATTCGTGCGTCTATTCAGGAATATATCCTGCGCTCGTGGTCTTTGGTCAAATTGGGTACCACATCGGGTCAAAAGAAATTGTTCTTTAACCTGCGTAAGGCCAAGAATCGCATCGGCGCGTTAGAAGAGGGGGATTTGCACCCCGATAATGTCACCCGCATTGCCACCGACCTTGGCGTAACCGAGACCGAAGTGATCTCTATGAACCGACGTATGTCGGGCGGTGATGCGTCGTTGAATGCCACGGTCGGCTCTGAGGGCGAGGGGACGATGCAGTGGCAGGACTGGTTGGAGGATGAAGACGCTGACCAGGCCACCGATTACGAAGAACGTGACGAGCTGGAAACCCGCCGTGAAATGCTGGCCGAGGCGCTGGATGTTTTGAATGATCGCGAAAAGGATATTTTGACCCAGCGGCGTCTGTCCGACAAGACGGTCACGCTGGAAGATCTGAGCAGCCAGTATGACGTCAGCCGCGAGCGTATCCGCCAGATCGAGGTGCGCGCATTTGAAAAGTTGCAAAAACGTATGCGTGACCTTGCCCGCGAAAAAGGTCTCATGGCGACAGCTTGAATTGGAATATACGCGTTTTATCAATCCCCGCAGAGCGTTCGCTTTGCGGGGATTTTTTTTGGTCAGTCATGGCCGATCTCTTCCGTGTCAAAAGCCCGCAAACCGAGGCATTCGCTATCGGGGGTTGCACCGTTTCCCCGCTGACCTACCTATAAGAGGTAATCTAGAAGGGGATGATCATGGCCGGAGGTTGGGCAAAGGATGGTGCTGTCAGCGAACAGATCGAAGCGTCGATCAATGACGAGCTGGCCCGCCTGAAATCACGAAAGTCACACCAAGGCGAAAGCCGTACCCATTGTGCAGAATGCGAAGAACCAATCCCCGAGGCGCGCCGCCAAGCGCTACCGGGCGTCAAGCTTTGCATTGATTGTGTGCGCGAACGCGACGGAATTGCGCAAGCACGTGGCGGTATCAACCGGCGCGGCAGCAAAGACAGCCAACTGAAATAGCCAAACGCAAAACGGGGCGCTGCAGATGCAGCGCCCCGTTTATATTCCAAATGGTCTTAAATCCTCGCCGAAGGCAGTAAACTTTTGTGCCTACCGCCAAGATCAGTCCTCCATAGCTTCCAATTCATCGATAAAGCCCGAAATCATCGACAGGCCCTTATCCCAGAACGCGGGGTCAGAGGCGTCCAGCCCGAAGGGGGCCAGAAGCTCCTTGTGATGCTTCGACCCACCGGCTTTCAGCATGTCGAAATACTTGTCCTCGAACCCGGGCTCGCCTTCCTCGTACACAGCATAAAGCGCGTTCACCAAGCCGTCGCCAAAGGCGTAGGCATAGACATAAAAGGGCGAGTGCACAAAGTGGGGGATGTATGCCCAGAAGGTCTCATAGCCGTCCATATACTCGAACACCGGCCCAAGGCTTTCGGCCTGTACCGACATCCACAGGGCATTGATGTCATCGGGCGTCAGCTCTCCGCCACGACGGGCATCGTGCAGTTTGCATTCGAAGTCATAGAACGCAATCTGGCGCACGACCGTGTTGATCATGTCTTCGACTTTGCCGGCCAGTAGAACTTTGCGTTCGGCCTTGGTCTTGGCACCGTCCAGCATCTTGCGGAAGGTCAGCATTTCGCCGAACACCGACGCCGTTTCGGCCAAGGTCAGCGGCGTGGAGGATAGCATTTCACCCTGACCGGCGGCCAACACTTGGTGAACCCCGTGACCCAGTTCGTGTGCCAGTGTCATCACATCGCGCGGTTTGCCCAGATAGTTTAGCATCACATAAGGGTGCACGTCGGTCACGGTGGGGTGCGCAAAAGCACCAGGCGCCTTACCCGGTTTTACGCCCGCGTCGATCCAACCATCAGAGAAGAAGGGGGCCGCGATTTCGCCCATACGGGGATCAAAAGCGTTATAGGCATCCATGACCGTCTTTTCAGCCTGCTCCCAGCTGACGGTTTTAGGGTCGTCCATCGGCAGCGGCGCGTTGCGATCCCAGACCTGCATGGTGTCGAGCCCAAGCCACTTGCGCTTTAGCTCGTAGTAACGGTGGCTGAGCTTGGGGTAGGCGTTGACGACGGCATTGCGCAGCGCTTCGACCACCTCGGGTTCGACGTGGTTCGACAGGTGGCGACCGGTTTGCGGTGTGGGCATGCCACGCCAGCGGTCGATGACCTCTTTCTCTTTGGCTTGCGTGTTATGCACGCGGGCAAAGGTGCGGATATTGGCCTGAAACACATCCGCCAGTTCGCGCGCCGCCGCTTCGCGTAGGTCACGCGATGGGTCAGTCAGCAGGTTCAGCACGCCTTCGATGTTCAGCGGCTCGTCGTTCACCTCGAACTCAAGCCCCGCGATGGTTTCGTCAAACAGGCGTTCCCATGCGTCGCCGACGACGCCCAGATCATGCAGGAATTTCTCCATCTCGTCGGAAAGCTGGTAATCTTTCATGGCGCGGATACGGTCAAACACGGGTTTATAGCGCGCCAGATCGGCCTTTTGGCTCAGCAGATTGGCAAGGTGATCATCCTCCAGCCGGTTCAGTTCCAGCGTGAAGAACACCAGCGGCGTGGTGAAGTTGGTGATCTTTTCCTGCGCGTCCGACATGAACTTGGCACGGCTGGAATCTGTGGTCATCTGGTAGTAGCGCAGGCCCGCGTAGGACATGATACGCCCGGCGATCTGGTTGATTTTCTCGTTGCGCAGCACGCAATCCAGCAGCTCGTTCGCATCCAGATCCGCCAGCTTGCCTTCGTAATCTTCGGCAAAGCTGCGGCAGGCTTCTTCCAGCCAGTCCAGATCACGCTTGAGCTCGGGGGCGTCTTCACTGGTGTAAAGATCGTCAAGATTCCATTCGGGCAGCTTGCCGAAGGCAGAGGCCCCGGAACCGGCGTTGGCATCAAGGACGGGGACGGGCAGTTGAAACATGAGAAACCTCTTTTTGACGTTAATTCTACCTAAGCACGGGTCCACGGCAAAGCAAGGCGATGGCAGGGTGGATCAACCGTAAATCCGCAGCATTTCTTCAAGATCAGCCAAGGTGTTGGCTTCCTGAAGCGGCTTGTCCTGCCGCCACCGCAGCATCCGTGGAAAGCGCAGGGCGACGCCTGATTTGTGCCGTGTGCTGCGCTGAATGCCTTCGAACGCGATTTCGAACACGTGGTGCGGGGTGACTTTGCGCACAGGGCCAAACCGCTCAAGCGTATTCTTGCGGACCCAAGCCGTGATCTTGCGAAACTCGGCATCCGTCAGGCCGCTATAGGCTTTGGTAAAGGGCACCAGATCATTGCCGTTCCAGACCGCAAAGGTGAAGTCTGTGAACAGGTTGGCGCGTCGGCCGGACCCCGACTGGGCATAGATCATCACGGCGTCGATGGTCAGCGGGTCCAGCTTCCATTTCCACCAATCGCCCTTCTTGCGCCCCGCCAGATAGGGGCTATCCGCACGCTTCAGCATGACCCCTTCGGCTTGCGCATCGCGTGCAGTGCCGCGTTGATCGGCCAGCGTGTCCCATGTGGCAAAGCTCAGCTGCGGCGACAGGCGGATCGGTGCGTCGTCGGGCAGGGCGGCGCAGGCTTGCTCTAGCAGCGCACGACGGTCGGCAAAGGGGCGTTCTCGGATATCCTCGCCTTGCCATTCCAGCAGATCATAGGCGTGCAGCACGACGGGGGCTTCCGCCAGTAGCTTCTTGGGCACGGTCTTGCGCCCGATACGGGCTTGCAGTGCGTTGAAGGATGACGGTGCAGGCTGACCATTGGGCCAGACGAGCAATTCGCCATCCAGAACCGTGCCATCGGGCATGAAATCCACTGCGCGGGCAAGTTCCGGAAAACGGTCAGTCATCAGCTCTTCGCCGCGCGACCACACGAAATATTCGCCGTCGCGCAGGATCAATTGGCCGCGGATACCGTCCCACTTCCATTCTGCGCGCCAGTCTTGCGGGTCACCCAGCTCTTGCGGTTCGGCTTCCAGCCCGTAGGCCAGATAGAAGGGATAGGGCCGTGACGCGTCGGCAGAGGCATCTTCGGCTTCGACGAGCGTGTGCCATGTGGTGTCGTCGGGATGCCAGTTCCCCATCAGACGATGCGCCAGCTCGGGTTCGGGTTTGCCCGTGGCACGGGCGAGGGCGCGGGTCATCAGCTTTTGGCTGACGCCCACACGAAAACCACCGGTGATGAGCTTGTTAAAAATAAAACGCTCGGTTCCGCCCAGTGTTGTCCATGCGTCCAGCACAAAGGCTTTGCGGGCCTCTTCATCCTGCGTGTAAATTTCGCGCAGGGCCGTGATCCAGGTAGACAGCGATTGGTCATCTTGCGTCGGGTTGGGGGGCAGCACCAGCGTGATCGTCTCGGCCAGATCGCCAACGATGCTATAGCTTTCCTCGAACAACCACAGTGGAATCCCCGCACGCTCAGCGGCCCATTCGCGCAGCTTGGTTGTGGTGACGGCGCGTTTGGGTCGGCGGCCGGAAAACAGCGCAATGGTCCATAGGCGATCATCATCCGGCGCGGCGCTAAAGTAATCGGCAAGAGCGGCCACTTTGACCGTCGTCTTGGTGCTTTGGTCGATGGCGTTGAACAGCGCTGCAAAACGTTTCATTCGTTCGCGTCCTTATCAAGGGACTCGCCTTCGAACTGGGTGGGCACCACCTGCGCCTGCCAGCCACTGTCTGCCAGATAGCGGCTAAAGACATCCGTATAACCATGTGTGACGTATATATTTTCTGCCTCGGTCGCCTTGATCGCCGACAACAGTCCATCCCAGTCCGCATGGTCCGAAATGATAAAACCACGATCACCCGCACGGCGTCGACGTACACCCCGCACGGCCATCCATCCGCTGGCAAAGGCGGTTTCCTGCGGGCCGAATTTTTTCGACCACGCGCTGCCCAAAGCGCCGGGTGGGGCCAGCACAATCGCACCGGCGTGGTCCTTGGGGTTCAGGTCGGCATCGGCGAGGATCGTGTCGGGTAGGGTGATCCCTTGATCGCGTAGCACGCGGTTGGTGTTTTCAGTCGCGGTGTGGGTGAGGATAGGGCCTACGTCGGGGTCGAGCATCGATAGCAAACGTTGCGCTTTGCCCAAGGCGTAGGCCCCCAGAAACGCCGTCTTGCCCTGCGCCGCGCATCCCGCCCACCAGGCGTTGATCTCTGCCGCAACGGTAGATTGATCGGCCCAGCGAAACACCGGCAGGCCGAAGGTGCTTTCCGTAATGAAGTGATGACATTTCACCGGCTCGAATGGGTCGGACAGCCCGTCATCCACCACCTTGTAATCGCCCGAGGCGACCCAGACCTCGCCGTCTACTTCAACGCGTATTTGGGCCGAGCCGGGGACGTGGCCAGCGGGATGAAACGACACCTGAGCCCCGCCGATCTGCCGCACCTCGCCGTAGGTGATGCCCTCGGCGGTGATGTCACCCAATCTGTGTCGCATGACGGGCAGGGCGATGTCCGTGGCAAGGTAACGGTTCATGCCCCAGCGGGCGTGATCTGAATGCCCGTGGGTAATTAACGCACGGTCCACGGGGCGCCACGGGTCGATATAGAAATCACCCGCGGGGCAGTAGATGCCGTTTTCATTGAACGTGAGGACAGGTTGCTTGGCCATGCGCATAAGCTAGCGGGGTGAAGCAGTTTGAACAGGGGGAGCACAGAAAACTCGACCGATGTTCGATGTATACTGTTTATTTGTAGGTACTTATTGAGCGAAGTTAAGAAACGGCGCGACGCTATTTCTTGGCGTTTCCAAAGAACAGAGCCGCCATTTCCTCCACCGCGTTGTCGCGGATAGCTGGGGTTTCCATCAAGACTTCGTGCTCTGCGCCGTCGATGATATGCAGCTTGCCGCCCTTCCAAGTTTCCATCCGCGCATGGATACGATCCTTGTGGACGATCCGCTCGTTCGATCCGAGAAACGTGGCGCAAGGCAGGCTAGGGGCAGCACGCAGTGACAGATGTTTGGTTTCAGTCAAAGCTTCGCGCAGCCAGATAAAGCTTGGCCCGCCCAGCGATAGGTCGGGGTGCGCGTTGATCTGAGTGCGCATCATTTCGTACATCTCGGGGTCGGTCGTCAGCATGTTGCCTTCGAACGGCGCAGTCGAGACGTAGGACGCCGCCTGCGTCCCCATCGGCAAACGATACCCCTGACCAATACGCGGCATCAGCTGGCTTAGCCCCGCAGCCACCAGACGCATATGCGGCGCGATATGGATGCCCCACATCGGCGCGGTAAAGGCGGCGGCCTGCACCGACAGACCTTCCATACAGGCGCGCAGGCCGATGGCCCCCCCCATGGAGTGGGCCAGCAGGAAATACGGGCGCGGCAGCTGCAGGGCGCGGGCCGTCCGCATCATCGCTGCCACATCTTTTTGATAGTCAGAGAACACATCGACATGGCCGATGTTGCGGTCGGAGATCAGCCGATCCGACAGACCTTGCCCTCGCCAATCAATCGCAATGACCGCCAGCCCTTTTTTGGCCAGAGCGCTTGCGGTCATCGCATATTTTTCCACGTATTCGGTGCGGCCGGGGAAAAGCAGCACTGTGCCTTTTGCCCCATCCAGCGGCCAATGCGCGACGCGCAGCTTCTTACCGTCCGATGTCTCGGCCCAATGCGCCTGACCCGTCTCGGGGAGGGGCGCGATGTCGGTGAAAAAGGGCGCGGTTTCCAACATATCAGGAGAGAACAGCCGCCAGCTTCATCGCCATACCCATGTCGCCATCAATCTTGAGCTTGCCGCTCATGAAGGCACCGGTCGGGTTCGTGTCGCCGGACAGGATTGCCTCGAAAGTTTCAGCGTCTGCAGAGAGAGTTACGTCTGCTTCTTCATCCCCTGCGCGGGCACCGGTTGAATCCATCATCACAGCGCCTTCGCCTTCGATGTCGAACTTGGCAGTCCCGTCAAAGTCAGCGCCTGCCAATTTTTCATTCAGTACTGTTACAGCTTGGTTCACGATATCGCTCATCATAGGCCCTTTTCTTGGCAAATGGTGCCGACACGTCTGGAATTGTGGCGGCAGCCTGTTACATTCACTGTTGTTATGGGCAACTGCATCGTCAACCTCAAACATACCGTCGCGGCACTTGGTCTCTGGGTGTTGCTCGGGGGTATAAGTTTCGCACAAATGTCGCCCCCGATCGCGGCGGATTTGTTGCAGGATTTGCGCAATGCCCCCGCGGCAGAGGCGGCGGGAATCGAACGTGATGTGCAGCGCGCTTGGGCGCGGTCCGGGTCGGCGGCGATGGATCTGCTGTATTCCCGTGGTCGCGATGCCATGTCAGAGGGGGACACCACCTTGGCGATCGCCCATCTGACGGCTCTGACGGATCACGCCCCTGATTTTGCCGAAGGCTACCATGCCCGCGCGCAGGCGTATTTCGCCGCGGGTCTCTATGGCCCTGCAATCGATGATCTGGAAACCACGCTTGCCTTGAATCCGCAGCAGTATAACGCCATTTTCGGTCTGGGAGCGATCCTGCAGGAGTTTGGCGACCTACATGCGGCTGCCGATCTCTATCGCCGAGTGTTAAGCATTAACCCTCACCATGATAACGCGCAAAGGGCGCTGGACGGGCTGCGGCGCGACGGCATTGGGCGCACGCTTTAACGATCTAAGGAATTTCTGGTGGCAGGTGACAGCAGGATCGTGGCCGTTTTAGGCCCGACCAATACAGGCAAGACGACCTATGCAATCGAACGGATGTTGGCGCATCGCACAGGGATCATCGGACTTCCCCTGCGGTTGTTGGCGCGCGAAGTCTATGATCGCATCGTCGCCCTTAGGGGGCCATCCGTCGTGGCGCTGGTCACGGGGGAAGAACGGATCGTGCCGCCGCGCACCCAATATTGGGTCTGCACGGTCGAGGCGATGCCCGAAGGCATAGGCGCTGATCTGGTTGCGGTCGATGAAATCCAGCTGTGTGCCGATCCTGAGCGGGGGCATGTCTTTACCGACCGGCTTTTGCGTGCACGAGGGCTGCACGAGACGTTGTTTATGGGGTCCGATACCATGCGCGGGTCCATTGCAGCATTGGTGCCAGAGGCGCAATTCATCCGGCGCGAGAGAATGTCGGAATTAATCTATTCTGGTCAGAAAAAGATAAGCCGTATGCGGCCACGCAGTGCGATTGTCGGGTTTTCGGTTGAGAATGTATATGCCATTGCAGAGCTGATCCGTCGTCAAAAGGGCGGTGCGGCGGTGGTGATGGGGGCGCTCAGCCCCCGCACGCGCAATGCTCAGGTGGCAATGTACCAAAATGGCGAAGTCGACTATCTGGTGGCCACAGATGCCATCGGGATGGGGCTAAACCTTGATGTGGACCATGTCGCTTTTTCCGCGTTGAGCAAGTTTGACGGGCGGCGTATGCGACCGTTGGCCCCCAACGAGCTTGCGCAGATCGCAGGGCGTGCGGGGCGCGGGTTCAAAAGCGGGACCTTCGGTGTCACCGGTGATGCGCCCCCATTGGATGATGGTGTTGCGCGTGCGATCATGGACCACAGCTTTACGCCGCAGAAAAAGCTGAACTGGCGAAACCCGGCGCTGCAATTTGGGTCGATCGACCGCTTGATCCAGACGCTTGAGGTGTCGCCTGACAATGAACGGCTGTTCAGAGCGCGCGAGGCTGACGACCTGCGTGCGCTGAAGAACATGGCCGTTGATGCCGAAATCGCGGCGCGCTGCACTGACGGCCCTTCGGTCCGATTGCTGTGGGATGTTTGCCGGGTTCCCGACTTTCGTGGTATAGGCCATGCCGAGCATGCCAACCTGCTTGAGCAGATTTTCAACTACTTGCATCAGCGTGACACGATCCCCGACGATTGGCTTGCGCGACAAATTAAGCGCATTGATCGAACCGATGGCGACATTGATGCGTTATCAAAACGATTGGCGTTTATTCGAACGTGGACCTACGTAACACAGCGCAAAGGTTGGACAGGTGACGAAAGTCATTGGCGACACGAAGCACGTGTCGTAGAAGACAGACTGTCGGACGCGCTGCACGAGCGTCTGACCCAAAGATTTGTAGATCGGCGCACATCCGTGCTTTTGCGCCGGCTAGGACAGAAGGAAGCCATGGTGGCCGAAGTAAACGAGACCGGTGAAGTAACCGTTGAAGGCGAATTTGTTGGCAAGCTGGACGGGTTCCGCTTTCGCCAAGACAAAGGCGCAGGCGTTGCCGAAGATAAAACGATCAAAACTGCATCGTTGCAGGCGCTGGCTCCTCAGTTCCATTTGCGGGCGGATCGCTTCTATAACGCCCCCGACACAGAGATCGATTTCACAGAGCAGGGCGGCCTTATGTGGGGCAGTTCCGCAGTGGGCAAGCTGGTCTCGGGCTCTGATCCGCTAAAACCCGGTGTCGAGGTGTTCGTTGACGACGTCGCGGGCCCCGAGGTCGCGCAAAAAGTGCAGCGCCGTTTGCAGCACTTCATTGACCGCAAAGTTGCAGCGTTGTTCGAGCCGCTGATCGCCATCTCTAAGGACGAGGCGCTGACCGGTCTGGCGCGGGGCTTTGCCTTCCGTATGGTCGAAAACTTTGGCATTCTACCGCGCGCTGATGTGGCTGACGAGGTTAAGGCGCTGGACCAGGATGCACGTGGTGCTTTGCGCAAACACGGTTTGCGGTTCGGGCAGTTCACCATCTTTATGCCCTTGCTGCTCAAGCCTGCTCCGACGCGGCTACGTCTGGTGCTTTGGTCAATCACTAAAGGATTGAACGAGTTCCCGGAATCGCCTCCTCCCGGTCTGGTGACAATCCCTGTCGATACCAGCGCGCCCGAAGGGGCTGCGACGATGGCAGGGTACCGCAACGCCGGTGAACGCGCGATCCGCATCGATATGCTGGAACGTCTTGCTGACATGTTGCGGTCGGAAGATTCGCGCGGCGGGTTTGAGGCCAAGGCCGATATGCTGTCGATCACCGGCATGACGCTCGAACAGTTCGCCACGTTGATGGAAGGGCTTGGATACAAAGCCGAGAAATCCGAACGGACAAAGGTCAAGGCTGTCGATACGGTCGTGCCGCATGACGGCGCACCAATGGCCGCTGACAAAGGTGCCGATGCAGATACGCCGGTGATGGATGTGGCTGCCGAGCAGCCCGCCGGTGGGATCATCGAAGACCCTGCCGCGGCGCAAGCGGATGATATCGTACCCGCGACTGCGGACATGCCCGATGACGGCATTGCCCCGTTGGTCGAAGAGCTGGCCGAGACGCCCGAAGTCGACGATCACATCCCCGATGTGCCTGCCGAAGAGACACCACAAGGCACTGCGCCTGATGCAGAGATCGCCGGTGCCGAGCTCGAGACATTCTATGTCTTCACATGGGGCCGTGCCCCGCGTGCGAATGCGCAGGGGCAGCGTCGCGGTGGCGGTGATCGTCCGCAGGGCAAAGGGAAACCCGGACCCCGTGGCAAAAAGGGTGCGCCGCGCGGTGACAAGGGCGGGAAGCCGCAAAAGTTCAGCAGCAAGCCCGCACGCGCCGAAAAGCCGATTGATCCTGACAACCCATTCGCCGCTGCGCTGATGGGACTGAAAGACAACAAGTAATTGTCGCAGGCGGCGACAAAGCTGCGGCTTGATAAATGGCTGTGGCATGCGCGGTTCTATAAAACGCGCTCTCTGGCGGCCTCTCGCGTTCAAGCGGGGGCCGTCAGGGTCAACGGCAGCATTGCGCAGAAACGCGCAACGCTGATCGTCGTCGGAGACGTGCTGACCTTTCCCATGGGCGACGACGTGCGGGTCATCCAGATCGACGCGATCGGTATTCGCCGCGGTCCAGCCCCCGAGGCGCAGACGCTTTACACAGATCTGTCCCCGCCGGTTCCCCGATCCGAGAAAAAACAACCTGAAAATCCAGCATTCGAGGGAAAAGGGCGCCCTAGTAAGCGCGATCGCCGTGTGCTTGATCTTTCTCGGGCGCGCCACCTTGAATGATACGCTATGCTGACGTATCTCGTGGGTTAAACCTGCCATAAAAGATGATGTTATGACCTATATCGTTAACGATGCCTGTATCTCCTGCAAATACACCGACTGCGTTGAAGTATGTCCGGTGGATTGCTTTTATGAAGGCGAGAACATGCTGGTCATTCATCCCGATGAATGTATCGATTGCGGCGTTTGCGAGCCTGAATGCCCTGCGGATGCGATCCGCCCCGACACAGAGCCAGACATGGAAAAGTGGGTTGAATTCAACCGCAAATACTCCGAACTTTGGCCAGTGATCATCACCAAGAAAGACCCACTGCCCGAGGCAGAGGAACGCGACGGTGAAGAGGGCAAGCTGGAGAAATACTTCTCTGAGGCACCCGGCGAAGGCGGCTAAGCGATTCGGCCTCTGGTCACGGGACGCGGGTGATGAAATCTGTCGCCAACCCCCAATAAACGCTGGATTAGCGTGTATTTGATCGAATATGCCTTGCCACCGCTTTCGGGGCATCGAAATTTGTGATATACGTTATCTCAAATGATGATACCCATGCGCCAAATACCAACCGTTTTGCACAGGTTGAATCAGGACATCTAAAGTTATGAAATGAGGCTGACGGCTCTTTGGGCCGGTCGGTTTTTGTTGTCGTGACTGTATATTTACCCATGCGGGCCGTCCCCGCGCCCAAGGAGCCACTTTATGAGCAAGTCGAAGAAGCTAGATTTTCGTCCGAATGAATTCGTTGTGTATCCGGCACATGGCGTCGGCCAGATCGTTTCGGTCGAAGAGCAGGAAGTTGCAGGCATCTCGCTGGAGCTGTTTGTGATAGCGTTCGAGAAAGACAAGATGACGCTGCGGGTGCCAACGCATAAAGCGACTGAAATCGGTATGCGCGCCCTGAGCAGCCCTGATGTGATTAGCCACGCGATGAAAACGCTTAAGGGTAAGGCAAAGGTCAAGCGGGCCATGTGGTCGCGGCGTGCTCAGGAATATGAGCAAAAGATCAACTCTGGCGATCTGATCGCGATTGCCGAGGTGGTGCGCGACCTGCACCGCACCGATGATCAACGCGAGCAAAGCTATTCCGAGCGCCAGCTGTATGAAGCAGCGCTAGAGCGTCTGACCCGCGAAGTTGCTGCTGTTGCCGGTGGCGATGAGCTGGCCGCGTCCAAGCAGGTTGGTGACGTTCTAGAAAGCCGTGTCGCCGCGGCTTGATCGACGACACTGGTATCAATTTAGCCGCGCCTGATGATGTATCGGGCGCGGCTTTTTTTTTATGTCATGAGCAGGCGGTAGGTGGGTGTTACGAGCTGCGCTTATCCTCTTGATCGATACGCTTTAAGAACGCGGTTTCCAGATCCTTTTGCAGCTCTTTAGCGCGCGCGACATAGGCCTTGTTCTCGCTTGGCGGGACATCAGGGCGCCATAGCGCGGCGAGCTCGCGCACAGAGGCACGGTCATGCGAATAGAACATCCGCTGCGCCTCAGCGGCCTCGTAGTCGGACAGACCGAGGTTCTCGAGCACATAGCGCCCCGCACGCAGCGAGCTGTCGAACATCTCGCGGACGATGTCATTCGCGCCGGCCTGGTACTGTTGGTATACATCGGTCCGATCATGGGCGCGGGTCACAATGTGCAAGTCGGGGCATTCCTTACGGGCATAGGCAATCAGTTGGAGCGCCGATTTGGGGTCGTCCAATGCGACGACAAGGACCTTGGCGTCGCGCAGGCCGGCCTTGCGCAGGATATCCGCGCGGGTGGGGTCGCCCAGAAACGCCTTGAAGCCAAAGCGTCGCATGACGGCGATGGTTTCAGGGTTATGGTCCAAGACGACGGTGCGAAAGCCGCTGGCCTGCACGAGCCGGTTCACGATCTGGCCGAACCGTCCGACACCGGCGATGATCACGGTGCCTTGCTCGTCGATTTCATCGGCTACAATCGGGCCGGATTTCTTGTCCATTCGTTTGCTGATCTGGTCGTAAAGGATGAACAAAAGCGGCGTGATCAGCATCGATAGTGCAACCACTAGCAGCAGGGTTTCAGCCACATCATTTGGAATAACCCCTGTGGCTACCGAGAAACTGACCAAAACAAACCCGAACTCACCCGCCTGTGCCAGGCCTAGTGCAAAGAGCCAACGATCGCGGCCATGCAGTTTGAATAGGGTGCCCAACCCGTACAGGATGACCCCTTTTACCAGAATAACGAGCAGCGCCATGCCTATGATGATGGTGGTGTCGGCGAAAAGTAAGTCGAAATTAATGCCCGCGCCGACAGTGATAAAGAACAACCCCAGCAGCAGCCCCTTGAAGGGTTCAAGGTCGGTTTCAAGCTCGTGTCGGAATTCGCTGCTGGCCAGAACCACCCCCGCGAGAAAGGCCCCAAGGGCCGGGGACAGGCCCACCAGCATCATCAAGAAAGAGATACCTACGACGATCAGCAGCGCCAAGGCGGTGTACATCTCTCGCAGGTTGGCTGCGTGAATAAAGCGAAAGACAGGTCGGGTGAAAAACACGCCAGTGATGATGATCCCTGCAATTGCCCCTAGGGTCACCAGTGTAATGCCCCACCCCGGCAACCCTTGCACAAGCGAGATCGCTGCCTGCGCGGTTTCGGCACCATGACCGGCTGCCGCCGGCCCGTGTCCCGCGGCAGCGTCTGCCCCATGGGCTGCATCCTCTGGGTTGACCGATATCGATCCGTCGGGCTGCATTTGTGCGGGAAGCTGCGCAACGAGTAGGGGCAGGAAGGCGAGGATCGGAATAACCGCGATATCCTGCGTTAACAGGACCGAGAACACCGACCGGCCGCCAGCAGTCTGCATCAGCCCCTTTTCCGACAGGGTTTGCAGCACGATCGCTGTCGATGACAGTGACAGCGTCAGGCCAATCGCAATTGCTACCCCTAGGGGCTGGTCATAGGCCATGGCGATGCCCATCAAGGCCGCAGCGCTTAGCACGACCTGCATGCCACCAAGCCCCAGCAATCGATGCCGCATGTTCCACAAGGCGCGGGGTTCTAGCTCTAGCCCGATGAGGAACAACATCATCACAACGCCAAATTCGGCGAAATGCTGAAGGTCTTTGGTCTCTGACCCCACGAGCCCAAAGGCTGGCCCGATTAGAATGCCCGCCGCAAGGTATCCCAGCACCGACCCCAGCCCCAAACGGGACGCGATCGGGACCGCTATCACCGCCGCGGCGAGATAGATCGAGGCTTGGAACAAGAAACCTTCCATAAGGGGCAAACTTTCATTTTTGTCGGGCTGGTCCCGAACGGGTCAATCAGATGGGCAGCGGCCCGTCTCGTTTAGGCTGATCCATAACAATCTGGCTATGCACTTTTGCGACAGCGGGATGGGGCAGCAGCACTTCATGGATCAGGTGGTTTAGGCTAGACAGGTCTGTACAGTAGACGCGTAGCAAATAATCCGCATCCCCGGTCATCGTCCAGGCGCTAACGATTTCAGCGTGGGTCGTTACAAGCTGCGCGAAGCTGACTGAATGTTCGGGTTGATGAGTGCCTAGATGCACCTGCACAAATCCTTGGACCATAAGTTCCAGTTTTTGAGGGTCGAGTTGCGCGGTATAGTTTTGAATATATCCTTCGGATTCAAGGCGTTGCCGCCGTCGGCCTGCCTGGGAAGGCGATAGATCCAACGTCTCTCCGAGCTCTTGCGCCGTGAGGTGGGCGTTACGCTGCAACGAAGCCAAAAGGCGTTTATCTGTCTCATCCAATGCCATGCGAGATTATTACATAGATCGGAGAAACAATGCGTCAACCCCGCGTCAAATGTCGGTAGGATCCATTTTCAAACGGCTTAAGCGCGAGATGCTGCGGAATTTATACGGATATTCAAAAGTGCATGAATGACTTAGATCCCACGCGTACTAATCAATTTTTAGGCAGCGTAAGGTTTCGTTTGTTAGAGAAGATGCAGCACCCGATTTGTCACGGTCCATGGAAGTGACAAAAGGGGGGCAGCGGCGCACGCGCTATCCGCGCGGCATCTTCAGTACAACGTCGCGCCCACGTCGATTATAGCGCAGCTCGCTTTCGCCGATCGCAGAGACGCGGCCACCGTCCAAACGATCCCCTACTGCGACTTTCTGATAGCGCCCGTTGCTAAGCCGGATCAGTGCGCGCCGACTGGAAGGTTTGCCGTAAACCCCGATCAGATTGATTGTACGAAGTTTAATCGCATTCTTCACGGTTGCTTGCTTTGAAACCGAAGTTTTGGACGGCACGGCCGGCTTGACCACCTGCGGCGTCACCGTTTTTGCGGCACTGGCGACAGTGACCGGCATCGGTTGCGCGCGCTCGGCACGGCGCACGAGGCGGGAAAAATTGGCGGGGCGCAGGTCGGGGCGTTTGGAAATATCGGTCGCATATCTAGTGGCGTTGTTGACCGGTTCCTGAGGAAGCGCAGCCTTGAGCGCCTCGGCCGCCGCCTTTGCTGCAGCGTCAACTTCGGCCTGTTGGGCGGCGGCTGCGGCTTTGATCACCTGAGCAGACCGTACCGTTGGGCGGAGTGCGGCGAGCTCATTCCGGATCGCGCTGTCAGCTTCAGAACTATCCGGGTCTGAACTATCCGAGTTTGTGCTTTCTAGGTTGGTTGTTTCTGGATTGCTGCTGTCGGTCGCTTCAGGGGGCTCTTCTGGGCGCAATTTAGGCCTGAACTTGGGCGGAGCGGAAGCGACAGACGCCTCAATCACTTCAGCGGCCTTAGGTGCGTCAGGCCGCGCTAAGGTGGCAGGGGGAACGCGGGCCGGCCGGCCTGCAAAGACAATCACCCCATCTGCATTCAACGTGCCCTTTTCGCTTGGAATGACCAAACCGCGATCATCCAGCTTGAACGTTGTGCCTGCGGTCGCGGGCGGTGCCGATATGATGTCGACAACATCGCCGCCGAACGACGCTAGCTTGGGCAAAGCCATCGCTTTATTCGAGGTGCTGACCGGATCAAGACCCCGTGCGAGCACGTTATCCAAGCTCAACATCGCAGGAACCTGAGGTGTTTTGGGCGCAAGGGCCCAGATGCCCGTGGTGGCGTATTTTGCCTCGATTTCCTGCGCGGTCATTTCTGTCGGTTGAAGGTTCTGTGGCGCAGACGTCTCATCAAGAACCGGGTCGCTTTCATCGCGCTGCGGCGTGGCGAGTGCTGCGACTGTCGTATCGTTCGCTTGTTTTGACGGCGCAGGGGGGGCTACATCGCGCTTTGTGCTCTGCTCTATCTTAGGTGCCGCGGTAGGAGCCGACGCCGCCGTCTGCGTGGTGTCACGGGTGCCGAAGATCCGCGAAAGGGTTAGCCCGTCGTCAAGAAACACGGAGGCCCATGCCGCAACGCCCGCCAAAAACACCAGCAAAGCTGCCGTTAAAGCCAATGCCAGAAAGCGGGGCTTGCCCCCTACAGTTTGGTCGTTGCGCGCCCCGAAGACAGTCATCCGGTCGGCTTCATTTACGTCTTTGGCGCGCGTTTTTCCGGCGACCGCAGGCGCGCTCGCGCGCGTTGGTCTGGACCGTGGCGGTAGAGGGAGAGACCTAAGGCGTTTTAAAAACGCAAAGGGCGAGGCTTTGGTCTCGTGGGCTGGCTTTGCGCCGGTCAAAGAGCTGCTATCAGGGACGGGGCCGCCGGCGTTTTCGAGGGGTTGCACGTGGCCGCGGCCGACCGCGGCTGCCACCCGTGGTGCGCTTCGGCGGCTGGAAAAATCTGCAGTGGCTTTCGTTGCAGCAGGGGCCGCAGGTGTCGACTTCGACGGCGCAGTTGTCGGCGCGCCGAGGGCAGGGGGGACTTTGCTCTCGACAGAGACTGTAGAGGTTTTGCCACCTGAGATCGCCGGTGCTTTCGCGGTGGCCGACGGTTTCGCCAACGGCGGCGTGACCGATTGGGCGACGGGCTGCGCATCCGGTGCGGCCGTTCCCACAGAGGTATTGCTGGTCTGCTGACGCGTCCCTTCGGGGGCAGCCGAGGCCTTCGGCGCTGGTTTTTCGGCTTTGGGAGGGAGGGTCGTTGCCTCGGCTTCGGCTTGGATTATCGGCGCAGTCAGCCCCAGATCGGTCTTTGGAGGCGCGACAGAGATTTCAGCGATAGGGTCAGATTGCGATTGTTTTTCCTCGGGCGGCGCAACATCGCCCAAAATAACGAGAGGCTGTGTATCTGGCTCCACTTCTTCGCCCGGTTTTAGCCATTGGAAGGCGGTGCCTGTCGGCCCGAAAAACGCCTCGCCCTTGAAGTCATGATCGTCAGCCTGCGCAACGAAACTGACGGGATGAAACCGGTGCTCCGTCGCGAACGCTTCAGCCTCGATCAAGGTTTCGCGCGCGACGGCGGCAATGTGGGTGAGGGGGCCATCGTTGCGTGTGTCAAAGACCAGATCCGTAACGGCATAGGGCGTGGCCCCGTCCAGTGCACGCTTGGCTGCTTCGCGTCGCGCCTGACCGTCCAGCCCAGCTGTATCGATCGACATGAACTTGATCTGATCGTTGGGGATCAGAACCTTGCTGCGCAGGCCGCTTGGTTCAAGCGCGGTTGCGGTGGCACGCAGGGTCGCCAGTTCGGCGGCCATATCTTCGGCGTCGACCGCGACCTCGCCAATCTGCCGCCAGCCGTTAGGGACGCGGTGCAGCAGGCGAATTCCTTGAAAGGAGAGAGACAGTGCAAAGTTAGGCTTCATGGATACGCTTTTATTAGAGGCTTGGAGGCGGTGGAACATTCAGGACAGCAATAGATTGCCATTACCACGTGGATTGCCAGCAAAACAGTGTGTCGGTTCAGAGCAAAGGAATAGAGCAGTAGTTTGCTCATGAAAAGAGTCGAGCTCACAGGGGGCTTGCAGCGATCTGGGCGGAAGGCCACACAGGAGCCCAGCGGATATTACCAGAAAAAGGGTCAACAATATGCGAATGTTAAATATCAGAGTTTTCAAATTTGCGGCAATTCTTTGCGTGGGTTTCGCGTCTGGTGCGCTGGCGCAGCAAGCCCCACAAGGGATCACTGTAAGCGGCGAGGGTGTCGTTTCGCTTGCCCCGGATACGGCCACGATCCGCTTAGGGGTAAGCGAGCGCGCCGCGTCTGCCGCGGAAGCAATGGCACAAACATCCGAAAAAGTTCGTGGAATTTTAAATCAATTGGATTCACTAAAAATTGCTGGCCTCGACCGTCAGACAAGCGGGCTCTACCTGCGTCCAGTCTACGATAATGGGTCTCGCAACGACACGACGCCGGTACAAGTCTCGGGGTATGAAGCGGGGAACACGGTGAGTGTGACAGTGCGCGATCTTAGTAAACTGGGGCAGCTGTTGGATGCCGTGGTGGCCGAAGGTGCGAATGACTTTAATGGTTTGCAATTCGGGTTGCAGGATAACCAAGCCGCGCTGGAGCAGGCTCGTAAAGATGCCGTTTCAGATGCTATGGCGCGGGCGCAACAGCTTGCCGATGCCGCCGGGGTTAAACTTGGCAAAGTGGTGAGCATGTCGGAAACCAGCCAAGGTTTCCGTCCAATGGAGATGCGCAGCGCGCAGATGAAAAGCATGGATATGCCCATCGAAACCGGTGAGGTCGACGTTAGCGCGCAGGTGTCATTGCAGTTTGAAATCGCCGGTGCAGACTAACCGTGTGAGATAGATCAAGCGCGTACCCTAGGGTGCTTTGGTTAAGGCAAACCCCGCCAGCATTAGGCTTTGGCGGGGTTTTTTGTGGTTAAGCGGTTGCTATGGACAAGGCTTGATCAAGGTCGGCGATCAGGTCTGCCGCATCCTCTGTCCCGATCGACAACCGCACGACATTTGCCCCGGCACCCGCGGCTTCCTGCTGCTCAGCACTCAATTGGCGGTGCGTGGTCGAGGCGGAGTGAATGATCAGCGACCGCGTGTCACCGAGGTTGGCGACGTGGCTAAAGATTTCCAGCGCGTTCACCAGTTTGACGCAAGCATCGTACCCGCCTTTGACAGCAAAGGTGAACAAACCACCGGCCCCTTTGGGGCACACTTTTTTCGCACGTTCGAAATAGGGAGATGATTGCAGCCCTGCATAGGTGACATAGTCAACCCGGTCATCGTTCTCGAGCCAAGCCGCGATTTTCTGTGCGTTTTCAACATGGCGTTCCATCCGTAACGACAACGTCTCAGTGCCCATAAGTGTATAATGGGCAGCCTGGGGGTTCATTGTCATCCCAAGGTCGCGTAACCCGATGGCAATGCCATGAAAGGTAAAGGCCAGCCCACCAAATGTCTCGTGGAAGTTGAGCCCGTGGTAGGCTGGCTCGGGCTGGCTAAGCGACGGGAACTTGTCATTCGCCGACCAGTCAAATTTGCCCGAGTCGACGATGCAGCCTCCAGTAACTGTTCCGTTGCCGGTGAGGTATTTGGTCGTAGAATGAACCACGAGCGTCGCCCCAAGTTCGATCGGACGACACAGGTATGGCGTCGCCGTTGTGTTATCGATGATCAGCGGTACCCCCGCATCGTCTGCAACGTCTGCAATTGCCCGTACGTCCATAATGTAGCCGCCCGGGTTCGCGATCGCCTCGCCAAAGATGGCGCGTGTATCGTCGTCAACCGCGTCCTTGACGGCATCGATATCATCAAAATCCACGAACTTGCAGGACCAGCCGAAACGTTTGATCGTCTGGCTGAACTGCGTCACCGTGCCGCCATACAGCCGGGTCGACGCAATGATATTCTTACCCGGCCCCATGAGCGGAAATAGCGCCATGATCTGAGCTGCATGCCCTGAAGAGCAACAAACAGCCCCGACGCCTCCCTCAAGCGTCGCGATCCGTTCTTGCAAGACCGCCACGGTCGGGTTTGTCAGGCGGGAATAGATGAACCCCACCTCTTGCAAGTTGAACAATGCTGCTGCGTGGTCAGCATCTCGAAACACATAGGCTGTCGTTTGATAGATCGGCGTCTGTCGCGCACCGGTCGCCGGATCAGGTTTGGCCCCTGCATGTATCTGCAAGGTATCGAAACCATAATTGCTGCTATCTGTCATCGGTATTCTCCCTAAAATCGTCTGCAATATGGTTAGGTGAACCGATGTAGGCGCACAAGCCGTAGGTCGCAGGGACACCGGCTATGATGCTTCTGGATGGCGTGGGGTTAACTTGTGATTGAGCTCATCGAAGCCAATAGCCGTTTGATTTCAGGCGATTCCGAATGGCTTGTTCTTTGCGCGGAAGGTTCGTCTGGTCAAATAGGGCCCGTGCTTTACGGCCGCGCCCATTATAGACCATCCGTTTAATTGGCTCAGATCCTTTAAGAACTTTTTTAAGCTTATTCGGTGCCGCAATCTTTTCTAATAGATCAACGACATAATCTGGTTCACGCGCATAGAGCAGGGGGATAAAACGATAGTGGCAGCTGACTGAGCCATCTATCATCCCATCTGGCAAAGTGTCTCGTCCTCCCCCAAGCGCGTGGATCACTAGCGGTAAAGCAACCTGATCCAGCCAGGGGTCAAAGGACTGCGCGCAGAGCTCTGTCGGTGGATCATCCCGAATTGCCAAAGCATATTCGAGAAACTTTGCACCAAATTCATGGGGGCAGCGGTAGAAGAAGAATCCCGCGTTAAAATATAGATAGCGCTGCCAATAATCGTCGGGTTGGCTGTGGTCGAGACTGCTATCGAAATCCAGATCAAATTTATCATAAAGGGACTTCCACAGGCCCCCATACTGGGGCCCGTAAAGCTGAGGAACGGGCCACGTGTTGGTGCGCCGCATAGAGGCCATCGGACGTTCAAAATTGAACGGAACAGAGGCGAGATCCCCTGTAAGCAGTGTGTCTGTGTCAAAGAACACAAACGGCTCCGCGGCGGGAAGCGCGCTGAGCATTTCGATCTTGTTGCCATAGGGGTAGGCGTCTCCGAAGTGACGCGTTTCAAAGGGAACAATATTTGCGCCGAGTTGATGCAGCGCAGAAATTATCTCTGGGTTCTTGATCCGTGGGTCAGTGGACCATAATGGACCCGGTTGCGGTTCCATTACATAAAGTTTGCCCTTAAAATTAGGGCTATTGTGACGCAGCGAAGCAGCAAAAAGAAGCGCTTCATACGCAAGCCGCCCGTGTTGGCCGACAATAGCAATATTGAATACTTGATCCGGTTCGGAAGCTTGGGCCACGCGCACACCCCTATTTCTGCGACAGCAAACTCGATAGCTAACGTGTGTCACAGATACGTGCTACAATACAACGCATCAAAGGAATATGCCGCTATACTTCAGGATATAAGCTGAGGAAAAAGTGGTGGGCGACCCTGGAATCGAACCAGGCGTGCGTCTCCGCGAGGGAGTTACAGTCCCCTGCCACACCTTGCGGCCTGTCGCCCACTTTAACCCTGTGCATTGCACCGGATGTGAAGGCGTGATTACAAGCGGGCAGTATTAGCGTCAAGGCGAAAACCTGTGAAAATCGCAGTGAATTTTACCTTGGGATAAAAGATAGAAGGTTCGGCGATGAAAAAAACTAAGTGGGTTGTACAAAAAGAGCAGGAAAAGAAGGCGGATGCGAACCAAACAGTTTGGTTGTTCGGGCTTCATGCGGTGCGTGATGCGCTAGAAAACCCTAAGCGAGAAAAAATAAAATTGATGGTGACCCCCAACGCGCAAATCAAGTTAGAAGAGGCAATCGTCAAAGCCGGCATAGAGCCTGAGGTCGTTGACCCCCGGAAATTCCGTCCTCCGCTTGATCCAGGCTCGGTCCATCAGGGTGCCGTGCTGGAAGTAAAGCCACTAAGCTGGGGCTCGCTGAAGGATGTCTGCATTGGTGCGGAGGCCCCGCGGGTATTGTTGCTTGATCGGGTGACAGACCCCCATAACGTCGGCGCAATTCTGCGTTCAGCAGAGGTATTGGGCGCATCCGCCGTCGTTGGGATGCGCCACCATGCAGCGCCCGAAACCGGTGCCCTCGCGAAAACTGCGAGCGGGGCACTTGAGCGACAGCCCTACTTGCGCGTTCGGAATCTAGCCGACGCGATAAAAGAGCTGCAGTCCATGGGGTATCTCGTTCTTGGTCTAGATGGCGAAGCCGAAGCAACGGTTGAATCCGCACTCGAAGGGAAGCGAGACCGCCCCGTCGCGCTTGTTCTTGGGGCAGAGGGGCCGGGTTTGCGCGAGAAAACCAAAGAAACGGTGGACGCCTTGGTGCGCATCGACGCCACGGGCGGGTTTGGCTCTCTAAATGTCTCGAACGCTGCTGCGATCGCGCTGTATGCGTCGCGCGACCATAGCTAAGCGTTTCGCGGTATACTTTACCAAGATTGCCACTTGCGGTTCTTGCGGGAGAATAGCGGCCTCAAATTTTGAGCGCTGGATAGCATGAGCTTTCCTGCGCTCAAAGTGGATTCCCACTCTACGAAAAAAAACGAGTTCCAACGTATTAGGCTCCTGTCTCGTCCTGTCAGCCAAAACAAACCAAGGCTGGCATGTCTTAATTGCAGTCGCGTTATGGTCGCGTCCATAACCATTTCATAAAACTAAGGACGTTAAAAAAATAGGTAACATGGACTGCGAAAATCCCGGCTGGAGCGGCAACTATGAAGAGTGCGCTTAAATCAATTTTTGGCGTTGCTGTAGTACATGGCGAAAAACGGCTGATGCCTTCATACTTTGTTCACGGATATGTCAGAAGCTCTTTGAATGAAGCAAATCATTCTTATTTGTTTTTTCATGACGGCAGGCCTGGAACTCCTGCTGATCACCTAACTGTCCCTCGTTCCGTACCTTGCGCCCTCACGTTTGACGTGAAGGGCGCTTTTTTTGTGGGCGTTTAAAGTTTAGTAAGACCTATGCCATACACAGATACTCAGCTGACGAAGATTTTTAAGAATACCAAACGCATTGCTGTTGTTGGGGCCTCAATGACCCCGTTGCGGCCAAGCAATTATGTTGCGCAGTATTTGATATCGAAGGGATACGATATCATTCCGGTCAATCCAGCGCACGCGGGACTGACACTATTTGATACGACTGTCTTGGCAGGAATGTCAGACATAGTAGGGCAAGTCGATATGGTCGATATATTCCGACGGTCCGAAGCGGTTCCTGAGATTGTCGATGAAGCATTGGAGGTATTTCCAGATCTTGGCACTATCTGGATGCAAATTGGGGTTCAGCATCCTGTCGCTGCGGCGAAAGCTGAAGCAAAGGGTGTAGCTGTGATTCAGAATAGATGCCCGAAAATCGAGTTTCAGAGGCTGTTTAATTGAGGCTCGCCGGTGCTCGTTGCTATCAAAAAGATTGCCTTAGGCCGTGATGACATAATGTAGCGGCCCTACATCATCAAGTTTCGTGCGCGTCAGCGAGAGTCCTTTTCAGCCAGACCACTTTGGTGTTGGCGGCGGGTCAGTTCGGCGAATACGTCAGACAGCGCCACATCTCGCGACGCGAGCATAACGAGGAGGTGATACAGTACATCCGCTGCCTCTGAAGTCAGCTTTGCTTTGTCATTCTTAACGGCTTCGATAATTGCTTCGACGGCCTCTTCGCCGAACTTTTCGGCGCACTTCTCGGGCCCTTTGGCGAGCAATTGGGCGGTCCAGCTGCTTGTGGGATCCGAATGCTTTCGAGACTGGATCGTCGCAAATAAATCTTCGAGCATCATGAGAGCCTCATAGGAATACCGGCGTCGGACATATGTTGTTTAGCCTGAGCGACTGTGAACTCGCCGAAGTGAAAAATTGATGCTGCAAGGACTGCAGAAGCGCCGCCCTTGGTTACGCCATCAACCAGATGATCCAATGTACCCACCCCGCCGGAAGCGATCACCGGAACTGAAACTGCATCTGAGATGGCTCGCGTCAACGGAATATTAAATCCTTGCTTGGTACCGTCTCGGTCCATGGAGGTAAGAAGAATCTCTCCCGCACCTTTTTCTGCGACGGTCCTTGCAAACTCAACGGCATCGATGCCCGTGGCCCTGCGACCGCCATGGGTAAATATTTCCCACTTTCCGGGAGCGACAGTTTTCGCATCGATCGCGCATACGATACATTGACTGCCAAACTGATCGGCAGCATGCGCAATGACATCCGGGTCGGCCACTGCGGCAGAATTAAAGCTGACTTTGTCGGCCCCTGCTAAGAGCAGCGCACGCACATCTGCGACAGCGCGGACACCACCGCCAACTGTTAGCGGGATGTAGCAGTGTTCGGCAGTACGCGTCACGAGATCGAACATTGTGCCGCGGTTTTCGTGAGTTGCATGAATATCAAGAAAGCAAAGTTCATCGGCCCCCGCGGCGTCATACGCGATTGCTGCGTCCACGGGATCACCTGCATCGCGAAGACCAACGAAATTAACGCCTTTGACAACGCGACCATCAGCGACATCAAGGCAAGGAATGATACGGGTCTTTAGCATGTGATCTTTCTCGCGACGGGGGCGGGCGAAAGCGGTTGGACGGCTGTCCGCCCACCACAAACCACCCGAGAATTTGAAACCAGTTGGAAGCTTAGGCAAGCGCCTTCAATGCTTCGGTTAGGTTGATTGCACCATCATAAAGCGCCCGGCCGGAAATGGCACCGGAAATCACGCCGGTTTTTTTCAGCGCTTGAAGATCCGCAAGAGAGCTTACGCCGCCGGAGGCGATGACGGGAATGTTTACAGCGCGGGCCAATGCGGCGGTCGCATCGATATTAGGGCCTCCCATGGCACCATCCCGCATGATGTCCGTATAAATAATCGCCGCGACGCCAGCATCTTCGAACGATTTAGCGAGATCTGTAACCATTACATCGGTTTCTTCAGCCCAACCTTTCGTCGCCACGCGACCGTTTCTCGCATCAATACCAACGGCAACCTTGCCGGGAAAGGCGCGGGCCGCTTCGCGTACCAGTACGGGATTTTCGACAGCTACAGTACCTAAAATCACGCGTGCTAGGCCTTTATCCAACCAAGCTTCGATGGTCGCCATATCGCGGATTCCACCGCCAAGCTGGGCGGGAACCTTGCAGGATTTTAATATGGCTTCGACTGGAGCAGCATTAACCGGCGTGCCAGCGAAAGCGCCGTTCAGGTCCACAAGATGAAGCCAAGTGCAACCAGCATCCACAAACGACTGTGCCTGAGCCGCGGGGTCATCGTTGAAAACAGTAGATTTTTCCATGTCGCCGTGCACAAGACGCACGGCTTGCCCATCTTTGAGGTCGATAGCGGGGTAGAGGATCATAGCGTTGCCCTTGGCTTTGGGGGAGTTGGCTTCAATTGCCATGCTGCGCGCTCTATTGCAACGCAACAGAGGTGTCCCCTACGTCAAGCTTGCCTGAATCGTCATAATCGCTTCAATCTACGGTCATATCGGGAGGATATATGATGAAAATGACAATTTTTGCGGCAATTGCAAGCTTGGGATTTGCAGGCGCGGCGATGGCAGCGGATCCAGCGGTCGGCGTTTGGCAGACTCAACCGGATGACGGGGCATATGCACATGTCAAGATGGTCCCGTGTGGTAGCGCGGTTTGCGGGACGATCCAGCGGACGTTCAATGCGTCTGGAGAGTACAAATCCGAGAATATTGGCAAGCAGCTGGTTATCGACATGAAGCCCGACGGTAGCGGTAAATACGCCGGCAAAGTCTGGCGGCCTTCAAATAATAAAATATACATCGGCAAGATGGCGGTCGCGGGCAACAGCCTAAAGCTTTCCGGCTGTGTAGCTGGCGGATTGTTATGCTCTAAGCAGGATTGGCAGCGGATTAAATAACCCATTGGGCGTACTGTAATCTAGCTAAATTTGCACGAATCGGGGCGCGGGTGTAGGATGCACTCGCGCCTTGGTTTTTTGGTGCGTTGCTAAAAAGCTGTAAGGCATGTGTCGCTTGGGGGAGTGATACGATGTTTTTATTAAAATATATTTACTGTGCTGCTATTTTTGCAGTTTCTTCGACCACTGTTTTTGCTGATGTCGTCGAAGGTGTTTGGAAATCCACACCGGATGTTAACGGATTAGTCGTTCATGTACGCGCAAAGCCCTGTGGGCCAGCGCTGTGTGGGACAGTTGAACGTGCCAAAGACCGGCGTGGATATGACAAACGCTCGACCGCGGTTGGTAAGCGGGTATTCTGGGATATGAAACCGCAGCCTGATGGCAGCTATGTCGGCACATTGCTGGGAACCTCTGCCTCGGAAATGCGCAAGGCGACGATGCTCGTCCATGGCAATGCAATGCGGCTACAGACCTGTATCGGCGATGCGTGCAACGAGATGATCTGGACGCGCCTCCGATAGAAGGCATCCCCGTTGTTAGGGGCGCCAGTTCAAGAAATTTGCGATCATGCGAAGACCGGTCGTCTGGCTCTTTTCAGGATGGAATTGCATGCCGATCATGGTGTCGCGACCAATGACTGCGGTGACGTCGCCTGCGTAATCGACATGGGCCAGACGTTCTGAATTATGACGCACGTCCATATGATAACTATGTACAAAATAGGTATGATCGCCAGTCTTTATACCATCAAAAACAGGGTGGGGGTGGTCGATGATCAAATCATTCCAGCCCATGTGCGGCACCTTTAAAGCAGGGTCGCGCGGCGTGATTTTAGTCACTTCACCTTCAATCCAATCGAGCCCTGCCGTATCCTCATATTCGCGGCCCATGGATGCCATCAACTGCATGCCGACACAAATGCCGAGGAAAGGCCGCCCCTTCTCTACGGCCGCTTCGATCATAGCGGCATAGATCCCGCTTTGACCCTTTAAAGTTGCCATGCACGACGGAAACGCACCATCACCCGGCAGCACAATACGGTCAGCGCGGGCAACAACATCGGCATCCGCGGTAACGATAACATCACCTGCATCACATTCCCGCGCCATCCGTTGGAAGGCTTTGTGAGCCGAGTGAAGGTTGCCCGACTCGTAGTCAATAATAGCTGTTAACATCGTCAAAGCGCACCTTTGGTAGATGGTATATCGGTCGCTTTACGCGGATCCGTCTCAACTGCGTCGCGCAACGCGCGGGCAACAGACTTGAATACAGCCTCTGCGATGTGATGGCTATTAATGCCGTGCAGCATGTCGATGTGGAGCGTGATGCCGCCATGGGTGCTGAGTGCTTGGAAGAATTCACGTACCAGTTCGGTATCAAAATTACCAATTTTCGCGGTGGGCAGATCAACGTTCCAGATCAAAAAGGGACGCGCTGAAAGGTCCAGCGCCGTGCGGATTAACGCGTCATCCATTGGCAACAGACAAGCACCGTACCGACGAATTCCGCGCTTATCGCCAAGGGCAGTGCTAAGGGCCTGCCCAAGTGTGATCCCCACATCTTCCACTGTGTGGTGGTCATCAATATGCAAATCACCTTTCGCGGAGATTTTCATGTCGATCAACGAATGGCGTGCCAGTTGGTCGAGCATATGGTCAAAGAAACCAATTCCGGTTTCATTGGCATAGGAACCCGTTCCGTCTAGGTTAATCTCGACACTGATTTCGGTTTCAGCAGTGGAGCGATTGATGGTGGTCTTGCGCACGTGAGTATCCTTGTCTTTCGGTATCTTATAGCAGTGCAAACCGTCGCGCCAAGTCTAAGCGTCTTTCGTCAGGTCTGGGTTAATCAGCGATTGCGGCGATACCCGCCTTATGTCAGCTTGGGCCTGTCGCAAATAGTCGAAAGTCTCCCCATGTCCACCTGCGTGTTCATTCAGATTCGGTGTCGGCCGGGCACAACCTATCGCGTTGCCGAAGAGGTCGCACTGCGGGAAATACACTCCGAGCTATATTCAACATCTGGCGATTTTGATCTTTTGATGAAGCTATACATTCCGTCGGGCAAAGACATCGGCGTCTATATCAATGATAACCTTCTGGACATCGACGGTATCGAACGCTCGCTCACGACGATGACGTTCAAAGCGTTTTGAAGCTTCTGATCTCGACTGCTGTCGTCTGGTCTGTATTGTCCGGTGCCGTGCTGGCCCTTACCTATGAGGGCGAGGAAGCTGCAGCCTTGCGTTGCGCAAATATGATTGCCCATACGGCGGTCACATTGGCCCGGGCAGAGATGATCGGCGAGCACGAAAAGACAGTTATGCTCGGCGTCACCGTTCTGATCCTAGAAAGGCATGTGAGCGGAACGCGCGGGCAGAAAAAGACGGCCATGACCATTTTGCGCGACCGTCGCACGATCGATCAGACGCTCGAAGACTATCGCAAGCATGCCGCGCATTGTTTGGTTCAGTTCCCGATCAACTGAACCTTAAGCCGCTGCGCATTTCGTTGCATAGCGCGATTCGGCGCGCGACAGCGCCCGTTCAAAGGTCTTTTTGACCCGCTGAGTTCGGTTCGCATTCGGTGGGATGGGGGTGCCGACTGACAGGCTGATGGATTTACCGTTGGCGTCACCTTGGGCCAAACTCAATGCGTCCATTTTCGCCTGTAACCCTGTTTCCATCCGGTTCCATTCAGGCAAGTTCGGATCGCGCGTAATACACAGAAATGCACCGTTGCCTTCGTACGACATGAGCAGATGAGGACAGGTGATAAGGTCAGACAACGTCTCGGCCAGGCTGGTTAAAATATGGACGTAGTCATGGCGGGATATTTGGTCGAACAGGCGCTCAGCATCATCAATAGAGACGCAAAATACCTGATATTTGTCCAATTCACTGCGTTCAAGCTGGGTGATGTAATTGCCAAGTGAAAACGATAGAATAAGCCGGCCCACATTCGCCAGATAGAGTTTATCGGCGAGTTTTATATCCGGTGGAGTCAGCGTATCGACTTCTGATAAGTCGCTGGCATCAATGCGTTTTATCGTTTTTGAGGAAACCAGCAAACGCTCTGCCACACGAATCCTGTTATAGATATCTTTAAGGTTGAAAGGCTTTGCGATGTAGTCGTTTGCACCTGCGGCAAAGGCTTTTTCGATCGAAATGGAATCAGTCTTCGCTGTCAGCATCAAGATCGGCTTATTTTCATATCCTGGAAGGGTTCGTATCCTGCCGCAAAGCTCAATGCCGTCCATTTCAGGCATATCAACGTCTAACAAAAGGCAGTCAAATGGCACTTTTGCAGCATCGATCATCTCGAGTGCTGCTGGGCCTGAAGGGGCTGTGTGCAGATCGTTCAAGTCCGCCTGTTCAAACATTGCAGGAAGAAGCTCAAGGATGAATGGATCGTCATCAACGGCTAAAATTTTCACATTGGTCTCCTTCCGAGAATTGCATCGACGTTTCGAAGCAACCTACGTCAAACTCCCTTAACGTTAGTAAACAAAACCGGCAACAATATGACTTTTTGCAAATTTCGCCTTGTGCGGGAAATATGCGCTTTTGATCAGAAAAGGTGAATAGATATCTTTTGCAATCGGAAAAACATTGCAGAATAGTTGCCGTAAAATCGGCTTATTTTTGGTCCAATGATAGGAAAATACCTAGCCTATCGGATACATCTCATGAAAATTACTGCCCTGCCAGTTTCACTTGCAATTGTCGCTCTGATTTCAGGGTGTGCCTCGTCCACAGTAGGTTTTGGGGGGCAAATAGGGACCCCAGGTACGGCCATGAGCTTTCAGGAAACTCATGAGAGCGATGCTGCAATGCTCGAACAGACCGCAGCACTTGAAGCCTTGATGCGCGATATTGTGCGCAGCTCTACCGTGAAGCATGCAGCAATTGGCGCCGCGATGGGGTGCGGCATTTTCGTACTTGCCACGGCTAACGCGTCAGGATGTATACGGGCTGCTACGGCCGGTGGCGTAGTCGGCGCGGTTAGCGGGAACCTGGCGGGAAAGCGCGAAGTCGCTCGACGCATGGAGTTGGTATCACCCAATGAACTCGTGCGTGGCATCCGTAGCTCGAACGAGAAGTTGGATCAAATCACGACCAATCTACCGCAGTTGCTTTCACGACAAGAAAAGACCGTCGCGACACTGGCACAGCGTAGGTCTTTAGGCGAACTGTCGCAGGGCGAATACAGCGCGCAAGTGGCATCTATTCGCACCCGTAGGGCGGAACTTGCCGAGGCGCTAACCTTATCCTCAAAACAGGCCAAGCTGGCGCAAAATAATCTAGCCGACGCTGCAGCCCATGGCCAAACAGGCCTAGAGTGGCACATACGCGCCATCGAGCAGTTGGAGCGTGAGGCACTGTCGGCGCGCTCAACGATTTCTTTACTGTGATAAATCGCGTTAGGTGTACCCGCTAGGGCGTGATCCCGTGCGGCATAACGTCATGCCTAGGAATAGGTATCCCAGCTGAAAAACTCTTTCAGAGCCCCATTGTTCTACTAATGTTATCCGCGGCATTTTGCGCTGCCCGTCAAACGCTCCAAGATTTGATTGGGAATAGCTTCAGTGACTTTGCTGTCAAATCCTCGGTTGCGTGGCCTATCGGATCAATTTCGGGCTAGGGGGGGGGCGTAGAAGTAGCGCGTCGGCTTCAGCCGCTTGCGATAGATTCGTCGTTTTCTAAGCTTCTAAACAGCCGAACTAAAGGAGGCGGCAGGGTCGGCGCTATGTACATTTGAATCTGGTGCCCGCGGGCTTGCATTTTAGCCGAAGCATTTCAGGTCCTCCATTTAATAGACTACCGTTGAAATATGAATGACTAAAGAAGATTTAAGGAAGGAGGCGTCTATAGCTGAAAAAGTCGGGTCGATGTTCCGGCAATTCAGCCCAAAGCGGCAGTGTTTTTTTGAGGTTAACCCAAACAGCAAAAGGCCACCCGAGGGTGACCTTGCTGTACTGCTGGGTAAGCAGTAACCCAGATGGAGCGGGCGAGGCGATTCGAACGCCCGACCCTAACCTTGGCAAGGTTATGCTCTACCCCTGAGCTACGCCCGCATCATCTGGTAAGGCTTGGAATACCTATAGCAGCGGTGAGCCGCAAGCAGAAAAATGAGTTTTTTTAAAATTAATTTAGCGAAGCTTTCACAGATATATCTTGAGCGATAATTCTCGGGCATCCGGGGCGTAACTACATCTGATGATTGTTTTTTTGTCGCTGAGGGGCGCCAAGCATTGATCAAAAAAAAAGGCCCCAACCGCCGTTGGAGCCTTTCGCTTATAGGTGCCAATTAATGGCTGGGTTGCTTATCCCATTCGTCCTGTTTGGGAAGAATTTCGAAGGTATGCTCTGGTGGTGGGCTTGGTAGCGTCCATTCAAGCGTATCCGCATATTCATTCCATGGGTTGGCAGCAGGGCTGCGTGCGCCACGAGTCAGGGTGTAGAACATAACACCGAAGAAGAATATGAAAGATGCAAAGCTGAGAAACGCGCCAATCGAGGACCAAAGGTTCCAGTAAGCGAATGCTTCAGGATAATCGATGTAACGACGCGGCATACCTTGGCGGCCCAAGAAGTGCTGTGGGAAGAAGGTAAGGTTTGCACCGATAAACATCGCCCAGAAGTGAAGCTTGCCAGCCCATTCTGGATACATGCGACCAGTAAACTTAGGCAGGTAGAAATAGATACCAGCAAAGATCGCGAAGACGGCACCCAGGCTCATGACATAGTGGAAGTGTGCAACCACATAGTATGTGTCGTGGTAATAGCGGTCGACCGCTGCTTGGGAGAGGACGATACCTGTCACACCGCCAACGGTGAAAAGGAACAGGAACCCGAAAGCCCACAGCATAGGCGTCTTGAACTCAACCGATCCGCCCCACATGGTTGCGATCCAGCTGAAGACTTTAACGCCGGTCGGCACAGCGATGACCATTGTTGCCAGCATGAAATAGGCTTGTTGGTTCAGGGACAGGCCAACGGTGTACATGTGGTGTGCCCAGACGACGAAGCCGAGTGCGCCAATTGCAATGATCGCCCAAACCATTGGAAGATAGCCGAAAATAGGCTTGCGGCTAAAGGTTGCGATGACGTGACTGATAATGCCGAACCCTGGAAGGATGATGATATACACTTCGGGGTGACCGAAAAACCACAGGATGTGCTGGTACAGAACCGGATCGCCACCGCCGGCGGGATCAAAGAACGCGAAACCGAAGTTGCGGTCCATGAGCAGCATGGTGATGGCACCGGCTAGAACGGGCAGGGATAGCAGAATGAGCCAGCTTGTTACAAAGATCGACCAGCTGAACAACGGCACCTTGAACAGAGTCATGCCGGGGGCACGCATATTCAAGAAGGTTGTGATCATGTTAATGGCACCAAGAATTGAAGACGCGCCCGATACGTGGACAGCGAAGATCGCGAAATCCATCGACATACCGCCTTCACGAACAGACAGTGGTGGGTACAGAACCCAGCCCACGCCAGATCCAAGCTGACCGCTGCCACCTGGCGTCAATACCGAACACACCGCGAGGGTTGTGCCGCCGACATAGAGCCAGAAAGACAGGTTGTTCATCCGCGGGAACGCCATGTCCGGTGCACCAATTTGCAATGGCATCAGGTAGTTACCGAAACCACCGAACAAAGCTGGAATGACGACAAAGAACATCATCAAGATGCCGTGCGCCGTGATCAACACGTTCCAGAGGTGCCCGTTTGGCGTACAGGTCGCAGCGCTATCAGCGATAAACCGCGCGCCTTCCATACACATATACTGCACCCCTGGGTGCATAAGCTCCAAGCGCATATATATGGTGAAGCAAACTGAGATAAAGCCAACGAGGGCTGAAACGATCAGGTACAAAAGCCCGATGTCTTTGTGGTTTGTGGACATGAACCAGCGCGTGAAAAAACCGCGCTCGTCGTGATGGTCTTGCCCGTGAATGGCTGCGTCTGCCATGCGGTGCCTCCTGAGATTGGGTTGTCAACTCACGCTCCGGCAGGGAACGCGCATTGAATTAAAGATCGTTCTAGTGCGGCTTGTCAGTATGGGCAATGGCCGCGTTTGACGCAGGGCAGGAAAAAAGACTGATCTATTGATGGTATCACTGGGGCATATGGATCTGCGCACGTGGTTCGGAGAGTGTGCATTTGCCTCAAGCTGGGTATTATTATCAGAGACATACATTGTAGTAATGAAGGAAGGTTGAACGTTGGGAGAATTTCACGTCCCCAGCTATGGCTTGGAAAAACCCAAAAAGGAGCCCAGTATCTCCAAAGTTAGGTCAGGCTAGATCGGGAAAGATGCTGGCGAACTGCTTTTTCAGCGCGATGTCAACGTCTTCCATTGCAACCGGAAGTCCGAGATCAACGAGTGATGTCACACCGTGTTGTTGAATGCCGCATGGAACAATTCCTGAAAAATGCGCGAGATTTGGATCAACATTTATACTGATTCCGTGAAAACTGATCCATTTTCGTAACCGAATGCCAATCGCTGCAATTTTGTCTTCACGAACATCCCCGGTCGAACTCAGGGGGTTATCGTGGCGCTCTACCCAGACGCCGACACGCCCTTCTTTGATTTCTCCGCTGACAGTAAAGCTTTTAAGCGTTTCGATGACCCAGCTTTCAAGGTCTTGTACAAAACGTCTCACGTCTCGGCCGCGCTTACCCACATCTAGCATTACGTAGACAACGCGTTGGCCTGGGCCGTGGTAGGTGTACTGTCCGCCGCGCCTTGTTTCAAATACCGGAAACCGTGTTGGATCGGTCAGGTCTTCAATCTTGGCAGAAGTGCCGGCTGAATATAACGGGGGGTGCTCTACGAGCCAGATGCACTCGTCAGCGCGATTCGCGGCGATAAGGGAGGCGCGTTCCTCCATCCACGCTTCAGCTTCGCGGAAATCAACAAGCTCGTTGGATGTGATCCATTCAACCATTCTAAATGCACCGGCTATGAAGGGATGGCCGTGCGCTCATTATGCGGCACTCATTTCTTGAACAACCTTTTCTAGAATTTGCACATAGTTATCGACACCCTGCGCACCGGTAACCAAGTATTTTCCGGCGAAAATCATCGACGGGACGCCTGAGATACCCTGTGATGTCCAGACCGATTGCCGCTCGCGAACGCGTTCAACGTGGCTCTTGTCCTCCAGAACCTGCCGCGCTTCATCACGGTCCAGTCCAACCTGAGCTGCAACGTCGACAAGCACTGCAGGGTCAGAGACATCCAAGCCTGCGGTGAAATGTGCTTCGAACAGAGCGAGCTTCAGTGGATGCTGAAGGTTTTGATCTTGTGCCCAATCCAGCAATTGGTGGGCGGCAAAACTATTGACGATGCGGCTCTCCGTATCAAATTGAAAATCAATCTCAAGTTCAGTGCCGATTTGAATAAGATGGGCACGATTCTGAGCGGACTGCTCGGGCGATGCACCATATTTCTCGGCAATATGCTCCGTCAGGTTTTGACCCTCTGGGCCCATTTGCGGGTTCAGCTCGAACGGATGCCAACGGATGAAAGCACCGATGTTCAAGGCAGCTAACGCCTGTTCTAGCTGACGGTAGCCGACAATACACCAAGGACACATGACATCAGAGACGATATCGATCTGAAGGGCAGGGGTGGTTGCGCTCGCTTGGGTCATATCTCTTCCTTGTTTCATATCCTCCCTTAAGTTTACGCCCTCGCGCTGATTTTCAAGTCGTGCTGCCTAATTGAATGGTAAAACACATGAATCTGAACAAGCCCTTAAGCCAGCGCATTTTAGCTCTTCACTTTGCGAAAAACTTTGTCTAAACGATCCCCACAAACCATGGCGTGCGGTCGTGGCGGAATGGTAGACGCGCAGCGTTGAGGTCGCTGTGGGGTAACACCCGTGAGAGTTCGAGTCTCTCCGACCGCACCAAATATATAATAAAAATACACTTATTTCAGGAGTTTAAGGTGTTAAACCTTGGTTTGGTCCACCCTCTGGTCCACCTTTTGCGCCTTTTTGCCTTCGGCGATCGATCGCGACCCTCGCCAGCTTTTTACTCTTGAGTCTCCCACGTAAGACATTGGGTTTTTGCGGCGAGCAGTTTGTTCTGCCCTCAGGTTTTGTGCCTACCCTCGCAATTGTCCCTATTTTGGAAACTCGAGATTGCCTGCCAATGCTGGTACGGATGCGCCAGCCTACTAGCTTTTCATACGCCATCTCGTCCGCAGCGAAAAATCCAAAGTAAATCAGAAAATTGTCTTTCGTGTTGAGAACCTCTGTTGGTAGCTTCCAGCTCAAATTGGGCGGGAAGCTATCCTTCGCCGCAAAGATATAAAATGACCGATCGACGCAGGTTTCAGATCTATCGCGAGCTGAAGCTGAACCTTCGCATCAACCCCCGCAAAACAGTATGATTGCCAGTGAAACTGATAATTTGGGGTCTTTAGCTAAGTGTTGTGGGCCAATCCCAAGAAACGTACTTCTCGTAAGCCTCTGCAATTTCTGTATCTGCGTTTCGGTTCAAGACGTTTCCTGAATTTGAGTAAATTGCTTCTCGGACGCTCGTTGGAGAGAACTTTGAGAATGGTCGTTTGATAGCTGGGGTGATCTTTTCGATTGCATGATAGTCGTTGCGACCCGGCGTTTTTAGCCACGACAAGAGAATGACGTTTGCTCCAGCCGCTTCAAAGAAGGCGCGTGATGCTTCCAAGGAGTATCCTTCTGTGCAGATGTCATCTACCACTAAAACTGTCCTGCCTTTAAGGTTGGGCTTGTTGACGTACTTCAGTTGCTGTGGACCTGTTCTTGTCGGTGTCGCGTTCAGCTTGATGGTTGAGAGCTGGTTTTGGGAGGATGGAGACCCGCCAGTGGTCCTGAGAGTTTGGGATTTTTCAGCATCTGAGTGTCGCTCGATGAAGTCGAATAGATACCTGGCGCGCAGGGAGCCGGAGACCACAGCAATGGCATTCATGAGTTTGGTTTTCTTCGATGACGTTTTGTGGCCAGGATAAGGTGCCACAAAGTTAGTCTCCGTTCCGATCCCCGACAAATGAATACGCGCAGCCATCAGTAAGCCCCAGAATCGTATGTTCCCTGTATCCTGCTTCACAGCTTGCTTTGCATCGGTCGAGTAGATTGCTCCTTGTGGATATGCTCTGGAGTACTCTGCAAAAGGCGCAATTGAGTACACTCTCAGTTTTCCTATCTCTATGCCCCAAAACCAATTTTTTGGAGTGATGCAGCAACAGTCCACGAAGCTAGCGATTTCCTTGGGGGACGCAAACTCAAAGCCATAAGGTGAATTGTCACCATGCCATTTTGCATTGAGAAGCGGAAATCCGCCATTTGATGCGGCGAGAACGTCTTCTTGTGTGTTTCCAACGTAGAAAACCTCCGGAGCACTCCAGCCGTGCTGGTCAAGAATGGCTCGCATGGCGCTGCTACGCTGCTTGTAGTCTATATCCTTTCCACCTTGATAATAAGGAAGTTTCTCTCCAACGAATTCGGAAAGATAATCTTGAAAGGGCTTCTTCTCGCCGTCCTTGATGTTCACGATCCAAGGGGTGTTCGAAACTAGTACAGGCTGTATTTCCTTGGATATGAGAAATTTTAGAAGTTTAACCGTTTCAAAGAATAGGTCTGGATCTATCGATCCCTTGTGCGCCAAAACGTCGCTAAGTGAGAAAATTACACCTTTGAGAGTATGCATGTTATGCCTTTAAGTTAAAAAAGTGCTTTCTGAGCGGGCTCGGAGGTCAGGCCATTATTTATGAATTGCACAAATCTAACATGTTCTCGCGGGAGTGTTAGGCGAATACAGTTCCGTCGAAGGTTTGATGGTATCCAGTCCAGTTCTGCTTGCATTGGCGTCCGTACGTAAACAATTGGTCTGTTGAGATCTGATGCAAATTTTACTGTATGAGCTGTGCCGCTTTTCACCCCCCACTCGATTGGAAATACAACATGCCCAAGTGCAGCTTGAATCCTGTTCCTTCGGACAAAATTGCGCGCACTGAAGGAGTCATTGGGTAGGTACTCGGTTACGATGCAGCCGCCGCCATCAATGATCTCTTGTCTCAGGCTTTCAGATCCCTTGGGATAGTTCAGCAGGATCCCAGTACCGAGGACCGCAATGGTCGGGAGTCCTGCCGCTAAGCTCGCCCGATGAACAATTTGATCGATGCCCTCTGCCAAGCCACTCACAGTTACGACATTCAACTCTTTCAAGCAGTAGCCAAAATACGTTGCGAGCCATTTTCCGTTAGGTGAGACTTTTCGCGAGCCAATGGCTGCCACCGCCTTTCCTTGGAGTGCTTCAATATGCCCCTCAACGAAAATCCAGTGTGGCGGATCGTGAAGGTCCGAAAGGCGCTTAGGATAACGTTCGTCTGTCCTGAAAATTAAGGAGACCCCTCGTTGCCCGAAGTAGTCGAGCTTCCTGCGCCCCTCGTCGAGAGCATCACTACAAGCGCTCCGTGTGTTTAGGTGTTCTAATATCGTTGCAAATTTTGTTCTCAGTGAATCATTTTTAGCAAGCTCTGACCTCACCTCTAGGTCGAAGAACGAAGAATACTTGATGCGTTCTGATGAGATTTTTTTCAGTGTCTCGAAGCCAACACCACGTAAATCGCACAGAGCCAAGAATGATACGTGCTCTTTGTCCATATTCCAAATTTCCTGCTGCTGAGAGCAGCGTCATTACCGATGCGCGAACAGTACCTGTAGTCATAGGAAGAGGGAAGGCCCACGGCATGTAGCCGCGACGCGTGTCTGGGCTTCCCACTTGGTGTGGTGCATTAAGAGTTTACTCACGCAGCAGACGCTGGGCGTCAAAATGGCGCTGGAGTGCAGCTACAGAGAGAGCGCCGAAGGCCCGCTCAAGGCCGCCCAAAAGTCAAATCGCAATGCGGCCTGACGGTTGTGGGGCATGGCGGCTGTGGCGATTCAGGTCAAGCGGTCGTTTATGCGCGTCGCAACGAGTAGCCCGCCCAGCGGCCTGTGAAGTGCGGAACGCAGCCCAACGAATATCCAACAGCGCGTCCTTTCCTAAATCGTTCGCAGCCTGACTCCCGAACCGTTCATTCCGTGCTGGAGCCGCCTTTTTCGGATTGGTCGATGACGACCATATCCGGTGGCGGTGTCGCGAGCGCATCGAAAGGATGCAAACCGTCGGCGACGAAGGCGTCAACCATCGCCGGCAACTCCGGATCACTGCGCCAATGACCCTGAGGAAACTCCAGCAGCGGACTTGTGGTTACGCCCTCATAGGCGACCGTCCGGCCGCCCACGTCTACCTCTACCATCGTTGTCTGCAACACGTTGTCTGCCTGCTCGGCGTAGGTCCCAAGGACATGCTGGATCATATGCATGTCACCATCCGAGCGGCGCAGCAGTCGCTCGAGTGTCCGGAAGTTGACAACCTTGGTGCTTTCCGCACCGAAAAACATGCCGGCATTGTCGGACGTAATCACCAGATGGCTGAGAGTGACGACAAAGCCATCGAACTGCGGATGACCCTCCTTCGGTAGCATGCGCTTGAGGAACCGCATGCCGTCCTCCGTCTTGATGAATTGCTTCACAGTCTCAACTTGGCGAAACGCCTTTGACACGCTGTCCTTGTTGAGGACCTTGAGCTGGTCTTTTGCCCACCGAGGCGGCACCGGACATTTTAACTCGCACAAGTATATTACATATCCGAGTGTCGGCTCGACCGAAATTACCATGAGATCTATGTCGGGCAATGCCGGGTCGAAATCGCGCAGTGGCACCTCGCTGTGGCAGATAAACCCTTGCGCCTCCCAAGCGCTTTTGACCCGCTTTACGAAGGCGCTCCCGATCTCATTGCTTAGGTGGTTCAAAAAAGTTTTCGGACGCCGCTGCCCGATTACCCGCAGAATGTTCACTAGCCCCTCAGCGGTAGCGAAGTGATGCGGCCGCATTACAATTTGTGCCTCTGGTCCACCTTCCCGCAACAGCGAAAAATAGGCCGCATCGAGCCGGTCGCGGGGCGCGTCGCGATCGTAGGTTATATCCTTCAAGATTAGCCGCGCGATAGCAGGGCTGAGACCGAGACCCTTCTCGATCCCGTCGAGCAGATCCTGTTCGGATATGTATATCGCGCCGACGGCGTTCTGCGCTCTTGCGAGATAGCGGTGATAGAGCGCCTTTTTGAGAAGTAGGCTATAGACGAGTATGAAATCGCTATAGTTATATCCACCAAGGTCGATCTCACTGTCCAAGTTGATGAGAGAAAAATATGCGGCTAATTTCAGATCAACTTCCTCTTGAAGCAGCGGGTCAGCCGCAAGCATGTTCGGAGTTTCCACGCCTTCAGGCTCATCCTTCAGCAGCCGCATGATCTCGTCTGTGTGGTTGAAGTCACGAAACTGGTATTGCGAACCGAGCAGAAGATCATTGTGTACCGTAAAGAATTGGCGGGGTATTGATTTATCCCCAAAGCGCACCTCAACTCGATCGCCTTCGAAAGACCAATGCATAGCGCCGGGCACATTGTAGGAATAGTAGAGATATTCGCGAAGCATATAGTAATGCTGGGCGAAGGCTATATCGGCGATCATCTGCTGAAGATCGGTATCGCAGCTAGTATCAGCCTCGTGGCCTTCCTTACCGGCGACGAAATGGCTCGAGAGGATCGCATAGCCGCGATCAATCCAATCAGCGCCCTCGGACGCTGCGGCAAACGCACCAAACTCATAAAGTTCAGACGCAATGTGCAATGCTGACGTGCTCGACCACCGCAAACTGGGCAGTGCGGCCAACGCTGCATCGAGCTGTTCCTCGAATTCCTTCAGCTTAGCCTTCTCGCTCATAGTGTCGCCACCCGTTCCGCTCCGCATCCGAGCAAAATTTGCAATGATGGCGCGGTCGAACACAAATCATCTGTTTCGAGCGGATAAGTCTGAACCCACGCCTCGATTATCTCGGAAATCATGTGCGAACCTGGAACCGAGTATGTCAGGACGCATATCTACCCCTCAAAAACGCTGTGTAAAGCACGAATATCTGTTTAGTTACGCCGCACTGCAGCGCATACTTCTGCCTCGAATGTCGGCTTAGGGCCGTTCGCATGACTTTGCAAAGTCCAATATCTCGCAAATCTGCCGTTGGTGCAGCCTTTGCCACAAGACCGGCAGATCGCAGAAAAGTAGCACGGGTCGCCACCGCCTGAGCGGCAACTAAATTTTCGGAGCCATCATTCGATCAGATGTTCGGAGATAGAGTTGACGGTGAAAAGCCCTTAATTCTTGCTCGGTGGCTTGTCCATTTCCTCAGATCACCCATGACTATGAAGAAATGCAGCTGCAGACCGTTAGTTTTTTTCGTGGTTGCCTGCCCTGAATATTCTTCAACTCGATAATCACTGGTCCGTGTGATTTGCTGGCCGCAATCGTTTGAGTCCAAAAAAGTCGGTTCGCATCGTGCTCCGTACCTTTGGTTCTGCTGCGATCATGTGTCCTGCCCTTGGCTAGATGTAGATATGTCCTGTATTTTGTGACGCATAGAATCCAAAATAGCCTCCCCACGTCACAGCTTTTGGGCCAATAGGTCGTCTTCAACCGATATATTGCCACTCTATGCATCCTTTTTGTGACGCGCCGTCCCACTTATTGTGCGGGGGTTTTGTTTTTGCCGCCATGACATGAAGCGCTTCGCCGCAGGTTTCAGATCGTCGCAGGGCTCTTCATCCAGCGTCCAGTGTGCAGACATGCCCACGCCAGATGGGCCGAGGTGCGGGGCTTGGGCCATGCGGATAAAGCCGCGTTTCTCTAATTCTCGAAACCAAGGGCCTACCGTGTTGCGGTGGATATTCATCGCCTTTGCAGCGTCACGGTGGCTTAATATGATACGCCCGTTGTTCACGCCATTAAAACGACGCTTTATTTCGATGTAGAGCGCACGCGGACCAGGTCTGAGTGTTGCCCATGCCTCAGACGCTTGCACCCATTCGGGAAGCTGGACATGACGCCCAGCTCCCTTCTTACTGCTTTTGTAGGCTTTGCGCACCATTAGCGGCCTCCACCTGCTTTAACCGCTTGATATACACGCAAGGCATTCATGTGGCTGCGGCATCCGCCAAGGCATACCCACGTGGCAGCGGTCACCGCTCCAATGCTCTTGCCTGCCATGATGGTCGAGCAGAGGGCAGTTCGTGTGAATTCGCAGCACTCAGACATCACGCGCCCCTCCATAGAACAGATCGGCATAAAGGCGGGCTTGGGTTTCGGAGATGCCGTGACGACGGCGCAAGCGGTTGATAAGCAGGGCGGTCATTGCAGGCCCTCCACATTGCCCAGCGCTGGTTCAGACGGGGGAAAGCACTGGTCGGTGCGGTCTGTTTCAACAGGCGGGCTAGCAATTGCAACATTCCAGGAAGAATGGTAGCGGGTTTTAATCGGCCAGCCGTAGTCCGGCTTTAGGCGCTGGATGATCGCGCCGAGACGCCAGCCGCTTACCTCCTTGATTTCTGGGGAGTGTGAGGTTTCACACTGATCCACCAACGTTTTGCAGCTCCAATGAACCTGCTTGTCGTGTGAATAGAGTTTATATGATTTCATGGTTTCATCCTTACGGTTGATGCCGCAAGGCGATGGGCTTAGAGTGAGAACATTCCTACCACGGAAAACGCTCCACCCGCCGCCCATGCGCTTGCATGGCGGGGGGTGAAGTTATTCCTCTGCACGGGCTTGAAGTGTCGCGTCGATGTCCGCTTCGTTCCAGTACAAACGGGAACCGATTTTCACGGGTTTGGGCAAGCGGCCCAGATCAACGTCACGGTAGATCGTGGTCCGGCCACGGCCTCCGAGTTTGGCTTGTAGGTCGCGGAAAGATAGATAACGCATCGAGGTGCTCCATGTTGTTGCATGGTGCTCAGCGTGCCAAGTGCTATTCGTTAAACAAATTCGTTTCGGTTACGAACTATTTTAACAATTAGCTACGTTTCGGTTTGGGGCCTGACCTTCCTAGTTCTGGACGTTTCGTTACTGCCTCCCGCCAATGCGCTCGCCACTCATCAACCTTCATGTTGACCGCAACGCGCCTTTTGATGTCGTCCCGCTTAACTGCAACACCGCTATCTATTACTTGAAATATTTGATCGACTACTGAGGCTCGTTTCTTACTTGATGCACTGTAGCCGTTTTCCTTTCTAAGTTTATCGCTATTTGCGGCATTGAATTCATCAAAGGACGATTTTGGAATCAGTACTGGGCAATACGCAAAAGGACCGTATCGTCTTTGAGCGGTATCCACGCTAATAGACGCGTCCATGAAACCATTTTTATCTAGAACCCCTCCATGCCCAGTGCCTAGTGTTCCGAAATCCAAATGAAAGTGGAAGTTTGTTTTTTGGTCGATCCACCCACCGTTAGCAAAGGTTTTTAAGTCGACAGGTACCACTTCACCTGTTGGTCCGAGAACTGCACCCGATGGCATTGTCTCTAGACACTCCCATGCCGCCCACAGTCCTATCCGTTGGGCGGTGTTATACGACATGTGTCCTGAGGTTGCTTCATCCCACCAGAACGTAATTGACGAGCTAAACCAATTGTGTAGACCACCGATGGACATCCAACCCATTGGGCAAAATATCATGCCATCATCCTAGAAACGTTGCTGTTTGAGTTTTTGATTAGGTCGCTCCATCGCTTCATCAGCACCCGCCGTTGCTCCAGATAGTCCGTGCGCCGATATGCAAGTTCTACCGCGCCGCCTGACACGTGGCCCAGACAGATTTCCGCCACCTCGCGCGGCGTATTTGTCGCCTCTGCTGTCCAGTCACGGAACGAGGAACGGAAGCCGTGTGGACGCTCCACCATGCCGCGCCTGTCCATGAATATTGCCATTGTTGCATCCGAGATAACACCGCGCCGCACACCCGCGAATAGAAACCCGTCACGGGCAAAGGGTCGCGCCTGTTCAATCACGGCCAGCGCCTCGGACGATAGGGGCACCCGAAAATCGCTGGTCGCATCCTTACGACCCTTCATAGCCTCTGCAGGGATGGTCCAGACATCGCCCTCAATGTGGTCCAAATGCAAAAACCGCAGGGGCGCAGACCGTACCGCCGTGAGGATAAGCAAGCGCAGTGCTAGTTGGGTCACGGTCCCTTCATTCAGGGATTGATAGAAGGCAGGAACAGCGCGCCAATGCAAGGCAGGGATGTTTTGGACCTTGTGGCGCTGTTTGCCCAAAAGCGCTTTTGCCTTCTCTGTTGCCTGAATATCCACATCCAAGCCCAGCGCCGCCGCGTGACGCATGCATATGCTTAGGCGGTCCATCGCCTTTTGTGCTGTGCTGGCCTTTTCATGCCAGATCGGGGCCAAAACGTCGCGGATGTCTCGTTGGTCAATCTCGGACACGGGCACCTTGCCTAGCTTCGGCAGGATGTGCAGTTCAAGCGGCGAAAACCACCGCCCTGCTTTTCCATCGCCTTTGAGTTCGGCCTTGCGGCTTTCAAATGCATCACGGGCCACATCGCTGAGAAGGTGCATATTGCGTTCAGCGGCGCGAATATCGGTCTGGCGTTGCTTGATCGGGTCTAGCCCTTGCTGGGATACCCTGCGCCACTTGTCAGCCTCTAATCGCGCTTCTTTAAGGGACGTTCGGGGGTAGGGGCCAAGCCCCATTTCACGGCGGCGTCCATGCACATGCACACGCAGCACCCACTTGCCTTTGGCGGCATCGCTTTTGAAAATCCATAACCCGCCACCATCGGAGTGCTTCCCCGCCGCTGCCGATTTAACGCCCTGCGCTGATAGTTTGTTCAAAGCACCCATTTTACGGTCCACCCTCTGGTCCACCCTCTACATATAGTATGGTTTAGGGTGCCATGGAATGCCACGGTGTAGGAAAATTCAATAAAATGTGACCATTGTACGCTGGGCGATGTTCAGGGAAACCCCGTAAAACATGATTTCAATGCGCTCCGACCGCACCACTGGTTTGATTTTCCATCATATTCACCACAGACGAAAACTTCCGGGACGCGGACGACCCGAATTGTCCTTATGTGTCAAACGCTTGCACCAAGTCGTTTCTCAGGTCATCAATGCTTTCGATACCGACCGACAGTCGTAGCAATCCCTCTGGTATCCCGGTGTGTGGCTCGATTGTGTGGCGATGCTCGACCAGGCTTTCTACACCACCGAGCGAGGTTGCCCGGTGAAAGACAGTTAGCTTGCTGATGACCGTAAGCGCGGCCTCTGCACCACCTTTGACCACACACGATAAAAGCGAACCAAATCCGCCGGTCATTTGAGTTTGCGCCAGCTCATAGCCATTATGGGATGGAAGGCCTGGATACAATACGGTTTCGATTTTCGGATGATCCTGCAGGAACGCGGCTAATTTCGCCGCATTGGAAGACATCTCTCTAACGCGAAGGGGGAGCGTACGCATGCCCCGGACCAGAAGCCATGCTTCGAATGGGCCGATGACCGCGCCGGCATCATGACGGTCGATCTTAATATCCTCCCATACGCGCCCGGTCACGTTATTGGTTGCTAATACGCCAGCCAATACGTCCGAGTGTCCGTTGATCCCTTTGGTGGCCGAGTGCATTACGATGTCAGCGCCGTGGCGCAGCGGCTGTTGCAATACTGGCGTTGCGGCGGTGCTATCAACCACAAGCAACCCGCCGACGGCGTGAACCCCATCAGCGGCAGCCTGTATGTCAACCACACGAAGCCAAGGATTCGACGGCGTCTCAATCAATGCGAGTGTTGGCTTGAAGCTCGCGCAAGTCTGTGTAAATGCAACAGTATCTGAGGCTTCGACCTCGCGTACTTCAATGTCACGGCGGGTGCAGAAGTCGCGTATCCATTTTGTTGTGCCCCAATAGATCTGGCTTTGTACCAATACGCGGCCACCGTTAGGCACCGTCCGAAACGCAGCCGCCAGCGCTGCCATACCTGATGGAAACAAAAGGGTTTCCTTTGCCCCTTCTAACTGTGCCAGTACGTTCTCCGCGACGCGCACAATATCACTCTGATCGCGCAGGTAGATATTATCCGGACGTAGCGGCTGGTATGCTGCGTCCCGCAGATATGTCGTGGCCATTGGCAGTGCTGGGACGACACCGCCGGTTTGAACATCAATGGCACCCGCCGCTTGGGCAGCGATTGTAGCGGGGCTTAAACGAGACGTATCAGACATTTCTTAACGATTCCCTAATGGTACAGTTCTTTCAATTTACGGCACCTTTGCCCGCCGCGACAAAAACTGCCAGCCCGGAAAGCGATAATCTGACCGCTTCTTCATTTTGCCGGTAAACTCCCGCCGGAGGCGCCTATGGTCAAGGCGCGCTTTTGATCTAGAAATGGCGTCATAGGGGTTCAGACTTGTTCTTTACCCCCCCGCGGTCTATCCCGCGGCTACATCAAAACACCCCAAAACAAAGGTATCACCACATGATTCCCCGTTATTCCCGCCCCGAGATGGTTGCGATCTGGTCCCCTGAAGCCAAGTTCCGCATCTGGTACGAGATCGAGGCGCATGCCTGTGATGCCATGGCTGACCTTGGGGTGATCCCGCGCGAAAACGCTGAAGCAGTCTGGAAAGCCAAAGATGTCGAATTTGATGTGGCGCGGATTGACGAGATCGAAGCCGTTACAAAACACGACGTTATCGCATTTCTGACCCATTTGGCAGAGCATGTAGGCAGCGACGAGGCGCGGTTCGTGCACCAGGGGATGACCTCTTCTGACGTTTTGGATACTTGCTTTAACGTACAATTAACCCGTGCCGCCGATATTCTGATTGATGACATGGGGTTGCTGCTGGCCGCGCTGAAACGCCGTGCCATGGAACATAAGAATACACTGCGCGTCGGGCGGAGCCATGGTATCCACGCCGAACCAACGACGATGGGCCTTACCTTTGCGCGATTCTATGCAGAGATGGACCGCAACCTGACGCGCCTGAAAACGGCCCGATCCGAGATCGCGACCGGTGCCATCTCGGGCGCGGTTGGCACATTCGCGAATATCGATCCGCGTGTTGAAGAGCATGTGTGCGAAAAGCTCGGCCTGGCGCCCGAGCCGGTGAGCACGCAGATTATCCCTCGCGACCGCCATGCCGCGTTCTTTGCCGCCCTCGGCGTGATCGCCAGCTCGATTGAAAACGTCGCGACCGAAGTGCGCCACATGCAGCGTACCGAAGTCCTTGAAGGGGCGGAGTTCTTTTCGGCGGGGCAGAAGGGCTCCTCTGCCATGCCGCATAAGAAGAACCCTGTGTTGACCGAGAATCTGACGGGTCTGGCCCGCACGATCCGCATGGCCGTAATTCCTGCGATGGAAAACGTTACCATGTGGCACGAGCGCGATATTTCGCATTCCAGCGTAGAGCGGGCGATCGGGCCGGACACTACGATAACACTCGACTTCGCACTTCACCGTTTGACCGGCGTGATCGACAATATGCTGATCTATCCCGATAACATGCTGGCCAACATGAACAAATTCAGCGGTTTGGTGATGTCTCAACGAGTTTTGCTTGCTCTGACGCAGGCCGGCGTTAGTCGCGAAGACAGCTATAAGCTCGTGCAGCGTAACGCGATGAAGGTTTGGGAGGACGGAAAGGACTTCAAAACCGAGTTGTTGGCGGATGGCGAGGTTTTGGCTGCGCTAAGTGCTGAGGAAATCGAAGAAAAGTTCGACCTCGGCTACCATACGAAGCATGTCGACACGATTTTTAAGCGCGTTTTCAAAGACTGATCAATCGCCGACTTCAAAATCTGCATCGCTAATGCGATGCAGATTTTTTTGATTAAAAGGGTGCACACTTTAGCCCTATCGCTCTCGCTATCGTGACGCTACGCTTGAAGCTAATACTTTACCTGTGGTCCAGATCGGCTACCATCTGCGGTGTGATTAGTTCAGGAGCGTTTGAGTATGCGTGTTATGTTTGCGTCCATCCTGTCATTGGTGTTGCCGATTGCAGCCTTTGCGGCGGGCTCCGGTAATACGTCTCCGCCAAAGCCTGTCGTGAAATGTGAAGATGGGCAGGTGTATGAAAAGAAATCCAAAACGTGCGTCGATGCAAAAGACAGTCGCCTGACGCCGGACGACCGATATCAAGCTGTACGTGTACTGGCCTATGCCGGGGCCTATGAGGACGCGCAAGTCGTGCTTGCCGCTATGCCAGAATATGACGACCGGCGTCTTACCTATATGGGTTTCACCACCCGCAAGATGGGCGATCTATCGGGTAGCATGACATTTTACGCACGCGCTATTGAAGCCAATCCTGCGAACATTCTTGCACGGTCCTATCTTGGGCAGGCGCTGGTTGAGCAAGGGAATATCCCCGCCGCGCTGACTGAGCTGCGTGCTATTCGTGCGCATGGCGGGGCAGGGACGTGGGCCGAAGCCTCCTTGCGCACTGCTATCTCTACCGGTCAGACATTCAGCTATTGAAATCGCTTTCCACCCAGCTTTGCATTGCCTGCCGGGTGAAACTCGCTTGTTGCGCGGTGCCCTGCACGGTATGAACGGCAGGCCCCGCCCCTTTGGGGCGCTTTTCCTTGCAGGCAGACGCGCATGGCCAGTCCTAAATACGCTTCATATGTTCCGCTTCAACGACGCATTGCTCACTACGTAACCAATGCGTTTATAGTCGGTGTTATCCGTTTAGCATTGTTGCTACCCTATGAGGCGCGGTTGGCTTTCGTTGGTTGGGTTGTTCAGCGGGTTATCGGTCCGGTGGCGGGATATAGGGCGCGCGCGCTAGAAAACCTAGCCATGATCTGGCCGCAGATTCCCAGCGAAAGACGTGAAGAGATTGCTTCAAAATGTCTGAATAATGTCGGGCGCAGCTTCATAGAAAACTACTCTGCGCATGACTTTCCTAAACGCATGGCGAAAAACACACCGATTGGGCCAGGCGTCACTGCGCTAGTGGCGGCCGCTAAAAGCGGCAAGCCCGTTATTCTCGTGACCGGACACTACGGCAACTACGAGGCGACGCGCGCGTGTCTTGTGGCGCGGGGGTATGACGTTGGCGGCCTCTATCGAAATATGAAAAACCCCTACTTCAACGCGCACTACGTCCAGACGATGGAAGCATTCGGCGGGCCGGTTTTTCCTCAAGGGCGCCGCGGTACCGCAGGTTTTGTGCGTCACCTAAAGGAAGGGGGGCAATTGGTGCTGTTGTTCGATCAGCATGTATTTGGTGCGCCGATGCTGGATTTTCTGGGTGTTCCCGCAAATACTGCGCTTTCTGCCGCCGAGCTTGCGCTACGCTATGATGCTTTGCTGGTCCCGTTTTACGGCATTCGCCAACCGGATGGCGTGTCGTTCGAGACGGTTCTTGAGGCTCCAGTCCCGCACAGCGACGCGGCTACGATGACGCAAGCCTTGAACGACAGCCTCACAGCGCGTGTAGAGGCGGATCCGGAGCAATGGTTTTGGGTACATCGGCGCTGGCGCAATCGGGATAAGTAGATCCAATTTGTCGATATTCTAACGGCGTCTCGCGCCTATTACCTGATGCGCGCTGCAGCGACGATCGCTCCGGCATTGCTGCGCTGGACCAGAACAACACTCGGCATGTCTCCGGTGACGGTTGCCGTGAGGGACAGCGGTGCCTGCCCGTTCCATTGATCAAGGGCCTGCCAATCTGCGACAATATTGCGGTTCTCGAACGTATGGCCTGCATTTTCGCCGCGTTTGATTTGCGTCGCTGCGATGGGGTGATACCGCAGCAAAAACACGTCAAATGGACCCGCCGCGCCGGACAGCGTCTGTGCTTTGATTTCCAGCGTGTCGCCGTCACGTGCTATCCTCAGGTCAACTTGGGCGGCATCGGACTTATGCTTATTGATGGCTTCCATCAGCTCAACCGGCTTGGCTCCGACAACATCTGTCTTGCCATTCACAATCATCTCGGGCGTATAGATAGATGTGCGTCCCCCTGTCATCGCATAGGCGCGTTGACGTTCAGCGTGGGCAGGCGCACCGAAGGGATCTTTCCAGCCAATGTAATCCCAATAGTCCACATGAAACGCCAGAGCGATCACGTCCTCCCGTTCGGATAGCGCCGCAAACATCTCGTCCGCGGGCGGGCAGGAAGAGCATCCCTGCGACGTAAAGAGTTCGACCACAACAGGACGGTCTTGTGCAAAAGCAGGTGCGACGGACAGCAAGCTGGTGACAATGAGGGACGTGAGCAGGCGGGGCATCGCAGGGTACTTTCGGTTTGGATGCTCAATTCGTAGACTGGGCGTATTGCAATTACCACTCAACCTTTGTTGAGGCGCTGAAACGTTATGGTCAGATGTGAAAAATGCCATACTCCAGTACACAACGGTATACAAAAGCGGCCGAAACGCGTGTTTGCAGTTGAAACGACCTGCGCAATAAGGCATTTAGACCCCAAGTCACCGACCTTTTTTAACCCATAAAGGGAGCCATCCATGACCATTATCGTTGGCCAGGACACCGCCAAAACCCGCAAAACACTTTCTGCGGGCAGCCAATCCATCGCTTATTATTCGATTCCTGCAGCGCAGGAAGCCGGTCTGGGTGATTTCTCGAACTTGCCCGCCGCGCTAAAGGTGGTGCTTGAGAACATGCTGCGTTTCGAGGATGGTAAAACCGTCACCGTCGACGACATCAAAGCATTCGCCGAATGGGGTGCCAAGGGCGGCCAGAACCCTCGCGAGATCGCGTATCGTCCCGCCCGCGTGCTGATGCAGGATTTCACCGGCGTACCCGCGGTTGTTGACCTTGCTGCGATGCGTGACGGGCTGGTGGCCTTGGGCGGCGACGCCGACAAGATCAACCCGCTAAACCCTGTTGATCTGGTTATTGACCACTCGGTTATGATCGACGAATTTGGCAACCCACGCGCGTTCCAGATGAACGTCGACCGCGAATATGAACGCAACATCGAACGCTATACCTTCCTGAAGTGGGGTCAAAAAGCGTTTAACAACTTCCGCGTCGTTCCCCCAGGCACCGGCATCTGCCACCAGGTGAACCTTGAATATCTGGCGCAAACAGTCTGGACCGACACGGACCAAGACGGCGTCGAAGTCGCATATCCTGACACGCTCGTCGGGACCGACAGCCACACCACCATGGTTAACGGTATGGCCGTTCTTGGCTGGGGCGTTGGCGGTATCGAAGCCGAAGCCGCGATGCTGGGTCAGCCGATTTCGATGCTGATTCCGGAAGTTATCGGCTTTGAGCTGACCGGTGCCATGATGGAAGGCACCACCGGGACCGATCTGGTGTTGAAAGTCGTAGAAATGCTGCGCGAAAAAGGCGTAGTGAGCAAATTCGTCGAATTCTACGGCGCTGGCCTTGATACGCTGCCATTGGCCGACCGTGCCACGATTGCCAACATGGCCCCCGAATACGGCGCGACCTGTGGCTTCTTCCCGATCGATGCCGAAACCCTGCGCTACATGCGGACAACCGGCCGCGACGAAGACCGCATCGCGCTGGTCGAAGCATATGCCAAAGAGAACGGCATGTGGCGTGACGAAAACTATGCGCCTATCTACACTGACACGCTGTCGCTGGATATGGGCACCATCGTACCTGCGATCTCGGGGCCCAAGCGTCCACAAGACTACATCGCACTCACGTCAGCACACACTGCATTTGCAGAATACGTCAAAGGCGTGCGCGAGGGTAAAGACACCTCTGCCAATTCGGAAATCCGTTGGGAAGGTGAGGGCGGCCAGCCTGAACCCCGCGACATTCCCGGGGACGAAGGCAACCACAAACGTGGCTACGTCCAGACCGAAGATGGCAACTATCAACTGCATGATGGCTCGATCGTCATTGCGTCGATTACATCCTGCACCAACACCTCCAACCCTTATGTGATGATCGGTGCCGGTCTGGTTGCACGTAAGGCACGCGCCTTGGGTCTGACCCGCAAGCCTTGGGTTAAAACTTCGCTCGCCCCCGGTAGCCAAGTGGTGTCCGCCTACCTTGAGGCCGCAAACCTCCAAGAGGATCTGGATGCGATCGGTTTTAACCTTGTCGGCTATGGTTGCACCACCTGTATCGGGAACTCCGGACCGCTTGAGGCTCCGATCAGCAAGGCGATCAACGATTACGATCTGATCGGGACGTCGGTCTTGTCGGGTAACCGGAACTTCGAAGGCCGGATTTCGCCTGACGTACGTGCCAACTATCTGGCGTCGCCTCCCCTGGTTGTGGCCTACGCGCTGGTCGGTGACATGAACGTCGATCTGGCCAACAGCCCGTTGGGGCAGGACAAGGACGGCAATGACGTCTACCTGAAAGACATCTGGCCAACGTCCAAGGAAGTCGCTGATCTGGTCGAGCAGACCGTGACCCGCGAAGCCTTCCAGGAAAAATATGCCGACGTCTTCAAGGGCGACGAAAAGTGGCAGTCCGTCGAAACCACCGACGCCAAGACCTACGACTGGCCACCGCAATCGACCTACGTTCAGAACCCGCCTTACTTTCAGGGCATGTCGCCAGAGCCAGGCGTGATCACAAACATCGAAAACGCCAAAGTTCTGGCCGTTCTGGGTGACATGATCACAACCGACCACATCTCGCCTGCTGGTTCCTTCAAGGAAACCACACCTGCGGGTCAGTATCTGGTTGAACGTCAGGTGCCTGTACGTGAATTCAACTCGTACGGTAGCCGTCGCGGTAACCACGAAGTCATGATGCGCGGCACTTTTGCCAACATCCGGATCAAGAACGAGATGCTGGATGGCGTCGAAGGTGGTTATACCAAAGGCCCCGATGGCGAACAGACGTCGATCTTTGATGCAGCGATGGCGCATCAGGAAAACGGCACGCCGCTGGTCATTTTCGGTGGCGAGCAGTACGGTGCAGGTTCGTCACGTGACTGGGCGGCCAAGGGTACGGCTCTGCTGGGCGTCAAAGCTGTTATCGCAGAGAACTTTGAACGTATTCACCGGTCTAACCTTGTTGGCATGGGGGTCATCCCGTTCGAATTCACCAACGGTGACACGCGCAAAAGCTTGGGTCTGACGGGCGAAGAAACCGTATCAATCAGCGGTCTCGACACCATCAAGCCACTGCAAGAAGTGCCGTGCACGATCACCATGGCAGACGGTTCGGTCAAAGAGATCATGATCAAGTGCCGCATCGATACCGCGATCGAGATCGAATACATCGAACATGGTGGCGTTCTGCATTACGTACTGCGCAACCTCGCGAAATCGGCCTGATCACGGGCCACAGGCCGCTGTGTGCGACCCTAGATATACGTCCGCCAAGTTTCAGCTTGGCGGGCGTTTTGCGTATCAGGCCCACGCCATCACGGCAAAGTTCCGCTGTCATGCGTGAAATGACGCACTCCGGCGCGTTTTGCGGTTCACAATCCTGATTTTGCCCAACAGACTGTTTGCTGAAAGCAGGCGGTTTCCGCTATGCGTAAGCTAATAACAAACTCGTTTTCTGACGTTGCGGTCGCGCGCTCTAAGTCTCACCCAACGACACGTCGTACCATGAGTACAGGGAGCACCGCATGGCGCATTTTCATTCAGACAATTTTAAGACGTTCCTGCGCGCCTCTACGGCTGCGGTGGCTTTGGTCTGGGGAGGATACACGGCCGGCTTCGCCGCGACGCTTGATATCACGGGCATCGACGCGGCCTCCGACCTGTACGAGACGGTCTCAGGCGGATCACTGCTGCGCGAGGAAACTGCCGAAGACGCTGATCCGACCACCCAAGAACTGCTGGCTGCCGCTCAGGCTGATTACGCTCGGCTGCTGGCGGTGCTTTACGACAAAGGGTATTTCGCAGCTGTCATCAAGATCACCCTCGACGGTGTAGATGCTTCTGCCATTGCGCCGGTGACACCGCCGAAACAGATCAACCGTGCTGTGATCGATATCGAGACGGGGCGAAAGTTCAGCTTTTCAAAGGCCGTAATCGCTCCTGTGGCGCCGGAAACTGAACTGCCGGAACAGTTTGCAGCGGGAGAAACTGCAAGTCTGGGTGTGATGAAGGAAGCCGTTGCCGCTGGCATAGAGGGGTGGCGCGATCAAGGTCACGCCAAGGCTGAGCTGTCAGAGCAACACCTGACAGCCCGTGTTCCTGACGCGACTTTGGCCGCAACGCTTCGACTGCGCCCGGGCCCACGGCTTCGGTTTGGTGAGCTGGCCGTAAAAGGCCAAAGCGACGTGACCCTGCGCCGGATCAAAAAGATCGCAGGCTTGCCAACGGGAGAGGTGTATTCGCAAGAGCAGCTTGATCTCGCGGCAACGCGGCTGCGGCGCACGGGTGCTTTCAGCTCAGTCGCCATGATCGAGGCCGATCAGATTACAGCGCCAGACGTGCTGCCGATCACCGTCCAGGTGACTGACGCACCCAAGCGTCGCTTTGGTTTCGGGGCCGAACTTTCATCGCTCGATGGTCTAAGCGTTAGCTCCTATTGGCTGCATCGCAACTTGCTTGGCGGGGCCGAAAGGCTGCGCGTCGAGGGGGAGGTATCCGGTATCGGTGGCGATTCAGGCGGTACCGATTACCGCCTCGGGACGCGTTTTGAACGCCCTGCAACATTTAACGCCGACACAAATTTCTACGCGCTGGCTGAAATCGAACAACTGGACGAGGTGAATTTTTTCTCGCGTCAACTTGACCTCGAAGCCGGCATCGAACGCATCGCCAGCGAGGAACGGACCTACAGTCTGGGTGTCGGCCTACGCACCGCGCAAACCCGTGATGCCTTTGGCGAGAACGAATATACGTTGCTGACCCTGCCGCTAAGCGCGGAGCATGATTATCGCGATAACCGGCTGGATGCCAAAGACGGATATTATGCCAAAGCCAGCGTGACGCCATTTGTTGCGCTGGCCGGGTCGGATAACGGCGTGCGCAGCTATATCGATGTGCGCGGCTACAAAACCTTTGGTACCACTCGGCCGGTCACCTTTGCGCTGCGCGGTCAGTTGGGGTCGGTCTACGGCCCGACGCTGTCGGAGTCGCCGGCAGACTACCTGTTCTATTCGGGCGGCGGGGGCACAGTGCGGGGGCAACCTTACCAATCGCTCGGCGTGGATTTGGCCAGTGGTGACACCGTGGGCGGGCGCAGCTTTGCGGGCCTATCCGCAGAGGCACGCTGGCAGGTCCGCGACAAAATCGGCGTCGTTGCATTTGCCGATGCGGGCTATATCGGCGCGGAAGAGTTCTATGACGGGTCAGGGACATGGCAGTCTGGGGCGGGCCTTGGCCTGCGCTATGCGACAGGCATCGGTCCGATCCGCGTGGACCTCGCGGTACCCGTTTCAGGCCCCGAAACAGATGAGAATTTTCAAGTTTATATCGGTATTGGACAATCGTTTTGATCCACTTCATGCGCCACCTTTTAGTTTCCGCCCTGATCTTTGTCAGCACTGTCGCCACGGCACAGGAGGATGACAAAGGGTTCCTGACTCGCACCATCCAAGATGCCCTGAGCGGGGCAGGGCGCACGGTCAGCATCGACGGTTTTGCCGGTGCGCTGAGTTCGCGCGCGCGATTTGACCGGATGACGATCGCTGATGAACAAGGGGTCTGGCTGACACTGGAAGAGGTCGAACTGGACTGGAATCGCTCTGCCTTGCTGCGCGGGCGGCTCGAAGTGCAGGCACTGACGGCAAAGCGGTTGAACGTGCCGCGGCTGCCTGTCTCGGAGGAAGAAGCGCTTCCCGATCCGGAAGCCAAGCCCTTTAGCTTTCCTGCAATCCCTGATCTGCCCGTCGCCATCAACGTGGCGGATTTTTCAGTCGACGAGATCAACCTGGGCGCGCCGATTTTGGGCGAACCGGCACAGCTGACTGTGCAGGCGACCGCGCTGTTGAACGATGATACCGCGAATGTCGATATTCTTGCTGCACGGACTGATGGCAAGAAGGGTGAGTTCAAGATTATCGCGGACCTTAATCGTAACGATAGCTTGCTGGAAATGGCCGTGACCCTCTCTGAGGAAGCCAAGGGCATTATCTCGCGCACGCTGAAGCTGCCGGATGAACCCTCGGTTGATCTTGTTATCGCGGGTCGGGGGCCCTTGTCTGACTTTGAAACGGATATTGACCTTTCTACCGATGGCGAAAAGCGTCTGGCCGGTCAGGTTATCGTGGCCGCACAAGGGGATAACACCACGCCGGACCGCCGCATTCGGGCCGATCTGAGGGGCGACGTGACCGCGTTGATCCTGTCGCAATACCGCGAATTCTTTGGCACCGATGTGGCGTTGACCCTCGACGCGCTGGTTCGCGCCGAGGGTGGCGTCGATGTCAGCGACTTCGCTCTCAAGGCGCAGTCAGCCGAACTGCAAGGCAAGATCACGCTGAACAGTGACAATTGGCCCAGTCTGATCGACATCACCGGGACCGTCGCCAGCGCCGACGGGAGCCTTGTTCTGCTGCCTGTTGCAGGCGGCAATACTTATGTGCGCCGTGTCGCGCTGGACGTAAACTATGACGTGCAAGATGGCGACGCGATCAATGCTATGTTCGACGTCAGCGAGCTTGCCACCGAAGCGCTCGCTGCGGAATCAACCCAAGTGACATTGGATGGCACCCTGCAAGGCGATGCGGGATCGGTCGGCGAATTCATGGGCGACCTCGGGTTTTCGGCGCAGGGGCTGTCGCTGACCAATGGTGCCGTCTCCGAAGCTGTCGGCAAGTCCTTGAGCGGACGCACGACAATCGCCTACACCGAAGGCACACCGGTTCAGATTTCCGATCTTGATCTGTCGGGCACAAACTACGGTCTGACGGGGGACGTAACGATCAGCGGCCCAGGCGAAAGCTTTTTGACCCAGTTGAACGCACGGCTGGAAGCCACTGACATTAGTCGATTTTCCGCTCTTGCCGGACGCGAGATGGACGGTGCGGCGAATGTCGACATCGTCGGCCAGATCACGCCTCTGGATGGGACGTTTGATCTGAATATCTCTGGTCTGACACAGGATTTGAAGGTCGGCATCGAACAGGCCGATGCCTTGCTTGTTGGGGATACAACGCTCAGCCTTGGCGCGTCGCGGGATGAGACGGGTACATTTGTCCGCGATCTGATGCTTGAGAACGACGCGCTGACCGCCAGCGGGGGTGTTGAATTGCGAAGCGATAATTCGCAGGCACGCATTGAGGCAAAGCTGAATGATATCGCGGTTGTGCTGCCGCAATATTCCGGCCCGATCACGATCAAGGCCGAGGCCGACCAAGACAGCCGCGGCTGGACAGTCGATGCAGTGACAGACGGCCCTTACGGAGCGCAACTAACAGCAAAAGGGCTCGCGACAGGCGAAAATGCTTTGCTCAATTTCACAGCTGATGTACCCGAGCTGCGCGATTTTGTACCTGAAGCCCCCGTGGAAGGTCCGGTTTCCTTGGCCGGTGTGCTGCGCCAATCGCCGGACGGGTGGCAAGTGGACACCAAAGCGACTGCGCCCGAGGATGTTACCGCCACGGTCGAGGGGTTACTGACGCCGCTTGATCTAGACTTCACCGCGTCAATCCCGCGGGTAGAGGCGTTTACCCCTCAGGTCACAGGCGCGGTCGAGGCATCGGGGACGCTCAAGCAATTAGACGAAGGCTTCCAGATCAATGCCAAAGCCAGCGGTCCTTATGCGGCAAAGGTCGCCGTTCAAGGTATGTTAACACCTATGGTTGATATCTCTTTCGACGCATCGGTCCCGAATCTTCAAGCGGTGGTACCGCAAGTGAACGGGCCACTTGCTGCGACCGGGACCGTGCGCCAAACGGAAAAGGGGTTTTTTGTCGATACCAGCGCGACCGGCCCATATGGTGCGCGCGCCATGGTTGAAGGATTGGCTACAGGCCCCGAGATGTCACTGACCTTTGACGTGTCGGTCCCCAATGTGCAGCCCTTGGTGCCGGGCGTGTCCGGCCGGCTTGCGGCGAAGGGAACGGTACGGCAAACGCCGGCCGGCATCGTCGTGAACACCAATGCGACCGGTCCCTATGCCGCACGTGCGTCGGTGCGGGGGGTGGTCACGGGGGATGCGCCCGCGTTGACCTACGATGTCACGATCCCCAATCTTGGGGCGGTGGTGCCGAAACTCTCCGGTCCGCTGAATGTGACAGGCACCGCCGAACAGGAAAACGCAGGCTGGCGGGTAAATACCAATGCCGCCGGTCCCGCTGGCACCCGCGCCACAATTGCCGGGCTCGTTGGGAATGACGGAAACCTGAACCTTGATGTGAACGGGAACGTACCACTTGGGCTGTCGGCCCCCTTCATCGCACCACGCATCTTGCAGGGCCAAGCCCGGTTTGATCTGACGGTAAACGGTCCTCCTGCGCTTGCGTCCGTCACGGGGACATTGCAAACCTCTGACGCGTCGCTATCGGCACCCAACCTTCGGGTGTCATTGCAAAATATTGCTGCTGACGTTCGACTTGCCAGTAACCGTGCGCAAATCGATCTGACCGCTCGCGGTGCCGATGGTGGGCAGGTTAAGGTCGGAGGGTCGGTGACCCTAACGGGCTCGCTGCCAGCCGACATCCAAATCGGGCTGAATAGTCTCGTGCTGATCGACCCGTCGCTCTACCGAACGTCGCTGGATGGCAATCTTCGACTGTCAGGTCCCCTCGCGGGCGGGGCAAGTATCAGCGGCCAGATTGATGTGGGCGAGACCGAAGTGAGCGTGCCGTCGACCGGTATGACGAGCATCGGGGATATTCCGCAGATCGACTTTATTGGTGCACCTGCCGATGTCATCGCTACCCGTCGCAAGGCCGGGCTGACCGGTGCAGATGCTGGAACGGATCCGGCGGCCAGCGGCGACAGTGGGCCTGGATTCGGCCTGAATATCCAAATTAACGCGCCGCGCCGTATCTTTGTGCGGGGCCGCGGGCTGGATGCTGAATTGGGGGGCAGCCTGTTGTTGACGGGATCGACCAACCAAATCATCTCGGCCGGTCGGTTTGATCTGATCCGTGGGCGTCTTGATATTCTTGGCAAGCGGTTCGAGCTGGACGAGGGGTCCGTGCGCTTTCAAGGCGATTTGGTTCCCTATCTTCGGTTTGCCACATCGACCTCGACCAACACAGGAGAGGTCCGCATTATCATCGAGGGAAAAGCCACATCGCCCAAGGTGTCGTTTGAATCGACCCCTGATTCACCCCAAGATGAGGTGCTGGCGCAGTTGCTGTTTGGGCGCAACATTTCGGAGATTTCGGCGTTTCAAGCTCTGCAATTGGCCAGTGCCGTTGCGACACTGGCCGGACGGGGAGGCGCAGGGATCGTTGCTAACTTGCGCACAGGCTTCGGGCTAGATGATCTGGATGTGACCACCACTGACAGCGGGGCCACGGCCGTGCGCGCAGGGAAATACATCTCGGAAAATGTCTATACGGATGTCACCGCCGCCTCGGATGGGACGGCTGATGTGTCTATTAACCTCGATCTAACCAAAAACTTGACGGCCAAGGGAACGGTGGGGTCCGACGGGAATACCGGGATCGGTATTTTCTTTGAAAAAGATTATTGAACTGATCCGCGAGGCTGCAAAGACAGGGATAACGCCGAAGGGGGCCAGCCCCCGCCTCGGCGTGGCCGAGGCACCCCCGGGATTTGATCCATCTGGAAGAGCTTAGCCTGCTACCCGACGCGCGGCGTGAAGCGGCCGTAGCGGCCCTGATCGTACATCAAGCCAGAAGCGTCTTCGTCGGTTTCATACGCAGCGTGGGTGACTTGGCCAAGGATGATCGAATGGTCGCCCGCCGGGTGGACGGCGTAGGTGTCGCAGTGAAAGCTTGCAAGACAGCCTGACAGCGTGGGGGCACCGTTGGGGCCTGTTGACCAGTCGAATGCGCCAAAGGCATCGCCGGACACAGCAAAAGCATCCGCAAGAGCGCGTTGGCCTGCGTCCAAGATATGCACGGCGAACTGCGCAGCCTGTGCAAACGCGTCATGGCGTTTGGAGCTGAGCGCGGGGGACCATTGCACCAACGGTGGGTCAAGCGAAACTGAGGAGAATGAATTCGCGGTCATCCCCAAGGGGCCATCGGCGGTCTGAGCCGTGATGATCGTCACACCTGTGCCAAACCGGCCAAAAGCGCGGCGCAGTTCGACTGTTGCGTCGGGCAGGGGAATGAAGTGATGCATATTGTCAGCCATATCGCAGCGGTGCCACGCGACGCTGGATTTGTCCAGACGGCAAACCCCCGTGCCTCGGCCGCCGATAATAGCGGTTTGGTGGAACCGAACCGCCCCCAACGTGTTGTCCCTTCACTGAGAGGCGTGACCGTAACATACCGGAATGCCTGTCGGAAAAGGGGTGCTGGGACATGACGTTCCATCCACCGCCAACAGGCACCCGAATGCCGACGCTCACGACTGATACAGGCGGTTTTCCCGCCGGAAGGATAGATTATGACACTGAATCGTTTTGCACCCCTCAAGCTGACTGTAGCTGCACTTGTAACCGGCGCTGCGTTGTCCACGCCTGCCTTGGCAGATGACGGCGAGACTGTGGACCACACTGAAGTCGGCTCGCTGAGCTGTGACGTTAGCGATGGCACTGGCTTTATTTTCGGTTCTACCCGTGAACTGACCTGTACCTTCAACCCCGTGCAGGAAGGTCTGGCAGACGAGACATATGTCGGCGATATCAAGCGCTACGGCATCGATATCGGCAAGACCCAGAACGGCCAAATGTCCTGGCTTGTTCTGGCACCGACTGAATCCGAATATTACGAGGGTGGTCTGAACGGCGATTATCAGGGCGTATCAGCAGAGGCGACCTTTGGCGTCGGGCTCGGGGCCAATGTGATGGTTGGTGGTTCTGAAGATACACTGGCGTTGCAGCCGATTAGCTTGAATACCCAAAATGGTGTGAACTTTGCTATCGGTGTGGGTGAAATCACCTTGCAACGTGTCGAAGGCTAAATTCGATATCTAGCTAATTTGTGACGTAAGGGGCACCGCGTGGTGCCCCTTTTCCGTTGTCGCTTCCTAGCGGTCCATTCTGTTTGCGATCAAATCGTCGACGACTTCTGGTTCTGCAAGGGTCGAGGTATCGCCAAGCGCGCCATAGTCGTTTTCTGCAATCTTGCGCAGGATACGGCGCATGATCTTACCCGAACGTGTTTTGGGCAGCCCAGGCGCCCACTGGATCACATCTGGTGATGCAATAGGCCCAATCTCGGAACGAACCCAGTTTCGCAATTCGGTTCGCAACGCGTCACTCGGGCTTTCGCCGCTCATCAGGGATACGTAGCAATAAATGCCCTGACCTTTGATATCATGAGGAAAGCCGACAACTGCGGCCTCGGCTACCTTTGGGTGTGCGACAAGCGCGCTTTCCACCTCTGCCGTCCCCATACGGTGGCCAGAAACGTTGATCACATCATCCACGCGGCCGGTGATCCAATAGTCGCCTTCCGCGTCGCGCCGACATCCATCGCCGGTAAAGTAATAGCCTTTGTAGTCGCTGAAATAGGTCTGCTCAAACCGTTCATGATCGCCCCAAATTGTGCGCATCTGGCCGGGCCAGCTGTCGGCAATACACAAAATACCCTCGACATCGTTCCCGTCAATCTCGGTACCCGATGTCGGTTCAAGGACAACTGGTCTGATCCCAAAGAACGGTTTCATCGCAGCGCCGGGCTTGGTTGCATGTGCCCCCGGTAGCGGGGTCATAAGGTGACCCCCGGTTTCGGTCTGCCACCACGTATCGACGATGGGGCAATTCCCTTTGCCAACCACATCATTGTACCAGTTCCAGGCTTCGGGGTTTATTGGTTCACCTACAGTGCCCAACAGCTTCAGGCTGCTCAGGTCGCATCCGTCTACGAATGCGCGGCCTTTGCCCATCAACGCACGAATGGCGGTCGGCGCGGTGTAAAATTGATTGACCTTGTGCTTTTCGCAAATCTGCCAGAACCGGCTTGCGTCGGGGTAGGTGGGCACGCCTTCAAACATCAAGGTGGTCGCTCCGTTGGCGAGTGGCCCATAGACGATATAGCTATGGCCCGTCACCCAACCCACATCCGCGGTACACCAATAGACGTCACCGTCATGGTAATCAAAGGTCACCTCGTGGGTTAAGGCAGCATAGACAAGATAGCCGCCCGTGGTATGCACAACGCCTTTGGGCTGGCCGGTCGAGCCGGAGGTATAGAGAATGAACAACGGGTCTTCCGCGTTCATCGCTTCTGGCGCGCAGCTGTCGGACGCCTCTTTGGCCAGTGCTGTATAATCCACATCTCGCGTGTCGTTCCACGCAACATCGCCGCCGGTCCGACGCACCACCAGACATTTAACCGACGCGTCGCAGGACGCCAGCGCCTTGTCGGCGTTGGCCTTCAGCGGGGTCGCCTTGCCACCGCGCGGCGCAAAATCTGCGGTGATGACGATCTTTGCGTCCGAACCTTGCACTCGTGCTGCCAACGCATCAGGAGAGAACCCGGCAAACACGATTGAGTGGATCGCACCAATGCGCGCGCAGGCCAGCATGGCATAGGCGGCCTCGGGGATCATCGGCATATAGATGATCACACGGTCGCCTTTACCTACGCCCATGTCGCGCAGGATATTCGCCATTTTGCACGTCTGGCTGTGCAGGGCGCGATAGCTGATATGCTGCGCCTCTTCTTTAGGGCTGTCGGGTTCCCAGATGATCGCGGTCTGATCACCGCGCGTTTCAAGGTGGCGGTCGATACAGTTGGCGCTAACGTTCAGCGCGCCATCGGCGAACCAGTTGATCTTGACCTGCCCAAAAGTGAAATCGACGTCTTTGACCTTGGTGAACGGTGTCATCCAGTCAACGCGTTGCGCCTGTTCTTTCCAGAACCCCTCGGGGTCCGAGATAGAGGCATCATACATCGCATCATATTTGGCGGCGTTCACATGGGCCGCGTCTGCAATTTTGTCAGACGGCGGATAGGTTTGTGTGGCGACGTTGGACATGGTTCCTCCCTCAGAACTCTGTTCGTTTGCTGCCGCTCAGACGCTTGCGCGCGGCGGCTCTCCCTCGGCAGATCATAACGCGAAGTGAAAAGAAGGAAATAAGCATATGTAAACAGGCGGTTTGTCTGTAAATAGTTTTCCGCATTCCGCATAAGACAGTAAATTTCACCTCTCGCGATGCAAAATCCCTAGCAAACTTGGCCGATTGTCTGTCAACGAGTGCGAATGAGGCGCAGGCCGTGCTTCCAAATGGCCTGAAATCCTCGCCGAAGGCTCCTTTAACCGCGTCAGGGCCCCGTCTTGGGGGGTTGGCAGCCCGCCCCCCTGAAGGTAGTATTTCGCCCAAGCGGGCCAGCAACAGTCCGCATAAGGGAGATATCAATGAACAATCTACTAAATGGCGCAGCTGTCTGCGCCCTGACCTTTGCATTTGCCTCGCAAGCGGCCGCAACGGAATGGAATGCCTCTGTCTGGGGTAAACGTCGCGCCTTTACAGAGCACGTTGAAAAGATCGCCGAGCTTGTCTCGGAAAAGACAGATGGCGAATTCACCATCAATGTAAGCTATGGCGGTCTGTCCAAGAACTCCGACAACCTTGATGGTATTTCGATCGGCGCCTTCGAGATGGCTCAATTCTGCGCGGGCTACCACGCGGATAAGAACCGCGCGATCACCGTGCTAGAGCTGCCATTCCTCGGCGTTCAGAACCTCGAAGAAGAAGTCGCTGTATCCCGTGCCGTTTATGCGCACCCCGCCGTGGCCAAGGAAATGGCGCAGTGGAATGCCAGAATGCTGATGACCTCGCCGATGCCACAGTACAACCTTGTGGGCACGGGCGAAGCGCGCGACACGCTGGAATCATTCGAAGGCATGCGCGTACGTGCAACAGGCGGTTTGGGCAAAGCCTTTGAAGCCGTTGGCGCTGTTCCGACCTCCGTTACCTCTTCCGAAGCGTATAACGCGATGGAATCTGGTGTTGTCGATACAGTGGCTTTCGCACAGCACGCACACCTCAGCTTTGGCACAATCAACAAGGCTGACTGGTGGACGGCGAACCTGAACCCCGGGACTGTGAACTGCCCTGTCGTGGTCAACATCGACGCCTATGATGCCTTGTCCGACGCAGAAAAAGAAGCGCTGGACGGTTCTGTTGACGAGGCGCTGGATCACTATCTGGCGAACTACGGCGAGCTGCTGGGCCGCTGGGATACCGTGCTGGAAGAAAAAGGCGTGGAAAAAGTTATGTTCTCGCCCGAAGTGCTGGCCGAGTTCAAAGCCACAGCTGCCGACCCTGCACGTGAAGCCTGGATCAAAGACATGGAAGCCCAAGGCATCCCTGGCCAAGAGCTGTACGATCTGGTCATCAAGACACTCGAAGAAAAACGCGCGTCTAACTAAGTCGCACGGTGAAGAGGGCCTGTTTTTCAGGCCCTCTTTGTTTCCAATACCTCCCTCCACTCATTTGAAAGGAAAGCATCATGGCCGGTTCCTCCGCCGTGCTCGAAGACGGCAGTCTGCTTAGCCGTATCGACAAAGGGCTGTTACGCCTTGAAACCGTGTTTGCCCTTGTCTCCGGAATTGCCGTCTTCATGCTGATGGTGCTTGCCGTCTGGTCGGTCGGCGGGCGTAAGTTCTTTGCCTCGCCGCTTCCCGGCTATGTCGACTGGATCGAATTCGCCATGCCGCTGATCGCGATCATGGGCATTTCCTATACCCAGCGGAACGGGGGCCATGTGCGCATGGATATCCTGATCGGCCAGCTTAAAGGCCGCGCGTTATGGGCCGCTGAGACGTTCTCGGTTCTGTTGATTTTTATCCTGATGATCGCTCTTATCTGGGGGTCGTGGGCGCATTTCCAGCGCAGCTTCGATTTTGCCGCCCCCCTGTGGAGCCGCGATAGCTCTATCGATATCGGGCTTCCGATCTGGCCTGCGAAACTGATCGTGCCGATGGCGTTCTCTGTTCTGGCATTGCGGTTGTTGCTGCAAATCTGGGGATATGGACGCGCATTCGTACTGGGGTTGGAAAGCCCCGTTGCCGTACCTTTGGTACAATCCGCAGCCGAACAGGCCATGGCGGAAGCTGAACATCTAGACGGGCGGGACTGATAATGGACCCTATTGAAATTGGCCTTTGGGTCTCGGGCGGGCTGCTGCTTATGGTGGTGCTCGGTATGCGTGTGGCATTTGCTGCGGCGATGGCAGGTTTGATCGGCCTGATCTGGATTTTTTGGTCCAAGAAAGGGATGCAGTGGTCCGAACTGGACTGGGCGCTGACCGTTGCGATCAAAACAGCGGGGCAGGTGCCGCATTCCAAAGTGTCTAGCCAGACGCTGAGCCTGATCCCGACCTTCATCCTGATCGGGTTTTTGGCCTATTATGCCGGTCTGACCCGCGCCCTTTTCGAAGCGGCAAAGCGCTGGATCGCTTGGCTGCCAGGGGGGCTTGCTGTTTCTACCGTTTTTGCGACGGCTGGCTTTGCCGCCGTCTCTGGTGCGTCCGTCGCCACTGCAGCCGTGTTCGCGCGCATTGCGATCCCGGAGATGCTGTCGATCGGGTATAACAAGAAATTCGCTGCAGGCGTTGTCGCGGCAGGGGGCACATTGGCATCGCTGATCCCGCCGTCTGCAATCCTCGTGATCTATGCAATCATCGTTGAACAAGACGTTGGCAAACTGCTTTTGGCGGGTTTCATCCCCGGTGCATTTTCGGCCATTGTCTATGCGATCCTGATCGTTGGTATCGCCACGATCTGGAAGAACGTCGGTCCTCCTGTCACCGGTTTTACGTGGAAACAGCGTTTCGCCTCGCTTCCCGCGGCCATGCCGATCTTTGCGGTTGTGATCATCATCATCTTCTTCGTCTACAACCCGTTCGGCGACGCGTGGGGTACCCCGACCGAAGGTGGGGCAGTGGGCGCGTTTATTGTCTTCCTGATGGCGCTGTATCGCGGCATGCGGTGGGCTGAGCTGAAGGATGCTTTGCTCGAGACAGCCAAACTGACCGTGATGATTTTTACCATCATCTGGGGCGTGCTGATCTATGTGCGGTTCTTGGGCTTTGCCGATCTGCCCGGCGCGTTTGCCGACTGGATTTCGGGGCTCGAGGCGTCGCCAGTCCTGATCCTCGTTTGCATCCTGTTGGCCTATGCGGTCTTGGGCATGTTCATGGATGCCATCGGCATGCTGTTGCTCACGCTTCCGGTTGTCTACCCCGCCGTCATGGCGCTCAACGGGGGCGAGTTCGTCTCTGCTGCGGATAGCGCTTTTGGCATGTCGGGTCCGATGTGTGCGATCTGGTTCGGGATTTTGGTGGTGAAGATGGCAGAGTTCTGTCTGATCACACCGCCTATTGGCCTGAACTGTTTCGTCGTCGCCGGTGTGCGCCCTGATCTTAGCGTTCAGGACGTGTTCAAAGGAGTAACGCCGTTCTTTATCGCGGATGCTGTGACGATTGCGCTGCTCGTGGCGTTCCCGTCTATCGTGCTTTGGCTGCCGTCACTCGCTGGCTGACATCGCCGCTTGATCCCTCATATCATCGGGTTTGACCTGCTCTGCGGACAGGAAACTCCCGATGGTATGAAGGGGTTCAAAGTTCTCGCAGACCACTTTGAACACCACAAGAAAGGGCACCGCGACCAACGCGCCGGGGATGCCCCATAACCACCCCCAGAAAACCACAGTAAGGAACACGGCCACTGTGTTCATCTCAAGGCGACGGCCTACCAGCCACGGGGTGATGATCTGACCTTCAACCAGGGTCAGGGTCAGATAGCCGATTGGGGCGAGCATCGCATAACCGACGGTATCAAACGTCACGAGCGAGAATCCAGCAACCAGCAAGACACCCGCGAACCCGCCGATATAAGGCAGGAAGTTCAGCATGAATGCCGCAATGCCCCAGATATACGCGGACGGCAGCCCTAGGATGGTCAGGTAGGTCCCCACGAGGATCCCAAGAATCGCGTTAATCGTGGCGATGGTAAGCAGATAGCGAGACACGCGTTTTTCCACTGCATAAACTGTATGCAATGCGCGTTTCTTTTCCTTCAAAGTCGGCATGGCCTGTACAAGTTTTAGGTAAAATAGCTCTCCGGACCCCAAAAGGAACAGCGCTAGAATAAGGATCACAGCCAGCGAAGCCCCGGTCTTGCTTACGGTATCCATCGCGGTATCAAGCAGGCCAGGCTGGCGCACGACCACCTCTTGCGGCGTGGTAGCGGTGTCGGTGCCCAGCTTTTGAACCTCTTCGGATGCAGAGCGCATCGTCTCAACAGCACTACTGACCCCGCTGAGCTTTATCTGGATTTCGCGGCCCATCTGGGGGATTTCATCGCTCCAGATCGCGACGGTACCGGCAGATAGAAGGACTACGGCCGCAATCACCAGCGTTGTCGCGGTCACCAGTAGAAATGCCGACACCGGATGTGGCACACCGACGCGATGTAGGCCTCGCCCGACGGGCGATAGGGTCAGGGCAAGTAAAAATCCCAAAACAATAGGAAGTATCAGATCCTTGGCGAAATAGGCTGTGACGAATAGGGAAATCAAGACTATCAGCTGAAGCGAGCGCCGAATTGAAGGCAAATATTCCAAGTAAAGCTCCAGACGCTAATGCATTTCAAGGCTAACGCACAAGCCGGCGGAAAAGTTCATGTGCTGCTGAGTTTAAGTTATTTCCCACCGCCGCACGCCCCTCGCCGTACGCTTGCAGATGTGGTGAAATCGAACGGGGTTGAACAAGCAAAAGTATGAGACCAGGGAAAATTATGAACAGGTATATTCACTCGATGTTAATTCTTGATGCCTACGCACAGGGGTATATTGCGTGCTGGCCCCTTTTTGGGCGCTGCTGATGGGGCGGTCAGCGATCTTGGCGCTTGGTCTAATCGGGCTGGTGCTCGGGCTGTTTGTCGTATCCCTGCTGATAGGACCGTCGACGGCATCGGTGGGCGACAGCACGAACGCGCTGATAACGGGGCAAGGCGGGCCCCTTTCCGTCGTCATGCGCGAAATCAGGCTTCCTCGCGCGCTTTTAGGGGTGTTGATCGGCGGCTCTCTGGGCCTATCCGGTGCTGCGATGCAGGGCTACCTGCGTAATCCGTTGGCTGACCCGGGATTGATCGGCGTGTCGGGGTCTGCGGCTTTGGGTGCTGTGCTGGCCATCCAGACGGGGCTGGCGGCCATCGCGGCATTGGCGCTGCCCGTCATGGCGCTTGGCGGTGCTTTGTTGGGCGTGCTGCTCGTGGTATTGCTGGCGGGCCCGCGGGGCACATCACTAGCGCTCATTCTAGCCGGTATCGCAATATCCGCTTTTGCCGCCGCCTTGACGTCGTTAGTGCTCAACCTGTCGCCGAACCCTTATGCGGCGAATGAGATCGTGTTCTGGATGATGGGGTCATTGGCGGACCGGTCAATGACCCATGTCTGGATTGCGCTGCCCTTCCTGCTGGGGGGCGGCCTTCTGTTGGGGTCCCTTGGGCGCGGGCTGGATGCGCTAACCTTGGGCGAAGATGCGGCAGAAGCGATGGGGATTAACCTTTTAAGGCTACGGCTGACTGTGATCCTTGGCACGGCGGCGGTCGTGGGTGCCTCTACCGCCGTTGCGGGCGCGATCGGATTTGTCGGGCTGGTCATGCCGCATCTGCTGCGCGGATTCGTCGGTTCACGACCCGGGGCTTTGCTGTGGGCTGCGACGCTCGGGGGTGCGGCGATGATCCTTGCCTCGGATATTCTGGTCCGACTTGTGGTGCCGGACCGTGATCTCAAGCTCGGCGTCGTGACTGCATTGGTCGGCGCGCCGCTATTCCTCCATCTAATATACCGCACGCGGAAGGAAGGGGTATGATGCTGCTTTCATTGCATAACCTATCGGTCAAAAGGGGGCGTAAAAGGGTTATATCCAAAGTTGACCTGACGCTCGGCCAAGGCGAGGTGGTGGGGTTGGTTGGCCCGAACGGCGCAGGCAAGACGACATTGATGCGCGCTGCATTGGGGCTTATCCCCGCCGACGGGCAAAGCTCACTTGCGGCTCTGTCGGCCCGGGCGCGGGGGAAAGCTGTAGCATGGATGCCTCAATCGCGCGAAATTGCATGGTCGGTGACGGTCGAAACCGTCATCCGTTTGGGTCGCACACCCCATTTACGTGCAGGGCAAAAGCAGCGGCCAGAAGATCAGGCAGCGGTTCATCGCGCGATAGAGCAGATGGGATTGGACCGGTTTCGCGATCGCCCCGCGACGCAGCTGTCTGGCGGTGAACAAGCGCGGGTGCTGATCGCCCGTAGCCTTGCCCAAGAGGCCCCGCTGCTGATCGCGGATGAACCGACCGCGGGACTTGACCCGGCCCATCAAATTGCTGCGATGCGCAGCTTTACCCAAGCAGCGGCACAGGGGCGTGGTGTGTTGGTATCGCTTCATGATCTAGGGTTGGCCGCACGACATTGCACAAGGTTAATCGTACTACATGACGGGAAAATCGCCGCGGATGGGCTGCCCCAAGATACGCTGACCCCGAGCATTGTCAAAACCGTCTTCGGCATCACTGCCTTTAGCCAGATCACCGACAAAGGTTTTGTGTTTCAAGCTCTTGACCTGACGTCTTAGCCTTCGATCTTCGTGTCGATACCGGGGATATGTACAGCAATCACGCCCAAGGACCGCGCTGTTGTCAGCGCCAGCACGGGGCTGTCGGGTCCTGCGGTGCTCACTTGATACGCCCGCATTGCGCTACGGGTCGCGTCATCTAGTTGCGATGAAATGGCCCCGCCATAGAACCCCCGCGCCTCTAGCGCGCGTTGCAGTGTGGCGATCACGTCGGGCGTAAGTGCGCTGGTGCAGGGGGTTTCGAACCAGTTGTCTACCCGCGGGCTGACAATCTTTTGTCGCGTTTCCGTGCGGTAGATCGGCAGTGACTGAATTTCACCGGTGGAACTGATTTGCGCTGGCTGTACCTGAACCTGTTCGGTCACCGTCTCGATCACGGCTGGGGATACGGTCCGACCCCAACAGCTGCCCGGTGCCGCCCCTGCCGGGCCGTTTGTCGTCGCCTCGCGGACGCCGGGTTCGGGCAGGTCTGATTCCTCAGGGGGGGCACCACAGGCGCTTAGAGATGCCAGAACCGTGAATATGCAGGCAAATTGAGCTAAATGTGATCGTCGAAAATACTGCACAGCCGGGCCTTGCGGGTCATAGGGTCCGCCGCACGCTAGCGGCTTTTCGCAGCAATGCCTAGCTGATAGGCCGACCGCAATCTGAATAATGCGGCAATGCCGTAGGTGGGGTGAAAAGGGGGCTGGCGAAGCCGCGAGCTGCTGGGTACACATGTCGAAATTCTAAAATCGAAGGGGCAGTTAGATGGCCAAGATCACTTATGTAGAACACAATGGCACGGAACATATCGTAGATGTGGCCAACGGGCTGACCGTCATGGAAGGGGCCCGCGACAACAATATCCCTGGGATCGAAGCCGACTGCGGTGGTGCCTGCGCTTGTTCTACGTGCCATGTCTATGTGGACCCCGATTGGGTCGAAAAAGTACCTGCGAAGGATGACATGGAAGAAGATATGCTCGATTTTGCGTTCGAACCAGACCCCGCCACGTCGCGTCTGACCTGCCAGATCAAGGTGACCGACGCCTTGGACGGCCTGCGCGTCAAAATGCCCGAGAAGCAGATCTGATGCAGATGTTGGCGCGATACACCCTGTCGTGCCTTCTGCCCATTCTGGTGGCGGGTTCCATCAGCGCGGTTCCTGTGTTTGCCGACGTGATAGCCCGCGCCAGTTTCGGCGACCCGACGACACGGTATGATCACGGTGTTTTGGGCGATGCAGTCGAATGGGGCAGCCTCACGTTCGTACTGACTGACGGCACCACACGGCGTGTCATCCTACCACAATCTCTTGTATTCGAAGACACAGCGCCGCGTCTTGCTGATCTGGACGGCGATGGCAGTCCCGAAGTTATCGTGGTCGAAAGCAGCCAAACCCAAGGTGCGCGGCTGGCGGTCTATGACGCATCGGGACGGGTTGCACACACACCCCATATCGGGCGCAAGAACCGGTGGTTGGCCCCAATCGGCGCGGCGGATTTTACGGGCGACGGATGGCTGGAAATTGCGATCGTCGTTACCCCGCATCTGTCAGGCTCCGTGCAACTGCTTTCCTACGAAAACAGCAGACTTAGCGTCATTGCGACGGCTGAGGGCTATACCAACCACCGCATTGGCGACGCGGAAATCGCTGGCGGAATCCGCACCTGCGGTCCGCAGCCCGAGTTGATCCTTGCGCAGATGCCATGGCACCGCGCATCGCCCACACAGATGGTGGCCTTGCACCTAAATGGCAAAGCACTCAGCCCGCATAGCTTTAGTGCACCCTTTACGGCTAAAAATGTGGCAGCCGCCCAAGCCTGCGCGCTTAACCCACGTTAGGCACAGACCAATTTCCAAATGGTTAAAAATCCTGGGGGTCCGGGGGCTAGCCCCCGGTTAAGTCAGCGAGATGCGCCAGTAGCCCGCTGTCAGGACAGCGCGCGCCAGCCGATATCACGGCGATAGAACCCGTCTGGCCAGTCGATCGCCTCGACCATTTCATAGGCACGCGCTTGGGCCTCGGCCAAGGTGTCGCCCCGTGCGGTGACATTCAGAACCCGCCCGCCGACAGCTGTAATGGCACCGTCCTGCGTGGCTGTGCCGGCGTGAAACACCATGTTGCGGCTGTCTTCGGGTAGGGCGTCCAGCCCTTTGATAACGCTGCCTTTATCATAGTTTCCGGGATAGCCTCGGGCGGCCATGACAACGGTGACGGCGTGATCTTCGGCCCAGTTCACGCGTGCCTCGTTCAGGCGGCCTTCGGCGGCGGCGTGCATCAGATCAAAGGCCTGCGCACCTAGGCGCATCATCAGTACCTGACATTCTGGGTCGCCGAAGCGGGCGTTATATTCTACCAATCTCGGTGCACCATCCTTGATCATCAACCCCGCGTACAACACCCCTTGGTAGGGTGTCCCACGCTTGGCCATTTCGGCCATTGTGGGGCGGATAATTTCCGCTAGAGCGCGTTCGGCGATCTCGTCGGTCAAAACGGGTGCGGGGGAGTAGGCACCCATACCGCCCGTGTTCGGCCCAGTATCGCCGTCGCCCACACGTTTGTGATCTTGCGCAGTGCCGATGGGCAGCACGGTGTCGCCGTCGCACAGCACGAAAAACGACGCTTCTTCGCCGTCCATGAACTCTTCGATAACCACCTCGGCTCCCGCGTCGCCGAATGTGCCGTCAAACATTGTATCGACTGCGGCAAGGGCTTCGTCATCGGTTTCGGCGATGATGACGCCTTTGCCCGCTGCAAGCCCATCGGCCTTTATCACAATTGGGGCAGGGTGGTCGGCCAAATAGGCCCGCGCCGAAGCCGCGTCGGTAAAGTGGCCATAGGCTGCGGTGGGGGCGTTTGCCGCGTCGCAGATCTCTTTTGTGAAGGCTTTGGAGGCTTCCAGCGTCGCGGCTGCTTTCGACGGTCCAAAGACCAGCACGCCTGCAGCACGCAGATCATCGCCCACACCTGCGGCAAGAGGGGCTTCTGGCCCGATAATGACGAAATCAATGTTGTATTCATCGACAAAACCGACCACTGCCGCACCGTCGTTGATGTCGAAAGTGGCGCAGTCTGCGATGGCGGCGATCCCGGCATTTCCCGGCGCTACGATCAGCTTGTCGCATTTAGGGTTTTGCAATACGGCCCAGGCTAGACTGTGTTCGCGCCCGCCGCTGCCCAGAATGAGGATGTTCATGGTTGCACTCCCTTGGCCTTGGTTGCTGCGCGTTCTAAGCTGGGACTGAGCTCGACACAAGATAAAGACGGAAAGACACCGCTGATGGATTTGATCGACGACCCGCGCGAGGGGGAGAACAGCCCCGAATTCACCGTAACCGAGCTTTCGGGTGCGATTAAACGCGTGATCGAGGGCGAATTTGGCCATGTGCGGATTCGCGGTGAGGTGGGCCGCGTCAGCCGCCCGCGGTCGGGGCATATCTATCTGGACCTAAAAGATGACAGTTCGGTTATTTCCGGCGTGATCTGGAAAGGGGTTTCGGCTCGCCTTGAGACCCAGCCCGAAGAGGGGATGGAGGTGATCGCCACAGGCCGCATCACCACGTTCGGCGGGCAGTCGAAGTACCAGATTGTGATCGAGGATATTAAACCGGCGGGCATGGGCGCGCTGATGGCATTGCTGGAAAAACGCAAGGCAGCGCTGGCGGCAGAGGGGCTGTTTGCGCCCGAACGCAAACGCCCGCTACCCTATCTTCCAGAGGTGATCGGGGTGGTAACGTCGCCCTCGGGTGCGGTGATCCGCGACATTTTACACCGTCTGCGCGACCGGTTTCCGCGCAAGGTGTTGATCTGGCCCGTGGCCGTACAAGGGGCGAAATGCGCCCCCGAGGTCGCCCGCGCCATTGAGGGTTTCAACGCGCTAACCCCAGGCGGGGCGTTGCCGCGTCCCGACCTCTTGATCGTGGCGCGTGGGGGCGGCTCGGTCGAGGATCTATGGGGTTTCAACGAAGAGATCGTCGCGCGGGCGGCAGCTGCGTCGGATATCCCGCTGATCTCTGCGGTCGGGCATGAAACTGATACAACGCTGATCGACTTTGTCTCTGACATGCGGGCGCCAACGCCCACGGCTGCGGCCGAGCTGGCCGTGCCCGTGCGACACGAGCTTGTCGCCTTACTGGACGGACAAGAGGCGCGGATGACCCAAGCGCTGAGCCAGGGCCTTTCTCGGCGCGATCAGCGTCTGCGCGATATGGCGCGCGCGTTGCCGCGCCCTGACAGCCTGCTTGATGGCCCGCGACAGCGGCTGGACATGCGCGGCGCACGTTTGGGGCCCGCGCTGACCGCCGGCGTTCAAAAACGCAAAGTGCGTTTATCTGATATCTCCGGTGCGCTGCGTCCAGCGACCCTGCGGCGTACCCTTCAGGCAGAGCAACGCAGGCTGGCCGCCCTGACCGAACGCTTCCGCCCCGAGGCCTTGGGGCGTGAGCAAAAGCGCCGTCTTGAGGGTTTGATCGCCCGCTTTCGTCCCGATGCGCTGGTACAGGACCGGAAGAGAAAAGAGGAAGCCTTTCAATTACTTGCTCAGCGTCTTTCAGATGCGGGGCAGCGCCAGACCCAAGGGTGGCACAAGCAGCTGGCCGGCCTTGACCGTGTGCACGAAACGCTAAGTTATAAGTCCACCCTCGCACGTGGTTATGCGGTGGTACGGGGCGACGGCGGTGTTGTGACCACCAAACAAGCGGCACAGGATGCGTCCGCGCTCGAGATCGAATTTGTCGATGGTACCCTGAAAATCGGCGGTGGTGCCGCGCCCAAAAAGGCAACTAAAAAACCGCCAGAGCAGGGCAGCCTGTTTTAAGGGATCAAACCCCCACCTTTGGCCCGAGACAGGTAAAATCCTGCCCGCTATTCTGCGCCTCGTATAATTCGGTTGTGGCGGGATCTTCTTCGAACTGCGCGATCAGGCCAGCTGCCCCTTCGCGAAAACGCCAGCACTGTGGAGTGGGACGTTCGTCATAGGTAAAGCAGATCTTGCCATCATCTTCGTACCAGCTGCCGGATTTGCATTCTCCATCCAGAAATGACCATTCGACGCGGCGGTTGTGTAGATACCGCTCCGCGCCATAGGTCTCTCCGTTCTGTGCATAAAACAGAGTTTTGCCACGAGTATAGGCATCAAACTCATCCGCTGACATCGTCGACTGCGCGGCCAGAGGGGAGGCGGATGCTAGGGCAAGTATCAGTGCAAATTGCTTCATTGCTGCAGCGTGCCAGAAACCCTACGCGTTATCTAGTCCTGATCGCTTAGAGGCTGCCACCGGGCCACTCGGATGTCCATCACCCGACGCCAAAGCGGTGGTACAAGGGCTAGAACAGCCATCACCGGCAGGGATCGCGGAAGCATAGGCATGGTGCCCGGTATCAGGTCGAGTGCTGGAAAAGCGCGCAAAGGCCGCATATGGTGGTCGGAATGGCGCGGCGCGTTCAACATCATCGCCGAGGAATACCATGCGGGCGCATTCCAGCTGTGCTGCGGTCCCACGGGTTCGGTTTTGCCATCCTCTTTGACGGTGCGACGCAGGCCATAGTGCTGCACATAGTCAGACAGCAGCAGTTGAAATTGGGCATAGGCCGCTACGGCCAGCATCGCGACGATCCCGCGCCAGCCGGCCAGCGCAAAGCTGGCGGCGAGCGTAAGTATCGCCCCCAAGATATATATGACATAGGGGTGTGTCAGCACATGCCGCTTGCCGCGCCGTTGGCGGCTATCAGCATGTAAGCCGGCCATAAACTCCCCGCGCAGAGCACGCAGGGCATAGGCATAAAATCCCTCGCGCAATCGGGCCGAATTGGGGTCGCTGTCCGTAGCTACATGGATGTGATGCACGCGCAGATGGGCAGAGACGTGATGCCCATGCAGCAGGCTGCAATAGATCGCAGTGCCGATCCGTCTGGGCCATTTCGTCGAGGCGTGGATCAGCTCATGCGCATTGGAGTTCGAGATCTGGCCAAAAAACAGACCAAGCCCGATATAGATCAGTACCTTGTCCGTCGTACTCAAAATGGGGTTTTCCGCCAGCGCCCAAACGCCAAGCGGTAGTAGGATGAAATGCACCGCTGCAAGCACCAGGCTGAGCGCGCGACCCGTATGGGCCAGGGTTGGCAGTCTGCGCGACAGCCGGTCGAGGAAGAAGACCACCACAGTGATCGAAAACAGGGCGAATAGCGGCCAGGGACCACCCCGCAGACAGGCGACGATCAAAAGTATCGCTGGGGTCAGGCTGGCAATGCTATACCAGAACATAGGGCGGCTCCGCTGGGGTAGCTATTTCATATCCACTAAATCACGCGCGAAAAAGAGCATCTGCTACCGCAGCCACCGCGTAAAGCGCTGCGGATTGGTCGCTTTTTACCTGCGCAAGCCGCTACGGCTTTGGTAGCGTGACGTCAAAGCGATACGAGAGGGCAGATCGATGGCGTTGGATGATCACGAAACGGCGGATGCAAACGCGCCGCGAAAAGGCGTCTGGAAATCCGGCAAGGGGAAGGGGCGCAGCCACCCCAAGGGGCGTCAGTTGCAAGATGGTCCATGGGAAGACGTCCGTGGCTTGCTGGGTGACAAGCCGCGTCGTTCAGACCTGCTGATTGAATATTTGCATCTTATTCAAGATAAATACGGGCATCTTTCTGCCGCGCATCTGCGGGCTTTGGCTGAAGAAATGCGCATGAGCATGGCGGAAGTTTACGAAGTCGCAACCTTTTATGCCCACTTTGACGTGGTGAAGGAGGGGGAAACACCACCGCCCGCGCTCACCATTAGGGTCTGCGATTCGCTATCATGCGAACTCGCCGGGGCGCAGGCGCTGAAGGCCGCGCTAGAGGATGGGTTGGATGCGTCAGCGGTACGCGTCCTACGCGCGCCTTGTATGGGGCGTTGCGATACCGCGCCGGGGCTGGAGATCGGGCATAACTTTGTCGACCACGCGACGTTGGACAAGGTGAAACAGGTTATCGTGGCAGGCGACACCCATGTGCATGTGCCTGACTACGAAGGCTTTGACGCCTATGCCGCCGGCGGGGGGTATGAAACGCTCAAGAAACTGCGTCGGGATGGCGATTGGGAGGCAGTCCAAGAAAGCCTATTGGAGGCCGGATTGCGCGGGCTCGGTGGTGCCGGTTTCCCATCCGGTAAGAAATGGGGTTTTGTCCGTGACAACGCTGGACCACGCTATTTGGCCGTCAACGGCGACGAAGGCGAGCCGGGCACATTCAAGGACCGTTGGTATCTGGAACGGGTACCGCATCTGTTCCTCGAAGGGATGCTGATCGCCGCTTGGGCCGTCGAGGCAGAAAAAGTGTTCTTATACATGCGGGACGAATATCCGCAGGTACTTGCGCTGCTTCGCAAGGAAATTACGGCGCTGGAGGATGCTGGGATTGTCGCTGCGGGATATATCGACCTGCGGCGTGGAGCGGGGGCTTATATCTGCGGTGAAGAATCCGCCATGATCGAAAGCATCGAAGGCAAGCGCGGGCTGCCGCGTCATCGTCCGCCCTATGTGGCGCAAGTGGGCATTTTTGGTCGCCCGACATTGGTGCACAATGTCGAAACACTGCATTGGGTCGCACGTATCTGTCGCGAAGGGCCCCAGGTGCTGAACAGCACGGAAAAAAATGGGCGCAAGGGGCTGCGAAGCTATTCAGTGTCGGGCCGCGTGGCAAAACCTGGTATGTATGAATTGCCCGCTGGCTCAACCATCACGGATGTGATCGAAGCTGCCGGTGGCATGGCCGACGGGCATCGGTTCAAGGCCTACCAACCGGGCGGCCCGTCATCGGGGCTGCTTCCCGCCTCTATGAATGACATCCCGCTCGACTTTGATACGTTGCAGCCGCATGGGTCGTTTATTGGGTCCGCCGCAGTCGTGGTGCTGTCGGACCGTGACAGTGCAAAAGGTGCTGCGTTGAACATGCTGCGCTTTTTCGAGGATGAAAGCTGCGGTCAATGCACGCCCTGTCGCGTTGGCTGCGAAAAAGCGGTGAAGCTGATGCAAGCAGATCAATGGGATAAGCCGCTACTTGAGGAATTGTCGACCGCCATGGTCGACGCGTCCATCTGTGGCCTGGGGCAGGCCGCGCCGAACCCGATCCGCATGGTTATCAAACACTTTCCCGACGAGGTTTGACCACGCAGCACGGCGGCCCGCTTGACCTCGCCAGCCAAGCAGGCCGCTAATTCTGTACCACCAGACAGCTGCACCCCGTGGTCCGCATCCTGTCACACAGGCGCTGGGCACCGGTGCGTGTGTCGCTGCCATATTGCCCGAAAAAGAACCCCTTTCGGCGCGAAACGCGGTTTTTCTTAAATATAAAGTCCAGTCGCTTCCCCTTGATCGCGCTGCGGCAACTTGCGGTTTGGGCGTTGGCCTTATCGCGCGCACGCGCTTTGCTGGTCCCGAACGACACCTGAACTCCCCAGGGTTTGATCGCCGGAGCAGGGGGCGTGACCCTAAGCGCGGTGACGCGGCGGTTACGTGCCATCTCGTAGCAGGCAGGCAAGAACGGTTGGGTTTTGGACAATCGGAAGTCGGGGGTCTTAGGCGGGCTGTCGCGCCATTGCTCTGCCGTCAGGCCGGTGATGATCGGAACATAGGCGATGGTTTCGGGCGCGAGCCCCTTGCCTTCCAGAAACCCTTCGGCGCGGCGCTCGCCACCGTTATAGCCGATCGCTGCCAGACCTTCGTTGCCGTATTTCTGTTTCATTTCAGAAAGGTATTGTGCCGAATGCTCTAGCGCATCGGCGGGGTTATACGGGTCTTTCAGCCCCCGCAGTGCCGCGGTTGAAGGGATGAATTGCGCGATCCCACGCGCATTGGCGTGGCTCAGCGCGTTTTGATCAAACCGACTTTCCTGCCAGATCAACCGCGCAAAAAAGCCGCTGTCCAGCTGATGCCGATCCGAAAAAAGCTTGATCGCGTTGCAGGTGTCATACACAAAATGCGCAGGCCGAATGCAATGGGCGTGGCCCCATTTGGTGCTGGAGCAGTACCGCCGATCCGGTTCGGCCTGTGCCGTTCCCGCCACCACTATCATACAGAGCATCCATAAAAATCGCATAGGGACTTGGTGTGCGACATGCTCTGCGCTGTCAATTGCTGTTGTCGCCCTTCCATCCTGTCTATTGAGCCTATAGATCATGGAAAACGCCTGACAATCCGGAGAGCGCGCTTGGCCTTTTTTCAAAAGCTGAAATCCAAAATGTTCAAATCCTCGTCCAAGATTGACGAGGGGCTTGAGGCGATTGTCGAAGACGGCGGGGCCACGGATACACCCGAAACCATCGACGAAGTTCCTGTGGATCAGGTGATGGACGCCCCCGAAGCCGCTGCCGAGGCCCTGCCCGAAGCGGTAGATGATGAGCCCGCACCCTTGCCTGCGGATGAAGAAGACACGCCTGCGTCCGTGCCGCTGCGCGAGACGATGACCCCAGTGGCCCCCGATCTGGAGCCAGCGCTGCAACAGCCGGCACCGGTTAAGCCAGGCCTGATGGGCCGGTTGATGGGTCGCAGTGCCGCAGCCCCCGTGGTGCGGCGCGTGCTGGACGACGAAATGCTGGAGCAGCTGGAAGAGCTGCTGATTTCGACAGACATGGGTGTGGATACCGCGTTGCGCGTCACCGCGAACATGGCCGAGGGCCGGTTCGGCAAGCGGCTTTCTGTCGACGAGATCAAACGCTTGCTGGCGACAGAGGTCGCGCGGATCATGGACCCGATCGCGAAACCTTTGCCGATTTATGCCAAGACGCCGCAGGTTGTGCTGGTGGTGGGCGTGAACGGTTCTGGCAAAACGACCACAATTGGCAAGCTTGCGAGTCAGTTCAAGGCTGCAGGCAAGAACGTGGTCATCGCAGCGGGTGATACGTTTCGGGCCGCCGCGGTCGAACAGTTGCAGGTCTGGGGTGAACGCGCCGATGTGCCTGTGCTGACGGCGGCGCAGGGCTCCGATCCGGCAAGTCTAGCGTTTGATGCGATGACACAGGCCGAACGTACCGGGGCGGACCTGCTGCTGATCGATACGGCCGGGCGGCTGCAAAATCGTGGCGACCTGATGGAGGAACTGGCCAAGATCGTGCGCGTGATCCGCAAGAAAGACCCAAGCGCGCCGCATAACACGCTGTTGGTGTTGGACGCGACGACGGGACAGAATGCCTTGAACCAAGTCAAGGTTTTTCAAGAGATTTCAGACGTTTCCGGTCTGGTCATGACCAAGCTTGACGGCACCGCTAAGGGCGGCGTTCTGGTGGCACTTGCAGATAAGTTCGGGTTGCCGATCCACGCGATTGGTGTGGGCGAGCAGATTGACGACCTGCAGCCTTTTGATCCGCAAGAATTTGCAGATGCTTTGTTGGGGTTGGACCCGCAGTGACGCACCATAAAGGGTCGGCAAAATGACCGAATGGATCACCCAGATCGAAGGCACCGAAGCGGGCCACCAAGCAGCGCTTTGGTTGGCGTTGGCCGCGGCGCTTTTGCATGCGGTGTTTGGCGCATTGCAAAAAGGGCGGCATGACCCGTGGCTGACCCGCGGCGCGATCGACTTTTCCTATTGCCTAATGGCAGCGCCATTCGCGCTTTTTGTCGTGCCCTGGCCCGAGCCGCATATGTGGGTCATTTTTGCCGGCGCATGGGCAATTCACATTGTTTACAAGCTGTTGCAGGCTTGGGCCTATACCAAAGGGGCTTATACTGTCGTTTATCCGGTGGTGCGGGGGACGGGGCCTTTGTTCACGGTCATTGGTGCCTATCTGATTTTCGAAGAGAGCTTTACCGGCGTACAGTGGTTGGGTGTTGGCGTGCTCGTCGCGGGGATCTTTGGGCTGGCGCTTTACAACTTTGTGTACCTCGTGTCCGAACGCGATACGCTGAATGCGGCCTTGGGGCTTGCTGTTCTAACAGGGCTGTTTGTCGCGCTGTACACGACCTTTGACGCATACGGCATCCGCGCGACAGGGGATCCGTTTACCTTTCTGGCGTGGTTTTTCATGATCGACGGTCTGGTGATGCCCGTGATCGCCGCCCGACGCTGGCTGCGCATGGACGACCGTCCCGACCTTGGTCCGCTGATGACCCGCGGCGTTGCGGGGGGCTTTGTCGCGTTCTTCAGCTTTGGGTCGATCATGCTGGCAACGCGCCTGGACAAAGTGGGCGAGGCCGCAGTGCTGCGCGAAACGTCGACCGTGTTTGCGGCGCTGATCGGCTGGTTGGTGCTGAAAGAAACCGTAGGCCCGCGCCGCATTGCCCTAATGGCGCTGATCGCGCTTGGGGCGGTGATCGTGGAAATGGGCGGATAACTGGAGAGCAAGATGAGCACGACACGCGAGATTAACCCCTTTGTCAAATCGGCGCTGGAATACGGGCCGGTGCTGATATTCTTTGTCGCCTATCTGCGCTTCAAGGACGAAACGTTCACCCTTTGGGGGACCGACTACAGCGGCTTTATTGTTGTCACGGCGGCCTTTGTACCGCTGTTGATCCTGGCGACGGGGGCGCTTTGGGCGCTGACGGGCAAGATCAGCCGGATGCAGGTCACCACAGTTATTTTGGTGACGCTGTTTGGCGGGCTCTCGGTCTGGCTGAACGACGAACGGTTCTTTAAGATGAAACCTACTGCGATCTACCTTCTGTTCGCGGTGCTGCTGGCGATCGGCTTGGCGCGCGGGCAATCGTATTTGAAATACGTGATGGAAGAGATGATGCCCCTGAACGACGCTGGCTGGATGATCCTGACCAAACGGCTGATGCTCTGTTTCTTTGGTCTGGCGCTCGCGAACGAGCTGATCTGGCGTTTCACCAGCACCGAGACATGGGTTTATTTCAAAACCTTCGGGCTGACGGCAGCGGTGTTTGTGTTTTTCATGACGCAAGGGCGGTTGTTTCAGACCTATGGTCTTGAGAAGGACGAAAGCTGAAGAGGGGGCCAACCCCCGCTGCCCCAAGTGGGGCAGCACCCCCGGGATTTTTTGCCATTTGGAAGGCGACTGCCAAGGGATCTTGCTGTTGTAGTTGACGGGAGCGGGCGAGGGGCGTAGCAGATGGCATGTGGCGATTTGATACCGGATTGCGGGCCACGGGCAGAGGAATCTGCCAAATTCCGCTAAAAGGTCAGGATGAAAGCCCCCTTTCGCTTGACCGCGTCTGGGGTTTTTTTACGCCTGCTGCGCAGCAGGTCAGGAAGGATAAAAGCATGAGCGACAATTGGAAACCACGGACCAAGGCTGTGCACAGTGGCACGCGCCGCAGCCAGTATAACGAAGTCTCTGAGGCAGTGTTCCTGACCCAAGGGTTCGTCTATGAGAGCGCCGAGCAGGCCGAGGCGCGGTTCCAGTCGCTGGGTGACGACGAATTCATCTATGCACGCTACGGCAACCCGACCGTGCGCATGTTCGAAGACCGTATTTCCGACCTGTTGGGATATGAGGATTGTTTCGCCTGTACCTCTGGTATGGCTGCGGTCAGCGGTGCGCTAACGTCGCTTTTGAAGGCAGGTGATCATGTGGTCGCTGCACGGGCGCTCTTTGGGTCGTGCCTGTATGTGCTTGAGGATATCTTGGCGCGTTTCGGGGTCGAGGTCACCTTGATTGACGGTACGGATAATGCTGCATGGGATGCCGCTATCCGCCCTGACACGACCATGGTTTTCTTCGAGAGCATTTCGAACCCCACGTTGGAAGTCGTCGATATGCGCCATGTGGTGAAGGCGGCGCATGCCGTAGGCGCGCTGGCGCTGGTGGATGACGCGATGGCGACGCCGGTGTTTTCCTATGCCAAGGAATGTGGCGCGGATATCGCGATCATCTCGACCACGAAACATGTAGACGGGCAGGGGCGTATGCTGGGCGGCGCAATCTGCGGTCCCAAAGAGCTGATCCGCGGCCCCGTCGAGGCTTATATGAAGCATACCGGTGGCGCGATGAATCCGTTCACCGCCTGGACACATCTTAAGGCGCTTGAAACGATCGACCTGCGGGTGCGGGCCCAAGCCGACGCCGCTTGGAAGATCGCTGACGCGTTGAACGGACACCCCAAACTCAGCGCGGTGCGCTATCCAACCCATGCCAGCCATCCGCAGCACGCGCTGGCTATGTCTCATGCGCCGTCAGCGGGTACTGTTTTCGCGGTAGAGGTCAAAGGTGGCAAGGAGGCTTGTTTTGCCTTTCTTAACGCGCTCGAAATCATCACCATTTCGAACAACTTTGCTGATGCAAAATCCATCGCGACCCATCCGGCGACGACAACACACCAGCGCCTGCCAGACGACCAGAAAACAACCCTAGGGATTACACCGGGTCTTGTGCGCTTGTCAGCGGGGCTTGAGGACGTGGATGATCTGATCGCCGACATCCGTCAGGCTTTGGACACATTGAAGTGATGCAGCAGGGGCTTTACCCGTTCCGTTGGACGGAACATTGGTAAAGCCCCCGTTTTCGCTTATATAGGGGATATCTTGCGAAAGGGCCCTGCCATGAATATCGCCGCGACAGTGATACCGGACCGTGATGACGCGGTTGCAGCACTTGATACGTTGCGGGCCTGGGCGCGCAAGGCCGATGCGATCGAGATAGAAGCGCTAGATCCGTCGCTCGCCAAATTGTTGCAGAACGTCGAAAGCTATCCGCAATTCAACCGAGACTATCCCGGTGATTTTGCGGTCGGCGATAATTATAAAGCGACGTTGCCGGATTTGCAGAACGGCCCGTCCAGTCTGATCCGCGGTGCGAAACAGCAAATCCAGCATGTTGGGATTTCAAATTTTCGCCTGCCAATGCGGTTCCACACACGTGACGGCGGCGATCTGACACTCGAGACCTCGGTCACCGGGTCGGTCAGTCTGGAGGCGGATAAAAAGGGCATCAACATGTCCCGCATTATGCGCAGTTTCTACAAGCACGCGGATGAGGTGTTCAGCTTTGAGGTGATGGAAGCCGCGCTGGACGACTATAAATCCGACCTCGAGAGCTATGACGCGCGTATCCAAATGCGGTTCTCCTTTCCGGTAAAAATCGGAAGCTTGCGGTCCGGTCTTTCGGGATATCAGTATTACGACATCGCGCTGGAACTGGTCGAGGCAGGCGGCGCGCGCAAGAAGATCATTCACCTTGATTACGTCTATTCCTCGACCTGCCCGTGTTCGCTGGAACTGTCCGAACATGCGCGTGCCACGCGGGGGCAGCTGGCCACGCCGCACTCGCAACGATCGGTTGCGCGTATTTCCGTTGAAGTGAATTGCAATGAAACCTGCCTGTGGTTCGAAGACCTGATCGACCTCGCGCGTCGTGCTGTTCCCACAGAGACGCAAGTGATGGTGAAACGTGAGGATGAACAGGCCTTTGCCGAGCTGAATGCAGCCAATCCGATTTTTGTCGAAGACGCAGCGCGGCTGTTTTGTGAACAGCTACAGGCTGAACCTCGGGTGGGCGATTTTCGCGTCGTGGCCAGCCATCAAGAAAGCCTGCACAGTCATGACGCCATTTCGATGCTCACGCAGGGGGAAACCTTCGCCGCGCAGAGCATTGATCCAAAACTGTTCAGCACGCTGTTCCACGTCGGCTGAGTCTGCGCCACATCGTCCGATGCTACGCTCCCTTTTGTAGGGCTATTTTGCCGATATTCTCACATTGCGCGGTTTATGCGCAGCTGCTCGCCGTGTTTGCGCGAAACATGGGCGCAGTCATGCTGCGATGCGGCATGTTCGGGATGCTGCTATGCAGAAACGTCGGTTCTCATCCCCCACTGCTTCGCTATATTGAGAGGCAGAACAAGGTAACCGGCAGAAATGCCAAGGTAAATCGAGAGTTTAGTATGGCTTATAACAACACAATTTCGCACAGCAATGTCCCGACCATCAAAGCGCCTTTCGCCGTCATTGGCGGATTTTTCGCAGCGATCTGGACGGGGTTGGTCAATATGGGCGCAAACTCGGGTCGCATGCGCCAGGTTACGTTCCTGCAATCGAAAACGGACGAAGAGCTGTCGGCAATGGGCATCAAGCGTGATGAAATCGTGCACCATGTCTTCCGCGATACATTCTACGTCTGAACGTCTTTCAGTTTGATTTTGAACGGCCCGAGTGTGACTTGCTCGGGTCGTTTTGCGTTTTACGATAGGGCGTGTCCTTGACACCGACGCGCCACCGCGCCAACGCTGCGCAGATGTTGGATTTGCGCCCTGTTGGATACGTCATCGGCCTGTTGGTGTCGGTGCTTGGCATTGCGATGATCGTGCCGATGTTGGTCGATATTGCCGAAGGGCGCGGCCACTGGCCCGTCTTCGTAGAGGCGGGTCTGATCACGATGCTGGGCGGCAGTATGATCGCGCTGGCCTGCGCCAATGGCGTCAAGGAAGGGCTGACTATCCAGCAGACCTTTTTGCTGACCACAGCGGTCTGGTTGATGCTGCCGCTGTTCGGCGCACTGCCGTTTATGCTGGGCGCGACCGAAGCACGTTTCGTCGATGCTGTCTTCGAGGCCATGTCGGGCATGACCACCACCGGATCGACGGTATTTACCGGATTGGATGATCTGCCCAAAGGGTTGCTGCTGTGGCGTGCAATTCTGCAGTGGCTCGGCGGGATTGGTATCATTGTTGTCGCGATGGTTTTCCTGCCTGAGCTGCGGGTTGGTGGTATGCAGATTTTCAAATCCGAAGCCTTTGACACCTTTGGTAAAATTTTGCCACGCGCCGGTCAGATCGCCAGCCAGATTTCGGTCATCTATGTATGGCTTACTTTTGCCTGTGCCCTGACGTATTTAACCTTGGGGATGAACGTCTTTGACGCCACGGTTCATGCGCTCACAACCGTGTCCACGGGCGGGTTTTCGAACTATGACGCGTCTTTTGGGACATTCGCTGGCAATGCGGAATACGCGGCGTCGATCTTCATGGTGCTCGCGGCGTTACCGTTCGTGCGCTATGTGCAATTGTTGAACGGCAACCCGCTGGCGCTCCACCGTGATCCGCAGGTGCGGGGGTTCTTGATGACGATTGCTGTCTTGGTCGGGCTGATCTTTATCTCGATCCAGTCCGTGTTTCCGCAGCACTGGGAGCAATCCCTGCGCGAAGCATTGTTCAACATCACGTCGATCATTTCGGGCACAGGGTTTGCGTCGGTCGATTATATGACCTGGGGCTCGTTTCCCGTTGCGCTATTCTTTTTCACCGGCTTGATCGGGGGTTGCGCGGGGTCGACGGCCTGTTCGATCAAGATCTTCCGATATCAGTTGTTGTTCGCGTCAATCCGCGCCCAGTTGCAGCGCATCCGCTCGCCCCACGGCATCTTTACCCCGCGCTATGATGGCCGCCCTATCAGTGGCGATGTCATGATTTCGGTCATGTCTTTCTTTATGTTCTTCACGCTGACGCTGGGGCTGGTTGCCGTGGCGCTGAGCATGACCGGACTGGATTTTGTGACCTCGGTATCGGGGGCGGGGGCCGCGTTGGGGAACATCGGGCCGGGTTTGGGCGACATTATCGGCCCCGCTGGCAATTTTAGCACGCTAAACGATACGGCCAAGTGGATCCTTACGGCCGCGATGCTGGTCGGACGGCTGGAACTTATGGCGGTCTACGTTATTCTGACATTCAAATTTTGGAGAGCATAATGAGCGATACACAAACCCGTCCCTTGGGGGCCCAGATTTCTCATATGCTCAAGGCCCGCGGGGTAGAGGTAATCTTTGGCATCCCCGGCGTGCACAACCAAGAAATGTATCGCGGCATCGAAGAGGCAGGGCTGACCCATGTTCTTGCACGGCACGAACAGGGAGCCGGCTTTATGGCCGACGGCTATGCCCGTGCGACGGGCAAGCCTGGGGTCGCGTACGTTATTACCGGTCCGGGTCTGTGCAACGTGATGACGCCAATGGGGCAGGCCTATAGCGATTCCGTGCCGGTGCTGGTGCTGTCCTCGTGTCTGGACGAGACGGCGGCACGTAAGGGGCAGTTGCACCAGATGAAAGACCAGCGCGCCGCGGCTGAAACCGTCTGCGACTGGTCCGAGGTGGCGTTGACCGCGCCTGCGGCGTACCAATTGATCGACCGTGCCTTGACCGAATTCGCCTCCGCTCGGGCGCGATCCAAACACATCTCTGTGCCGATCCATCTGCTGGAGGCCGAAGCCGCGCCCGCAAAGCCTATGTCGGTCAGCGCAACACGACCCGCCGGCGATCCCGCCCAAATCAAAGCGCTGGCGCAAAAGCTGCAGGCCGCGCAAAAGCCGTTGTTCATTTTTGGCGGCGGCGCTGTAGGCGTGCAGAACACCGACGCGCTACTGGCCCGCTGGCAGGCAGCGAGCATGACCACCTATGCGGGTCGCGGCATCGTATCGCCTGACGCACCATTGCACTTCGGGGCCTGCCTTGCGCGGGAAAGCAGCGTGGATGTGATCGCGCAGGCAGATCTGGTGATCGCAGTCGGCACCGAGCTGGCAGAGGTGGATATGTGGCGCCCTGAATTGGGACACTCGGGCGAACTGGTACGGATTGATATTGATCCTTCCGTTCTGGCCGACCCGCAGGCGGCGGGCTTTGTAATCCTTGGGGATACGGCGCAGGTGATGTCCGCGCTGGATGCCGCCTTGCCCGCAACCGGGACCGCAAAAGGGTGGACTGCCGCCGAGGTCGCTAAGTGGTGCAAGCGCTGGCGTTCCGAGGTGGATATGGAGCGTCCGGGCATCCTCGCCGTGGTTGACGCCGTTAAGGCCGCCACGCCCGAGGGTACGATGGTCTATTCCGACATGACGCAATTCGCCTATGCCGCAACCGAAGTATGGGAGATGGACCGCCCCGGCCACTGGCACCACCCCTACGGCTTTGGCACCTTGGGCTATGCCACGCCTGCGGCGATTGGCGGGGCCATCGGACGACCCGGGCTGCCGACACTGGCGATCATCGGCGACTACGGTTTTCAATACACGGTGCAGGAACTTGGCGCAGCGGTAGAGCTGGGCCTGCCATTGCCCATCATCCTTTGGGACAACGGCAAATTGGGCGAGATCGAAGACAGCATGACCCGTGCGCAGATCGCGCCGAATGCCGTGATCGCCCACAATCCCGATTTTTGTAAACTGGCAGAGGCCTACGGCGCGAATGCTGTCGCCCCAAAATCATTGGCAGAGCTGCCCGAGGTTCTGGCCAAAGCCTTCAGGGCAGATCGTCCGACGTTGATCTATCTGACGCCGCAAACCGCGGTCTGATCTGTCTTTGCGTCTAAGGCAGCGATTGCAGCTTGGCCCCGGTCTCCGGCATAACGCCGGGGGCCGGGGTTTTCTTTATTCCCAGCAGCTGACCAGAACGGTCATGCCCTTGGCTTTTTCGCGCAGGTCGTGCGGCTTGATCGCGGTGCTGGCAACGGTTGTGTCCACGCTGACCCCAGCTTTTTGCGCGAGGTCCGCAATGACCTTGGCTTCTACGGCAAAAGCGACATCTTCGGGCAGTTCGCGTGCGCCATCCGCACGGGGCAGCAGCATCCCCAGCACGCGTCCGTCGCTATCAAGGATCGGGCCGCCTGCGTCGCCACTGCGGGCAGAAAGCGCGAGGCGGGCGATGTTCTCCTCGCCCTGTAGCCCGCGCACATCGGCCAGCGTGCCGTAGGTTACGGTGGCAGAGCCAAGCACGCCCTCATAGGGGAAGCCGGCAACAGCAATTTCAGACTGCAACCGCGGTGGTACAGTGTTGAACTTGGCCACATCCAGCGGTGAAAGTGCGACGCGGGGTTTCAATAAGCTGATGCCGCTGGCCGTATCATCGATCAACACCTCAAGCTCTGTCTCGTCGTCCAACGTCAGGCGGCCACAGCTTTGAACGGCCTCAGAGGTCGTCGCCACCGTCCCCCGCCCGTCAATGAAGAAGCCGGAGCGCGAGATATTTGGCGACCTAATTTGCAGACCGGAAACAAGGTCAACAGCCTGACGATCACCAGACCCTGCAGTCGCATCCAACGTGCCAGACAGGCGGGTAAAGGATTTCGTCATCTCGGTGATCACGCGGCGACGGCGGTCTTCGTCACCGGCGGGCCAGATCAGGGTAAAGCCTTTGATCTCGCCATTCTCGAGCGACACCTGCGTCTGGCTGACGATACGCCCGTCTTCGCCGATCAGTTCAAAGCTGTTGGATTTACGGTCACGTGGGCCTTCTTCGGGCACGATTTCAAGGGTTTGCATGATGTCATACAAACCAAAGAGGGTGTCCTGATCGCCAGCCTGACTGATCAGCAGAACCCGCGCATCAATGTCGCCGGTGCCGTTGTAATGGGCAAAGGGGGGCTCGAACCGGTCAAAGGTGACCACCTTGGTTGGCATCACCATTTCGATGCCAGCTTCGGTGTTGCGCACGGTCTGCAACCCCAGCCCTTCTAGCACGGCATTATATTGGCCTAGCAGAGCCGCCCGTTGCAAAGTGGTCAGCACGCCAGTCGCGTCATAGCCGTTGGCCTCTTGCCAATCGGCCATAGACCCGCGGGTGCCCCGCCCGAAGGCACCGTCAATCGCGGCATTATAAAAGCCGGCCCACTTCAGCGCGATCTGTAGCTGTTCGCGGGCGTCGCTATCCAGATCACGCTCATTGGCGCGAGCCTCTGACAAAGTTTCGTCCTTGGGTGGCTCTGGTAGGACGGGCACCTGCGTGGTCTCGGCCTCTGCAGCGAGGGCTTCTTCTAGGTCCAGCGCTTCGCCGGCGGGGGGCAGGGTGGTCTGTGTGATCTCTTGGTCCGTCTGCGTCTCGTTCGGGGCGGCGGGCTCAATCGGAGAGATCAGCGGAATGTTCAGGACATTCGCACCGACGGGCCAGAATTGCTGTTGGAATTTATCAGAGAGCTGAATGAAGCTGTCGCGCGGAATCACCCCGTCCTGACGGTAGCGGCGCAGCAGGAGTTCTGCATCGTCGCGCACGTAGGGACCAACCGCGATTCCATACCAGCCGCTTCCCAAGGCAAATCCGTTCACATCCTCAAGGCTTGCGCTGTAGGCACGCGCACGCTCGGTCGCCGCTGCCAGATTAGGCTGGGCTTCTACCTGTATCCAAACCACATCATCGGCAGACTGTGCAAAGGCGAACGGGGCGATAAACAAGGCGGTGATCAGGGCCGCAAACAGTCGCGTCATAGGTATGGGTGCTCTCAAGGATTTAAACTTGCAGTAGATAAGCAGGAACGCGCGCAAAATACCATGCTTGAGACAGCGCAAATCATCACAAAGCTGCCAATTGACCCGACCGCGACAGCGCCTTAGGAAAGGCGCGCAGCAGCAAAGGCAAAATCTTATGTCCGACCCGGTCCAGCGCCCCCGTTCATTTCAGGAAATCATCCTCGCCCTACAGTCCTATTGGGCGCGACAGGGCTGTGCGATTCTGCAACCCTACGACATGGAAGTCGGCGCAGGCACGTTCCACCCGGCGACGACCCTGCGCGCGCTTGGCACCAACCCATGGGCCGCAGCTTATGTGCAGCCGTCGCGTCGTCCGACCGATGGGCGATATGGTGAAAACCCCAACCGTTTGCAGCACTACTATCAGTTTCAGGCGCTGATCAAACCCAGCCCGCCCAATTTGCAAGAGCTGTACCTTGGCTCGCTCGAGGCAATCGGGATCGACATGGCGCTGCATGACATCCGCTTTGTCGAAGACGACTGGGAAAGCCCGACATTGGGCGCGTGGGGTCTGGGCTGGGAAGTCTGGTGCGACGGCATGGAAGTGTCGCAGTTCACCTATTTCCAGCAGGTCGGCGGTCACGACTGTCATCCTGTATCGGGAGAGCTGACCTACGGGCTTGAGCGTCTGGCGATGTATGTTCTGGGGGTCGATCACGTGATGGACATGCCGTTCAACAGCCCCGACGCGCCGATCCCGCTGACCTATGGCGATGTGTTCAAGCAGACCGAAGAGGAATACGCCCGCTGGAACTTTGATGTCGCCAATACCGACGTGCTGCTGGACCACTTTGTCGAGGCTGAAAACGAGTGCAAGGCGATCCTTGCGCATGATGCGCTTGACCCCAAGACCGGCAAGCGCATCGTCATGGCGCACCCCGCCTATGACCAATGCATCAAGGCCAGCCACATCTTTAACCTGCTGGATGCGCGCGGCGTAATTTCGGTGACAGAGCGTCAGGCCTATATCGGACGCGTGCGTACCCTTGCCAAAGCCTGCGCTGACGCGTTTGTTCAGACACGGGCCGGCGGCTGGTCGGAAGATGCGGCATGAACGGTAAGATCGTAGGAGGCGTCATCTTGGTTGCAGCAGCCATTGCAGGTCTCGCGCTTTATTATTTGCAGGTCTACGGATATTATCACGAGGTCGACGCGCCGGACGAAGGCGTGTTGCTGGTGTCGGTCAATTCGAACACCTCCGAGCCGATCTTGACCGATAATTTTCGCGCCATCGACGCCGACAGCTCACCCATCCGCTATCGCGCGTGTTTTGAAACCTCGCTGAGCCTCGCGATGCTGACCGAGACTTATGTCGTCAGCGACGAAATCACGCCGCGCAACGCGCCGGGGTGGTTTCATTGCTTCGACGCCAAAGCCATTGCCGCAGAGATAGAGGAAGGCACCGCGCTGACCTTTCTGGGCCAGAAGAACATTAATTACGGCGTGGACCGCATCGTCGCGATCACCTCGGACGGGCGCGGCTATGTCTGGCACGAACTGAACGACTGTGGCGACAAATCCTATGACGGCACCGTGGTGGGCGAAGCCTGCCCGGAACGCCCTGCCGATTGACCCTCACGCGGATCACCGGCCCTTTGACATAAGCGCTGTTTGCGCGACACATAATTAACCGCACCCAAGCGACACGCGGCCCCGAAAGGTACGAACCCATGCCCGACCTCCTGATAGAGCTTTTCTCGGAAGAAATTCCCGCCCGTATGCAGGCGCGCGCGGCGGATGATCTTAAGAAACTGGTGACGAACGGTTTGGTGGATGCGGGTCTGACCTATGCCTCTGCCGCCGCCTTTTCGACACCCCGGCGCCTAACGCTGACGATCGAGGGGATGCTGGACGCCAGCCCGTCGCTGGTCGAGGAACGCAAAGGCCCCAAGGCCGACGCGCCTGAAAAAGCCATCGAAGGGTTTTTGCGCGGCGCGGGGCTGACCCGCGACCAGCTGGAAGAGCGCGACACCCCCAAGGGCAAGATCCTGTTTGCCATGATCAGCAAGCCGGGCCGCCCCGCAGCCGAGATCGTGGCGGAAGTGCTGGAAACCACTATTCGCACCTTCCCATGGCCCAAATCCATGCGGTGGGGCAGTGGCACGTTGCGGTGGGTGCGTCCGCTGCATTCGATCCTGTGCATCCTTTCTGCCGAGGATGGTGCGCAGATTGTGCCGTTGAACGTCGACGGGATCACCGCTGGCGACACCACGCGCGGGCACCGCTTTATGGCACCTGATACGATCACCGTCAGCAACTTTGAAGATTACAGCGCCAAGCTGAAACGCGCCTTTGTCGTGCTCTACCCGGCAGAGCGGCGCGATACGATCTGGAACGACGCGACCAATATGGCCTTTGCCAACGGGCTTGAGGTCGTCGAGGATGCGGGGCTTTTGGCAGAGGTCGCAGGGCTGGTAGAATATCCCGTCGTGCTGATGGGGCAGATTGGCGAGGATTTCCTTGGTCTGCCGCCCGAGGTGCTGCAAACCTCCATGAAAGAGCACCAGAAGTTCTTCTCTGTGCGCAACCCCAAGTCGGGCCGCATCGAACGCTTTGTCACCGTTGCCAATCGCACCACCGCCGACGATGGCGCGACCATTCTTGCGGGCAATGAAAAAGTGCTCTCTGCACGTCTGTCGGACGCTAAATTCTTCTGGGAAAACGATCTGCGCATCGCGCAATCGGAGGCCGGGATGCAGACATGGGTGGACCGTCTGTCCAATGTGACCTTCCACAATAAGCTGGGCACACAGGCCGAGCTGATCTCGCGCATGGAGGCACTGGCCGGAGAGCTCGCCCCGATGGTCGGGGCCGATGCTGATGAGGCCCGCTCTGCCGCACGTTTCGCCAAGGCCGATCTGTCGTCCGAAATGGTCTATGAATTCCCCGAACTTCAAGGGCTTATGGGCAGCTACTATGCCAAAGCCGCCGGCAAATCCGACGCCATCGCCGCCGCCGCCCAAGACCACTATGCGCCGCTTGGCCCATCCGACATCAA
>LAZR01000056.1_pt1 | contig 161094 bp, 145 predicted proteins | sample 329461 | NCBI WGS metagenome assembly LAZR01 (sample SAMN03002196, study PRJNA259156) | marine sediment metagenome | biome: sea floor; feature: Hydrothermal impacted sediments; material: marine sediment; isolation source: Loki non-amplified sample from Loki's castle hydrothermal vent sediment ...
CCAGATAATCCGATGAGATGCCGGTCTGTCTCACTCTCATGCAAAGGTAAGATCAACCATTTAATCCGCTTACCCAAAAAACCAAGCCCCCGTCTAATAAGGCGGGGCTACAACTTCGTTGCCGAGAAAACAATAGTCTATCCCTCTCCCAAATTATGACTTAGCGACAATACCAGCTTCTACAATCAAGCTTCTTTCAGCAGTATAAAATGCTCTATCAATCGGATCATTAGCGTTTTCTGTTCAGGCAGGCTTTCAGCCACTAACAACGCTAGTGCCACCAGGGTATTGTCGTTGATCAGTTGCTCAACGGGACGGGCCAGCAAAACTGCGTTGCGACGCAAGTACCATAGAAACAGAAACGAACCACAGCGCTTATTTCCATCGGCCAATGGATGGTTTTTAATCACAAAGTAAAGCAAGTGCGCTGCCCGGGTTGCCACATTGGGATAAAACAGTTCGTCGCCAAAGCCTTGCTCGATGGTGGCAAGAGCTGAGGTCAAACCGTCGCCCCGCACCTGCCCAAACAGTTCGGTTGCCTCACCTTTGGCGATTAAGGTTTGCTTCAACTCACCAATGGCTTTCAGGGCTTCTTCCAACTCAAGTGAATGCATACCGGGCTGTTTAATGTTTAGCTCGGTCAATTGTTGCTCGTCGTAACCTTGCAGCAGGCTCCAGGAACGAGCGTAATCGCTAATCACACGAGCAACCGCTTCGCCTTCGGTTGATACGAGGCCTTGATTGGTCAGGGTACGGCTGAGTAGGCTCACCGCCTGTTCGAACTCAATACCACGCTCGGTTAGGCGGCGTTGGTTCAGGGTGTAACCTTTAATCAAATGGTCTTGAAGAACCTGAGTGGCCCATCTACGAAACTGGGTGGCACGCTTGGAACTGACCCGATACCCAACGGAAATAATAGCATCCAGATTGTAATGCTTGATGCTGCGTCGGACCTGCCGCTTACCCTCTTGGCGAACTACTAAGAAATTCTTAGTAGTTGCCTGCTCACTCAATTCCTCGTCTTTAAAAATATTCTGTAGGTGCATGAGAACGTTTTCGGACGTAGTTGCGAACAAGTCCCCCATCTGCGCCTGGCTCAACCAAACGGTCTCTTGCTCCAGCGTCACCTCAAGATGGGCTTGCCCATCTTCGCTGGTGAATATCTGTATTTGCTGATCATTCATGAGTGTTGCCTCCCAGGTTTACATAAAGCGCCTTGCATCTCCAAAACAAGCATCTCCAAAACAAGCATCTTCAAAACAAGCACCTCCCAAGCAAGCAGCACTCAATCCAGCAGTACTCATCCTTCCATACTAAAAGAGAGACTCAAGCGCGCCCGCCATTAGAGGTTAAGTAAACCTTAACATAAAAACTGTTTATTCATACAGCAAAATATCATCATGGTTCTACCAAATAAATCTGCCTAGTAAAAGTGGGCGCTTCAACCTACAAAAGCCATCACCACCAGCACCATGGTCAGCAATAGCAGGTACACCCTGGCATGAATACGGTCAGGGATGCGCCCGATCCAGGTCGACGCCAGGCGGATACCGAACCATGAGCCCACTGCGAGTACCAACAAGGCGCGCAGATCCACATAACCGGCATACCAGTCCCCTAACGCTGGGTGATTCGCCGATAGCAACACATACGTCGCGGTGCCACTCACCGCCATGGGCAACGACAACGGATTGGCCATGGCAGTGGCTGCCGTCATGCTCGCGCCTCTACGGCGCATGAGTGGCACGGTCATCACGCTGCCGCCAACGCCCAGCAAGGCGGCCACTGCACCAATCAATGTCCCCGTCATCGCCGTTACCCCACGCCCCATAGGACGCACATCACTCCCTGACTGATGCAGAAAACCGGGCCGCAAAATGGCATCCGCAATCGTGAGGGCTAAATAACCAATGAACGCCCAACGCACCCACTCGCCACTTAACGACACGGCCGCCGTCGCGCCCAGCACAGCGCCCATGGCGATATAGCCGACCAGCGGACGCACCAGGTGCCATTGCACGGTCTGCCGTTGGTGGTGGCGCCATGTGGACAGGGAAGCAGCAAATATCATCAACGCCGTCGAGGTAGCCACCGCGATATGCATGGCCGCCTGACCAATACCACTATTCGGCCCATGGACGGCAATCAGCAGGGTATACAGCAAGGGAACCACCACGAACCCGCCACCGAAACCGAACAACACGGTGGTCACTCCCGCCACCCCGCCACAAAGAAGCAATACGCTATACACCGGCACTCTCCTGATGAAACGAAACAGCAGGCACTATATGCTGGCGAGGATTGGCCGACATTCGTCGTTAGGACAATCATCAACGCGTTTCAGCCAGGTTAACGCTAATGCTTAATACGCCTCTTTCAGATGTGGATCATGTGGCACGGCCCATGGTGGCCATCGGCACGGACTACCGACCCGGTACCCTCCTCGATTTTCATACCCATCGCCGTGCCCAGTTTCTCTATGGCATGACCGGCGTGATGGAGGTGAATACGGATGACGGCACCTGGATGGTGCCGCCCTATAGCGGTGTCTGGCTACCTGCGGGCAAGCGGCACCAAGTGCGCATGAACGGGGTGAGCACTCGAAGCCTGTATATCGAGCCCCATGCCGCGCCACGCGCTTCGAGCAGCTGTGAGGTGCTAGTCGTGACGCCTCTCCTGCATCACCTGCTGCTGGCTTCCGCTCACATTCCCGCACTCTATGATGAAAACGGCCGCGACGGAGTCCTGGCTCAACTACTCCTATGCGAACTGGAACAGGCTCAGGCCCTGCCACTATTTGCGCCCCTGCCCTATGACCTTCCACTCGCCAGCCTGTGCAGAGATTTTCTCGGCCAGCCGAGCATTCATACCCTTCCCGAAGCGTGGGCTCGGCAGTTGCACTGCAGTCAACGCACCTTTAATCGTCTGTTCCGTCAGCAGACCGGACTCTCCTTTGGGGTATGGCGCCAGCAAGCCTGCCTGATGGCGGCGATTCCCAAGCTGCTCTCCGGCAACTCCGTGACCCGAACCGCGCTGGAACTCGGCTACGAAAGCCCAGCCGCTTTCTCCAGCATGTTTCGCAAGGTGCTCGGCCAATCTCCCAGCGCTTTTGTTCGGGCGGCTCATCGCCCGCAAGATGAGTAACAAGCAGCAACCTTGCCAAAGCGCTGCTAGGCTAGAACGGTATCCGCAAACCACGCCGCTAAACTCAGGATGAGGAGGCCATGATGAATATCCCGCAGCCCGAAACGCTCTATTTCGACAGCGATGAAACGAACGGTTTTCCCAACTCCCCACTGCCGGTATTGATTTATCGTCGAGTCATCGACATCAGCGACGCAGAGAAAGCAGCTGAAAAGTTCGAAGCCATGTTTAAACGCCACGGCTGGATTCCCGCATGGCGCTACCACCTGTATGACTTTGACCACTTTCACTCTACCGCGCATGAGGCCTTGGGCATTTTCCGTGGGCAGGCCCTGGCAAAGCTGGGAGGGCCAAACGGCAGTGACCTGATGCTTTACGCAGGCGATGTGCTGGTGCTTCCAGCAGGGGTGGTGCATGCCAGCCTAGAGGCGAGCGATGACTTCTGCATGGTCGGCGCCTACCCGCCGGGGCAAGACCCCGAAATAGAGCGTGGCGACCCAGCACAGCTTGCGGCAGAACAAGCACGGGTGGCTTCCGTGGCCATTCCAAAAGAAGCACCGGTAGGTGGTTCACTAACACCGCTATGGAGGCAAGGTTCTTAGAAGAGAACAAAGCTGTTCACACGACTTAATCGGCTCACATCTTGAGCCGATTATTCATATTATTCGGCTCAAGATTATTTTCTAGATTGAACTTAGTGAACAGATTACGGTGAGCAGTTCATTATAACGGCCTAATACGCACGCTCGCGTCTATTCGACATGCGCCTTCTTGATAGGAATGAAGTGAAGTACACCTACAACAACAGAGCCCACCAAAAAACCAATCACCGCAGAGCACAGCGTATTGAAACTCCACCCCAACACGCTGCCTAATGCACCGGTTGCCTGGCTAATGCCTAGCTCAATATGATGCACCCACTCATAGGGCGCGTTAAACCAACCCGTACCATCAGCACTCAGATTGACCATTAGGATATGCCCACCCACCCAGAGCATGGCGACGGTGCCCACGACCGAGATGGTCGCTAGCACTTTGGGCATGGCCGTCACCAGACCACGGCCCAGTTTCTGAATGCCCGAATTATCCCGCTGGGCAAGCTTCAGGCCGATATCATCCATCCTGACCAGCATCGCTACCACACCATACACCAGAACAGTGATCACAAACGCGACCACCACCAGGCTCGCTAGCTGAGACCAGAACCCTTGATGGGAAACCGTAGCCAGCGCGATCACCATGATTTCAGCAGACAGAATCAGGTCGGTGCGAATGGCACCACTCACGATCTGCTTTTCAGCTTCCGGCCCCTGCTCTACCGCAGGCTTTTCGTTATCGTGGCCCCCAGAGAGCTTATGCCAGACCTTCTCTGCGCCCTCAAAGGCTAGGTAGATGCCACCAATCATCAAGATGATCGGCAATAGCGACGGCAAAAAGTGATTCAGCAGCAGCGCCACCGGCAGGATAAAAATCAGCTTGTTGCGAATCGAGCCCAGCGCGATCTGCTTCACAATCGCCAGCTCGCGTTCCGCAGTCACGCCTTGCAAATACTGCGGGGTCACCGCCGTATCATCGACCACCACCCCGGCCGCCTTCGCCGTCGCACGCCCAGCAGCGGCACTCACATCATCCAATGATGCTGCGGCCAACTTCGCCAATGCGGCAATGTCATCCAGCAATCCTATCAAGCCGCCGATGGCCATGGATGCTTCCTTCGTGAATAACAGGTGCAGATAGTAGAGCACATAGCGGCTTGGGCGGATCGCCTCTTTTGCTTCAAGATTCCGACCTGCGCACCTTACCCCAGCAGCACTTTCAGCTCATGACGTTGTTCAGCATGTTTGGCCGCGTTTTCGTTTTTCAGTTTTTCCAGATTAACGAGCTTCCAACGCACAGCCGGCAGGCTCGCCGCCTGTGGGCAATCAATGGCATCAAAATCGGGCGAACCGTCGTGCAGGCTCAGCAAGAATCGTTTGGTGTTCTCATCGAAACGTGACTGAATATCTGCAATCAAACGTTTACGTGTATGCAAGAGTTCTTCGAGGCTGACGAGAGTCCTGGTCATACCCTCAAATTCTTGGGCATAAGGCTTGTCAAGGTCGAGAAAATTAGGGCTCAGCAGTTCGTGTGCGGGGCGTGACGAACTCGCGATATAGATCAGAAAGGTTCGGAATAGATCTTCCGTTAGGCCCTCGTTATCGTAGAGCAGCTTCACATCAAAAAGATCGCGCGGATGCTGGCGATCTAATGCTGCGTGCAGTTTGCCGCCGAACAGATCTTCGAAAGAGACGATCTGCATGTCTGCATAACCGAACTCGTCTGCAACAACTTCGGAGACGGAGAGAGTTTCAGGATCGTGCACGACGCCACGTGTGACCGGCGAGGTTTCGATCTTGATCTCAGCGCCACCCATGCGAGTGAGAAGACGAGTGGCGCCACCGCCGCCGCCCTTTATACGTTGTGTTTTGGCACCAGCGATACTGCCTTCAATGGCAGCAGCAATGCGATCCATCGCGTCATTGATTTCGTAAAGACTGTCATTCCTATCTTTCACCGGCAGGTAGGTCAGGTCAATATCGACCGACAAACGCGGAAGGTCGCGATAGAACAGATTGATCGCGGTGCCTCCCTTCAGCGCGAATACATCTTCCTTCGCCACATGCGGGAGAATGCGCACAAGGAGTGCAACCTGCGCTTCATAGGTTTCACGCGCCATCATCTACCTCCGCCTTTACAAACGCTTCCGGCACCATGATGCGATAGCGCGGATGTATCTTGCCCCCTGTCACCAGTGCACGGTCGCCACTGCCAAGGTTGAACTCTGCAGGATCGAGGCGCTTGCGCCAGGGGTGGTCATGGCGATCCGCAAAGACAAAGAACAGCCGCTTGACCTTGATCTTCTTGCAACTGTGCAGCAACGCCGACAGTATTTTCGGCCGCAGTGTCGTCAAACTCTCGAACACCATATCAAGGTTATGAAAACTCTCATGATCGGGCAATTCATCCATGGCTTCCATAATCGCCCGTTCAGGTGCCGACATCTTCAGAGTCCAGTTCCATGGCAGCGTGTCTTCGTCGTTGATGTTGTTTTTGGCAAGCCCAACTGACGGGTCAGCGAACAGTGAGGTGTTGCGGGTCACGATGGGTGCGTGTAGTGGCAGTTTGCTGAGCCAGTTGGGTGTGGCGTTACCATATACCCAGACAGGCGCACTGCTACCCAGCCGCAGATAGTGATCGTAGCCCTGTTGGGCAAGTGCCGTTGAACCACCGACATGGATGTCATAGCGCATAATATGCTGCATGGAGAGCAGGCAAGTTTTCCAATCGATTGCGCCCGATGTTGTTGCGTTCGGCGCAGGGCGTCGGAAGACGCCGCGGTTAACGCGCTCAAGCCAGCCGTTAACAACGTATTTCCGCGCAAGAAAACGGCTGACACCATGCCTTTCAAGCCATGGAGTATCGACCATGTACCCCGGCGGTATGGCTTTAAGCAATCTCTTTAGAATTGCTTCTTTATGTGTACTCATGGTTCACAAATTAGCACTTAACTAAAGAACCTGCCACACCCTCTTTGATATCATCAAATTTTGTGTACTTTTAGTTCACAAATAACCTATTTCTTAAAGAACCGCGGCAAGGTGAGTTGCCAGCTTAACCGCCGTTAAAATCAGCGCCCGCTTGTACCCTAGATACGACCGAACTCCGGGAGCGCAGGGCAAACACGCCTCCTGCAATAGCTCGATTTATGTCAGTTTGCGGAGGATATCAAATACGAGCGAGACAGCAGCAAGACAACACAGGAAGTGCCACCTACTTTGAATGTATGAATCTTTTGGAGATTGGCAATGGAACAACTAACAGGTGGCTGTCTCTGCGGTAAGATCCGAATCGTGGCCAATGGCGAGCCGCTGCGGGTAGGTGTTTGCCACTGTATGGATTGTCGTAAGCATCATGGGGCACTTTTCTACGCGGCGGCGGATTATCCCAAGCAAGCTGTTATTATCGAAGGCGAACCGCACAGTTGTAAGGGGCGCTACTTCTGTTCGGCATGCGGTTCATCGGTTTTTTCGGTAAGCAAGGAAGAAATCGAAATACACCTTGGCGCCCTTGATTCACCCAATCAATTGAAACCGACGTATGAGCTTTGGAACATTAGCCGCGAGCACTGGCTACCGCCCTTCCCTGACGTAGAGCAATATGATCGGGATCGAGAAGTTTGAGCGCGTTTTTAACGCTGCGATACGTTGGCCTACTGCTACCGCTAGCCAAACCAAATCATGTGCCGAGTATCGGCATCAAAACGAGCCTGCTATTAGAATAAGCGCGGGTTTAGGATTTACCTTGCAGCTTCACTCCCTTAGCCAGGCGCCCGACCACGCTGCCTTTACGGCATAGCACTCTACTTTTTACTGACGAGGTATGGCGGCTTCCGCCACGAGCAGGTGTGGGTAGCTATACTATCTAATCATTGCTATGGGCTTGCTCTCGCCCCCCTGCCTGATAGGCTATTAAAGCCATTAGGCCAATTACTGAAGCGCTAACGTATGGGTTCAAAAAAGTCAGACGATTAAGCCGCAACAACCTTACTTTCTCGTTGTTGCGGCAGCCTGCTTAAACCACTTCCTTAAATGTAGGCCGCCGCCAAATACTCTTATTTGCGCGGAGGTTTTATCGTGCCTACTAAAAATCCTCGGCTGTGGACTTACAGCCTGCCGATAGCACTGATGCTACTGGCTCCCTTTAATATTCTAGCGTCGCTCGGCATGGACATTTATCTGCCGATTGTGCCCGCGATGCCGGAAATACTCGGAACGACGCCCGAGGTTGTGTAGCTAACACTTACCCTCTACATGATTATGCTTGGCGTAGGTCAGGTTATCTTCGGGCCGCTTTCAGGCCGTTTTGGTCGGCGCCCGATACTGATTGGCGGGGTATTAGTATTCGCTGTAACTTCATTAGCACTCGCGATGACAACTTCAGCTTGGCTTTTCGTTTTACTACGACTAGTACAAGCTGCTGGGGCGGCCGCAATGCTGGTGGCCGTTTTCGCAACGGTGCGCGACGTTTATGCGGATGCTCCCGAAAGCGCAGTTATCTATAGCTTAATGAACGCGATGTTGGCTTGCGTGCCCGCGCTAGGCCCCATTGCAGGGGCCTTAATGGCGAGATATTTCGGCTGGGAAGCCATATTCCTTGCCCTATGTATCTCAGCGCTCGCAGCACTCCCTTTCGCATTGCCGAAATGGCATGAAACGCGACAAGTTAGAAAACCATCAAACAGAGCCGGTTTTGGCTTAGTGCTTAAAAGCCCTTACTTCTGGGTCTATACGTTGGCTTTCGGCACTGCGATGGGAGCTTTCTTTGTGTTCTTCTCTACCGCCCCGCGAGTACTCATCGAAGGGGCTGACTTTTCTGAACTGGGTTTTAGCGTTGCCTTTGCCACGGTAGCTATCGTGATGATTGCTACAACGCGCTTCTCCAAACGCTTCGTGGCACGCTGGGGAATCCCTGGATGCGTAATACGCGGGATGCTAATGCTACTTTTCAGCGCAAGCTTGCTTGGGTTGGGCGAAATCTTCCTGACAGCCAGTTTCTGGTCTTATGTCGTACCGATGTGGCTGGTTGCGGTCGGCATCGTATTCACAACATCGGTGACAGCCAATGGCGCGCTTCACGAATTCAGTGCGATGGCAGGCACTGCCGTTGCCCTGCACTTCTGCGTTCAAAGTCTTATCGTCGGGGTGATAGGAACAGGCGTGGTGATAGCGCTAAATGGTGGCACCGCTTGGCCTCTCATCGCTTATACAGGCTGCATGGCAGCGATTACGTTGGCTGCGCTTGGAGGATTAACACGGTATAAACAGTAGAGATAAATAGCCGTCCCTATTCAGTGGCGATTCGGCCTTTCATAGCAGCGATCGCCACTACATGGAGCCATCCACTGTTAGGCCCAGCACCTAATTACGTGTGCTGCGGCCACCGCTGGATAGCTGTTAAAGAACAGCTAGACCTCCCAAGGGTTAACTACGCCCACAGTAGCCGCCTCAAATGGCGCCATGTCGCGAGATGCGACTTGATAGCCCTGGGATACGGCAATCGCCGCAATATAGCCGTCCGGTACGGGAAAACCACGCCCAGCGGTTCGAGCCGTTACGGCCAGTTCGGCATACTTGCTAGCGGCGTCAGCGTCAAAAGGCAAAATTCGCCCTCTGAACAGCGCCATAAGGCCATCTAATGCTTCGTTGAGCATGTCCTTGCGCTTCCCGTTAGGCAGTGCTGCAATGCCAAACATCAACTCAGCCAGTGTGACACTAGTCAGATACAGGGTTTCGGCCGACTGCTCATTAAGCCAAGCTCTGACGGCCGGATCAGGTTCGGGTTTCATCGCCTCGGAAATGACATTGGTATCGAGAACGATCATTCAAACCTCATCGGCTCAGCAGGTGTCTTGTCGCGAACCTGTTCAATGGCTGCAACATCTTCATTGGTCAACCCAACTTTACGGCCCAAAGCTGCCAGAGCATCGCCCATTTTGAGGCGATTTGCTGGACGTGTGGCTTCTTCCAGAATGGCACGCACTTCAGCCTCAGCGCTGCGATGATTTTGCTTGGCACGGGCTTTCAGTGCGTTATGTACTTCGTCGGGAATACTTCTGATCGTCATCATGCCCATAGCCCGACCTCCTATCGCATGTAGTAATTGCGGCGGCACCCTATCTGCATTCAAAATATCACATCGAATGCATAAAGCAAGCATATGGACGATGCTTGCATCAGAGAGCTAGTTCGCTGAGAAGATCGTAGTAGACCAACCGTTTGCAAGGGTCATGATGGTGCTATCCCAGCACTACACGAGCCGATTGCACCGATGATTAAGATCATATTGTGAGCCGATTAAAATTTATATTCGGCTCATGGGCTAGTAAAGGGGGTTCTTATAATAGGGCTCAGCCACGTAAAACATCTAAATTGAGCGCATCGGTAGTTGCTGCAAATACAAGTGGCACTACTGCTCCGCGCCAAAACAGCTATTCACTACTGAATATGAACCATTGCATCAGGTTCTTTTATGGCATGGAGAATGTCTGCCATTCTCAGCAGCCAAATACAGAAAGGGCGGTCACTTGGACTACCCTTTCGTTTTATGTGGGAAGCGGAAATACGTAAATGAAAGCAAGTCAGCGCTGACCTTCAGTGCGCAGCTTAGCCACTTCATCTAACGCCAAGCCTGTCGCTTCAGCAATTTGCTCGTCACTCAGCACTCCCAGCTTGAGCAGATTACGAGCTGTTTTCTCAATACCCAGCTTTTCGCCTTTCTCGATGCCCAGCTTTTCGCCTTCCTGGCGTTCTTGCTGAGCCCAGTTTTCCAAATTTTCTGCCAACATGTCTTTATCCTCCACCAAACTGTTGAGCTGATTGAGGTCGACCTCAGCCCCTAGCCGCTGCAAGTGGCGTTTAAGCCAGCGAGTGATAATCTTGTCGATACGTTCTTTGTGAGCTCGTACAAACCTTAGCATCACTCTTCACTCAACACCTCACGCAGCCACCCAATAACGCTTCGCTGCCTGCCCGTTGAGTTGCGCCCTGGCGTGTATATAAGGCGATAGCATCTTGCTGGGGCAAGCTCTCGGCCACCGGCCGGATCAGTTCGCCATTTTCAATTAATCGTTGCGTTGTGCGCCGCCATCCCAAGGCAATACCGTGCCCTGCGACAGCCGCTTGAAGTAGCAGCGGATAACTGTCGAACACAGCACTCTCCGCTGCTGCGATATCAAAGTGCCCCATGGCACGAAACCAGCCATCCCACTCCAGCCAATCCGCCGGATCAGCGTGGTGGTGCAGTAGCCGCTGGTTCAGCAAAGCGTTGAGGCTTAACGGCGTAGTGACCCCTTTCAGGTAAGCTGGGCTGCAGACCGGAAAGATCTCGTCCTCGGCGGTAAACACCAATCGATGGCTCCCGCTAGGCCTTCCGTTGGTTTGCAGCGCAATGTCGAAGCTGCCACTAAACTCGGTAATCGGCCGTGTCGACGTCGCCAGCTGTATCTCAATGTCAGGATAGCGACGATTAAAGTCAGCCAGCTGTGGCATCAGCCAATAGAACGCTTCGCATAGCTGGCAGAACATTACGACGCGCTTATCATTTGGGTCGCCGCGCAGCCCCTGAGCCTCCGTAGCAATACTTTCCAGCGCCTGGGAGACCGTACGGCCAAACTCACGCCCTGCGCGGGTAAGAAACACACGGCGATGACGGCGCTCGAAAAGCATCACGCCAAGATCTTCCTCCAGCGCACGGATCTGTCGGCTGATAGCCGCCTGGGTCAGGTGGAGCTCATCGGCCGCGCGCGAAAAGCTCTCAAGCCTGGCAGCAGCCTCAAAGGGGCGCAGCGTCGCCAGCGGTGGAAGAGACTTGATGAAGTTATCCATAATCTTAGCTCATGCATGGTGACGCAGAAGTCGTTTGAAGCACTGCTAGAGGCAGCGGCATTCTAGAGCGGAATTCATTTCTGGAACGCTGCAATGAAGGCCACCGCTGAACTACAAGATAATATCCTACAGGGCATAAGCCTTATCGTGGGGGCTGTCTTTCTGCTGGCGTTGACCGACGCCCTGGTTAAGTATCTGAGTGCCAGTATGTCGCTATGGCAACTCTATGTCATCGCCTCAACACTATCGCTGCCGATACTCTTTGGGTTGATCATTGGCCATTCAGAACCCCCACCCCAAGGTAAAATCACGCCGCTGGGTGGCGATTAGAAGCCTGCTTCTGTTGCTGATGTGGATAGCCTACTACGCAGCACTGCCGCTGATTCCGCTCTCAGTGGCAGAGGTCGCCATTTACACCACACCACTGTTTATTGCCGTGCTGGCTGCTTTTGGGGCGGGCGAGCATCTTTCACGCCAGGCCTGGCTGGGCATCCTCTGCGGTTTCCTGGGCGTGGTGGTGGTGTTGCGCCCTGGTGGCGACACCTTCACACCTGCCACTCTTCTTCCCGTGCTTGCCGCCCTCTTTTATGCGCTAGCAATGCTGGTCACTCGCCACCACTGCCAAAGAGAGCATCCCTTACTTCTGACCCTGGGATTAAATCTAGCCTTCCTGGCAGCAGGCACTCTCTTCAGTGTGCTGGTGGCAATCAACAGCTCAGCATCGCTCGCTGAACGCGCGCCTTTCCTGTTCGCCGGTTGGCAACCGCTAGACGCCTCAGCGTTATTGATCGTGGGCGCCTACGCGCTACTGCTGATCATTGTGAATACCGGGGTGGCAAGGGCTTATCAAATTGCCCCTTCGGCGTTGATCGGCACCTTTGATTACGCCTACCTCATCTTTGCCAGCCTTTGGGGCTACCTGCTATTCAGCGAAGTGCCCGATGCCATGACTTGGCTGGGTATGGGCATGATCTTAATCGCGGGGGTGATGGTGTTACGGCAACGGCGGAGCTAATCGATATTTCTGCTTACTTCTTCGCAACGTGCACCTATTAGGCATGCGCCTTCTTGATAGGAATGAAGTACAGCACCCCCACCACCACCCCGGCCGCCTTCGCCGTCGCACGCCCAGCGGCGGCACTCACATCGTTCAGTGATGCTGCGGCCAACTTCGCCAATGCGGCAATGTCATCCAGTAATCCTATCAAGCCACCTATGGCCATGGATGCTTCCTCCGTGAATAACAGGTGCAGATAGTAGAGCACAAAGCGGCAGATACTGAGCGCCTCTCTTCACACATCAGATGCTATCCGTGCCAGGACCTGCTCAAGTTCACGGCGATCCGCCTGGCGCTTGGCCTTCGAGCGACGGGTAAGGTTTTGCAGCTTTCGCCCTACCCCTGGCAATGCTGCCGCTCCTTCTAGTTCAATCAATGCAAAATCAGGCTGCTCATCTTCAACGGACCATAGAAAGTCACATGACGGCTTATCCAGCTTTTTGGATATCCATAACAGTAACCGTGCTCTGTTCTCCAGCAGTTGCACCGCTGTCACCGGCTTGGCGGTCATTCCCTTGAAGTGGGCATCAAAGATCGCATCAAAATCCACCGGTTCCCGTGGAGCCAAGAGTTCCCAGGCCGGTTTGGGGCTACACGTCAGGTACACCAGAAAGGTTCGCCACAATGACGCATCGGCCCGTTCATCTTCCAGCAGCAAGCCAATATCGAACAGATCCCTGGGATGTTGGCGAGACAAGGCCGCCGCCAGCTTTCCAGCGTAGAGATCGGCAAAATCGAGCACCTGTGTTGAAGCAAAGCCGAAGGCCTGTTCGACTTCCGGTTGGACCACCATCGTTCGAACCGGGTGTACTGTGCCTCGCATCACCGGGGTTGTTTCGATCTGCACACGTGCTCGACTGCGGCTGCAAATCAATCGCGTGATGCCCCCGGTGTTCGCACCACCCGATGTCTGTACCTGTAATTGCAAAGGGCGGGCACGCAATGTCTCCGCCAACTGCTCTAATGCCGTTGAAATAGCCGCCACGCCTGTCTCAAAGTCCTGCACAGGCAGCCAGGTCAGGTCGATATCCACTGACAACCTGGGGAGATCATGCTCAAACAAGTTGATGGCGGTGCCACCCTTTAGTGCAAACCGGGTTTCCTTTGCCAGCACCGGCAGGATATCTACCAGCAATTGCACCCGGTCGCTGTAGCGTTTATCCCAACTGCTCATCAAGATCTCCCGGCAGAACAATTTGATACTTAGGATGCAGGCGGCCACCGGGAGCCAGCGATCGCTTACCACGACCGAGATTCAAACCCTTGACCGATAGGTGCGAAAACCAAGCATGCCCATGACGTTCGGCCAGCGCCAGAAACAGACGCTTAGCCTTGATGCTGTGGCAATGGCGCAACAGCATTTCAAGCCGCTGTGGACGCAGGGTGGCCATGCCCTGCATCAATGCATCCACCTCGTAGACCCCACCAGCATCAGACGCCTCATTACATAACTCCAGCATGGCCCGCTCTGGTGTCGAACACACCAGCATACCGCTCGGCACCGCTTCACGCCGTTCCAGCCCTTGGCCCAGCAACGTCTGATCCGTTGCCTCATCAGTAAAAGGAAAGACTGGCAGATCAAAAGGCCCCTTGCCGCAGTATTCGATACGCTCCACCAACGGCATCTTTGACACCCACCCTGGCACACGATCCGGCCCATAGAGTGTGACCACTGCGGCTTCGCCCAGCCGCAGATAGTGCTCATGTCCCAGCCAAGCCAAAGCAAAGCGCCCACCTACATGCAGCGACAAACCCTCCCCCTGTTGCAGCGTGCGCACCACCCCTTCCCATTGCAGGGAGCCTCCTTTGCGCATGTATACGCCACGCGCCGGGGAGACCAGCCAACCACTAGCGACATAGCGGGCCAACAAGCTACTGTAATAGCCATGCGCTCTTAACCACCGGCTGGAAACGACGTCGGTATCGCTTAGCTCAGTCAGCAGGCGGTTTAATTTTCCATCATTTTGATCACTCATAATGACTAAAATACACTTTTTATAAACCAGCACAATGACATTAGTTTAATTAATAACAAAAAAAGTCACTCAAAGTGCCTTTATTAGGAATTTTATAAACCTTACCAGCAGATACCTTGTTCACATGCCGTGGCATAGCGACTTGCGTACTCTCCACTACAAGGTGCCATCCACTGTTCGTCCAAGTAACACCGTATAGCGTGTGCTGCGCCCACCGCCGGGTAGCTTGTAAACGCAGCCTTTTTCCAGCAGCTCTGCCAAATCCCGCGTTGCGGTGGCTTTACTTACTTTGGCCAACGATTGGTACTTACGCGCATTGATGCCCTGCTCAAACTCCTCCCCTGCCGTATCCAATAAACGGTTCAGCACCTTGATTTGCCGTTCATTCAGCACGGTGGTGGCATGTCGCTGCCAGAAGGTGGCTTTCATTAACACGCGGTCAATCCTTAACAGTGCCTGCTCAAGCGCCTCTTTCAGCGTGTCCAGAAACCACAGCAACCAAGCCGTAATATCCAGGCTGCCTTTCTGGGCGGTTTCGAGGAGATCATAGTAAGCATTGCGGCGCGCCATAATGGCCGCACTCAAAGAATAGAACCGGACGGATTGCCGCTCTGCTTGCGCAAGCGCGCGATCTGTCACCGCGCGGGTAACGCGCCCATTACCATCATCAAAGGGGTGCAAGGTAATCAACCATAGATGGGTGATGCCAGCGCGAACCAGCTCATCAAGCCCCTGAGGTGGATGGTTGAACCAAGTAATAAAGGCATCCAGCTCAGCCTCCAACTGCCCACGGGGCGGTGCTTCAAAATGCACATTGGGCCGATCAAGCCGCCCCGACACCACTTGCATGGGGTGATCGCCACGCAGCTCGCCTACTCGTACATTGCCAAGCACGCCGGGGCCTTGCACAAAAAGCATGGATTGCCAAAGGCACAACTGTTCGCGGGAAAGCGGCTCATCCAACTGATGCGTGGATTGCAGCAATAGCTCAACCAACGCCTCAGATTCTGGTGTGGTTCTGGCGGAGACACCGGCCTGCTCTAAACCCAACTGGCGAGCAACGGAAGACCTCACAGAGCCAACGTCCAGGCGCTCACCTTCGATTTCGCTGGTACGAATAGCATTCTGGATCAGTGCATCCATTTCCACGTCCAGATCGGCCTGACCATGTGCAGCCTCAGTTTTACCCAGCACTCGCCCCTGCAGTAGCCGCAAGGCATCTAATGTAGGCCGCAGAGCGGATTCGTCCCACTTAAAATGCGGCCACTTACGCTGCTCCCAGATATACATGAGCCGATTGTCCCGCCTATTCAGATCACATTATGAGCCGATTATAGTTTATATTCGGCTCATAGGTTAGTAAAAATCGACCAAGTAGAAGCGATATTGGTAAAAACATGTCGACTTAGCCTCCTTCCTCTACATAAACTTAAATCAAATATACTGATTAATGCATAAAAGGAATAAAGAGCCAAAATGCTTAAACCGACCACTCTCAATGAACTATTCACCCTACTAAATGAAATGACTTTAGCTAAACATGGAGAAAACACTTTTTCACCATCAAAGAATTTTCAGACAATAGAAAAAATGCTTATTACTGCATACCTCTGCTCTCTTCTCATTCTAGTTTCCGCTGCAATTTATGTACGTGAATTCATAGAGGCAACCGAAGCGCTCCAGGTAATTTTATACTTATACCTATTCAACCTAGCACTCTCGATAGCATATTTAGTTACCATTACATTAGGCCTAATCTCTATATTTTGGAAACAACGTAAAACCCCCTACTCTGCTATTATGTACCGCCTTAGTCTTGACATGCAGGGAGATGCTGATTTTCTAAAAAAACTCTATAATTTCGAAAAACATATCTTGGAATACGGTCTTATTCAATATCGACAAAGTTGGGGAATTTCAGAAAACCGAGTTTTCTTACTGGCAGGAAACCTTCGAAATCTTGGATTATTCCCCGCACTAGCAGCTGCATCTATAGGCGCATCTAAATTAATTCAGGAAGGTAGTAGCTTACCACTCTGGCTACCAATAATTTTGGCTGCTGTTTTTTCTATTATGGGAGCTTATGCACTTGGACAACGAGAGAGACCACAACAAGTAATTGAATTGCTTGAATATGCCGTTCAGCATTCGAAAGAAAGGACTCTCTCAAGAAATAGCGAAGTTGATGACAATTAAATTAAAATATCAAGATATATCTAAATTTAAATTACACAGTAGCCCAGCAGGGACTCAATTTAAAAGATAATAACACTTAGGGCGAGATATTTTTTTGGATCAAACCCTGTCCTATTGAAGCACTCATGAATTTTATTTAGTATAACTATTAATACAAGCTTAATTCGGCTTCACTTTGTTCCCGATGCCAGCTTTGCCAAACATCTTGCTCCTTTTTGAACATCTCCGAGCTAACAACTCTCGGGCGTATAAGATGCACATCGCTTCTTTTCTTGTCGAATATAAAGCGGTCGGCATGCTCAATGATAATCTTTCGGATGAACGCTGCCGAGGTTTTGTCTAATACGCTACCTCTTGGCCAACTCCTTCGACCTACCGAACAATGTAAAAGATGCTTGGAGCTAAGGGGCAGAAATATGTCGCACTTAGGAGCGCCCCACCCCCCTCTAAAATCATATTTTTCAGCATTGTAAAAGTTTAGCTTGATAACAGGATTGTCCGTTGTCGGCCATGTGATTCCTGCTGGCGCATGTACAATAGTCCAACGACTATGGTTAATTTTCTCAATGGTTCCAGTTAAGTGATGACGAATAACCCACAGCCACAACTTTCTTCCTAAAATAATTTTTGCTGCGACCGCTCCGTTGCCATCTGATGCCCTATTCACCATCACTTTAAAAGGAAAATTATCGGAGAAATTGGCTTTATTAGCCGGAAGCTTAACTCCTTTCTCAACGGCCTCTTCGAGTTTTCTGACCGAGTCCTCAACTGTCTGATTAATTAATGCTTGTAGTGACTCTTGCTGCCTAGAAAGAAACGCCTTCAAGTTAGCCGGGGTACGTACATCTTGGGCAACGGCGAAACGAATCAAGTTTTTCCAGTGTTCTGGTTTCATTCGCTCATGATTGACTGCTCGCCTGATTGCCTCTTCCGCGGGAGCTTCAAACTCCTGATCAAGCCAGCGTTCTAGCTCATCTGTCTCTTCTTGTCCCACCATGTAAGTATAGAGATGTTGATGGAAAGCTATTCCGCGAAGAAAGTGTTCCTTCCAGAGAGGGATGTTCTCGTGTGGTACAAGCACTCTATAGGTAGGAATCTTCCCGTTTGTGGCCCACTGCTTCAGATAAAGCTTCGGTACGTAGTGATTAGCTTTGTGAAGCGGCTTCACTTCAAATACTCCCACTGGGTTTCACTTCTGCTGTCTTTTCATATTGCAATTACTTGTTACCGAGAGATAGCAATGCGAGCCAGCATTAGATGAATTCGGATTAATCCAGGGCTCTTTAAAGTAGAGCTGGGCTGTCACGCTTCACCATTCTTCAAGAGCAATTCTAAAGCTTTTTATACTGTTCTCTTTCTTGAAGACTCCGGCGAACCGTAAATTACTCTCAAAAAAGCACATCACTGCAACGTTTATACAGCCAGCTTTTGACATTAAAGCCCTTGCTAATTTCTTTCTTTTGACAGTCACCAATAATTTTCAAACTGAGGAAAAGGCCAAACAATTATCACGTAACATTTAACTTTTTAAGAGGTGACTACCATTCAACTAACAGCTCGCTCATTCGTTTTTTCTTAGCTGTAGCTTCAACTGATTTTCTTAATTTAACATAAAGATCATTATTTAATTCTTTTATATTTTGAGAATAAAAGTGCTCCGCAATGCCCACAGCACGCTCATCCTTTCTTTTTTTAAAAAACTCTATTGCTGACTCGTAAAGTTCAGCTCCTTTACACTCATCACCAATTTTAAACATCATCAACCCTGAAGTTGCTATAAAAACACCTTTTGCACCACCTTCTCTAGACTCAGCTTTTTTTGCCAATAACTTAAAATCAGACTCAATGCCATAAAAATCATTTTTCAATAACTTAGCAACAACTAAATTATTTAAACCACCAAAGCTCATTTGAGTTTTAGGTCTTTTATAATATAGCGACTCAGTGATAAAATTTGGATCTTTCAAACCAACCAAGCTCATATAACCAGCATCAACTATTGATGCGTCAGTAAAAGGTTGAAAAGAGTGAAATTCTATCAACTTATCTCTACAGCTTAAAAAATCGCCAGATACGTAATACTTATTAGCATCATTTTCAATTGATGATTCAGGAAGGGAAAGCTCTTCATCAATCGAAAACCCATGCTTCTGCTTTAACCATCCATACTGTGACAAAGCATTTTCAGATGGGACTAAAAGAGAGGTTTGGAACATTTTTTTTGCTTTTTTTAGGTTTCCATTTTCGAACTCTATAGTACCTAAGCTTGCAGCCAAGTCAGAAACTCTCCCCATGTCACCTGAAAAATTTTTTAATATTTTTCTTCCATTACTTACCCTAACACCAGGCAGATCAAAAGAATTAGCAATTGAAATATGAGCACTAGTTAGTAAAGGATTATTTCTTGAATTCTCACTACGACTCAAAACCCAAAGAGCTTCTTCGGGATTATCTTTATGAACCAAAAACCGCGCAAATGATCTAGCCACGAACGGGATATATTTATTCAAACCCCAACCAGTTTTCAAGCACCTATAGGCCTTTTCATCTTCTCCCTTAATTGTGTAGTAAAAAGCCAGATCCACCCACGAAAAAACATCTCTTGGGTTTCTTTTCAAAAAACCTCTCACATTTCTTATACTCAAGTCTGTCATATTAGATTCTAACGCATAGAATTCTGTTTCTTTAGCTTCTGCACTTGAGTTAATGAATGACTGCACTCCAGGAGCAAGCATATTATAATTATCTAAAAGAAACGATAAAGTTGACAAATAATCAGCATCTTCATACATACCATTCATGAATAATGCAACATTAAGTTCAACTGCATTAAAAACAGTTCTTTTTTTATTCCAATCTGATCTGGCCTCTTCTAGCCAAGGGTCGTGTGAATTAGTACTATTAACTACAATATTTTTCTTTTTTAGCGTTGGATATTGCAGAGGCAAGGCTTTTCTTGAGGTATGCCATCTTGGTATCAGCTGACGTTTTTCCATAAGAAGAAAGTTATTTGACATGACTTATAAGCCCCTCAATATAAAAAAGCCTAATTACAGTTGCCATCTTGCTTGTATATCTTCTTGCATTTAGCTTCATGGGCCGCGCAATAAACTTGGGAGCCCCACGCTTTTCATAATCAGGATAACACATTTCTCCAACAACACCTGTTACCACTTCAGCGATTTTATTACCAAAAATGTTTTCACATGCTTCATAAAACTCTTTCATCAATATTGAAAATGAAGATATATGTATTACCAAAGACTCTCTATAATCTCGCTGAAAGACATTAGGAGAAATTTTTTCAGACTCATTTGCTAAAGCAGCAGTTAAAGAAATCCCCATAACTGTTTGGTAAACCAAGCTTCCAATAGCGTATATATCAGCAAGAAACCTATCACTAAATTCTTGTACTGTTATTCCATACCTAACTTCAAGAGGCGCGTACCTATAGTCGCCAGGAAAAGACATATTAATAAATGGAGATTTACCTTGAATATCTGTAACCCTACCCAAGTCGCCAATTTTACTTTGGTTTTCGGCAAAATGGAGTATGTTTGATGGCTTTATGTCTTGGTGAGCAATGCCTGCACGATGTAATTGTTCAGCAGCAATGCATACATGGTGCATTGCTTTAAAAAAAGAAAACCAATCATCGTGCTGTTTTTCAAGGTAAACTTCCCTAAGGTCACCTTCAGCTTTTTCAAAAACTATATAGAAAACTCTATTCAATGGAGCTTGGAATTGATTATTAATAAGCTCACCTGCCGATAACGGCACAACTACCTTACTCATTTTTTCGTCTTTACAGTATGCCAAGATATTTCTTTCAAACAAATACTCGTTAATTAGTGCTTGAATATCTTCAAGACTGCCGTTCATTACTCGGGTAAGATCCATCGCCTTCATAAAAGCGATATCTCCATTTTGGCTCTCTACTAAATAACGTGTACAGAAATTCCCCCCTGATGTTTGACTAGTCGTAATCATTTTCACCACGCACCAGCCACACGGCGTGCTTTTTCCAACAAGGCTTGTAGATGGCATAGTTACTCCTAGAAGAATGAAACAAAGCTAAAAATACTTAAGATAAGAATTCTTATGCAATATTTATTTAACCAATAGCGATCACAACTCATACCTTACATACAAAGAGCATCCATGTAATTAAAAGTATGCACAGGCAGAAAAAAGCCATCCAACTTTGGGATGGCCCTGTACCTAGAACGCTCCTCTCCTAGCAGTCTTCACTCCCACTCAATAGTAGCAGGCGGCTTACTACTAACGTCATAAGTCACCCGAGAAACCCCTTCCAACTCATTGATAATCCGGTTGGAAACCTTCTCCAGCAGCTCGTAGGGCAGGTGCGCCCAGCGGGCAGTCATGAAGTCGATGGTTTCTACCGCGCGTAGTGCGATAACCCATTCGTAGCGGCGGCCGTCGCCGACGACACCTACCGATTTCACCGGCAGGAACACGGCGAAGGCTTGGCTGGTTTTTTCGTACCATCCAGAGGCGCGTAGTTCTTCGATGAAGATGGCGTCGGCATCGCGGAGGATGTCGGCGTAGTCTTTCTTCACTTCACCCAGAATACGCACGCCCAGGCCGGGGCCAGGGAACGGGTGACGGTAGACCATATCGTAGGGCAAGCCGAGTTCCAGGCCGAGTTTGCGCACTTCGTCTTTAAACAGTTCGCGCAGCGGCTCGACTAGCTTGAGCTTCATGGTTTCCGGCAGGCCACCTACGTTGTGGTGGGATTTGATCACGTGCGCTTTGCCGGTTTTAGAGGCCGCGGATTCGATCACGTCCGGGTAGATGGTGCCCTGGGCCAGGAACTCGACGCCGTCAATTTTGCTGGCCTCTTCATCGAACACGTCGATAAAGGTGTTGCCGATGATTTTGCGCTTGGCTTCAGGGTCTTTCTCGCCCTTCAGCTTGCCGAGGAACAGGTCTTCGGCGTCTACGCGGATCACCTTAACGCCCATGTGCTTGGCGAAGGTTTCCATTACCTGGTCGCCTTCCGCTTTACGCAGCAGGCCGTTATCCACAAATACGCAGGTCAGCTGGGTGCCAATCGCTTTGTGTAGCAGTGCCGCTACTACAGAGGAATCCACACCGCCGGAGAGGCCGAGCAGTACGTGGCGGTCGCCCACTTGCTCGCGCACGCGGTGTACCTGGTCTTCGATGATCTGTGCAGGCGTCCACAGCTTTTCGGCTTTACAGATATCCAGCACAAAGTGCTCAAGAATGCGCTGGCCCTGCAGGGTGTGGGTCACTTCCGGGTGGAACTGCACGCCGTAAAACTGTTTCTCTTCCCAGGCCATGGCGGCAATCGGGCAGCTCGGCGTGGAAGCGGTCACGGTGAACTCGGCGGGCGCTTGGGCGACCTTGTCGCCGTGGCTCATCCATACGTCCAGCAGGGCTTTGCCGCTTTTTGCGTCTACGTGGTCTTTGATGTCTTTGAACAGCGCGTTATCGGCATCGATCTGAATCTGAGCGTAGCCAAATTCACGCTGGTTGGAGCCTTCGACCTTACCGCCCAGCTGCTCGGCCATGGTTTGCATGCCGTAGCAGATACCAAACACCGGCAGGCCCATCTCAAACACGCACTGGGGCGCACGCGGGGAGTCCAGTTCCGTCACGGATTCCGGGCCACCGGCCATGATAATGCCGTTGGGGTTGTACTCGCGGATCTCTTCTTCGGTGATATCAAACGCGCGGACTTCGGAATAGACGCCGATCTCGCGAACGCGGCGGGCGATCAATTGGGTGTACTGCGAGCCGAAGTCGAGAATCAGAATCTTATGGGCGTGAATGTCACTCATGGCGGGGTCTCGGTTAAGCGGTGTGGGTGCCGCTGGTAAGGCCAAAAAGCAAGCGGCGAGCTGTTGTGCCCGCCGCCGTGTTATCTAAACGCGCTGGTTAGCTCACCCGGTAGTTGGGAGCTTCTTTGGTGATCTGCACGTCGTGAACGTGGGACTCGTTAAAGCCAGCGCCGGTGATTTGTACGAATTCCGGCTTGGTGCGCATTTCTTGAATATCGCGGCAGCCGGTGTAGCCCATGGAAGCGCGCAGGCCGCCCATCATCTGGTGAACGATAGCGCTCATCATGCCTTTATAGGGTACGCGGCCTTCGATACCTTCCGGCACCAGCTTCTCGGCACCGGCGTCTTTATCCTGGAAGTAGCGGTCGGCACTGCCCTGGTTTTGGGCCATGGCGCCCATGGAACCCATGCCGCGGTAGGCTTTATAGGTACGGCCCTGGTACAGCTCGACTTCGCCCGGTGCTTCTTCGGTACCGGCCAGCAGGCCACCGACCATCACCGCGCTTGCGCCAGCGGCAATCGCCTTGGCCAGGTCGCCAGAGAAGCGCACGCCGCCATCAGCAATCAAGGGAATATCAAACGCTTTGAGCGCTTCCGCCACGTTGGAAACGGCGCTGATTTGCGGTACGCCTACACCAGCCACAATACGCGTGGTGCAGATCGAGCCAGGGCCAATACCGACTTTTACCGCATCCGCACCCGCTTCAGCCAGCGCGATGGCGGCAGCGGCGGTGGCGATGTTGCCGCCAATCACTTGGATATTGGGGAAGTGCTCTTTAATCCAGCGAACGCGGTCAAGCACGCCTTGGGAGTGGCCGTGGGCAGTATCAACAATGATCACGTCGACGCCAGCTTCGGCGAGCGCGGTGACACGATCCGGCGTTTCCGGGCCGGTGCCGACTGCCGCGCCGACCAACAAACGGCCGTCGCTATCTTTCGCGGCCATCGGGTAGGTGCGGGCTTTTTCGATATCCTGGAAGGTGACTAGGCCGCGCAGGTGGAACTCGTCATCAACGATCAGCATCTTCTCAATGCGGTGTTCGCGCATCTTGGCTTTGCTGGTTTCCAGGTCGGTGCCTTCCTTGACAGTGATCAGCCGGTCACGCGGCGTCATGATCGCTTCAACGCTGTCGCCGTGGTTGGGCTGGAAGCGCATATCACGCTCGGTCACAATACCGACCAGGGTTTCACCTTCTACCACGGGGAAGCCGGAGAAGCCGTACTCTCGCGCCATGGCAAGCAAGTCTTCCAGTTTTGCTTTGGGGCTAACGGTGACCGGGTCTTTCACGATCACGCTTTCGTGCTTTTTGACCTTGCGCACTTCAGCGGCCTGCTGAGCCATGGTCATGTTCTTGTGAATGATGCCAATGCCCCCTTCCTGAGCCATCGCAATCGCCAGGCGCGCTTCGGTAACGGTGTCCATCGCGGCAGAAACTAGCGGAATGTTAAGCGAGAGATTGCGGGTCAGGCGGGTTTTGAGGCTGACATCCTTAGGAAGAATGTCGGAGAAGCCGGGAACGAGGAGTACGTCATCGAACGTTAGTGCTTCTTGGGCCATACGTAGCATAGCGGCAACACCCTGGTTGAAGAGGAAGTGGGGCGTGAAAGGTTAATCAACTATTATAGCGTTTTGAGGGGTGCCCCAGCAATGCAGTCGCGCGGTTAGGCTTATACCAATTGCTAATGACGTATGCTGTTAGGCTGTTGGCTGGCCATTTTTAGTCTTCAAGGGGGCTTTTTGTCTCAACAGATTATTGTTTACACCGATTACGTTTGCCCCTTCTGCCTGCTAGCCGAAGAGGCCATTGTTCAGGCAACCGAAGGTATGGATGTGGAAATCCTCTGGAGGCCCTTCGAGCTGCGCCCTGCCCCGGTGCCCACGCTGAAGGTGGAAGACCCTTACTTGCCTAAAATATGGCAGGATTCTGTTTACCCCATGGCTAAAAAGCTCGGCGTGCCGATTAAGCTGCCCAATATCTCGCCGCAGCCGCGCACCGACAAAGCCTTTGAAGTGTTCGCCATGGCCGAAGAGCAGGGCTTGGGTCACGCCTACTCCATGGCAGCATTAAAAGCGTTTTTCCAGCAGGAGCGCGATATTGGCGACCCAGAGGTGCTGGCGGATATTGGGGAGTCGGTAGGCCTGGACCGCCAAGCGGTGCTAGATGCGCTGGCCGAAGGCCGCTACCGCGAGCAGCATCAAACGGCTCAGCGGCATGCGGTGGAAGAGGTGCTGATTCAGTCGGTGCCTACCTTGGTAATCGATGGCGAAGTGATTCAGAGTGTACCTGAGCCTGCTGCTCTCAAACGTTATCTATTAGAGCGGGCTTAAGGATATAGCCTCCCCACTGTTTAGACATTCACCAACCAGTGAATAGTACGACCTATACTCTGCGTCCTATAAGGCTTCTTGCCAACGCTCAGGGTAGGCCATAAGCGTTTGGATTTCTTCGGGTGCAGGTACATCACAAATCACTTGATCAAACTCATCAAGATGAGCAACACGCTGGATACCGCGCTGGCATAATTTCGCTGACCCCATGAGCAGCACTTTACGGCCAGCGTGGCGCATCATGGTCTGCTTTACTTGTATTTTTTCACTGTCGAAATCGAGCAGATAGCCCTCAGCATCTATGCCCGAAACAGCAATCATCGCCACATCCAGCCGGTAGCTGGTCAGTTCTTTGATGGTGCGCGACCCAGTCAATGCGCCATCCCGGCCCGCTACCTTGCCGCCCACCACATGGATATCCAACAACTGATGCTGGGCAGCAAGCGTCAGCGCGGCTGTTAGATTATGGGTGACCACGTGCAGCCTTTTACGGTAGTTCAACAGCTCGCGGGCAACGTGATCGCAGGTTGTGCCCGTATCCAGAAAAAGCGCGTCACCTTCCTGCAATTGCGACACCGCTAATGCCGCCATACGCCCCTTCTCAACTTGCTGCACATCCTGCTTGGTGGCGTAGCCTAGCCTCACCTGGGGTTTTTCGATCCGGGCCCCGCCTCGAAAACGCTGCAGCACATTAGCGTCACAGAGTTTACGAATATCGCGCCGCACGGTTTGAGCGGAGCAGTTGAGTCGCTGGGCAAGAAATTCGATCGAGGCATGCCCATGCAATTCAACCAAGGCAATTAGCTCGCGATGGCGTGGGTTCAAATGCGCTAGGTCAGTCATCGGTAACAAACAATCCCCTGATAAAAAAATCCGGCCTTGCGACCGTCCGTCATCAAATTGACACAGCGGGGCGCGACCATAACGATCAAATTCTTACATTTTGATCAAAACATGACTCAGACATTACAAATTTATCTTGATGAATGCCAGCGTATCATGACCCACGCAGGAGAGCCTCTGTTGCCCAAAATGCGTCCGCTTGGCGGGGCCGACTGGCCAGCGGTACTGCAATCCCCCTGCCTGCCCCGCGAAGCGCTCATTGCATTAAAGCGTAGTAACACGCCGATGCAGCGCCCCCCGGTAGGCGTTATTGGCCCCCGCGAGGCCACTCAGCAACAGCTTGAAATAGCCTATGCCTTAGGCGCAGGGCTGGCCGAGCTGGGCATTCCGCTGTTATGTGGCGGCCGGGGCGGCGTTATGGAAGCAGCCAGCAAAGGGGCCGCGCTCAAGGGAGGTGAGGTCATCGGCCTGCTTCCCGATACTAGCGCGGAAGCCGCCAATCCCTGGGTCACACTGCCGATTGCCAGCGGTTTAGGCGAAGCACGCAACGTGCTTATCGCCCGAGCCAGTGTGGTGCTGATTGCCGTAGGCGGCAGTTTGGGCACGCACACCGAGGTAGCCTTTGGTCGTCATTTTAATAAGCCTGTACTCACCTTCCCAGATGCCCCTAATGCCGAAGGCACTACGCCTATCTGCAGCGTGGAAGAAGCCTTAGCGCTAACGGCCGCACACCTATGGGGAGTCACACAACCATCATGAATATATCAACAAACGATCAAATTCTTACATTATGGTCATTTATCTCTATTAACAGTTAGGGGCCAGATATGCGACTGATCACTTATTGCTACTTGGTTTACCTGTTGGCCCCTATCGTCCTACTGCTCGTAGGCGCTTTCGGCGACCAGTGGAGCAACACGCTGCTACCTGAGGGGTTAACTTGGCGTTGGTTTATCAGCGTATGGGAAGAAACCACCTATCGAAACGCCATGTTGACGACGCTCAAACTGGCCTTAACCACCTGTCTGATCAATATATTATTAGTCGTACCGCTGGTATATGGCGTAACGCTTAAATTCCCTGCTGTGGCTCAGAGCATCACGCGTCTTTTGGTTATGCTGCCGGTAGCAGTCCCTCAGCTGGTCATTGGTTTTGCTTTCATTCTGGCCTTTAGCACGGCCATGCTGCCGTGGCTGGGTAGCCCCTGGCTGTTAGTAGCCGGGCATGTGGTGGTGACTTTCCCCTACCTTTTTTACACCGTATATGCCGATATCGAAGCCTCTCCCCTCAAAGCCTATGAACGCATGGCTCAATCCCTTGGGGCGGCTGAATGGCAACGCTTTTTGCATCTCTATTTGCCGTTGGTATACCGCTCGGTATTTACCGGCAGCTTAACGGTCGCGGCGCTGTCCATTGGCGAGTTTGAGCTGAGCAACCTGATTTCAGGCTTTATGACCCAGCCCTACCCAGTGGTACTGATTCAAGCATTTTACCGCACCACAGGCTTTGCCTGCGCCGCAACGCTGTTTCTGCTCTCACTCGCACTGCTGTTTTCGCTGTTTTCCACCCTGGTGCAGTGGCGGCTGGGCCGACCCTCTTCCCAGGAGTTACCGCAATGATTGCGCTTGAAAACATCCAGTTCCACTACCCCCACAGCAGCGTGGGCGTTCAGGACATCAACCTGCGGGTAGAAACGGGCGAATTTCTCGTGGTAGTGGGCGCCAGCGGCTCGGGAAAAAGTACGCTTTTACAGCTTATCGCGGGCTTTCTCACCCCGCTTCAAGGGCGCGTTCTGCTTGATCATCAAGATGTTACTCAGCTCACTTGCGGCGAGCGCGCGTTGGGAATTGTGCTTCAGGACTATGTACTCTTTAACCACATGACGGTACTGGGCAACGTGGCCTACCCGCTTAAGGTCAAAGGCGTTCGCCATGCGGAGCGCCACCGACGCGCTCGCAAGATTCTGCATGATGTGGGGCTTGAGGCGCTGGAAAATGTCTACCCTCACCAGCTTTCCGGCGGCCAGCAGCAGCGCGTGGCCATTGCCCGCGCGCTGGTATTCGAGCCCCGCGCCCTTCTGCTCGACGAACCGTTTTCAGCGCTCGACGCCTCCCGCCGCGAGTCGATGCGCCAAGAGCTTAAGCATTTACAGCGTCAATTCGGCGTCACCACACTAATGATCACTCATGATCAAGAAGAAGCGCTGATGCTGGGAGATCACGTCGCCATTCTTGATCAGGGCAAGCTCCTTCAACACAGTTCGCCGCACCAGCTTTATACGCAACCAATGAATGAGGCCGTTGCACGTTTCATTGGCCGTACCAACTTTATCGACGCCCAGGTGCTCGATTCGCAGCGGATTGAAACCGCCGACCTGGGCATCTTAGAAGTGGCGCCACACGCCTTCGCGACGGGGCAGACCGTACGCGCCATGATTCGTCCTGAAGCCATTGTTGCCAACCCGGCTAGCGATGTCGCTAACCAGACCCCTACCACGCTGATAGAGCGCCAGTTCCTGGGTGCCCAGCAACGCTTTCACCTTCTCTGCGGCACTACCACGTTGTCGCTTGAGTCGGCCTCACCGCCGGAAATCATCACTCACGTGGCGCTTCCTCCCACACATATCCACCTGTTCAATCGCTGAGGTACTACCATGCAACGCTCTTTTGCTTACTGCCTACTCTCCGCCCTTAGCCTGCTGCCTTTGTCGGCGTATGCGGCCAACACGCTTGACGCTGAGCTCTACGACGGCGAACAAGCCCTCTACGATGCCGCCCAGGAAGAAGGGCTGGTTGTATCCTTTGATACCGGCCCCACCTGGGCTAATTGGCAAAGCCAGTTTAACCGTTTTACAGAGCGCTACCCGGGTGTTCAGATTGTCTTTAACGACCTGGGCTCGGGTGCCACCGTGGTCGCTTTGGAGCAGGCCCGCAATCGCCCCCAGGCCGATACCGCCTACTATTACGCTTCTTCCGCCATTAATGCCTATGAGAAAGAGCTGTTAAGCCCCTTTACCCCCATCAATTTCGATAGCATTCCAGATGTCTTCAAAGCAGACGCGGGAGAGTGGTTCACGATTCACTCCTTGAACGTGGCATTTATCGTTAATACCCAGTTAGTTGATGAAGTGCCGCAAAGCTGGGAAGACCTGCTCGATGAACAGTACCGAAACAGTATCGTCTACCTTGACCCGCGCTCGACCGGTCAGGGCCAAGTCCTCACCCTGGCGGCCAATTATGCGATGGGGGGCGATCTCGACAATCTATCGCCAGGTATCGATTATCTTGCTGAATTGAGCCGCGTCGGTAATGTTGCCCGTGTGGTCGGCACCACGCCCTACGCGCAGTTCGTGCGCGGTGAGATCCCTATCTGGATCGGCTATGAAAACGACGGCCTGAAAGCCAGCATTACCGACGGCATGGGCGATAACGCAGCCGTGGTGATCCCTGAAGAGGCTTCAGTGGCAGCGCCGTATGCTATTTCGCTGGTTAAGAACGGCCCAAACCCTAATGCCGGACGTTTGTGGCTGAACTATGTAATGTCGGACGAAGGCCAGCGTACCTTTGCGGAAGGATTTGTTCGCCCTGTCAACGGAGATATTGAGCTGCCCGACACGCTGGTAGATGCGCCGCAGATTCGACCGCTGGATGTGCAAAAAGCGTCGAGCATTAGCGCGGATCTAAGCCAACAGTGGACACAGCACGTTCTTAATCAATAAGGCTACGCCATGCCTCGCCTGCGCTTTTTTACTGTTTTGCCGCTGGTTCTACCCAGCGGCATTATCTATACGCTGTTTTTTATTGTGCCGCTGGCTCTCCTGGTCATCGCAGCACTTGAGTCGCCTATCATCACCGGTACCCGCTTGCTCAGTGAGGGGCTGGTGCTTAAAAGCCTGATGACGAGCGTCGCCTTATCCGCCAGCACCGCGCTGTTGTCGGTCGTCGTAGGCGTTGTGATTGCCGAGTTTCTTTACCATCAGCCAGCGCGCAGGCGCTTTTTCCTGTTATGGCTGATCTCGCTCCCACTGGTGTTCAGCGGTCTGATTGTGGCGTATGGCTTTATTCTGCTATTGGGGCGAGCGGGCTTTATCACGCTGTCCCTGGCATCGATTGGGGTTGACCCCGCGTGGTTTGGCCGCTTTGTGTATACCCCTCAGGGGCTGGTATTGGTGTATGCCTACTTCTTGGTACCCCGTGTGGTGCTGGTGATGCTGCCAGTGGTACAAGGGCTCAACCGCCGCCAGTTAGTGATGGCCGAAAGCTTTGGCGCTACTCGTTGGCAGCAGATTCGTGACGTTTACCTACCGCCGTTAATGCCCGCGTTAGTCTCCTCATGGAGCCTATGCGCAGCCGTTGCCTTCGGCGCCTATGGTACCGCCCTGGCGCTTACCGGTTCCCAGATCAATCTGCTGCCACTACTGCTTTACAGCAATATTTCCGATGCGGGGTCGGATATGGCCTCTGTTGCTCTTCTTGCGCTGCTAATGATGTGTTGCTGCTTGTTGCTAACCCTTCCCGGCGAATGGATTCGTCGACGTTCTCGGCATCGATAGCGTTTGCGGGGCAATGAATTTGCCCCGCTCTATATTCGATGAGAGCTAGTATTTGATGCTAGGCTACAGTGCCCTGCATTCAGAAATCCGCCATGACCCAAACACCCTCCCAAACACTCACCGTCAGCCAGCTCAACCAGCGCGCCAAGCAGACCCTTGAACGCGATGTGGGGGAAGTGTGGGTGGAAGGCGAGCTCTCCAACGTTTCCCGCCCGGCGTCGGGCCATGTCTATTTCACGTTGAAGGATGACCGGGCTCAGATTCGCTGTGCGCTGTTTCGTCAGCGGGCGCGGTTTGTCTCGGCACCGATGCGCGACGGTGATCAGGTAAAACTGCGCGGGCGGGTATCGCTATTTGAGCCGCGCGGTGACTACCAACTGATTGCCGAGGCCGTTCAGGCCGCAGGGCTGGGTGAGCTACTGGCAGCCTTCGAGCGTTTAAAGACGCAGTTAGAAGGCGAAGGGGTGTTTGCTAACGCCCGGCCGCTGGCCTTCCCGCCCCGAAAGCTGCTGATTCTAAGCTCTGCCACGGGGGCGGCCATTCGCGATGTGTTGGCAGTTCTGGAAGCTCGCTGGCCGCTGGCCGATGTGACGCTGATTCCGGTGCCGGTACAGGGGGCAGAAGCCGCCCCGTCAATGATATCCGCCTTGGCGCTGCTCAACCGCCAAGCGCGGCTAGACCCAGAGCGCGATGTCATCCTGATTACCCGCGGCGGCGGTAGCCTGGAAGATCTGTGGGCATTTAATAACGAGCACCTCGCGCGGGCGATTTTTCACTCCCGGCTGCCGGTGATGTCGGCGGTGGGCCACGAGGTGGATGTCACCCTCGCGGATTTCGCTGCAGACATGCGCGCACCCACGCCGTCTGCTGCTGCCGAGCGATTAGTACCCGACCAGCACACCCTTAAGCGCCAGTTAGAACATCAGCAAAGTAGATTACAACGAGCCATGCAGGCACGATTAGAGCGCGACAGCCAGCGGCTGGATACGCTACGCGCCAAGCTACGCCACCCCGGCGAACAGCTCAACCGCCAGCGCCAGCACTTAACTGCCCTCTCCCAGCGCTTAAATCGCGCCATGCAGCAAACCCTCAACCAGCAAAAAGCCCAAACGGCACAGCTGCGCAGGCGTTTAATCAGTCAAGATATGACACGGCTACATCGTGCGGAAAGCGAGCGTGTGAATCAGCTACAGCGACGCTTGGGCAATGCGATACATCGCCAGCTGGAGAACAACCAAACCCGCTTGAAAGCCGCCGCCCGTGAGCTTAATGCGGTCAGCCCGCTGGCAGTGCTGGGGCGTGGTTACTCGATTGCCCAGGATGAGCAGGGCCAGGTGATTCGCCGCGCTGAAGATACCCAGCCCGGCCAGAAGCTTAAACTGACGCTCGGTGAAGGCAGGTTGAGCGTGGAAGTTAAGCGGCGTCTAAAGTCCGGAGTTTAAAGACCTAGGCTAAATGGCCGATACCCTATAATAGTGAGGAGAGGATATCGCCATGAAGATAGGATTTTCATCATTTACACTGATTAATCAGCGCCAGGATAAGCCGCAGTTTTTAACGTCTACCCGCGTTAACCCACAAAAAAGCGAGCCTGCCTCCGCCCCTGCGGAAGACGACCCGTTCACAAAGCGTCTTAAAAAGCAGCGGGAGGCGTTGGAGAGCTTGGCTTCGCTCCCAAGTGCCAAGGAATCTTCTCAGCAGAGAGCCAGTGAAAAAGTGGGATTCCTGCGCCAGCGGCTTGAGATGCTAAAAGCAATGATGCGCTTTGCCTCTCCTGAGCAGCTTAAAAACATGGCCAAGGAGCTTAAGAGCATCGCTCGAGAGCTTGGTGGGGCAGCTAAGCTACTGGACAACCAAGGAGGCGGTAGCGCTGGAATCACGGCTACGCCTTCAGTAATGCAGCCTATAGCGGCTCCAAGCAGTGCCGGCTCAGCAGAATCGCAGGCGGGTGGTCATGAAGGCGCACAGGAAAAGGTGCCTACCGATGCTAAGCTAGCCAGTATTGAAGCCGAACTAAAAAGCACTGAAGAAGGTGCTGAAGCAAGTTCTAAAGAGGGATCTGAAGAAGATAACGCAGAGAATGCGGAAAAAGTGGCTGGTTTTGCCGAAGGCGCTGAAACAGACGCACTTGGCTCGTTACCAAGCTTCGCCACTCTCATTCAAAATGAAGACAATCGTTCAAGACCCAATGGCCCGAGCGCCAGTGAACACGCATTACGCGGCGTATTAACGGATGCCCAAAAAGAGCTGCGCGAAGCCGTTAACGAACTCAAGATTCGACTGAGAGAAGAAGACAAAGAAGCCCGCCGTGAGCTTAAGAAAGCGGAAGAAGACATGGCGAAGGCCGATCGCGCTATTGCTGCATCAACCTCTGATGCCCTCTACTCCTCGTTAGGTCAGTTACTGCCTTCATCATCAATCGCGATTTCAGTGTTGCCATCATCAATCAATATTGAGGTGTAGCCATAAATAAGGCGCTACTTTTATCAGTAGCGCCTAGGTTTGCAGCACATTTAAACGTACCAAACTCTGTGGTTAATGGCCTTTTTTCTGCTCGTCCGATTTTTTGCTGTCGGAGCCCTTATTAACGTGATGGGTATCCGGCATCGGATTGGCATCATCGTGATGATCGTCACGATCTTTAGGGGCTTTTTTATCTTTCTCATTGGGCTGGTTCATCGCGTCTTCCTTACTGTCGGTGGTCTTAACTTCTTAAATCCCTTGGCCATAAAAGCCATCGAGACTCCCTGAATAGCGTGATGAGCTTAAGAGAGAGCAAATGCTTATCGCTTTAAGCTGCCTTTACTGTAGTCCTTCTAATGCTATTTTCAATCATCTAAAATATATTTAAGAGCGCGGGAAACGCTAATAAACTGAGCAAAAGCATAAACCTATAAAATAAAACCCATTAAAACCAAGGTACATTAGTAATAACAATGCCTTCGATGGTCTATCGCTATCACCCTGATCTGTGTTGGATTTAATATACCTATAAAAACAGTGGCCGCTTTCAGGTGGCCACTGTTCACTATTAAGGCGTGCGGTTTGTGCCTGAGCCCTGGGTATTTCCAGATGGCGTATTCGAATTCGCCAAGCCTTGGCTATGTCGTTCAGAGCTACCCTGTTCAGAGCTAGCCATCCCAGGGCGGTCTCGCTGCTCAGGACTGGTTTTCTCAGCAGGCACAGGCGTGTCTTTTACTTCACTCGCCTTATCCTGAGGGGCATTCACATCAGCCTCCTTATCTTGAGAAACCTTGCCCTGGTGAGAAGCTTCCTTATAGGACTCAACCTTTTCGTGGAGGCTATGCTGCGCCTTATCCATTTGTTCTTGTCCCGTTTGAGCGGCTTTATGCAGGGCACGGTCGCGATATTCGCCGAAATATTCGTCCTCTTTCTTGGTCGCCGGGAATATGCCGCCCAAAGCAGCGCCCAGTGCAAAACCTAACGCACCGACCACTAGCGGGTGCTCCTGAATAAAATCAGACGCCTGCTGTTGTGTTTGGCGGGTGCGTTGCCCCATAGAATGCAAGCTATCTTGTGCGCCATGCTGGAGATGAGAAGTCGACTCTCGCATGCTATCCCCCATGTGGTGGGCCTTTTCACCCCACTGATGCGCCGTTTGCTTGGCCCTGTCACTCAAATGGTGCGCTGAGTCTTTAGCCTTATGGGCCATTTCGCTAAGCCGGCCTTCGCTGTCTGTATGGTGCTCCGGAGCACCAGCCACCCCCGCAGGTGTGCCATAGGAATTCTCAGCACCAGAGTAAAAACGCTGGTCAACAGGGGAAGCATAGCGATGCTGGCGTGCCTCATTCGGGTTGCGCTGCGCCAGCATCAACCAACCTATACCAGCGCTGGTGAGTAGAAAGGGCAGCGGATTCTGCTTAATGGTCGTACCTAAATTAGACACGAACTCGTTGGCACCCCCATGACGTAGATACTCATAAGAGGTGTTCAATAGCTGCTGAGGAGAAAACCGCTCTTCGATTTCATGCAGAGTCGAATCGAGGCGCTCGCGCGATTGATTGATATCCCTTTCAATCTCTTCTGAGTTGCGCTGTTTATCATGATCCGTCATTTCAACTCCTCCTTGACGTTGCGTTGATGCTTCTTCGCAAACGCTTTATCTGTTTGTAAGCTGTTTATGGTGCGAGTAGGCATCATATTTTGGGCCTGAATTTTCTTAAGCCCTGCCGTCAACATAATGAAGCCAATTAAGGTCGCTACACCGCCGACAATGATCGCCGATAGCCATGGCGTGGTATCGGGGGGCAGCACTTCATTGAGCAAAAAAATTGCCGCCGCGAGCAGCGCCAGAAAGCCGCCGAACAGTACCGCACCAGCAATTGCGATTGCGGCTATTGCCGCCATTGCCTGATGGGTTTTTTCTGACATTTCTGTCTTGGCAAGCTCTGCTTCATTGCGAACTAACGAGCTAAGCTCCTGCATCACCGTGGATAATAGTGATCCCACCGAAGAACTTTGTGGCGTGGTTTTGTTATCTGAATCCATTCTGTGCCTCCCTGCTCTCGAAAAGAGCGCCTACATGGTTAAAATCGTTCGCTAGTCCCTTGCTCGTTTACACCGCCACGCCCATGGGAAGGACCATCTGAAAGGCTAGTAGACGGGGTTCCAGGCGTAGTGGGCTTGGGAGCCGAACCAGTCGGCGGCATGGAGGGCGTAGAACCCTGCATCGGGCTACCCGCCGTGTAGTTAGGCGAAGGATTTAAATGGTGCCCTTCAGTGGTAGCGTCAGCAGTATGCGTGTGGTGGCTAGAACTACGTAAAAACCGGGAGACTAAAAATCCTGCCGCTATTAATCCACCCACAAACAACGCCGGTTCACGGCGACTAAAGCTCTGGGCTTCACTGCATACGCTGCGTAAGTCTTTATCTCGCAGATTATGGGAAAAGCGCTCGGTAGTGTCTGCAAATTTTCTCGCTTGTTTAGAGAAAAATGGCTGCTGCTGCTGATCAAATTCATCCGCCATTTTTTGCAGAACGCCGGTCAATTTTTGGGTCTGTTCCGCAGCATTATCGCGTTGCTGAGTGTAATAATCCTCAGCTTGCTGTTGAACTACCTCACCTACTTCATGAACTGACTCATGCCCTTGTTGCTTGAGTTTTTCTGCCGTCAATGTCTCTGATTGAGTGTCCGGGTGTGGGGAGCCTGGGCCTGTATTTGTCTGATTTCCTTGATCGATCATCTGTCACTTCCTCCTTGTCGTCTCACTTGTCAGCATCCGTGGTGAAACAAAATCATCGCAACGTCAAATCTACTCAGCACAATACAAATAAACTAATTTTAAAGAGATAAATTTATAAGTTTAAATAAACCTAACTCTTACGGCCTATCTATTACGGATCATCTATTACTGGTTTATTTTTTACCAAGTAGACCATCTATAAAACATAGCGGGCAGCCAACCATTGTCAATTTATGTCTACCAGAACTTATCAAAAAAGATGACTAGTTAACAAACATTAATAACATAAGTTAACTATTAAAATTAAAACATTAGATACAAACTAAAAATAAACTCTAAACTTGATTTTTAATATTATTAAATTAAATAACTACTTGATTAGCCCGCTCTGAGTTTGCTTATTTCTACATCTTTGGTCTACGTTAAAGGGTGACGAGAACCCGAGGATGGGTAGGCGTATTTTTGTGCCAACCGTTTTGTACCAACTATTCTGTGCCAACAATGGAGTGACCGCACATGAGTGATCAACAGCAACCCCCACAGCATCAAGATAAGCAGCCTGGCGATGAACACGCCATGCACCCTGAGCCTGAATACATTCGCGAGAGCTATCGCGGCGCTGAAAAGCTGCTTGATAAAGTGGCGATTATTACCGGCGGCGATAGCGGTATTGGCCGCGCAGTGGCAGTTCACTACGCCCGCGAAGGTGCCGATAGCGTGATTGTGCACCTGAAAGAAGATAAAGATGCCGAAGATACCAAGCGGCTGGTAGAAGCTGAAGGCCGCCGATGCCTAGTGCTGAAAGGCGATGTCGCTGAACCTGCATTTTGCCGAGAGATCGTTAAGCGCACCCTAGACCACTTCGGTAAGATCAATATTGTGATCAATAATGCCGCTGAACAGTACGATTGGGATGACATTACCGAGATTCCCGATGATCAGCTGCTGCGCACGTTTCAGACCAATATCTTCAGCCACTTTTATCTCACCAAATCGGCTCTGCCGCATCTCAACAAGGGCGACACCATTATCGCCACCTCATCAATCAATGCCTTTAAAGGTAATGATACGCTGATTGATTACACTGCCACCAAAGGTGCCATTCAAGGTTTGGTGCGTTCGCTGGCGATGTCGTTGATGGATCGTGGTATTCGCGTGAATGCCGTGGCACCAGGACCAGTGTGGACACCGCTGATACCGGCAAGCTTTGATGAAGAGAAAGTCGCCTCATTTGGTAATCAGGTACCCATGAAGCGCGCAGGCCAGCCTAGCGAAATGGGCCCTGCCTATGTCTACCTGGCCTGCGAAGAGTCATCCTATATGAGCGGCCAAACGTTGCACTTAAATGGCGGCGTTATCTTAAATACCTAAGGGTTTGATTAAGAGAGAGCAAACATTAACAGGGCGGCTTTAAGCCGCCCTGGCTCAAAAACACTGCAGCGTTAAAATGTTCCCGATCGGGAATATCTCCCTTCAGAAAGCCTTCTAAACTACTAAAAATTATCGCTTGGGAATAATCATCGTATTTATCCGCTATCAATATTGGATTACCAAGCCCCTCCTCTCACTGCCGTTTAGGAATAGCGGTCGAATAGGTATTGAGATTTAAGAGATGTTGATCCGTTTGCTGCAATGCCTCAAGTGCCTTAGGCCGGTCAAACTCCGCCAATAAGCTGCACAGTACTTCCGAGACCGCTAATGCGGGAGTTAGCGTATGGAAGAAGCTATCACTTTCCGTGGGGCAAAAAATAGCCTGCTCTGACAGCGCTACCAGCGGCGACACTTCGCTATCGGTGATCGAAACAATCCCCACCCCCTGCTCTTTTGCCAGCTGGGCAAGTTCCAGCGTCCCTGTGGCATACGGTTTGATGGAGATAACCAGCATTACGTCTTCCGATGTCGCGCGAATTAGCGCGTCTCCACCGGTTCCTCCTGGCCCATCCAGATGAACCGAACGGTCACCCAAAAGGGTCATCACATAATGGAAATGCCAAGCAACGGCATGGCAGGATCGCAAACCTAGCACGTAAACCTTTCTTGCTGACCTCAACCGATTGGCGGTGGCTTGCAACCGTTTGAGCGAATCGGGCTCGCTGAGCTTAGCAAGCTGGGCACTCAGCCCTTGAAGCATATGCGAGGCGATATCGCCTTCCAGCGCTTCACTGCCTTCCTCTACTCGCTGACGAACCTTGGCGGCAAAACCATCGCCGCCCTGACGCAGCGCCGCCGCATAATGCGCGCGAAGTTCGTCATACCCAGACAAGCCTAAAAACTTTGCCAGCCGGGTCATGGTGGCGGGCTGTACCCCCGCTAGGCGCGCCACCTCGCGCATGGAAACCAACGCCACTTCCTCGGGATGCTCAAGAACGTAGCGAGCTGAACGTTGCAACTGCGGTGACATAGCATCGTACTGGGCAATTATCTGCTCTTTCAGCGGCATAGGCGGTTGCTCTCTAAAAATAGTCGGTAGGCTCTTTGAAAAAGATCCATATGTTTCATTATATATAAAAATGATTTATTTGTTGTAAATATCTCTATAGATGTGCCAATCTCATTGTCATATGAATTTCTCACCGTTTAATAATGAGGGAAAGGATCCATGACGCGTATTCTTCACCGTGGCATTGGCGGGGCCCTGCCCCATGCAGCGTCGGCGCAGGGCGTCTATATCACCGATACCGCTGGGCGTCGCTATTTGGATGGATCAGGAGGCGCGGCGGTCACCAGTGTAGGCCACGCACACCCGGAAGTGCTGGCGGCGATGCGCTCGCAGATCGATCATCTCTGTTACGCCCATACCGCTTTTTTCACCACCGATGCTGCCGAAGCGCTAGCTGAAAAGCTGGTGGATTTAGCCCCGGTCGGGCTGGATTATGTCTACCTGGTATCGGGGGGTTCGGAGGCCGTTGAAGCGGCGCTGAAAATGGCCCGGCAGTACTTTGTCGAGATTAATCAGCCCCAGCGGCGGCATATCATTGCCAGACGCCAGAGCTACCACGGCAACACCATCGGCGCACTGGCCACCGGGGGCAATGCCATGCGGCGCCAGCAGTTTCAGCCCATCCTGCCAGAAACCCACCACGTATCGCCCTGCTATGCCTATCGCGACAAAGCCGCCGATGAAACGCCAGAGGCCTACGCTGCACGGCTTGCCGATGAGCTTGAGGCGAAGATTCTAGAACTTGGCCCCGAGGAGGTGATGGCCTTTGTTGCCGAGCCCGTCGTTGGCGCCACCTTAGGGGCAGTGGCCTCTGAGGCGGATTACTTCAAACGCGTTCGGGCCATTTGCGATAAGTACGGCGTACTGCTGATCCTCGACGAGGTGATGTGCGGCATGGGCAGAACCGGTAAGGTATTCGCCTGCGAACAGGATGGAGTAACGCCGGATATCGTCACCATCGCCAAAGGCCTCGGTGGCGGCTATCAGCCCATCGGCGCGGTGATGCTATCGGCCAACATCTATGCCAGTTTTGCCAATGGATCTGGACTGTTTCAGCATGGCCATACCTACCTTGGCCACCCTGTCGCCGCTGCAGCCGCTAACAAAGTGGTTGAGATCATTGCACGGCCAGAGACGCTGGCCAACGTTAATGCCATGGGGGAGAGACTGCAGAGTGGCCTTGAAGCGGCGCTCGGCGCATCCCCCCATATCGGCGATATTCGCGGCAGGGGCTTGTTTCGTGGTATCGAGATTGTGGCGGACAGAGATAGCAAAGCGCCTTTTGATCCAGCTCGCAAGCTTCACGCCAAGATCAAACGCCAGGCCATGGCCCGTGGCCTGATCAGCTACCCCATGGGCGGCACCATTGATGGCATTAACGGCGACCATATCTTGCTGGCACCGCCCTATATCATTGAACCTTGCGAAGTAGATTTGATGATTGAGCTTATTGCCGAGGCCATCGACGCCGCTATCGCAGAGTAATAAAACAACAACCATCTGAATAACAATCTAGATAACGATCTGACTGGAGCTAAGCCATGACAACTTCCATGACACCCTCTCCCTGCCCGCCCATTACCGATGCTGACTGGCCTGAAGAGATCGCTGATTTACGCGATGGCTTTGCTGGCGCGCTCAACGTCTACCGCACCATGGCCCACCATCCGGCACTGCTTTGCGCGTGGACTACCTTGCGCCAGCACGTTGTGAAGGAGAATGCCTTAGGCCCGGAACTGACCGAGGTGGTGATTCTTCGCGCAGGCCTGCGCATGGGCGCGGACTACGAATGGGCCCATCATGTCAGTCGCGCCCTCGCGCTGGGATTCTCTGAGGCCCGGATCAATGCGATTCGCGGCAACCCTGAAGGTGTGGATGGGCTTATCGTTAATGCCGTGGATGCGCTGTTCGATAAGCGCATGCTGGCCAAGGAGCAGGAAGCCGAACTTGCTGAGGCGATCGGTCGCAAGGCAGTGATCGACCTGATCGCCATGGTAGGCTTCTATTCGGTGCTGGGTTATCTGCTTAAAACCTACGACACACCGATAGATGACAATATTCAACAAGAAGCGCAAAACATGCCGGCGCTGTTTTCAATAGCGCCGGGTGTCACCTCATAAACTAGCGGTGCTAACGATGCCCCCTTTTAAAAAGCCGGTTACGTTAGCTGCTTGACCAACACCTTTGATTTACGGGCGTGGTTGTAGGTTTCACGCCTGAGTGTGGGCAGGTCTTCCAGGCTGGCGGCGCGGAAGCCGTGCTCGACAAACCAGTGGGCGGTGTGGGTCGTCAGCACGAATATCTCTTTTAAACCCCGCTGGCGGGCACGGCGTTCCATGGCTTCTACCAAGCGCTCGCCTCGCTCGCCGCCTCGGTAGCTGTCGTGAACGGCTACGCAGGCCAATTCGGCAATACTGGAGTCATTGAATACGTGCAGTGCGGCGCAGCCGATCACCATGCCATCGCGTTCGATCACCATGTAGTCATCAATTTCGTGCTCTAGCCGCTCACGGGAGCGCGCGACTAACATGCCACGGCGCTCTAACGGCTCTAATAGTTCAAGCAGACCCGCCACGTCGTTTAAGGTAGCCGGACGCAGCTGTTCGTAGCGGTGCTGGGTAATCATGGTGCCCACGCCGTCACGGGTGAACAGCTCACCGAGCAAGGCATCGTGGTTGCGCCAGGAGAGCAGGTGCGTGCGTGCAACACCCTCACGGGCAGCGGTACAAGCCGCCTGTAAGTGGCGGGCCAATTCGCTACCGGGGATAGCCGTGTTTAAGCGTGGCTCCGCTTCTGCCGGGGAGAGCTGGCGCAGCAGCGCGCCATGCTCATCTTCCAAGCCTTCGGATTCACCGAGCAGAATCAGCTTATCGGCTTTCAACGCCACGGCGGCATGCTGGGCCACTTCCGAGGCATCTAAATCAAACACTTCGCCGGTGCTTGAGAACCCCAGCGGTGGCAACAGCACCAATGAACCTTTCTCCAGCAGGCCTTCGATGGCGCTGGCTCGCACCCGGCGCACTTCACCGCTGTGGTCGAAATCGACTCCTTCGCGCACGCCTAATGGTTTGGCGGTCACCAAATTGCCAGAGATCACGCTGAGTTCTACCCCATGCAGCGGTGTGCTGGGCAGGCCCAGGGAAAGGCGCGCTTCTAACCATAGCCGCTGATGGGCGGCAACCTGTTCCACATGGGCCATCACCGCACGATCCGCTACCCAGCGACCATCGATACGGGTGGGTTCAACGCCAGCGGCGGTGAGCGCTTCATGCACCTGGGGGCGAATGCCAAACACCACCACCAGGCGAACGCCCAGGGTATTCAGCAGCGCCAAATCCTGAATAAGCTGCTCCCCTCGGCCAGACGCCATCGCTTCGCCTTCAATTAAGATGACAAAGGTTCGCCCCCGGTGCGCATTAATGTAGGGGGAAGCGTTACGAAACCAATCAACAAAGGGGAAGCGCGTATCCAAGGGCCGCTCTCCGGCAGCAGGTGAAAAGAAACAGACGTTTAGCACGTCTAACCTATCTACTTTAACAGAGCACGAAAAACAGCGGCACCTTCTAATGAAGATGCCGCTGACATTTTTACTGCTGAGATATCGCTAAGCGCTTTCGAGCCGTGGCGTACTGCTTGTTGTTTTGTTAACCAAACATGCCTTTAAACATAAAGAAGAACAGGATGGCTAGGCCAGCACCCGCAGGCAACGTAATCAACCAAGACATCACAATGGTGCCGATCACGCGCAAGTTCAGCGCTGCCATACCGCGTGCCAAACCAACGCCTAAAATCGCGCCCACAAGAGTATGCGTAGTAGAAATCGGCAGACCCGTACCCGAGGCCAACACCACCGTTGTTGCCGCTGCCAAGGTGGCCGCAAAACCGCGGCTAGGTGTTAGCTCAGTAATGCCGGTACCCACGGTGGCGATAACTTTATGCCCGTAAGTGACCAGGCCAACAACGATGCCACCGCCGCCCAGCACCAGCACCCACCAAGGCACTAACGCCGCGCTGTCAATCACACCTTCGCTGCGCACAACGCTAATCACCGCTGCTAGCGGGCCAACTGCGTTAGCCACATCGTTAGAGCCGTGGGCAAACGCCATGGCACAGGCGGTAAAGATCATGAGTACGCCGAATACGCGCTCAACGTTAGCATAGCCAAAGTGGTCGCTAGCGCTCTGCACATATTTGATACGCCGCTGCATAACAATACCCAGCGCCATAATCATAACGCCTAGCAAAATAGACAGCAGAAAGCTTTGGCCAAAGGTGAGATCCAATCCAACGTGGGTAAGCCCTTTGGTCAACGTCACCATCGAGACAATAAATCCGACTAGGAAGATATACCCAGGCACATAGCGCTTGGCAGCAGCGAAGGGGTCTTTGTTTTCAAAAATCAGATGGTGAACCGACTTAAACAGAACAAAACCGATGGTGCCAGCGAGCAGCGGCGAGATAATCCAGCTCGAAGCAATGGTGCCGACACGACTCCAGGCAACCGCCTCAACGCCAAGCCCTACGGCACCAAAACCGACGATGGCACCGACGATGGAGTGAGTGGTAGATACCGGCCAACCCCGCGCCGACGCCACCATCAGCCAAATAGCAGCAGCCAATAGCGCCGACAGCATGCCGTAGACTAACAGCTCTGGATTCGCTTCCAGCAAGACAGGATCAAGCATCCCGCCACGTATCGTTGCAGTAACCTCGCCACCGGCCAGCCAAGCACCGAGGAACTCAAAAATCACCGCGATAATAATAGCTTGTTTGATGGTGATCGCTTTCGATCCCACCGAGGTTCCCATCGCATTGGCGACGTCATTGGCACCGACGCCCCAGGCCATAAAGAAGCCAAACAAACAGGCCAGGATAATGAAGATTTCACCGTGTTGGGCAATAATCAGCATGAAGCTCCCCTTAGCGGGCGGTCAGGATCTGCAGACGGCTACCCACGCGCTCAGCGCGATCGGATAATTCACCCACCCATTCAATAATCTTGTAGAGAAAGATCACATCAACGGGAGGCAGTTGACTCTCAAGCGCAAACAGTTGGCGGCGAATCGACACCTGTTGACCATCGGCTTCATGCTCAAGTGTGTGTAACTCGCGGATCATGTTCTGCATCACATCGGAAACGTTGCGCCCAAAACCCGATTCCAATAGTTCTTTGAGCTCTTCCAATGCTTGGCGCGCTTGGGCCACACAGGCAACGCTGGTGGTAATATAAGCGCGCATGGGTTCCGCCAACTCGTCAGGTACGCGCATTTTACGCCCCAGCATAATGCCGGTAATGTCACGTACCTTATTGGCAATTTTGTCCTGTACGCTGATCAGATCGAGCAGGTCAGAGCGCGATACGGGCAGGAACATAGTGTTAGGTAGGTTTAACCGTAGCTCTGTTTTCAACGTGTCTGCGTCATGCTCTAAACGAGTGACGTTTTCACGCAGTTCAGCAGCGCGGTCCCAATCACCAACAAGCGATGCCTCAAAGAACGGCAGTAGCTGGTCGGCGCATTCATTGGCCTTGACGATGTGGGCCAGCAACGGCTGGAATGGCGAGCGGCCAAACATCGAGGAAAAAGGGTTGGAGGTAACCATAGAGCCTTTAAGCCTGTTTTCGGGAAGCCTGGAAATGGCGGCGCCAGTATAAAGAGTGCGCTCGCCGCCGTCATGAAAAGTTCATAAATGTAATCAAATATTCATCTAAATGTCATGATAATGAGGTGGCTAGCGCCATGAAAACCCCAACTCCCATTGAAGTAGAAATCAAGCTAGCCCTTGCCCCCACAGGGCCTGCCGCTCTTGCGCAACACCCACTGCTCAGCGAAAAAAACTTTCAGCAACAAACCTTGACCAATAGCTACTTTGATACGCCTGAAGGTGATTTGGCCAATGCACGCATTGTCTTACGCCTACGCCAAGTCGATGGCCTCGTGCTACAAACCGTCAAAACCGCAGGCCACGGTAGCGGCGGCCTCTCCCAACGACAGGAGTGGGAGTGGCAAGTTCCTGACGCTCAGTTAGATCTCACCGCGCTAGCAGCACTACCTCCTTTTCAAGGCGAGCTTAGCGGCGTATTGGATTCCCTGACCCCTCAACTCAGCACCAATTTCACACGACGCAGCTGGCAGTTGAAGGGAGGTTTAGCCACCTCCAGCGCCACTGACCAGGATCAGGACCAGGAGAGCCATATCGAACTGGTACTGGATGAAGGTGAGATTAGTAGCGCTGGCTACCGCACGCCAATTCGAGAAATGGAACTTGAGTTAAAGGGCGGCGACCCGGAAGCACTTTGGACACTGGCGCTCATTCTGGCTGAACAGATTCCCTTGCGCCCATCAGATAGCAGCAAAGCGGCTCGTGGCAATGCGTTAAGCGCCCAACACTGGCCATTACCCGACGCACAATCGCCTGCCGAGTGGCTCCACCGCGCCACCCTCGCGCTGGATGCCTACCACGATAGCCGGCAAGCCACTTTTCTAGCCGATGCCCGGCAGGCACTGGCCACCCTTGCCGAACACCCAACACTTGATGACGCGGATAGGGCTCTTGCGGCTCTCCTGCCCGGCGCATTAGATACCTACGGCCAGCCAAGCACCGCTTACGGTAAGTCGGCGTTAGCACTTGCGCATCGCTTCACGTACCAAACCGCGCTACGCTAACGGTTTAGCGCTTTTTCTAAGGCTTTTTCAGTCCCACTTCAGGACGATTTAATGAATTTTCACTTAACCCCTGGCGCGGAAGGCCTGCGCACCCGGCTGTTTCATATCATTTTTGAATCAGATACACCGGGTGCGAAAGCGTTCGATATCGCCCTGATTGGGCTTATTTTATTAAGTGTCGCGGTCATTCTACTGGGCAGTGTTGAAGCTTATGCAGAGCGCTACGGCGAGTTGTTTTACTACCTTGAGTGGGCGTTTACGGTGCTGTTCAGCATTGAGCTGATCTTGCGCATTTACTGCTTGGAACGCCCCACGCTCTACTTAAAAAGCTTTTATGGCATTGTCGATTTAATTGCCGTTCTGCCCACTTGGCTGGTGCTACTCGTGCCCGGCGCCCATGGGTTGGTGATTGTGCGCTTGCTGCGGGTGCTGCGTATTTTCCGCATTTTGCGTTTAATGGAATTTGTCGGCGAAGCGCGCCTTCTGATGGATGCGCTTAAGCGCAGCATGAGGCAGATACTGCTGTTTTTTAGCGGCGTATTTATGGTGGTAACACTGTTTGCAGCTTTGATGTACAACATTGAATCACCCGAATCAGGCTTCACCAGCATACCGATGTCGATGTACTGGGCCATCGTTAGCATGACTACGGTGGGTTATGGCGACATTGTACCCGCCACCGCCCTGGGTAAATCGATTACCGTTATCCTGATGCTGCTCGGTTACTCAATTATTGCCGTCCCCACCGGGGTCTTCTCCGCCCAGGTAATTCGCTCCATTCGCGAAGAGCGTTACTCAGAAGAGGCCTGCCCCGGCTGTGGGCATGAGCGCCATGAAAAGCGTGCCCGCTACTGCCTACGCTGCGGCACTTGGCTGGACGAAGACAGCGAAGACCCGCATAAAGCCGAACAGGAGCCATCTACTGACTAATTTACTGGAAAGGTGTGATATCGCCGCGCCCTTCGCGAATGATCTTAGGCGGGAGTTCGCGCAGATCGATGACGCTGGTGGGGTCTAGATGGCAGGCACCACCGTCGATAATCGCATCCAAGTGCGCACCGAAACGCTCTCGGATCTCTTCCGGGTCGTTCATGGGCTGATCATCGCCCACCGGGATCAGCGTTACGCTCATTAATGGTCCACCTAATGCCGCCAGTAATGCGTGTGTAATACGGTGATCCGGCACGCGAACACCAATGGAGCGCCGCTTGGGGTGCAATAACAGCCGCGGCACTTCTGAAGTGGCATCCAGAATAAAGGTATAGGGTCCTGGGGTGTAGGCCTTTAGCAGCCGAAACACATCGTTATCAACCTTAGCGTAAGTGCCAATTTCCGATAAATCGGAACATACCAGTGTAAAGTTGTGCTTATCATCCAAGGAACGTAGCCATTTGATTTTCTCAATGGCCTTCTTCTCGCCCAAGTGGCAGCCGAGCGCATAACCCGAGTCAGTAGGGTATGCGACAACGCCCCCTTTACGGATGATCTCAATCGCCTGATCGATCAGCCGCTTTTGCGGGTTCTCCGGGTGAATCTGAAAGTATTGGCTCATTAGTTGCTCCTGTCCGTAGGCTCTACTCTTACCGCACTGCTATAGCACGCCATCATATCGCACGCACTTAATATACAAACGCACTTAAATACAACAGTGTAAATGCTTAGCGAATCACCCTGCGGCAAGCATACCAGCAGGTGCATCGCGAAGGTGTACCAAACGCGGGTGCTGCCAAATAGGGGGCGCCGCCGTACGCGGTATCATGCTCATACTGCCGGGGGCCGCATGGCTACCGGGAAAGTGAAAGTCACTGCCCATAGAGGCGTACAACTCACGCTCTACTAACTGGCGCGCCAGGTCGCGAGTGCTGTCGGGGTTCTGCTGACCGCTCACTACCTCGACCCCTTGACCACCCGCCGCCTGAAAGGTATCCATCAATAGGCCGCGCTTGCGCCGGGTTAAACCGTGGCGCAGCGGATGCGCAATCACTGCAACGCCGCCTGAAGCGACAATCCAGCCCACGGCTTCACTGATGTCAGGCCAGTGGGCTTTGACATCGCCCTTCTTGCCACTGCCTAAATAGCGCTTAAACGCGCTGGCCCAATCCGGCACTAAGCCCTCCTCTACTAGCGCACGGGCAAAATCTGGGCGTCCCAATGGTCGGTCACTGCCTGCCTGAACACGGGCTTTTTCCAGCGCATTGCCCAAGCCTATTTTTTCCAGCCGTTCGGCAATCACTTCCGCCCGCTGAATGCGCGCGGCACGCTGCTGAATCAAGCCGTCTACCATTGGCCCCTGCAAACCACCCGGCATCAGCGCAACCACATGAATATTCACACCCTGCCAGCGTGTGGATAACTCGCAGCCTGGGACAAGACACACACCCTCCTGCGCAGCAGCAAGCCCCGCTTCCTCAATGCCGTCCATGGTATCGTGGTCGGTCAGCGACATATGCGTTAGCCCGCGCTCGGCACATAGCGCTACAAGCTCGGTAGGCGTTAGGGCGCCGTCCGAAGCCGTTGAGTGCATGTGCAGATCAACCGGATAGCGCTGATCGGCATCAAAGGTGTAGGGAAGTCGAGGCATATGCATGACGCCGTGTGGTCAGTTTGTCAGAATGCACCGTTGAGCTGTGAATAAAGCGCTCTCAGTGCGTAAGATATGGTGCGCGCTTATCTCAGCCCGGTCAATTGACGCTAGCGCTGCACCCTCGCCTTTTCAAGGAGTTAACCTCAAATGCTGTATGCCATTATTAGTGAAGATGTGCCCAATAGCCTAGAGCGCCGTTTAGCGGCCCGGCCTGACCATTTAGCGCGCCTTGAAGCGCTGCGTGACGAAGGCCGTATCATACTCGCTGGCCCTCATCCTGCCATCGATGCTGAAAACCCAGGTGATGCAGGCTTTTCAGGCAGTTTAGTGGTAGCGGAGTTCGATAGTTTGGAAAGCGCCAAGGCCTGGGCCGATGCTGACCCATACATGATTGCGGGGGTCTATGCCAAGGTAATTGTTAAGCCATTCAAAAAAGTTTTGCCTTGACCCTAATAGGTGAATATGGAGGGTCCGTCGGCTTTTTCACAGAGCCTGTGGAAAACTCTGTGCAAACCCGGCGGACGCTTTGCGCTAAGCCAGAGATAGCGCCACTGTTAACAAATTGATCATTTTTTAACCACCTGTTCATGAAGACGGATACCTGCGTGACCCAACGTCCCAACGCTTTGCCTCCGCTTGCGGCATTAACCACGCCCATACTGACCTGGAACGAGGGAGCCCCTCACTCGGAAGCGTTTGATGACGTCTATTTCACCCGGGGTGATGGGCGCGCTGAAACCGAACATGTGTTTCTTGGCGCGAACCATCTCCCTGAACGCTTTGCCACCTGGGGAGCATCGCGGCCTTTCGTGATTGGCGAAACCGGCTTTGGTACCGGCCTCAATGTGCTCTGTGCCTGGGCCTGCTTTGAACAACATGCGCCACCCAATGCGCGGCTACACCTGTTATCCACAGAAAAATTTCCGCTGGATCACGAAGCACTGAAGCAGGCATTAAGTGCTTGGCCTTCATTGTCGGCTTATTCACAGGTGCTATGTGCCCAATGGCCTGCGGCCGTTAGCGGCATTCATCGGCTGCACTTAACCGCACGCGTCACCCTTGATCTACATTTTGGTGATACCACGGAGCGTCTGGAACAGCTGGATGGCCAGGTAGACGCCTGGTTTTTAGATGGCTTTGCGCCCTCGAAAAACCCCGATATGTGGCAACCCGAGCTGTTTAACGCTATGGCCGCTCGTTCCCGGCCTGGGGCTACCTTTGCTACTTTTACCTGTGCGGGAATTGTTAAGCGTGGTTTGAAAGCAGCGGGGTTTCACTGGAAAAAAGTACCGGGCTATGGCCGCAAGCGTGAAATGCTCGCGGGCAGTATCGACACGCCACCCGAGGATCAACGTCGCCAGTCAACGCCTTGGTTTACGCCGCCTGTAGCGTTTGATAACCACTCTGCTATGGACGGCGCGATGCATGTCGCCATCGTAGGTGCGGGAATCGCAGGAAGCACCGTTGCGGCGGCGTTAGCACGCCGTGGCCTCAAGGTAACCGTAGTTGAACGCGAAGCGCCCGGCGCGGGCGGCTCCGGCAATCGTCAGGGCGCGCTGTATGTAAAACTGGCCGTTGAGACCAATCACCAGAGCCGGGTCTACCTCGCGGGGCTGCTATATAGCCAGCGCTGGCTGGCACAACAACACGCCAACCAAGCCTTATGGCAGCCCTGCGGCGTGGTGCAGTTGGCAAGTAGTGATAAAGAAGCGCGCCGTCAGCAACGCTTTATGCAGCAGCACCCGCTGCCCACCGAGGTGGTTACTGCGCTTGAAAACCCTGCGCTAACAGAGACCGCAGAGATCAGTATTGATGTGCCCCACGGGCTGTATTATTCACAGGCGGGTTGGGTAAGGCCCAAGGTGCTCTGTGAGCACTTACTCCAGCAGCCAGGCATCACTTTAAGGCTGGGCGAGGTTAGCTCTCTGAGCCAGCGGGAGAATGGTTGGCAGCTTACTTTAGCCGATGGCAGCACGCTTGCAGCCAATCAGGTCGTGATTGCCAGCGCCCATTTGGCCAACCGCTTTGCGCAAACGTCTCAGCTTCCGCTGCAGTCGGTACGCGGTCAGATTAGCGAAACAACGCTTCCTGCGGGGGTAACGGGGCCGAAACGCGTGGTGTGTGCCGGTGGCTATGTGGCGCCTGCTTTGGATGGCGTGCTGACCTTTGGGGCCAGTTTTGTGCCCAATAACATGACTACCAATGTGACGGCTCAAGATCATCAGCGCAATATTGATGAGCTGCGTCAAACGCTGCCTGTATTGGTAGAAGAGCTGAAGCAGGCAGGCGTAGAGCTTAACCCTGCAAACCTACAGGGCCGCACAGCAGTGCGTGCCGCAAGCCCCGACAAAACGCCTTACGCAGGACCAGTGCCGATAGCAGAAGCATGGCAAGCGGATTATGCACTGCTCAGCAAAGATGCCAGCCGAGTGCCCGACAAACGTGGCGAGCACTACCCTGGCCTTTGGATATCAACCGCCCACGGCTCACGCGGGCTAGCCAGCGCGCCGCTTTGCGCTGAGCTAATCGCCTCACGCCTATGCGATGAGCCGATGCCGCTAGAAGCACCGCTGGTCGATCACCTACACCCAGGGCGACGCATTATCAGCGCGATTATTCGCGCTCAGTGATCCCCCTCTTCCTCGTCGTCGGCAATATCACGACCAAACGAGCGCCACTGAGCTAGGGTCATGACTTCGGTCATCTCTAGCTCAAGGTCGTGAGCGATGATCAGCTCATTGCGCTCCAGCTGCTTTTTCAGCTCGGCGACCCAACCGTGCATGCCCTCACCCGTAGTATCCGTGGTGTCGTAACCCTGGCGGGTCACAAAGGCTTCCAGCAGCGCATTGAGTGTCTCGGGTGGCAGCATGCGTGCGGGCACTTCAATAAAACGGCTCATTCACGCTGCTCCCACTCTGCCAAGCGTTCAATAAAGGTGGCTTCATCTATCACTTCAACGCCCATCTGCTCTGCTTTGGTGAGCTTACTGCCTGCCGCCTCGCCAGCGACCAAACAGCTGGTTTTCTTCGAAACACTGCCCGCTACCTTCGCACCCAGCGCCTGCAAGCGCGCTTTGCCTTCATCCCGGGTCATGGTATCGAGAGATCCGGTCAGCACCCAGGTTTGGCCTTCCAACGGCGTGGGGCCCTGGGTAACTTCCGCTTCTTGCCAGATAATGCCCGCTTCAATCAGTGCCGCAATGGTTTCCTGATTATGCGGCTGACGAAAGAAGGTATGCGCGTGGGCAGCTACAATCGGCCCCACATCGTTAACCGCTTCCAGGGCAGGCAACTCTGCCTCCTGGACGGCCTCAAGGGTGCCAAAGTGATTGGCAAGGTTCGCTGCTGTGGCTTCACCTACTTCGCGAATACCGAGTGCGTAAATAAACCGCGCCAGAGTGGTCGACTTGGCTTTTTCGAGCGCGTTAACCAAATTGGTGGCCGACTTTTCGCCCATACGCGGCAGGCTTTTTAGCTGCTCAACGGTTAGCCGGAACAGATCCGCCGGGGTTTTCACCCAGTCTAAATCAACCAGTTGCACTATCAGCTTTTCGCCAAGACCATCAATATCCAGCGCTTTTCGGCTAGCAAAATGCTTTAACGCCTCTTTACGCTGGGCCGCGCAATATAGGCCGCCGGAACAGCGCGCCACTGCTTCGCCCTCAAGGCGTTCGATTTCCGAGCCACACACCGGGCATTGCTCGGGGAAAACAATCACCCTTGCGTCGGCTGGACGCTGATCACTATGAACACTAACCACTTGAGGAATAACATCACCGGCCCGGCGGATCGAGACCGTGTCGCCAATCATGACGCCCAAGCGGGTAATTTCATCTGCATTGTGCAGGGTGGCATTGGAGACGGTAACGCCCGCCACGGTCACCGGTTCAAGGCGTGCCACTGGCGTAATCGCACCAGTGCGGCCAACCTGAAATTCCACGTCGTTCAGCGTGGTAACCTCTTCCTGGGCGGGAAATTTAAACGCCACTGCCCAGCGCGGCGCGCGGGCAACAAAGCCAAGCTCCCGCTGGTAGCGCAAATCGTTCACCTTGATTACTACACCGTCGATATCAAAACCAAGCCCATCGCGCTTTTCACCCAACTGCTCACAGTAGTCGGCAATGGCCTCAGGGCCCTTCACGACCTTCAGCTCTGAACTGGCGCGAAAACCTAGTGACGATAAGCGGGCCATTAATTCGCTGTGAGCGGTATCGCCCAGATCGGGCTCCAAGCGTATCGCCTGGTAGGCGTGAAACTCTAATGGGCGTTTTGCAGTTATACGTGGATCCAACTGACGCAGACTGCCTGCCGCGGCATTACGAGGGTTGGCAAATACCTTGCTGCCCTCTTCTCGGGCGCGCTCATTGAGCGCCTCAAAGCCAGAATGGCGCATAATGACCTCGCCACGCACCTCCAAAAGCTCAGGCACACTCTTGCCCATTAGCTTAAGGGGCACAGAGCGCAGCGTGCGCAGGTTAGAGGTAATTCCTTCACCGGTGCGCCCATCGCCTCGGGTCGCCCCGCTAATGAGAACACCTCGTTCATAGACTAGCGATACGGCGGCGCCATCCAGCTTGGGCTCACAGGTGAACTCGATCTCCTCTGCCGTGCATTCCAAGCGTTCAGCCACCCGCTCGGCAAAAGCGTGAATATCTTCACGGCTAAAGGCGTTATCTAACGACAGCATAGGGATAACGTGGGCCACGGACGGGAAACCATCCGCAGGTGCAGCGCCAACACGCTGGGTCGGCGAATCAGGTGTGATCAGTTCGGGATACTCATCCTCCAACTGCTTTAAACGCTGAAATTGCCGATCATAATCCGCATCCGTCAGTTTGGGCTCATCCAGCACGTAATAACGGTAATTTGCCTCATCCAGGGCGGCACGCAGCTGGGCAATCTCTTCCAGTAGGGGAGAATCAGACTGACTCATGTAATGGTTTCCATACGCACAGCAAAAGTGCAAAAATTTGAAAATACAAAATATGCTGCGTATTGAACAAAAACACCCGCCTTCTGGCAAGAAGGCGGGTGTTTCACAGCAGAAGTTACTTAGCGGACTTGCATATGCCTGTGCAAGCGATGACGCCGCTCAAATTCACGCACACGCTGACGGGCAAACTCAATCGTTTGTGCAGTCATCACACTACGATTTTCATCTTTCAGCTCGCCGCCCATATGGCGTACCACGACCATCGCGGTTTCCACCATGGCTTCAAACGCAGCCGAGCTATCCACAGCACCCGGAAGCGGCATCAGCAGCGTGATGCCTGGCGTCATAAACTCGCCCATCTCTTCAATGGGGAAGGTGCCAGGCTTAACGACGTTGACCATGGAGAACTGAAGCTCGCTATCTTCACTCTCAGTTTCAAAGCGGTGGAAAATGCCCATTTGACTGCTATAACGCAAGCCGCACACCATCATCAGTTCAAGCAGCTTGCTGCCGTCGAAACCTTCTGGGTCGCGGGAAAGTACACTAATGACGATAACTTCTTCCGCGCTGGAAAGAGTTTCTTTGGCGTGTTCACCGCTGACGTCATGGCGCAAGGCTTTTTCTAGCGTGGGGTGAACGCGCACTCTCTCTTCAGCTGCCCGATCGTCATAAGCTACGTCGCTGGCATAATCCTCTTCACTAAAACCGATGGTTTGATTTTCTGAATAGGTATTTTCTACGTACGTTTCTTCGCTATCAAATGCAGCATGACCTGCGCGCTCATATTGGAGAGCCTCTGCTTCAGCCATTCGCTGTTGAGCGGAAAGTCTGTCCGCTACCGCCGCATTAGCCGCCGCCTCGCGGGCGTGAGCCTGCTCTTGAGCAAGGCGAGCGCGTTCGGCCTCAGCAGCTTCTTTCGCTTCACGCTTTTGCTCGGCCTCTAATGCTTTACGTTCAGCTTTCTGCTTAGCTAAGGCTTTATTGCGTACTGCTTTTTCAGCTTTCTTACGCTGCTTCTCCTGACGACGCTCAATGAGACGACGTTTAAAGGAGCGCGCCATGCCTTCAAAGTCGACCAACCGGTACTCATCAACGGCATCATCATCCAGCTCGCCATGCTCACCCACGGTATCGGAACGCAATTGACGGCGCTTGGCGGTATTATCGCTGGAAGCATGCTTTGCAAATACGGCATCTTCAGGCTCAGCGCGTAATACTGGCTCTTGCTCATAATCAGGCTTAACTGGTATTGCAGGCTCTGATTCGCTAGTACTGATGGCCATTGGCTCAGCCGCTGCTGTTACATCTAGATCGGACGCCATTTCAGCCTGAGCAGCTTTATCTGCTGCAACATGATCTTCTGCAACCTGAGATGTAGCCGGTTGAGGCTCAGCAACTTTAGGTGAAGCAGGGTCAGTGGCTTTTAGCGTCGCGTCAGCGTGATTGGCCTCGAGAGGCTTAACGCCTGCAGCGGTAACAGCAGGCGGCTCAACGTTCGGCTGTGGCGCAGGCGTACTGGCCTTTACATCGGCTAGCGATGTATCGCCTATCGTCATGCTAGGCTCACGACGCTCATGCTCATTCGGCATTGACACCTGAGAAGCAGAAGCAGGCATAGAAGCAGCTAAAGGCTGCTCCTTTTTAACCGCCACAGTTGGCCTTGATTTAATAATGGCTTCAGCTTTTTCAGCCTTATCCGACTTCCTTTTGGCCGCCTTAGCAGAGACGGAGCGCCTGAACTCAGAAAGTACTCTGGAGGGTCCAGGGTGCTCTTGACGTTCTAGCTTTGGCTTATTGCCTAAACCACTATAATCAGCAGCCTTAACAACTCGGGCACCCCCATTAGGAAGTTCCCAATTGATCTCTGCCGCTTTAGCAGCATCTTCGGGATCATCTAGCGGACTAGCTGAGAGATCCTTCTCCGCCTGATCAAGACGAGGTACTCGACGCTGCCGTTGAAGTCTTCGCGCGCCATCAATAACGATGAGCGATACCAACGCCAGCCCTAAGATAATTAGCCACTCTCTTAATTCCATGTCGAACGTTCCATGGTCATCTTGCCGTTTGCTAAGGCACCATGCCTGAATTTGGGTAACTGCGACGTAATAAACACTTGCCACCAGCATAGCGCGATTGATATGAAAATGGCGAATTTTTGCTACTTTTTCATACTTTGTTAGTGCTTTTGACACTTTCTAATGCTGTTTAAGGCGATTATCAGACCTTAGCGTCACTCAAAAGTGCCATGAGAATTTGATCCATCCTTTATAGTCAGCTTTATAAAGGAATCTTGGCAGCAAGAAAAGCCATTCTGACCTCTGAAAATGCGTTTACCTGTTCAAGCGATAGCCACCTAAAAGACAACTCATCCACACTTTCAAGATATATCTATAAGCTGCTTAACGATCTCATGCTCAATATTGATATGGGTAATATAGTTAAGTTGAGCGCTTTAGGACATTTTTTTAACATATTTATCATAATGCTTATCAACAGATGTTTAACGAACCGCTGTTTAAAGTTACAGTTTCGCCCAAAACTCTTCAGCTGCAGCACTAACTGAGGCAAGGGGGCGAACAAGATGTATTTGAAGCGGGATATCCCAATATTGCTCTAAGACACGAATCAAACGACCTTCGTTAATCTCTTGCTCTGAAAGGCTTTTTGGCAACCAAGCCACCCCTTTACCCTCTAAAGCCATGGACATTAACACCGCCGCCAAGTGGCTACTAAACTGAGGCTTAAGCGCTAAAACGTCAGCTTTACCGTATAACCGGTGGCTCACTATACGCCCGAGCCCTGATGCTTCTGTATAGGCCAAATAAGGTTGTTGATTAGCAGAAATATCCTGGCGAGAAGCGCTGCTCATCAATGCAATCAGGGTATCTTCGCCCACCTGCTTGCTGACAAAGTGCTCAGAAGCCAACATTGAAGGCACGTCAGGATGACGATGGCAGAGTAAAAAAGGCACTTCTCCATGCACTAGTAGCTGCTCACAGCCGGCCATACTGTCGGAGTGCAGTCGAATTGCCTCAATGGGTGCGCCATTATCCACTTGACGAATCCAGCGTGGAAAGAATGTAAATGAAAGCGAGTGTGTAGCAGCGAAGGAGAGTGTTTTTGCCATATTTCCCGCCACCTCCTGTGCCTCGGAGCGCAGCCGGTAAAGGCGACTCGTCGCTTCAAACACATTAGCTAAAATATGCCTGCCTGCTTCGGTCAAGGTGGTGCCTTGCGGCGTACGCACAAACAGGCTAACGCCCATCCACTGCTCTAGTGAGCGGATGCGCCGACTGAACGCTGGCTGCGTGATATGGCGCGCTTCTGCGGCGCGTACGAAACTGCCGTGCTCTGCCAGGGCAATAAAATCTTCCAGCCAAACAAGTTCCATGGGCAATGCCGTTTCAGCATGGGGTGGCATAGTAATAGCATTGGTTAGGCCGAGTTACCAAGCTTATTGTGATGCTCTAACTTATTAAGGAGCTTCCCATGCGTATCGTTGAAATCCGCGAGAAAACCGTTTCGATTGCATCACCTATCGCCAATGCCTATATCGATTTTTCAAAGATGACATGCTCCGTGGTCGCGGTGATAACTGACGTAGTGCGCGACGGTAAACCTTTGATTGGGTATGGTTTTAATTCTAACGGCCGCTATGGGCAAGGGGCGCTTATGCGAGACCGTTTCCTTGACCGCATTAGCGAAGCTGATCCTGAAAGCCTTATTGATCAAGAGCATAACAACCTTGATCCATTTGCGATCTGGAAGACCCTGATGACCAACGAGAAACCCGGCGGCCACGGTGAGCGCTCCGTGGCGGTAGGCACAATCGACATGGCTGTTTGGGATGCGGTGGCAAAAATTGAAGGCAAGCCGCTCTACCGGCTGCTCGCTGACCGTTACCGTAACGGGCAGGCAGACGACAAAGTCTGGGTCTATGCGGCGGGGGGTTACTACTATCCAGGCAAGGATCACAGCAAGCTTCAGGACGAAATGCGCAGCTACCTGGATCGCGGCTATAACGTGGTCAAAATGAAAATTGGCGCCGCGCCATTAGCAGAAGATTTACGCCGTATTGAGGCCGTGATTAAGGTCGTCGGTGACGGCAGTCGCCTAGCGGTTGATGCCAATGGTCGCTTTGATCAAGCAACGGCGATTGCTTACGCCGAAGCGCTAAAACCCTACAACCTGTTTTGGTATGAAGAGGCAGGCGACCCGCTCGACTACGCCCTTCAGGCCGAGCTTGCCAACCACTACGAGTTGCCGATGGCGACTGGCGAAAACCTTTTTTCGCATCAGGATGCACGCAACCTTCTACGCCATGGCGGTATGCGCGCTGATCGCGACTACCTGCAGTTTGACTGCGCGCTCTCCTACGGTTTGGTCGAGTACATGCGCACGCTAAAAGTGATGGATGAGCTAGGCTGGTCATCGCGCCGCGTGGTTCCCCATGGCGGACACCAGATGTCGCTGAATATTGCGGCGGGCTTGCAGCTAGGCGGCAACGAGTCCTACCCAGACGTTTTTCAGCCATTCGGCGGTTTTGCAGATGGTATTCAGGTAGAAAATGGCTATGTGGGTTTGCCCGATATTCCTGGCGTAGGCTTTGAAGCGAAGTCTAAACTTTATGCAGTGATGCGCGAGCTTGGTGAAAGTTAAAAGTTAAGGGAGAAAAAGTTTAATCAACCAGCGCCGCTGCCTCTTCAATACCCACCGAGACTAAACGCGATACGCCGGGCTCTTGCATGGTCACCCCCATTAAGCGCTCGGCGGCTTCCATGGCAATTTTATTGTGAGTGATGTAGATAAACTGAACGTTCTCAGACATCTCTTTGACCAGCCTTGCATAACGTCCCACGTTAGCATCATCCAGCGGGGCATCTACTTCGTCCAACATACAGAACGGCGCAGGGTTAAGCTGGAAAATCGCAAACACCAACGACAGTGCGGTAAGCGCTTTTTCGCCACCTGACAGTAGATGAATGGTGCTGTTCTTCTTGCCTGGCGGGCGTGCCATGATCGCCACGCCGGTTTCCAACAGATCATCGCCAGTCAGCGTTAGCCAAGCCGCTCCGCCGCCGAATACTCTGGGAAACAACGCCTGCAGCCCGGCATTAACCTGATCAAAGGTTTCGCGGAAACGTACTCGGGTCTCCTGGTCGATGCGCTTAATCGCCCGTTCTAGGGTTTCCAGCGCTTCCGTCAGCTCGGCGTGCTGCGCTTCTAAATAGTTACGCCGCTCGGCCTGCTGGTCGTACTCTTCAATAGCAGCAAGGTTGATCGCCCCTAAGCGACGAATTTTGTCCGTGGTGCTTTCCAGGTGTTCATGCCAACGTGTTTCACTGGCCTCGGGAGGCAGTTGCTCAGCCAGGGTTTCAGCGTTATGGCCAAGCTCTGCTAGCTGCTCATCCTGAGTGGCGGCTTTTAGCGCCAGCGCCTGCACATCCATGCGCCGCTGCTGGAGCTGCTCCCGGCTCTGCTCTAGATTGCGCTCATGCTGCTGCCGGGCTAGCTCATCGTTACGCAGTTGCTCTGCCAGTGCCTGGGCCTGCTGGCGAGTGGCATTTAAACGCCCTTCCTGCTGTTCACGCTGGTGAAGCAGCTCTTCAAGCTCTTCACCTGCCAGCTCGTCGGGCTCGATCAACATTTCCCGCGACTCTTCCAACTCAGCAATGCGTAACGTTAAACGCTCTTCTATATCGCTACTGCGCGACTGATGTGAACGAAGACTGTCACGCTCGGCGCTTAACCGCTCTCGCTCCAGTGCTAACGCCTGCTGCTGCGCTTTCAGTGGTGAGTGCTGCTGGGTTAACTGGTCACGCTGCTCGCGCTGACGATTGCGCTGCTCAGCGGTGGTTTCCCGCGCTTCGGCACTGCTTTCCAACAGCTCCATCGCTACATGCCAGCGGGCGCGCTGCTCATCTAAAGTGAGTGCTAACTCCGCTTCATCTTCCTGTAACTGAGCAAGCTCTTCATCGAGCTCAGTGGCACGGCTGTGCAAATGTTCCAAGCGCTGGGCCAAACTGCGCTCTTTAACCGCTAACTGCTGAAGCGTGGCGGCGTGAGCCCGCTCCTGCTCTGCCTGCTGCTCGCGGGCTTGTTCCAGCGCTTCAATCGCTTCGCTGGCGGCGTCACACTGCTCCTCTGTTAGTGCTAGTGTGCCTTCTTGTTGCTCGCGCTGAGCGGTCAATTCGGCGTAACGGCGCCGCGTTAACAATAACCCGTCAATACCCTCGCCATTGGCCTGTTGGTGCAGCCAACCGCGACCGCGCCAGATACCATCGCGGCTCACTACGCTTTCACCGGGCGCCAAGTGGGCCACCTGCTGCTCGGCCTGTTCAGCGGTTTCCGTGTAGTGAATACTTGCTAACCATTCTGCTAGCGCACCGGCGCCTTTTACTAATTGATCCAGACGCTGGCCCGAAGAGGATGGCGCAGGCGACGCTCGATCAATCAAGCGCCAGTCTGTCGCCAACGCATCGGGCAAGGCGGCCAGCTGGTGGCTGGTCACGAGGCGGGCAGTGAGCCAGGGGGCGAGTAGCCAGGAAGTAAGCGCTTCCCAACCTGGCTCGACTTGTAGCGCCTCACCTAGCTGAGGAGCATCTGCTAGCCCGTAAGCCTCCAGACGCTTCCCCATATCAGGATCGTGGTCTGCCAGAGCCGCGTCCATCAACGTTTTAAGTGACGCTAATTCCCCCTGGCGCTGGCTTAGATCTGCGCGCTGCTGATCACGAGCTTGAGTGGCCTGTTGATAAGCCGCTTTGGCATCGTTATAGCGCTGCTGCCATTGCTCACGCTCAGCTTGAAAGCCATCCGCCTGCTGCTGCGCATCCGCTAACTGTGCTTGGCATAGCGCATGCTCTTCACACAGCGCGGTGAGATCGGCGACTTCTCCTCGTTGCTGTAGGCGGCGCTGATTTTCGGCCTGCAGCCGCGCAATGCGCTGTTCAAGTTCGCGTAGCTGATCCTGACTACGATCTGCCTCACGGCTGGCATCACGCCAGCGGGTTTCGGCATCCGCCCACTGCTGCTCGGCGGCTTCCAGCGCAGGCGAGGCATCGGCCAATGCTTGTTCAAGGTTCTCAAGCTGCTCTTCCAGCGCTTCGTGTTCGGGCTGCAGGTCATCAAAGCGTTCATCAATTGCTGCCAAGCGCGCTTGATCGCCTTCGCTGACCCGACGCTGTTCGTCTAGCTCCCGGCGGGCAGTGGCAATATCAGTGGCAAGCTGGGTTTCACGACTACGGCGGTGAGCCTGATCTTGTTCTAATCGGGCGATGCGCGTGGTGGTTTCAAAAAACTGCTGCTGGTGGCGGTCGAGCACTTCGGCCAGTTCGTCATGCTGCTCGCGGGCTTGCTCAAGCCGGGTTTCACACTGACGAACACCAAATACGTCTTTCTCGACCGCTATTTCCAGCTCGCGTACGCGGCTCTCCTGATGAGATTGCTCGGTTCGCAGGGTACGGCCGCGCAGCAATGCAAGCTCACCTTTAAGGCGGTACTCCTGCTGCTTTAACTCTTGATAGCGCTTGGCCGCTTCGGCCTGCCGCTTAAGGCGGTCTAGCTGTTTATCCAGCTCTTCGCGAATATCATCCAGGCGCTCTAAGTTCTCCTGGGTCCGCCGCATACGGTTTTCCGTTTCGCGGCGGCGCTCTTTATACTTGGAGATACCCGCGGCTTCTTCCAGCGTCGAGCGTAGATCATCAGGGCGGGCTTCAATCAGCCGCGAAATCATCCCCTGGCCAATAATGGCGTAGGAGCGCGGCCCTAGCCCGGTGCCCATAAACAGGTCGGCAATATCGCGACGGCGGCACTTCTGGCCGTTAAAGAAGTAGTTCGACTGGCCATCTCGGGTAACCAGGCGCCGAACGACAATTTCTGCATATTGGGCGTAAATACCGCCCATGCTGCCATCGCGATTATCAAACTTGAGTTCTATGGAGGCTTGGCTGATGGGTTTACGGCCAGTAGAGCCGTTAAAAATAACATCCGCCATCGACTCGCCGCGCAGGGTTTTCGCGGAGGACTCCCCCATTACCCAGCGCACGGCATCAATAATATTGGATTTGCCACAGCCATTGGGCCCCACGATAGCAGTCATATTGCCATCGAAGGGCACCGTGACGGGATCCACAAAGGATTTGAACCCCACCAAGCGAATGGAGCTTAAACGCATGTTGGCGTAGTGTCCTGATTATTCAAACACAGCTTATTCAAACACACGGTTAATCACCACTTCGGCGGCTTCATCTTCATCTATTGGGCCTACGCTTACCCCTTCAAGGTCACCAAACAGATCACCGGGCTGAGGAGTCGCTTGGCCTGAAGGCGAGACACGTACCATTAAGCGTGCTTCACGCACCTGAGAGATTTGCGCCTGGGGCGACATGGCCACGCTATTATCTAACACCACCGTCATCGGCAGCTCAGAGACGAGCGCCTGCACCACCGCCAATGGCGGCAGTTCACCATCAAGATCACGGGCGGTGATAAACACCGTATCGTCGTCGCTAACGCGCTCGGCAAGCCCCTCGTCTAACGATACCCTTACCCGGATACCGGTGCTCTCAGCCGCTTCCACCGCGGCTTCTTCGGGTGCAACGCCCATTCGCTCCTGGGCCACGCGAATACCTTCGCGTAACGAGGCGGCGGTATTGGGGTCTTCAATATTGGCTACCGCCCGGCGCCAGCGATCAATCGCCTGCTCATAATCGCCATTGTCAAAAGCATGAATGCCCAGCATGCCCAATACCGTTGGCTGGCGGGGGTCTTGCTCAAGAGTTTCGTCTACCAGCGCCTGAACCTCATCCGTAAGTTCACGCCCAGCAACAAAGAAGCGAATTTGCGCAAGCTGCGCGAGCAAAGGCGCGATACGCCCCTCAATCTCAATTAAGCGTTCAAGGGCATCCACCGCTTGATCCGTTTGGCCGGTTTCGCGGTACAGCGGAAATAGCGTACTCCACACATTAGGATTATTCGGCTGCCGGGCGGCCTGCTCCTCCATTCGCTCAATATACATGGCGAGGGATCCATCGGGGTCATTCTGGACTTCTTCCTGAACTGCTAGCAGGGTCAAATCGCCCTCGGCTCCCTCTTGCTGGTACCAAAGCACGCTAATAACCACCACAGCGACCATTACCACCGGCACCACCAGACGGCCAGAACTGGCTGACTTGAGTGGTCGGCGCACCGTCACTTCGGTGTCTTCAAGCAGGCTGCGTTCAAGCTCCAGGCGGTCCTCTTCAAAGCGCTCAGTATCAATATCGCCGCGTTCCCGGGCAGCTTCTAATGACGCCAGCCGGCGCCTGAAAATGGCCACATTTTGCTCAGCAGAGGTGTCGTTAACTTCAAAGTCGTGCAGTTGGTCATGTAGACTGCGCGCGTTTCTGAGCGGTGACACCAGTAACCATAAGGCGGGTAGCAATAAAATGGCAATCGCAATCCAGAGCAGCGTCATGAAGACCTCTCGCGGTTGATTAAAGCATCTAAGCGCGCGCGCTCTTCGGCACTCAGCGCTTTAGCAGAAGCGTTGCGGCGAGCGCGAACCATCATCACGACCACTATTGTTCCTAACAGCACCAGCGCAATGGGCAGCCCCCAGAGTAGATAGGTGCGGTTTTCTAAACGCGGGTTGTAGAGAATGTACTCACCAAAACGCTGAACCATGTGATCAACGATTTCGATATCCGACTGACCATCCTGCAAAAGTAAGTACACACGATCACGCATATCACCCGAGATAGGCGCATCGGAGTCATCAATGGCCTGGTTTTCGCACAGCGGGCAGCGCATGGAGGCGGTTAAATCGCGGTAGCGCTTCTCCATGACCGGGTCATTAAATTCACGCACCTCAATGCCACCCGCCATTGCACTAGCAGCAAGCAATAGCAGCAGCAACGCTGCACAAGAGCGTATTAACGCCATTTTTCCACCTCCGGCAAAATCCGATCGCGTACATCTTCCGGCGATACGTAGCCCTTGTGGTGATAGCGAATCACGCCATCGGCATCGACCAGAAACGTTTCTGGGGCACCGTAAACGCCTAGATCAAACCCTAGTTCGCCATCTGGATCGAAAATATTGGTTTCAAACGGATCGCCAAACTCACTGAGAAACTGCATACCTTTCTCGCGGGTATCCCGGTAGTTAACCCCCACCATGCGGATACCGCGATCAGCCAGCCCTAGCAGCTGCGGCATTTCCTGCTTGCACGCCGGGCACCATTCACCCCATACGTTAACCAGCGTCAACTCCCCTTCAAACAGCGTTTCGTCGACGCGCTGGTTTTCATCGCGCAGGGTAGTGGCCTCAAAAGCGGGAAACGCACGGGCCATTAGCGCTGAATCGCGCTGGGAAGGATCCAGATAAAGACCCTGGTAAAAAAACAGCGCCAAGCTTAAAAAGCCAATCGGTAGCAGTAACAGTAACAGCCGTCGCTTCATACCACGGCCTCCTGGGTCGTTTGGGGCTTAACAGCCACCTTAGCGGTATCCCGTGCGACCGAGGTGCGGCGATAACGTTTGTCGAGCACCGCCAGTACCCCGCCAAAGGCCATTAACAGGCCACCCAGCCATAGCCAGCGTACAAAAGGCTTATATTGGACACGCATCGCCCAACTGCCATCGCCAAGGTCTTCACCCATGGCGACATAAAGGTCACGGAAGAACCCTGGGCGTAGCGCAACCTGGGTCATCGGCATGCCGGTGGCTATATAGAGACGCTTTTCAGGGCGCATGGTAAAGCTGCGGCCGGTCTCACCGCGCTGCACTTCAATAATTGAGGTATCCGCCAAGAAATTCGGTCCACGCCGATCGATAAGTTCGGTCATGGTGAACTGATAACCGGCCACTTCAACTGAGGTGCCCGGCGACATGCGCACGTTACGCTCAATGTTGTAGTTGGAGACCACTGCAACGCCCACGATGGTCACCGCTACCCCCACGTGCCCCAACACCATGCCCCAATAGGCCAGCGAGAGCTTACGCAACCCGGCAATAAACGAACTGGCGTGGCGGGTTTTATCAAACAGATCACGCACCATGGGCAATACAATCCACAGCGCCGAAACAATGCCTAGCGAAACCCATAGATTCCACTCACCGCGATACAGCAGCGGCATCAATATGCCTAATGCCAGTGAGGCTGCTCCCGCCAGCCATAGCTTGCGTACCAAAACACGCCCTTCCATGCCTTTCCAGCGGGCAACCGAACCCAGCCCCATGAAGATACACATCACCACAGTCAGCGGCACGAACAGCGCATTAAAATAGGGAGGGCCAACGCTGATTTTACCCAGCCCCAAAGAGTCCAGAATCAGCGGATAGACAGTGCCGAGTAAAACGGTGACCGTCATAATCACCAGGAATATATTATTCACCAGCAGTAACGCATCCCGGGAGAGCCAGTTGAAACCCACTTTATGGCTGACTCGCGGCGCGCGCAGGGCAAACACAAGCAACGATAGCGTCACAGTGATCGCCAACAGCATTAAGATAAAGAAGCCACGGGCAGGATCGTTGGCAAACGCATGCACCGAGGTAAGTACCCCTGAGCGCACCAGAAAGGTACCCATCAGCGATAATGAAAAGGTCGAGATTGCCAGCAGCACGGTCCAGCTTTTAAACGAGCCACGCTTCTCCGTCACGGCCAGCGAGTGCACCAGCGCGGTGCCCGTCAGCCATGGCAACAGGGAGGCGTTTTCAACCGGGTCCCAGAACCACCAGCCGCCCCAGCCAAGCTCGTAGTAGGCCCACCAACTGCCTAGTGCAATACCCACGGTCAGAAACGCCCAGGCTAGATTGGTCCAGGGTCGAGCCCAGCGGGTCCAGGCCGCGTCTAACCGCCCCCCCAGCAGTGCCGCAATGGCAAACGCAAACACCACTGAAAAACCGACATAGCCCATATAAAGCATGGGCGGGTGGACGATCAGCCCGAAGTCTTGCAGCAGCGGATTAAGATCGGCGCCGTCTTGGGGCATGTTCGGCAGGAGCCGCTCAAACGGGTTAGACGTAAACAGAATAAACAGTAAAAAGCCAACGCATACCATGCCCATAATGCCCATGACACGGGCGACCATATCGCGCGGCAAGTTGTTAGAGAACAGCCCAGCGACGAAGCCCCAGCCTGCGAGCATCAGACTCCAAAGCAGCACTGAGCCTTCATGGTTGCCCCACACCGCACTGAACTTGTAGTACCACGGCAACAGCGAGTTAGAGTTGTTAGCGACGTTCGCCACGCTGAAATCATCCAGCATATAGCTAGTGGTCAAACAGGCGTAAGCGATGGCGACAAACAGAAACTGCCCTGCGGCCATAGGGCGACCGTAGGCCATCCACAGCGGGCGACGCGTGGCAGCACCGGCCAGCGGCATCACGGACTGCACTATCGCCATTAATAGCGCAACAATAAGCGCGAAGTGGCCAATTTCAGGGATCATTTTGATTAACATTTTCGCTCCGAACTAGCACGGCGGTATAGCAAGCCGGTTAACCGATGAGGGTTAAGAAACCACTGATTAATACTCGCTGGCTTGCGGCACACCTTCTGCTTCAAGGCGTTTACCTACTTCAGCGGCTTTGGCCTGAAAGTCAGCGGGGGAATATCCCGCCTCTTCTAACGCCTGCGCCACTTCAGGAGGCATATAGTTCTCATCGTGACGGGCGAGCACTTTATCAGCATATAAACGACCATCCCTTTGCAGCTCACCGACCACTACCACGCCTTGGCCTTCGCGGAATAGATCCGGCAGAATCCCGCTGTAGTAAACCTGCAAGTCATCCACATAGTCTGTCACGGTAAATTCAACGTCGAGACTCTCAGGATCACGGGAAACTGAGCCCTCTTTCACCATGCCGCCCGCTCGAATTTGCCGTTCCATAGGGGCATCGCCCTGGGCAATCTGAACCGGGCTGAAAAATAGATTAATGTTAGAGCGCAGCGCATATAACGTTAGCCCCACGGCAATGGCGGTTAGCGAAACCAGGCCCAAAATGACGAACAGCTTCTGTTTACGTTTAGGCGTCATCGCGCATTCCCCCTTCCACTGAATTAAATTGGGCAGCATTCTGCGGTGCCGCGCTTGTTGAGCGGGCTCTTTCGCGCCGCACCCGGCGTTTCACGCCATTAATCAACTGACGGTGTTCAACCCGGGCGTGCCAAACAATCAACAGCAACAGCAGCGCCGTTACGCCCCAGGCAGACCACACATAGGGCGCATGGCCACCCATCGCTAAGAATTCGGCAAAAGAGGCAAATGCCATTAACGCTTCTCCTCTACTTGGCCTACTACCAACTCTTGTACCCAGCGCTTGTTTGATTCACGTCGCAGAATTTCGCTACGGGTACGCATCAGCGTTAGGGCAATAAAAAAGCTGTAGAAACCCAATACCATAATCGCCAGCGGCAGCCACATTTCGGTGGGCATGGTGGGGCGCGAGGTAAGGGTAAAGGTGGCTGGCTGGTGCAGGGTGTACCACCAGTCTACCGAATATTTGATGATCGGAATGTTGATCACGCCGACCATGGCAAGCACCGAGGCTGCCCGTGATGCGCTATCGCGGCTGGTAAAGGCACCACGCAGGGCGATCACACCTAAATACAAAAACAGCAGGATCAGCATTGAGGTGAGTCGAGCATCCCACATCCACCAGGTGCCCCAGGTAGGTACACCCCAAACGGCACCGGAAAACAGCGCGACAAAGGTCATGCCCGCACCTAAAGGTGCCATTACCGCCGCCGCCATATCCGCTACTTTAATTTTCCAGACCATAAACACTAGGCCTGATATCGCCATGGAGATAAAAATTGACTGGGCTAAAAAGGCCGCCGGCACATGCACGTAAATAATCCGGAAACTATTGCCCTGCTGGTAATCCGCTGGCGCAAACGCCAGCCCCCATAGCGTTCCCGTGACCAATAGCAGCGCTGCTGCGGCCCAAAACCAAGGCTGTAATTTGGCACTAATGCCATAGAACCACTTCGGTGATCCCAGCTTATGTATAAAGGCCCACATAACGAGTCCTATCCTTAACCGTTAATACTGATACGCAGCGATGCCGCAATTGCCCACGGCGCCAACATCAGCGCAGCAGCGAGTAGCGCGCCCAAAATTGCCAAGTGTGCAGAAACACCGTCACCTAAAATAGCCGCCTGCACTGCACCTGCGCCAAAAATTAATACCGGGATATACAGTGGCAACACCAGCAGTGACAACAGCACGCCACCACGGGCCAAACCGACGGTTAACGCCGCGCCAATCGCGCCAATCAGGCTTAAGCTCGCCGTGCCCAGTGCCAGCGACACCGCCAGCACCGCGTAACTACCCGCGGGCAGTGCCAGCATGATGCCCAGCAGTGGTGCCATCAGCGCCAATGGCAACCCGGTCAATAACCAATGCACCGCCACTTTAGCCAAACTCAGCGCGGCCAATGGCTGCGGTGCCAATAGCAGCTGTTCAAGGCTGCCGTCGTCATAATCACTGCGAAACAGACTGTCTAAAGAGAGTAGCGCGGCTAGTAGCGCCGCCACCCATAGCAAACCTGGCGCGATGGTCGCTAACAACTCCGGGTCCGGTGAAATGGCAATTGGAAACAGCGTGATCACCAACGCAAAGAACACCAGCGGATTAAGCACCTCGCCACGGCGTCTAAGCAGCAGCGTCAAGTCACGCACTAGCGTGGCTCTCACCGCGATCATCAACCCACCATTGTGCTCAAGCAGTGGTCCAACCGACGTCGCCATAGCGCTACCTGAACGGTTCGAAGTCTCCAGTGATGAGCCATGCCCGCTTGTCTCGTGCAGCTCTGTCTTTTGCAACCCTGTCTCTTGCAACCGTATCTCCTTCTAAGCCAGCGCTATGCGCCTCAGCAGTGGGGAGGCGGTTAACTCATGGTGAGTCGTGACTAATACGCAGCCACCTGATTGGGCGTGGGCGACAAGTTGCTGTTCAAGCGCAGCAACCCCGTATCGGTCAATCGCGGTGAACGGCTCGTCCAGCACCCACAGTGCTCGCGGCGTTAAGGTTAAGCGCGCGAGTGCAACCCGCCGCTGCTGTCCGGCTGAAAGTTGCCCTGCGGGTACGTCTTCAAAGCCCGCCAAGCCCACGTTCGCTAACGCATCCAGGCGCGACTCTTCGTTATCACTGTCTTGATTACTTTTGCCACTAAGCGCCTGATACCAAGCTAAATTCTCTAAGGGAGTTAGGCCTGCTTTAATACCTGGGGCGTGTCCTAGATAGAGTAGATTGGCGAGAAAATGTTCACGCGCATCCTTCATCGCCGCGCCATTCCAGAAGAGTTCGCCTTGGTAGTCGCCGAGCTGCCCGGAGAGGATTTTTAGCAGCGTTGTTTTACCACTGCCGTTTGGCCCTTCAATACGGACGATCTCACCGCTGCGAATAGTGAGATCGAGCCCCTGAAATAACCAGCGATCATCACGTTCACAGGCCAGTTGTCGGGCTTCAAGACACAGGCTCAAGAGACTCTCCAGGCACATTGATTTCGCGTCGAACTCTACACGGAAAGCCTCTTTCTCGCCACTCACACGATGCGGCGCTGAGTCGCAGCGTGATCTCAGTCAAATTGTTTTAAGACCAAATAGCGGTAGCACTGTATGCAAAAACAGGTCTATACTAAAAACCACTGTATGAAAGAACATGCAATGGAGATTTTCCTGATGACCATATCAATGGCAGCACCTACCACCAAGCTTAACCACTTGCACTCAGTACCCCGTACTTATGCGCCGACACCTAGCATGACTCGGCGCAATACTTATGCATTGAAAGTTCGTGGTAACCGCATGTGTGATTGCAACTTATTCGATGGCGATGTCATTATTATCCGACGCTACCAACACGACACCCAGACAGAAACCGCTATTGCTGAAATCAACCAGCAGGAAATTGTCTTGAAACAGCTCTCAATTAGCCGCTTTGGCGTGGAGCTATGGCCTGAGGATACACTGCGGCCTGCGCTGTTTTTACACAACCAGGATATTCAGGTGCTCGGCATGACGATGGGTGTTGAACCTTACGCTACAAAGCATTCCGTTACGGAGCATTAATGCGCTACCGGGTTCCTGAGTTACCCCCATTAACGTGGCACATGGCTGAAATCGAAGTAGAGAAGAGCCAATTTTTGACCTGGGTTTGTCATGCTCCCGGAATAGATGCTTTTAATACGCTCTTGGATGCTGCGAAAGCGGCACATCCCAGCGCCAGTCACCACTGCACTGCTTATATTGCGGGGCCTCCTGGCGAGCAGAATCTGATCGGTTTTTCGGATGATGGTGAACCTGGCGGTACAGCAGGTCGCCCGATGTATCAGGTTTTACAAGGGAGCCAGCTAGGCCAAATTGGTTGTGTCGTGACCCGTTACTTTGGCGGTACTAAGCTTGGCACCGGCGGCTTAGCCCGCGCCTACGCCCAGGCAGTGAGCCATGCCCTTGAAACACTGCCCACCCGAGAAATCATTGAGCGTGATACTTATACACTGCGCCTCAGCTTCGCCCACGAAGCAACGGCACGCAGTTGGTGTGAAGAACACGATATTCCTATTGAACAAGCTGATTACGATGGCGACGGCGTACGTCTTACGATTGGCTGGCCACGCGACCGCGGCTTTGATCTTTCGCCTCTCGAAAACCGTCTAAAAAGCACGGTTGATCTCCTCGACGCTCCATTACTGGGCACATAAAAAACGCGACATACCTAAGAGCAGAGTATGCCGCGCCTATAATTTCTACCGATTTTTAGTGCGTTTAACGGTCACTATTAGCCCAGGTACTTAATCATTACCCCTGCCGCGACCGCTGAACCAATCACGCCAGCCACGTTAGGCCCCATGGCGTGCATCAACAGGAAGTTATGCGGATTAGCTTCCAGGCCTACTTTATTGGCTACCCTTGCGGCCATTGGCACGGCAGAGACACCCGCCGCGCCTATTAAGGGATTAATCGGCATACGACTTACCATGTTCATTAGCTTCGCCATAATCACGCCCGATGCCGTACCGATAGCAAAAGCTACAATGCCCAATGCCATAATGCCGAGTGTTTCTAAAGCCAAGAAGCTTTCCGCCATTAGCTTAGACCCCACGGCAAGCCCCAGCACAATGGTCACAATATTGATCAACGCATTTTGGGCAGTATCACTGAGCCGCTCTACCACACCACACTCGCGCATCAGGTTACCAAAGCAGAACATACCCAATAGCGGCGCAGCATCCGGCAGAAACAGTGCCACCAATATCAGCAGCAGCAGCGGAAAAACCACTTTTTCCAGCTTGGACACGGGTCGCAGCTGCGTCATCTTGATCTGACGCTCTTTTTGAGTGGTCAAAAGGCGCATGATCGGCGGCTGAATGAGTGGCACTAACGCCATATAGGCGTAGGCCGCCACTGCGATAGCACCTAAAAGCTCCGGCGCCAGCATACTGGAAACGTATATTGAAGTCGGCCCATCGGCCCCACCAATAATACCAATCGCCGCGGACTGATTGAGTGTGAAGTCCATCCAGCCCATTGCCGACATGGCGACGGCTCCAAAAAGCGTCGCGAAAATACCAAACTGAGCAGCAGCCCCTAAAAAAAGCGTACGCGGATTGGCCAACAGCGGGCCAAAATCCGTCATGGCCCCCACGCCCATAAAAATAATTAACGGCGCTATGCCGGTGGTAATCGCCACGCTATAGAAGACATAGAGCAGGCCATCGCTGTAGCCCGCATACGAGGCAGTATCATGGGCAGCGCGCAGTTGGTCAGGTGAAATGCCGCTATCTACCAGTTGCTTGAGCGTTTCACGCCATACGCTTACCGAAGCCAGTGGGTCCAGTGTAACGCCCAATGCCGAAGCAATCTGTTCCAGCACCACTGGCCTTGCCACTTCAATCGCCTGATCCAAGGCTGAAATGGCCAGCCCGGCCTCGGGGATATTGGCCAAAATACCGCCGAAGCCAATAGGTACGAGCAGCAGCGGCTCAAACTTTTTATAGATTGCCAGGTAGAGCAGCAGCATACCGACTGCCACCATGACCACCTGGCCAAGCTCAAGGTTATATAGCCCAGAGCCTTCCCATAACGTAACTAATTTATCCATTACCGGATGCCCTTAGAGCTCGATCAGCGAATCGCCTACGGCTACGCTGTCGCCCTCGCTGACGTTAACCTTTGAAACCGTACCGGCACTGCTGGCACGCACTTCGGTCTCCATTTTCATCGCTTCAAGGATGATGACGACATCACCTTCAGCGACCTTGTCGCCCGGGCGGACATTGACCTTAAAAATATTGCCGGCCAATGGTGCGTCGATGCTTTCACCACTTCCTCCCGCGCCCGGTGCCGGTGCACCCTCTTTAGGTGCGCTAGCAGGGGCTGCGGCTTGCTCCTGAATCTCGCCTATTTCTCCCCCCTCACTGACCTCGACCACATAGGCCTTGCCGTTGAGTTTGACGGTATAGGTTTCCGGCCCGGAAACAACGGCAGGCTTGCTTTCCACCTTGGCAGGCGCTTTCTCAACGCTTGCTTGCGCCGCTTGAGGCACAGGCTCGAATGCATCCGGGTTATCGCGGTTTTTAAGGAATTTCAAACCAATCTGGGGAAACAGCGCATAGGTTAAGACGTCATCTACTTCGCGCTCGCCTTCTGCCAGGCGAATACCCTCCGCGCTGGCTTTTTCTTTAAGCTCTTGCTGTAGGCGCTCCATTTCAGGCGTCAGGTTATCCGCAGGGCGGCAGGTAATTGGCTCGCCACCTTCAAGTACACGCTTTTGCAGCTCAGCATTAAAGGGCGCAGGAGCAGCGCCATACTCACCTTTGAGGAGGGCCTGCACCTCTTTGGAAATTGACTTATAGCGCTCGCCCATCATTACGTTCATGACGGCTTGGGTGCCAACAATTTGCGAGGTGGGTGTCACTAACGGAATAAAGCCGAGGTCTTCGCGCACGCGGGGGATCTCGCTCAGCACGTCGTCCAGCTTATCGCCCGCGCCCTGCTCTTTCAGCTGGCCTTCCATATTGGTCAACATGCCGCCCGGCACCTGAGCAATCAAAATACGCGAGTCGATACCGCGCAGCGAGCCTTCAAAGGCAGCGTACTTCTTGCGCACTTCGCGGAAGTAACCGGCAATGTCCTCTAGTAGCTCTAGATCCAGGCCCGTATCACGGCCGGTATCTTTAAGCATCGCTACAACGGATTCGGTAGGACTGTGTCCATAGGTCATCGACATGGAGGAGATAGAGGTATCAACGTTATCAATCCCCGCCTCTACCGCCTTCAAAATGGTCGACGTAGAGAGGCCAGTCGTTGCGTGGCAGTGCAAATGCACCGGAATCGATAGCTCTTTTTTAAGCCGCGTGACCAAATCAAATGCCGTATAGGGGGTAAGCAGCCCCGCCATATCCTTGATAGCCAGCGAATCTGCCCCCAAACCCGCAATGGTTTTCGCGAGATCGACCCAGCTATCCAGGGTATGTACCGGACTAACGGTGTATGAAATAGTGCCTTGGGCATGGCCTTCGACATTACGCACCGCTTGAATAGCACGCTCTAAATTGCGCGGATCATTCATTGCGTCGAATACACGAAACACATCCACGCCGTTGGTTTTAGCACGCTCGACAAATTTATCCACTACGTCATCCGCATAGTGGCGGTAACCCAATAAGTTTTGCCCACGTAGCAGCATTGCCTGGGGTGTATTTGGCATCGCCTCTTTCAAGGCACGAATGCGCTCCCATGGGTCTTCTCCCAGGTAACGGATACAGGCGTCATAGGTAGCGCCGCCCCAGGTCTCCAGCGACCAGTAGCCAACGCGATCAAGCTTCTCAGCAATTGGCAACATATCGTCGAGGCGCATACGTGTCGCAAACAGCGATTGGTGGGCATCGCGCAGCACGACATCGGTAATGCCTAGGGGACGTTTTATATCGTTCATTATCTTGGCTCACAGTAGAGAATTGTAAGTTTGTAGTAAAAATAACAAAAAAAGGAAGAATTAATGGCGCCGCGACTTGCGATAACGATGCACTGCAGCACTAATGACCGCTATCACCTCGTCATCTTTAGCAGAGGATGTGGCAGACGTAGCTGTTGGTTTTGTTTGGCCTGTTGCAACAGCGGCTGGCTGGAAGCGCCCTATCAACTTGGACATTAGCGTCACGCTAATGACTAAAACAGTAAGAAAAACAAAAACAAATCCCATACCAAGCGCCATCAGCGCCAGCCCGTCTTGTAACAGTTCTGAATCCTGCATACGGCGCTCCTAAATATCTACCGGTCTCTATCCGTGCTGTATGCACAGCTTATAGGTGCATCATAACGCTTACGCTGTGAAAGGCGCTTGGCGTAGTGAGGGTAATACACTAACCTGCCACACCCAGAATAGAATGCAATGGCGCGATAGTGGAAGTCATGGTTGTTAATTTACTACAAAGCGGCAAAATCGGACTAGCCCCCATGGAGGGGGTTATCGACTCACTCACCCGGGACCTATTAACCCGGGAGTCAGGATTTGATTGGACGGTCACTGAATTTGTCCGTGTGGTCGATGCGCGCCTGCCACCCAGAGTGTTTTATAAACACTGCCCAGAGCTTACACAAGCACGTGTCGCAACACCTAGCGGCATTCCTGTGCACTTACAGCTGCTTGGCTCTTCTCCGACTGCTCTGGCAGCTAACGCTATTCAGGCACGCGCATTAGGCGCTGTGAGCATTGATCTTAATTTCGGCTGCCCCGCCAAACTGGTTAATCGTCATGATGGCGGCGCCTCGCTATTGCGCCAGCCCGACCGCGTCTATCAAGCGGTAAAAGCCGTTTCTGATGCGCTGGAGGGAGAGATCCCGGTCACGGCTAAGATTCGCCTGGGTTTTTCCAATCGTCGCCTAGCCGTCGCCTGCGCCCAGGCAACCGAGGCAGGGGGTGCAGCTCAGCTGGTGGTGCATGCGCGTACTCGCGATGAGGGCTATCGCCCACCGGCACACTGGGAGTGGATCGGTAAAATCCGCCGTCATGTCAGCATTCCGGTTGTGGCTAACGGCGACATCTGGACACTGGAAGATTACTGGAAGGCTCGCACGCTGTCAGGGTGTCAGCACGTAATGCTTGGTCGTAGCGCACTAGCAGACCCTTGGCTTGCCCCGCGCATTCGCCACTGGCAGCAAACCGGTGAACGGCTGCCTGAAAGCAGCTGGGCAATGCGCGCCAGCGTGCTAATGGAATATGCAAACCTACAGCGCCAACAGCTGCCTGATCGTGTCGTCGTATCTTTGGTGAAACAATGGCTTGCCCAGATGCGCCAGGGCAGTGGCGAAGCCAATGAGAATTTTCAGCGGGTAAAACGCATTACTGAACTAGACCACCTGCTTGAGAGCCTCGTGGTTGCCTAGCCGCTGAACTACCGCCCTTGTTGGAGGCAGCCTTAGCTCGCGACTAATCAGGCTGCTAAGGCAGAAGCACCCAGATTCGTTACACCGACATGCCATATAACCCATAGCCAAAAAAAAGCGCCCTACCGCAAAGCGGGGGCGCTACACACGATCGCAAGACCGGGGCGCGAGCCACTACCGGTCAGGCTACAAACAGGTTATCAGACTGGAAACAGAAAACCCGCTCTCATAAGAGAACGGGTTTAGAATCTGGCGCGCCCGGGAGGATTCGAACCTCCGACCCCCTGATTCGTAGTCAGGTACTCTATCCAGCTGAGCTACGGGCGCTTACCTTCTAACGTGCAGTTGGCGGAGAAGGAGGGATTCGAACCCTCGATAGGGCTATAAACCCTATACTCCCTTAGCAGGGGAGCGCCTTCAGCCACTCGGCCACCTCTCCTTAACGGCACGGCGCGAATATTACCGATTTAGGTTTCTTATGTCCAGCCTTTAACCGACTTTTTTCGCGCCAGCCTTACCTTACGTCTTAATCATCAGCTTATAATGAAAGCATGTAAGCCTTACTCTGTTTCACTCTCACTATTTCTTTCGCGCTGGATACGCTGGTAAATCTCTTCACGGTGTACCGCAACATCTTTCGGTGCGTTAACACCGATTCGTACTTGATTGCCCTTCACTCCTAATACGGTAACAGTGATTTCATCACCGATCATCAGGGTTTCGCCAACACGGCGAGTTAGGATGAGCATGGCTGATCTCCTTTTCAGACGTTTTATACAACGGGATATGTCAACCGGAGACAACATCATGCAAATAGGCTGCACGATATTGTCTGTCACCAAAGGCCCCGGCTCCATGACACCTTAACCTCCCGTTGAAAGAAAGCTCACCACCACACGGCAGCAAGTACCCCTTCAGCGTAGAAGGTTTAGGGCATAAATGTTATTCAGATTCGATATCAGTCTTATCTAAACCAAAAGCTTTGTGCAATGCGTTGACGGCAAGTTCCATATGCTTCTCATCAATAACCACTGAAATTTTAATTTCAGAAGTAGATACCATGCGGATATTGACGTTTTCATCAGCCAAGACGCGAAACATTTTCGACGCCACGCCCGCGTGGGAGCGCATACCGACACCCACTAATGAAACTTTGGCGATATTATCATCACCACGTAGCTCACCGCCGCCCAAGTCCGGGATCACCGTCTCTTCAAGCAGTTTTTTGGTAGCTTTGTAGTCACCCTTGGCTACCGTAAAGGTGAAATCGGTATAGTCTCCGGCAGGTGCTACATTCTGCACGATCATATCAACTTCGATATTGGCATCGGCGATAGGACCAAGAATACGCGAAGCAACACCCGGTACGTCTGGCGTATTAAGCAAGGTTAATTTTGCTTCATTTTTGGTAAAGGCGATACCGGAGATCAGTGGTTCTTCCATAGCGTCCTCGTCTTTGTCTGCTTCTGCAACAATTAGGGTACCGGGACCGTCTTGAAAACTAGACAGCACCCGCAGTGGAACATTGTACTTACCGGCAAACTCAACCGCGCGAATCTGCAGCACTTTAGAGCCTAGGCTTGCCAGCTCCAGCATTTCTTCAACGGTAATGCTCTCTAAGCGCTGGGCTTTGGAGCATACGCGAGGGTCAGTGGTATAAACACCGTCAACATCGGTGTAAATCTGACACTCATCGGCGCCAAGTGCTGCCGCCAAGGCCACCCCAGTGGTATCAGAACCACCACGGCCCAGCGTCGTAATATTGCCGTCTTGATCAACACCCTGGAAACCTGCCACGACCACCACCTGCCCCGCTTCCAGGTCAGCTTTCAAGTCTTCGGTTTCAATGCGCTGGATACGCGCCTTGGTATAGGCACTGTCGGTATGGATACCCACCTGGGCACCGGTGTGCGAAGTGGCTGGCACGCCAATTTGCTGAAGCGCCATTGCGAGCAGTGAAATGGTCACCTGCTCGCCGGTCGACAGCAGCATATCCATTTCGCGCGGCGCGGGGTCTTCGTTAAGTGCCTGAGCCATATCGGTAAGACGGTTGGTCTCGCCACTCATCGCCGAGACCACAACTACAATCTGGTGGCCTTGATCGCGGAAGCCCTTAACCTTTTCCGCCACGGCCTTGATACGCTCGACAGAGCCCACCGAAGTGCCGCCGAACTTCTGTACGTATAGTGCCATATGCCGTTTTTCCTATGCGTTCGGGAATGGAGGGTGAAATTTTATTAATTTGTTAATAAATAAGGCCGGTGACAATCATGCCACCGGCCCTGGGGTTTAGCTAAGCGCGTTTTCCAACCATGCCGGGACGCTCTTCAACGCATCCGGTAGGGCGTCAGGTTGACTACCCCCAGCTTGGGCCATATCCGCACGACCGCCGCCCTTTCCCCCCACCTGGGAAGCAACATGATTGACGAGTTCACCGGCTTTGACTCGGCCAGTGAGATCCTGGGTTACACCAGCGATCAGACTTACTTTGCCCGCTGCCTGATCGGCAACGCCAAGGATGATCACCCCGGAGCTTAGCTTGTTCTTAAGCTGATCAAGGACGCCGCGTAGATCTTTGCCTGAGACGCCATCTAGCTGAGTGGCCAATAGCTTAACGCCATTGATTTCCTGCACCTGACTCAGCATGTCGCTACCCGCAGCGCTAGCCAACTTGGCCTTAAGCTGCTCAAGCTCTTTTTCTAAGCTACGGTTACGCTCAACCAGTGACTCTACCCGTGCTTCGACTTGCTCTGGCTTGGTCTTTAAACGTTCACCCAAGCGCTCAAGACGGGCTTCTTGCTCGCGGAAGTAGGCCAGCGCGTTTTCGCCGGTAATTGCTTCAATGCGGCGTACGCCTGAGGCAATACCTACTTCGCTTATCACATGGCAGCAGCCAATATCGCCACTACGCGCCACGTGGGTACCACCACATAGCTCGATTGAGAAATCATCGGCACCAATGGTCAGTACCCGAACGTTCTCAGCATATTTGGCCTCAAACAATGCTGCAGCACCTTTGGCTTTAGCTTGATCAAGACTCATTTGTTCAGTCTTGGTCGGCGCATTAGCCAGCACCTGCTCATTCACTAGCCGTTCGACCTCCGCCAACTGCTCTGCGGTCATCGGTTCGAAATGGCTAAAGTCGAAGCGTAGTCGCTCTGCATTAACCAATGAGCCTTTCTGCTGCACGTGATCACCCAGCACCATGCGCAGCGCTTTGTGCAGCAGGTGAGTCGCCGAGTGATTGCGGATGGTCGCCGTGCGCAGGCTGGCATTTACCTCGCCACGCACGCTAACACCTACACTCAACGAGCCTTCCACCATGATGCCCTGATGAAGGTGATGCCCGCTCTGCTTCTGGGTATCGGTGACCTGGAAACGGCCGCCCTCTACGAAGAGGTAGCCGGTGTCGCCGACCTGACCGCCTGACTCACCGTAAAACGGCGTGCGATCTAGCACCACAGTCCCCTTCTGCCCCGCTTCCAAGACACTTAGCGCATTGCCTTCGCTGTCGACCAGTGCCATTACCTTGGCCTGATCTTCTAAACGATCATAGCCGGTGAAAGCCGTCTGGCCATCAAGCTCAATAGAAGCGCTGTAGTCGGCGCCAAACTGGCTGGCCGCCCGGGCGCGCTCACGCTGAGCCTCTAACGCTTGCTGAAAGCCTGCCTCATCAAGGGTAACGCCGCGCTCGCGGCACACATCGGCGGTTAAGTCGAACGGGAAGCCGTAGGTGTCGTAAAGCTTGAATACCGTTTCGCCCGGCAGCACCTTGCCATCCAGCTCGGCTAAGGCCGCATTTAATAGCCCCATACCGTGATCCAGCGTGCGTGCGAACTGTTCCTCTTCCTTCAACAGCACACGGGCAATTTGATCCCGCGCCTCGCGCAGCTCTGGATAGGCGTCACCCATCTCAGCGTCTAGCGCGTCTACTAATTTATGGAAGAACGGCTCGACGGCACCCAGCTTGTGACCGTGACGAATCGCGCGACGAATAATCCGACGCAGCACATAGCCACGCCCCTCATTGGAAGGCAGTACGCCATCGGCAATCAGGAAGGCACAAGAGCGAATATGATCAGCAATTACGCGCAGCGACGGCGTAGCAGTATCCGCGTGCCCCGTGGCTTTAGCAGCAGCCTGCAGCAAGTTCTGAAACAGATCGATTTCGTAATTGGAATGCACGCCTTGCATGACCGCGGCAACCCGTTCCAAGCCCATACCGGTATCGATAGAGGGCTTGGGTAGCGGATTGAGTGTGCCTTGGGCATCGCGATCAAACTGCATGAACACCAGGTTCCAGATTTCGATGTAGCGGTCGCCATCCTCTTCCGGACTACCGGGAGGACCGCCCCATACCTCTGGGCCGTGATCAAAGAAGATTTCCGAGCTGGGACCGCAAGGCCCGGTATCACCCATCTGCCAAAAGTTATCTTCGTCTAGCTTGGAAAAACGCTCAGGATCAATGCCGATCTCGTCTTTCCAGATGCGCTCGGCTTCGTCATCGCTGATATGCACGGTCACCCAAAGCTTCTCTTTGGGCAGGCCCAGGGTTTCGGTCAAAAATACCCAGGCAAAACGAATAGCATCGCGCTTGAAATAATCACCGAAGCTGAAGTTGCCCAGCATTTCAAAGAACGTGTGGTGACGTGCGGTATAGCCTACGTTGTCTAAATCATTATGCTTGCCGCCTGCACGCACGCAGCGCTGGGCAGAAGTGGCGCGAACATAAGGACGCGGGTCACGGCCAAGGAAGACATCTTTAAACGGCACCATGCCGGCATTGGTAAAGAGTAGCGTCGGGTCATTGCCCGGCACTAAAGAGCTGGTAGGTACAATCGTATGCCCCTGCTCTGCAAAGAAGGTGAGAAAGGCCTGTCTTATCTCTGCGCTTTTCATAGGGTATCCGTAACAAGAAAGCGTGGTGTCCCAGGGCGCTGTCGCCGCTACCCTAAGGGGTCGCAAAGGCGCCATTATAGCGCAGTTGTCAAACGACTAAAGCCGCACTTAGTGGCAAAGAGGCAATCAGTCGTCAAACAAGCGTATTAGAGGGCGTTTAGAAAGGTACGGAAAGGGGGAGTTAAAGGCAGGAAAGCGCGTAACGAATTTGCTCAAAATCGAAGCCACGACTGGCAAGAAAGCGCTCGCGTCTTGCGCGCTCTTTAGGGTTCTCGCCGGGGGAAGTAAAGCGTCGCGCCAGGGTTTCCCGGGCGAGCTCAAACCAATCAACCTGCTCACTCTCTTCGACCGCTGCAAAGGCCGTGTTAAGCGTCTCTTGATCAACACCGCGCTGACGTAACTCACCTTTGATCCGGATAATCCCTTGGCCACGCATAATGCGCGAGTGCACAAAACTTGCCGCAAAGCGAGCATCGGACTGCAGGTCTTGCTCTATCAGGGTGTCCAAGCATTCTTCAATGGCTGCATTGTCGAAGGATTTTTTCTGCAGCCGCTGCGCAAGCTCAGCGCGAGAATATTCGCGCCGAGCCAGCAAACCAATCGCGATGTCACGGGGCGTGGCCTCACGCTGCGAGTTAAATGCCATCAGCTTGTCTTCGCTAAAACCGACTTAGCTAGCAGCGTGTTACAGCAGATCGTCATCACCAGCATCCAATTCAGCGGGCGCTTCGACAACAGCATCTTCTTTTTTGGTATCTGGTTTAGCCAACAGCTGTTCGCGAATCTGTGTTTCGATCTCAACCATGACCTCTGGATGCTCTTCCAGATACAGCGCTGAGTTAGCCTTACCCTGACCGATTTTCTTGCCTTTATAGCTGTACCAGGCACCCGCTTTATCAACCAGGTTGCACTGAACGCCTAGATCAATAACCTCACCGGCATGGTAGATACCTTTACCGTAAAGAATCTGGAATTCTGCCTGACGGAACGGCGGTGCCACCTTGTTCTTGACTACTTTAACGCGGGTTTCGTTGCCGGTGACTTCATCGCCGACTTTTACCGAACCGGTGCGGCGAATATCCAAACGCACACTGGCATAGAACTTCAGCGCGTTACCGCCGGTGGTAGTTTCTGGGCTACCAAACATAACGCCGATCTTCATACGGATCTGGTTAATGAAGATGACTAAGCAGTTAGCATTTTTGATGTTGCCGGTGATCTTACGCAGCGCTTGGGACATTAAACGTGCCTGCAGGCCAACGTGGGAGTCTCCCATTTCGCCTTCGATTTCAGCGCGCGGCGTCAGCGCAGCCACCGAGTCGATAACAATCACGTCAACACCGCCAGAGCGCACCAGCATGTCGGTAATTTCCAGCGCTTGCTCACCGTTGTCCGGCTGAGAAACCAGCAGGTCATCGAGATTAACGCCCAGTTTTTCAGCGTAGCTTGGGTCAAGGGCGTGCTCGGCATCGACGAAGGCGCACACTTTGCCCTGCTTCTGTGCCTGAGCAATCACTGAAAGGGTCAGGGTGGTTTTACCCGACGACTCTGGTCCGAAGATTTCGCAGACCCGTCCAAACGGCAAACCGCCGATGCCGAGTGCGATATCCAGGCCCAATGAACCGGTGGAGACCGACGGCATGACCACACGCGGCGCGTCGCCTAGACGCATGACAGTGCCTTTGCCGAACTGACGGTCGATTTGGCTGAGTGCAGCGTTTAGCGCTTTAGAACGGTTGTCATCCTGAGCCATTCAGAGATTCCTCATAACGAACTGTATAATTAGCCAGTAGTATGCCAAAGATTGTCCCGTAAACAAATCCTCGTTCACGCTTTATCGCAATTATTTCTTCTTGCTTGCTTTCCCATGCGCATCCAAACGTGCCACCAGACCTGCCAGCGCCTGACGCACAGCCTGTTCACGCACCGCCTGACGGTCACCGGGAAAATGAAAGCACTCGGCCTGCTGGCTGCCTGTATCACCCCAGGCTAGCCATACCGTACCCACGGGCTTGTCCGCACTGCCACCATCCGGCCCAGCAACACCGCTGACGGCAACGCCTAAGCCTGCCCCACTCTCACGACAGGCACCTAACACCATGGCTTTCACCACTTCTTCGCTGACGGCCCCGTGAGCCTCCAGTATAACCGCAGGCACGCCTAACAGGCGGGTCTTTGCCGCATTTGAGTAGGTCACATAGCCGGTTGTAAAGTAAGCTGAGCTGCCAGCCGTCGAGGTAATGGTGCTGGCAATGCCACCGCCAGTACATGATTCAGCGGCGGTGACCTCCACGTTCAGCTGCTGACAAAGACGCCCCAGGCGCTGAGCCAGCAAGGTTAAATCCAAATTTTTTAGGCTAGATACGCTGGGCACTATCGTCGCTCCTTCAAGTGAGTCGTCAGTTCAGCGTAGAATACTGCGTTTAGCTTTCTCAAAGAACTGGCTCAAAGAAACCGCTCAACGAACATGCCGTAAGTCGAGACGGCTTACGCTACGCTCAATCAGGATGCCCATGTCACAGGCCTTCCCCCCCAACACGCCGATGATCACCCAATATTTAAAGATCAAGCGCGAACACCCCGAGGTACTGCTGTTCTACCGAATGGGGGACTTTTACGAACTATTTTTTGACGACGCCAAACGCGCCGCCGCTCTATTGGACATTACTCTGACGCAGCGTGGCCAGTCAGGCGGCAAACCTATCCCTATGGCGGGCGTGCCATACCATAGCGCTGAAGGCTATCTAGCACGCCTGGTCGCTGGCGGAGAGTCGGTGGCCATCTGCGAGCAGATTGGCGACCCAGCCACCAGCAAAGGCCCGGTTGATCGCCAGGTGGTACGTATCGTTACCCCCGGCACGCTTCACGATGAAGCGCTGCTCGATGCACGCCGCGACAACGTGCTGGTGTCCGTGTCCCCCGGCAGAGATAGCTGGGGACTTGCCTGGCTGGAGCTTTCCAGTGGCCGCTTCAATGTACTGGAAGTAGCAAGTGAAGCGGAGATGTTAGCAGAGCTCACTCGCCTCTCCCCCGCCGAGTTACTGGTGCCCGAAAGCCTGTCGCTACCCGATACCTGGTCGCAAAAGCGCAGCCTGCGCCGCCAGGGCGAGTGGCTATTTGACCTTGAGAGCGCAACGCGCAGCCTCTGCGATCAGTTTGAAGTACAGGATTTGCGCGGCTTTGGCTGCGCACACTTAACCACTGCGCTGATTGCCGCCGGGGTACTGATTGATTACGCCCGCGACACTCAGCGGTCACGCCTGCCCCACGTGACCGCGATCAGCGTTGAGAATCGCGACGACGCCGTGGTCATCGACGCCGCCAGCCGACGTAATCTAGAAATCGATATTAATCTAGGCGGCAATAGCGACAACACCCTGGCCAGTGTGCTGGATACCTGCACCACTGCGATGGGTTCACGACTGCTTAAGCGCTGGCTCAATCGACCCTTGCGCCAGCGTGAGATCGTACAGGCCCGACATGCAGGGGTGGCGCTACTCAGCCTGGAGGCGGCCTATATGCCGCTGCGCGAGACGTTGAGCGACGTAGGTGATGTGGAGCGCATATTGGCACGCGTAGCGCTGTATAGCGCTCGTCCGCGCGATTTGGCACGCCTGCGCGATGCGCTGGTAACGCTCCCTCAACTGGAGCAGCAGTTAAGCGAAGTTGAGAGTGGCAGCGCCTTGGACAACCTGCGCCCGCACATTCGTCCCTACCCGGAAATGGCCGATATTCTCAGCCGTGCGTTGGTGGAGAACCCGCCGGTGGTGATTCGCGATGGCGGCGTGATTGCCGATGGCTTCGATGCTGAGCTCGATGAGCACCGTGGCATGGCCGAAAATGCGGGCGACTATCTGATTCAACTAGAGCTGCGAGAGCGCGAACGCACGGGGCTTGCCAATCTCAAAGTCGGTTATAACCGGGTGCACGGCTACTTTATTGAGCTGCCACGCTCCCAAGCCCAACAGGCGCCCGCCGACTATATTCGCCGCCAAACGCTGAAAAACGCCGAGCGCTTTATTATCCCCGAACTCAAAGAGTTTGAAGATAAGGCGCTCTCGGCGAAATCCCGAGCGCTCACTCGGGAGAAGTGGCTTTACGACCGCCTGCTTAGCGATCTAAACGAAAGTCTTCACGCGCTACAAAGCACTTCTCAAGCCTTAGCAGAACTTGATGTACTATGCGCCTTTGCCGAACGGGCGGAGGCCTTAAACTGGGTTCGGCCAACATTGAGCGAGTCCACCGGCATACACATTGAAGCCGGACGCCACCCGGTGGTCGAGCAGGTTAGTGAAACGCCCTTTGTACCCAACGACGTAACGCTCAATCCTGATCGGCATATGCTGATTATTACCGGGCCCAATATGGGCGGTAAATCGACCTATATGCGCCAGACGGCATTAATCTCCCTGCTGGCTCACTGCGGTAGCTTTGTGCCCGCCGACGCCGCTGAGATCGGCCCACTGGATCGGATTTTTACCCGCATTGGCTCATCGGATGATTTGGCAGGTGGCCGCTCTACCTTTATGGTCGAAATGACCGAAACCGCCAATATCTTACACAATGCCACCCAGCAAAGCTTGATCCTGATGGATGAGATTGGCCGTGGCACCAGCACCTTTGACGGTTTGTCGCTGGCCTGGGCAAGTGCGGAATACTTGGCTAAAGGGCGTGCGCTAACCCTGTTTGCCACCCACTACTTTGAAATGACTGCGCTGCCGGAGCATATGGAAGGTGTGGCTAATATCCATTTAACGGCCACCGAGCACGGCGATAGCATTGTGTTTATGCATCGCATTGAGGCAGGCCCAGCCAGCCAAAGCTATGGCCTGCAGGTGGCTCAGCTAGCGGGGGTTCCTGGTCATGTGATTAAACGCGCCCGCGAGAAGCTGATAAGCCTGGAGCAGCGTGATGTGGCAAACACGGCCCAAATGCCACGAAACGCTCCACAGCAAAATGACCTATTTGCCGCTGCGTCACACCCAGTGATTGAGGCGCTTGAAAACGTCGATATGGATGACTTAACGCCGCGGGAAGCACTGGCGCTGTTGTATCAGTGGCGAGAGCTGGTCTAATAGCACTGACCATCAGTGAGCGTTTAGTGCCAGTGCAGGTTGGAGCGAGGGTCTTAAAAAGTGCGCTTAAGGATGGATTCATAGCGCCCTCGCTAAAATCTGTACTGGCATTGCTACCAACGGGAACCATATGGCGCTTGCCGCAGAGTAAGCGCACCTCTAGAATGTCGCTCAAACTTTTAGCTTATAAAAAACGGCTGATTTATAACCATTCACGATTGATCATGGCTGAGAGATACTCGGCCCTGCAAGAGGGATAGCAAGATGACGTTTGTCGTTACCGAGAACTGCATCCAGTGCAAATACACCGACTGTGTGGAAGTCTGCCCGGTCGACTGCTTCTATGAGGGTCCGAACTTTCTGGTCATTCATCCTGACGAGTGTATCGACTGCGCGCTGTGTGAGCCCGAATGTCCTGCTGAGGCGATCTTCTCTGAGGATGAGCTGCCCGATGGGCAGGAGGCATTTATTGAAATTAATGCCGAAATGGCAGATGTCTGGCCTAATATTGCTGAAAGAAAAGACCCTATGCCGGATGCCGAAGAGTGGGATGGCAAGCCAGGCAAGCTTGAGAAATTAGAGCGCTAAGCTCAATTTCCACTTTTGAAAACCAGCGCTTATTTTTAAAACGGGCGCTGGTTTTTTTATTGTTTTGCCACAGCCCAGCTATCGGTATACCGCCAAATTGCAGGCAAAAAAAAAGGCGGTCCGTAGACCGCCCGCTCCAAGCACTTCCTCTGACCACTCCCTGTGTCAACCTCCTCGAGTAACGTCCCTGCCAGGGCTCACATCACTGTATCACCCGGCGCACCCGACCTTTCATCCCGTTGCATCCTGCCTGAAGCATCCTTGCCTCCCCTAATCCTGAATGCATTGTGGCAGAACGCGGCAGCTTCACAACAAGACCAAAATGCAAAAGGCGAGCCTCAATGACTCGCCTTTTTCGGACATTTATCTTTTAAAACAACAGATTAAATTTCAATTAGTGGAAAATTTCGTTTTTTCCTACCCCTAACAGAGCGAATCTCGTCGGCATTTGTAAGATATCTCTTACAAAATTTTGAGACATCTCTTACAAACCGACCTAATAGGACGCTCAAAAGAGGCAATTTATTGTCCTTTAATCGCCTTCAAACCAGGGTAGCTAACATTGCCCAGTTCGGCTTCAATGACCAATAAACGGTTGTACTTGGCCACACGGTCAGAGCGGCATAGCGAGCCGGTTTTGATCTGCCCGGCGCAGGTACCCACCGCCAGATCAGCAATAGTGGTATCTTCAGTTTCACCAGAACGGTGTGAAATAACCGCCGTAAAACCCGCATCCTGGGCCATTTTGATCGCGTCCAACGTCTCAGAGAGTGAGCCAATCTGGTTAAACTTGATCAGGATAGAGTTGCCAATTTTCTCATCAATACCGCGCTTGAGAATCTTGGTGTTGGTGACGAACAGGTCGTCACCGACTAGCTGTACTTTATCGCCCAGCTTATCCGTCAGCGCTTTCCAGCCCGCCCAGTCGGATTCATCCATGCCGTCTTCGATAGACACGATCGGGTACTCAGCGCACAGACCTGCTAGGTAATCAGTAAACCCTTGGGCGTCATAGCTTTTGCCTTCGCCAGAAAGGTTGTACTGACCATCTTTGTAAAACTCGGAAGAAGCACAATCCAACGCCAGGGTAACGTCTTTACCCAGCACATAGCCCGCATCTGCGACGGCTTGTTTAATCACCGCCAATGCATCGGCGTTCGATGCCAGATCAGGTGCGAAGCCACCCTCATCACCCACTGAGGTGGAAAGACCTTTCGCCGAGAGCACCTTTTTGAGCGCATGGAAAATTTCCGCACCCATGCGCAGACCTTCACGGAAGTTAGGCGCGCCTACAGGCTGCACCATAAACTCTTGAATATCGACGTTATTATCCGCGTGCTCACCGCCATTAATGATATTCATCATTGGTACAGGCATGCTGTACTGGCCCGGCTGGCCATAGAGCTCAGCAATATGAGCATACAGCGGAACGCCTTTGGCATTAGCAGCCGCTTTGGCGGCCGCCAATGAAACGGCAAGGATGGCGTTCGCACCAAGGTTTGCCTTGTTTTCAGTACCATCCAGCGCCAGCATGGCATCGTCCAGACCACGCTGATCGCGTGCATCCATACCTAACAGCGCATCACGAATTTTGCCATTGACCGCACCGACTGCTTTCAGCACGCCTTTACCCAGGTAGCGTGACTTATCGCCATCGCGAAGCTCTAACGCTTCCCGGGAACCGGTTGAGGCACCGCTGGGGGCACAGGCTTCGCCGACAGCGCCACTAGCAAGGCGCACATGCGCCTGGACGGTCGGGTTACCACGTGAATCCAGCACTTCCAATGCACTGATAGCAACAATTTTGGTCATGGCAGTTTCCTTTCCTGTAAGTCAGATAAAGTTATTAAAATGGCGCCTTATTCAGCAACACCTCTGATTAGCGAAACACCATTAGCGAATCGTCAGCGGCTCAAATCCTTTTACCAGCGCATCCAGCTGGGCAAGCTGCGTTAAGAAGGGCTCTAGTTGATCCAACGGGAGCGCACAGGGGCCATCGCACTTGGCGTTATCTGGATCAGGGTGAGCTTCTAAAAACAGCCCTGCTAGGCCGACAGCCACGCCAGCCCGCGCTAATTCGGCAACCTGCGCCCGGCGTCCATCAGCACTGTCTGCACGCCCACCGGGGCGCTGCAACGCGTGAGTGACATCAAAAAATACCGGGTAGCCGGTTTGCTTCATATCGCCAAAGCCCAGCATATCCACAATCAGGTTGTTGTAACCAAAGCTTGAGCCACGTTCACAGAGCATCAACTGATCGTTACCCGCTTCCTGGAACTTGCTGAGGATATGGCGCATTTCATGGGGCGCCAAAAACTGCGGCTTCTTGATATTAATGACCGCGCCGGTTTTAGCCATGGCGACCACTAAATCGGTTTGGCGAGCCAGAAACGCGGGCAGTTGGATAATGTCGGCCACTTCCGCCGCTGCCTCTGCCTGCCAGGGCTCGTGCACATCGGTGATGATCGGCACGTTATAGCGAGCTTTAATATCGGCCAGAATTTGCAGTCCTTTCTCAATACCGGGGCCACGGTAGGAGTGAATCGAACTGCGGTTGGCTTTATCAAAGCTGGCTTTAAAAACGTAGGGCATGCCCAGCTTCTGGGTCACCGTCACGTAAGCCTGAGCGACCTCATCGGCAAGCTCGGCAGACTCGAGCACGTTCATGCCGCCTAGCAGCATTAGCGGCAAGGAATTGCCGGCGGTTAAGCCGGCAACGTTAATATGGCGCTCTTGGACGGATCCTTGTGACGGGCCTTGAGAAGTCATTCTTACCCCTTATTCCTGGGAGTTCGCATGGGCGCGGCTACGCGCTGTTTTATGATCCAGGGCAGCGTTAACAAAGCCCGAGAAGAGCGGGTGGCCATCACGCGGAGTAGAGGTGAATTCCGGGTGGAACTGGCAAGCCACGTACCAAGGGTGATCCGCAAGTTCGATCATTTCCACCAGCGACTGGTCAACGCTCTTGCCTGAGATAACCAACCCAGCCTTTTCAAGCTCATCAATAAACTGGTTATTGACCTCAAAGCGGTGCCGGTGTCGCTCAACAATCTCTTCTGATCCATACGCTTCACGCGCCTTGGTGCCCGATTCAAGATGGCACACTTGCCCCCCTAAGCGCATGGTGCCGCCTAGATCAGACGCCGCATCGCGCAGCTCAATTTTGCCTTCCGGATTCAACCACTCCGTGATCAACCCCACCACCGGGTGCTGGGTATCGTGGGTGAACTCGGTAGAGTTGGCGTCTTTCCAGCCCGCAACGTTGCGCGCAAACTCAATCACCGCCACTTGCATCCCCAGGCAGATGCCCAGATACGGCACCTTGTTCTCACGGGCGAACTGAGCGGTCATGATTTTGCCTTCTACACCACGTTCACCGAAACCGCCAGGCACCAGAATGGCATCTTTGCCTGCCAAGCGCTCCGTACCGTGGCGCTCAATGTCTTCGGAGTCAATATAGTCGACGTTGACCTTGATGCGCCCCTGAATACCCGCATGAATCAGCGCTTCATTGAGCGACTTATAGGCATCCAGCAGCTCCATGTATTTACCCACCATGGCGATGCTGATCGACTTAAGCGGATTGAGCTTGGCGTCCAGCACCTTAATCCATTCGGACAGATCGGCTTCAGGTGCTTCAATGCGCAGCTTATCGCAGACGATCTCGTCCAGGCCGTGTTCATGGAGCATCAACGGAATGCGATAGATGGTATCGGCATCCTGCAATGGCACTACCGCACGCTCTTCAACGTTGGTGAACAGGGCAATTTTGCGGCGCTCACTCTCTTCAAGCTCAACTTCGCTGCGGCAAATCAGAATATCGGGCTGGATACCAATCGAGCGCAGCTCTTTGACGCTGTGCTGGGTCGGTTTGGTTTTGGTCTCACCCGCCGTTTTAATGTAGGGCACCAGCGTTAGGTGCATAAACAGCGCGCGGTTAGCGCCCTGCTCACTACGAATTTGGCGAATAGACTCAAGGAAAGGCAGTGATTCGATATCACCTACCGTGCCACCAATTTCCACCAGCGCCACATCAAAGCCTTCGCCGCCCGCGTATACGCGCTGCTTGATCTCATCTGTGATATGCGGAATTACTTGAACGGTACCGCCCAAGTAGTCACCACGGCGCTCTTTACGCAGTACATGCTCGTAAACACGCCCGGTCGTAAAGTTATTGCGCTGGGTCATTTTGGTGCGAATAAAGCGCTCATAATGCCCGAGATCAAGGTCGGTTTCGGCACCATCTTCTGTGACGAATACCTCACCGTGCTGAAAGGGGCTCATGGTGCCCGGATCCACGTTGATGTACGGGTCGAGCTTGAGCATGGTGACCTTAAGGCCGCGGGCCTCTAAAATCGCCGCCAGCGAGGCGGAGGCGATGCCCTTGCCAAGAGAGGACACAACGCCGCCGGTCACGAAGATATATCGTGTCATGGATAACCTGTCGAATCATGATCAGAAGGCACGGCAGAAAGCCACGCCAGGATGGGTCGACAGACTAGCAGATTACGACCTAAGGCTCAATTTGAACTGAGCAGTCAAAACCTACTCAACCTAATCACACTTGTGCAACCGCCCCAGCGATAGGTCTCCGCGAGGGCGCTGTGAACCCATCCATGGGCGCTACTTTCGCCATCTGACCGCCAGGGATGGCGGAAATGCCGGAATTGTTGGGAACATTTTCCGGCCATGACAAAAGACCTCGCTACGACCTATCCCTGGGGCTGCTCTATTCTCCAGAGGCGCGCTATACGCCCAGGTAGTCCAGAATGCCTTCGGCTGCCTGGCGGCCTTCATAAATCGCCGTGACCACCAGATCAGAGCCGCGCACCATATCGCCACCGGCAAAGATTTTTTCGTTGCTGGTTTGGAAAGCGTACTGGCCATGTTCCGGCGCGGTAACGCGGTCGCGTTCATCGACCTGAATATTGGCACTATCGAACCAAGGCGCAGGGCTTGCCTGGAAGCCGAAAGCGATGACCACGGCGTCCGCCGCAATAATTTCTTCAGAACCAGGCACCACTTCAGGGCGCTGACGGCCATTCTCATCCGGCTCACCCAATCGCGTGCGCACAACTTTCACGCCTTCAACCTTCTCTTCACCAACCACCGCTACCGGCTGACGGTTGAACAGAAACTCAACGCCCTCTTCCCGTGCATTGGAGACTTCACGGCGCGAACCCGGCATATTGCCTTCATCGCGACGATAGGCGCAGGTCACGCTAGCCGCATTTTGACGAATAGAAGTACGGTTACAGTCCATCGCCGTATCACCGCCGCCCAGCACCACCACGCGCTTACCTTCCATGGAGATATAATCGTTTGGGTCTTTTTCAAAGCCCAGGCAGCGTTTGACGTTGGCAATCAGGAAATCCAGAGCCTTGTAAACGCCCGGCAGATCTTCGCCTGGGAAGCCGCCTTCCATGTACTTGTAAGTGCCCATACCCAGGAAAACCGCATCGTACTCCTGCATCAGGGTTTCAAACTCGATATCGGTGCCGATTTCGGTATTTAGGCGGAACTCGACGCCCATCTCCTCAAAAACTGCCCGGCGGCGCTCCATTACGCTCTTTTCCAGCTTGAACTCGGGGATACCGAAGGTCAGCAGGCCGCCAATTTCCGGATACTTATCAAACACCACCGGTTTAACGCCGTTACGCGCCAAAATATCGGCACAGCCCAAGCCCGCAGGACCCGCACCAATGATGGCGACTTTTTTATCAGTCCACACCACCTTGGACATATCCGGACGCCAACCCATGGCAAAGGCCGTATCGGTGATGTACTTCTCTACCGAGCCAATCGTCACCGCGCCAAAACCGTCATTGAGCGTGCAGTCGCCTTCACACAGACGATCCTGGGGGCACACCCGGCCACATACTTCCGGCAGCGAGTTGGTTTTATGAGAAAGCTCGGCGGCTTCGATAATATTGCCTTCCACCACCAGCTGTAGCCAGTTGGGAATGTAGTTGTGTACCGGGCACTTCCACTCGCAATACGGGTTACCGCAGTGCAGGCAGCGATGCGCCTGACTGGCCGCGTCGATGGGTTTAAACGGCTCATAAATTTCCGCAAACTCTTTCGCACGGGTACGCGCATCTTTTTTCTGTGGGTCTTTACGACCCACATCGACAAACTGAAAATCGTTATTTAAGCGGTTAGCCATGATCTCTCTCCTGTCAGCGTGAGGGGCACAAGCGGGTTATTGCGGCTGACGCCGAGACTGATCCAGCAAGCTACCGAGGCTTGCCGCTTTAGGCTTAACCAGCCAGAAGTGGCGCGCATAGTCGCTGAAGTCTTCCAAAATAGCCGCCCCACGTGCGGATCCCGTCGCGGCCACGTAGGCTTCGATCATTTCACGCAGGTGGCGACGATACGCCTCCATCGCCTCTGTGTTGACGCGATGAATTTCGACCAGCTCGTGGTTGTACTTGTCCACGAAGGTGCGCTCTTCATCCAACACATAGGCAAACCCACCGGTCATCCCCGCGCCGAAGTTCACGCCGGTTTCACCGAGCACACAAACCAAACCACCGGTCATATATTCACAGCAGTGGTCGCCTGCACCTTCAATCACAGCAGTGGCGCCGGAGTTACGTACAGCAAAGCGCTCACCCGCCGTACCGGCCGCAAACAGCGTGCCGCCAGTGGCACCGTATAGGCAGGTGTTACCAATGATGGCCGTTTTGTGGCTCTCAAACTCGCTGACCTTGGGCGGCACAATGACGATACTGCCGCCGTTCATGCCTTTGCCGACGTAGTCGTTGGCATCGCCTTCCAGGTAGAGGTTGAGACCACGCGCATTCCACACCCCAAAACTCTGCCCCGCCACACCAACGAAGTTCGCCGTGACTGGCGCGGCTTCCAGGCCATCTTCACCGTAGCGCTTAGCAATAGCACCAGAGGTTAACGCGCCTACGCTGCGGTCACAGTTGGTAATGGTGAAGTTAAACTCACCCCCGGACTGGCTTTCGATAGCGACTTTAAGTGCCGCCAACACTTCCTGGTTTTTGGCACCGGGATCGTGAGGCACGTTACGGCTAACGGTGCAGAACTGCGGCGCATCTTTAGGCACAAAGTCATTGGCAAGCAAGGGCGTTAGATCAAGCTTACGCTGGGACGCCGTATTGCCTTCAAGCACTTCAAGCAGGTCAGTACGGCCGATAAGATCGGTTAACTTGCGAACGCCCAATACCGCCATCAGCTCACGCACTTCTTCAGCGATAAAGCGGAAGTAGTTTTTGACCATGTCGACGGTGCCGCGGAAATGCTCACCGCGCAGGAAATCATCCTGAGTGGCAACACCGGTGGCACAGTTATTGAGGTGGCAAATACGCAGGTACTTACAGCCCAGCGCCACCATCGGTGCAGTGCCAAAACCAAAGCTCTCAGCGCCAAGAATCGCCGCCTTAACTACGTCTAAACCGGTTTTGAGGCCGCCATCAGTCTGCAGGCGAATCTTATCGCGCAGGCCATTGATTCGCAGCGCCTGATGCACTTCCGGCAGCCCCAATTCCCAAGGCGAACCGGCATGTTTGATCGAAGTCAGTGGGCTCGCCGCGGTACCACCGTCGTAACCGGAGACGGTAATCAGATCAGCGTAAGCCTTGGCAACACCGGTGGCGATCGTGCCGATACCCGGCTCGGAGACCAGCTTCACCGACACTTGCGCATCAGGATTGACCTGTTTGAGGTCAAAAATCAGCTGCGCCAGATCCTCGATAGAGTAAATATCGTGGTGCGGCGGCGGTGAAATCAGCGTAACGCCGGGGACTGCGTAGCGCAGTCGGGCAATCAGCTGGTTCACTTTACCGCCTGGCAACTGACCGCCTTCACCGGGCTTGGCGCCCTGGGCAACTTTGATCTGCAGAACTTCCGCGTTAACCAGATACGCTGGCGTAACGCCAAAGCGGCCGGAGGCGATCTGCTTGATTTTGGAGCTACGAATAGTGCCGTAGCGGGCCGGGTCTTCTCCGCCCTCACCAGAGTTAGAGCGACCACCGGCTTCGTTCATAGCCTGGGCCAGTGCTTCATGGGCTTCCGGCGAGAGTGCACCTAGCGACATACCCGCGCTGTCAAAGCGTGGCAGCAAGTCTTCAACCGGCTCCACTTCATCTATCGAAATCGGCGTTTCAGCAGGCTTGAGCTTGAGCAAGTCACGAATAGTGGCCACCGGACGCTCGTTGACCAACTGGGCGAATTTCTTCCACTTGGTATAACTACCCTCTTGCACTGCGGCCTGGAGCGCCACCACCACATCAGGGTTGTAGGCGTGATATTCGTAGCCATGCACGTACTTGAACATGCCCCCCTGGGAAATTCCTTTACGAGGAATCCAGGCATCTTTAGCCAGCAGTACCTGCTGCAGCTGAAGCTCGGCAAAACCAGCACCTTGAATACGCGACGCCATGCCCACAAAGCACAGATCCATCACTTCATCGGCCAAACCGACGGCTTCGAACAGCATCGAGCCACGGTAAGAGGCCAGCGTCGAGATACCCATCTTCGACAGGATTTTGAACAGGCCTTTCTGTAGCCCTTTGCGGTAGTTCTCGCGGCCATCAGCCGGGTTGCCGGTCAGCTCGCCAGTGCGGTGCATATCCGCCATGACCTGATAGGCAAGCCACGGATAAACCGCCGTTGCACCCACACCAAACAGTACCGCCATTTGATGAGCATCACGGGCGTAGCCGGTTTCCACCACAATATTGGCATTGGGGCGCAGCGCTAAACGACCTAAATGGGAGTGCACCGCACCCACCGCCAGCGCGGCCTGAATGGGGATCAAGCCCTTCGCAAGCTCAGCATCGGTGAGCACCAGAATCACTTTGCCCGCACGTACTTGTGCTTCGGCCTCTTCACACAGTGCTTTCAGCGCCTGATGCAGGCTTTGCTGCTCAGGATCGTATCCTAGTGACATTGTGTGGCTGGCAAACGCCGGGTCATCCTGGCTGACCAGTGCGGTAAATTTACGCGGAGATAATACCGGCGTAGTCAAAATCAAGCGGTGTGCGTGTTCAGGCGTCGCTTTAAAGACGTTAAGTTCGGCGCCACAGCAGGTTTCCAGAGACATAACGATCGCTTCACGAAGCGGGTCGATAGGCGGGTTGGTCACCTGGGCAAACTTCTGGCGGAAGAAGTCAGTCAGAAGACGTGGGCGGCTCGAAAGTACCGCCATGGGGGTATCGTCGCCCATAGAGCCCACTGCTTCCTGACCACTCTCTGCCAGCGGACGCAGCACCTGGTCGCGCTCTTCAAAGCTCACCTGGAACATCTTCTGCTGAACGTTGAGCGAATCGGTATCCATGGTTTGGAAACGCGCAAGCTCCGTCAGCGCCGACTCCAGATAATTGGCTTCCTGCTTTAACCAGCGCTTATAGGGGTAGGCCGACTTTAGCCGCTGATCGATATCTTCGGTGTGCAGTACTTCGCCGGTCTGGGTATCTACGGCCAGTATTTGTCCTGGACCCACCCGGCCCTTGGCGACCACATCTTCAGGCTTATAGCCGTAGGTACCGATTTCCGATGCCAGGGTGATATAACCATTTTTGGTAATCACCCAGCGCGCTGGGCGCAGGCCGTTACGGTCAAGCATACACACCGCTTGGCGGCCATCGGTCATGACCACGCCCGCTGGACCATCCCACGGCTCCATATGCATGGAGTTATATTCGTAGAAGGCGCGCAGTTCGGCGTCCATGGTTTCGACGTTCTGCCACGCAGGTGGCACCATCATGCGCACTGCACGGTGTAGCTCCATTCCGCCGGTGAGCAGCACTTCCAGCATGTTATCCATGCTAGAGGAGTCTGAGCCAGTGGTATTGACGATCTCGTCCAGCTCAGCGATATCCGGCAGGCGATTGTTAACGAAATTCGCTTTACGCGAGTTCGCCCAGCCGCGGTTGGCTTCGATGGTATTGATCTCGCCATTGTGCGCCAACAGGCGGAACGGCTGTGCCAGTGGCCAGCGCGGTGCGGTATTGGTCGAGAAGCGCTGATGGAAAACGCAAATGGCGGTTTCCAGACGCGGATCATTCAAGTCTTTATAGAATGCCGGTAGATCCTCCGGCATCATCAAACCTTTATAGGAGATAACTTCTGACGACAGCGAGGCTACATAGAAATCCTCTTCATCGCGTAGCGATTGCTCGGCACGACGGCGAGCCATAAACAGGTCAACGTCAAAGTGTTCACCGTTGCCCGGCTGCACGAATAGCTGACGAATGCGCGGCAGGCAGTCGAGAGCCATCGGACCACAAACGCTGGAATCGGTAGGCACGTCGCGCCAGCCCACTACATTGAGCCCACGCGCTTCAAGCTCACGGGTAAGAGTGTCACGGGCGTGGGTTTCACGCTCATCATCATTGGGCAGAAAAATCACGCCAACGGCAAAACGATCACCTAACTCGGCATCGAACGCCTCTTTAGCCAACGCCTGCATAAACGGCGTGGGCATTTTAAGCAGTAAACCACAGCCGTCGCCGGTTTTTCCGTCGGCAGCAATACCGCCCCGGTGGGTCATGCAGGTCAGTGATTCAATGGCAGTTTTCAGCAAATCGTGGCTCGCCTGGCCTTCCATATGGGCAATCAGGCCGAAACCACAGTTATCGCGAAACTCGCCAGGCTGGTGAAGACCTCTATTCATGGGCGTGCCTCTAGTCAGCGTATTTTTTTAGCAGCGTGCTTATGTTATAAAGGCAGGTTTTGCTTTTTTTATGGTGCTTATTACCTGCTCTGAATGGGGTATTTCCCACATCCACTGCCGCAACAAAATGGCCGGTCAGCATAGCGATTGGAAGCCACTTCGCGCAATCGCCTAGCCTCCCCAACTCTTGAAAAACTCTTTTCAAATCCTGTATTTGCATTCTCATTTAGCGAAAAAATACATATACTTCAAACACTTGTAACCAAGCGAAACACGTTTTTTAGGCTTTTTATTTTCCATTAGACTTTAGTCTAACACACGCCCTTTAACCCATGCCGATAGTGCATAAGGCATACGGATTATACTAGAACGGTGTTCTATTACTTAACGGGCAATATTGGCTACGTTGAGAAAAAACAGCATCAGCGTAAAATGCCCGCCCAGTGATACCACTCCACGTTAGAAGCGGTACATTGGGCAGGTTTTACTGTTCGGAATTGCTAAAGAGATGTGCTGAACGGGTTACTTTTGGGCCGCTCAGCGGCGCGGATAGTGATCCAACAGCGTAGCGAGAACATCATTGGGTGTGGCATCGCTGATACGGGCATCACCCAGTGCGTTGAGCAGCACCAAGCGCAGCCTGGTATCGATATTTTTCTTATCCAGCCGCATGCGGGCTAAAAAGTCATCGCTGGACATATTCGCCGGTGCCGCTAACGGCAGCTCGGCGCTCTCAATCACTGCCAGGCTGCGCGCTAGGGCTGCGTCGTCGATCCAGCCTAAGCGGTTAGAGAGCGTGGCCGCCATGGCCATGCCAGCGCCCACAGCTTCGCCGTGCAGCCAGTTGCCGTAGCCCTGGTGGGCCTCAATGGCGTGGCCAAAAGTGTGGCCCAGGTTTAACAGCGCACGCACGCCCTGTTCGGTTTCATCCTCAGCGACAATATCGGCTTTGATTTGGCAACTGCGGGCGATGGCTTCGGCTACCACCTCGGGCTCAACATCAAGCAGTGCTGGCATATTGGCTTCCAACCAGCTTAAAAACGCTTCGTCGCGAATCAAGCCGTACTTAATCACCTCGGCCATACCCGCCGACAGCTCTCGGCGGGGTAGGCTCTTAAGTGAATCAATATCCACCAGCACCGCTTTGGGCTGCCAGAAAGCGCCAATCATATTTTTGCCCAGCGGATGGTTCACGCCGGTTTTGCCCCCCACCGAGGAGTCCACCTGGGAAAGTAGCGTGGTCGGTACCTGGATAAACGCCACGCCACGCTGATAAGAGGCAGCAGCGTAGCCGACCATGTCGCCAATCACGCCGCCGCCTAAAGCGATCAGTGTGCAGCGGCGGTTAAAGCCGGCTTCCAGCAGCGCATCCCAAATACGGCTGACCTGTTCAATGGTTTTGTACTGCTCTCCATCGGGTAGCACGACCGTGCGGACATCGAGTTGCTCCGGCAGACTGGCGCAAAGCTTTTCAAGGTAGAGCGGCGCAATTGTTTCGTTGGTAACCACCATCACCTGTTGACCGGCTAGATAAGGGGTCAGGGCATCAGCTCGGCCAATAAGCCCGGTACCAATATGAATCGGGTAGCTGCGCTCATCTAAAGCAACGTTAAGCGTGCGTTGCGCGCTGGCAGTCGAGGTCATTGGGTTACCTTATGAGTGTTCGAATCGGCGGCATTGAGGGAAGCGCTGCTCTCCAGTGGATCAACCAGCCGATGTACCCGTCGCAGGATTTCGTTGACCACGGCCCGTGGGCTGCGCCGATCAGTGCGTACGGCAATATCAGAGGTGGCCCGGTAAAGCGGGTCGCGCTGGGCAAACATATCGTTTAACACCTGCTCACGATTACCACACTGCAACAGCGGCCGATTGCGATCTTTCGCCGTGCGCTTAAGTTGCTGATCAACGGTGGTCAACAGATAGACCACCGTGCCACGTTCGCGCAGCGCGCGGCGATTCTCTTCGCGAAGCACCGCGCCACCGCCAGTGGCTACCACGACCGGAGAGAGCCGGGTCAGCTCATCAATCATGTGAATTTCCCGCAGCCGAAAGCCTTGCTCGCCTTCTACATCGAAAATCCACGGGATATCCGCCCCGCAGCGGTCTTGAATGGCGTGGTCACTGTCATAAAACGGGCGCGAAAGCTCTGCCGCCAACAGGCGACCAATCGTGCTTTTGCCAGCCCCCATGGGGCCAATGAGAAATAAATTGGGTAAATCCTGCATCAGCGAACCGTTAAGCCATCGTCAAGGAGTCGTGGAGTAATAAAGACTAACAACTCTACCTTTTCATTGCTCTCTTCGGTATAGCGAAACAGTCTTCCTAGAAAAGGAATATCGCCCAGAAGCGGTGTTTTGGCGATTTGGCGTAACTCTTCAGTGGTCAAAATGCCGCCTAACACCACCGTTTGGCCGTTATCTACCAGTACTTGGGTCTCAATTTGGTTGGTATCGATAGGCGGCTCACCGCCAAACTCCGACTCACGAAAACTATCATTTTTAATCACCAGATCCATGATAATGCGGTTGTCGGGGGTAATTTGTGGCGTCACCTCGAGCGAAAGCTCGGCCTGTTTGAACTCGGTATCCGGGTTATTGTTACCATCAACGCTTTGAAACGCGCGCTCTTCACCCTGGCTGATTCTAGCGGTGCGCTGGTTGGCGGTAATAATTCTGGGCTGTGAAATAGTTTGGCTCTTACCTTCACTTTCTAATGCGCGCAGCTCCAGATCCAACAGGATATCGCCTGACAAGTAGCCAAAGCTGAAACCTGTGCCTGGCCCGGTGGCCGCACCTAAATCCACGGCCAAACCACCCTGTGCACGGTTGATGCCGGTGGGGTTAATATCTCGTCTTACAAAGTTGCCATCTCCCCCGTCCTGAAACCCACGGGTGCTCGACATGCCCCAGTTAATGCCTAACTCGCGGGAAGCGGTGTCCCGGGCAATAACTATGCGTGCTTCAATCTGCACTTGGCGAACGGCAACATCCAAGCGGTCAAGAGTGCGCATAATATCACTCACTTGCTCACTGGTATCTTGAATGAGCAGCGTATTGGTTCGGTTATCTACGCTAACGCGCCCGCGCTCGGTCAGCAGCCCAAAGCCGTCGCCACCCCGCAGCAACTGGGCTAAATCTTCCGCCCGGGCGTACTTGACCTCAATAAACTCGGTCACCAGCGGTGAAAGCGTTTCACGCTGGCTTCGCGCCTCTAGCTCCTGACGCTCTAAATCGGCCAGCTCGCTGGCAGGCGCCACCACAATGACATTGCCCTGCTCACGGCTGGATAGCCCCTGGCTTTGCAGAATCAGCGCCAGCGCTTGGTCCCAAGGCACATCATTTAAGTTAAGCGTTACCCGGCCTGTCACGCTGTCGCTGGCCACTAAGTTCAGGCCGGTAAACTCTGCAAGCGTGGCCAGCACCGAGCGCACTTCGATATCCTGGAAGTTGAGACTCAAACGCTCCCCATTGAAACTATCGGCCGTTCCTTGAGTCTGTTGCGGCTGATCGCGAACCGGCTGAACCTCCACCGTGAGCGTGCGGCCACTTTGCGATGAAATCATCGCGTAAGCGCCTTGTGTCGCTAGCGCCAACTGGGTATCGCGCTGACCTGCACGGGGGGTAATCCGCGTGATGGGCGTGGCAAAGTCGGTAACATCGTATACCTGATTGAGCGAGTCTGGGATTGCCACGTCGCGCAATACCACTACCACTTGCCCAGCTACTTCCTCTCGCACATCCGCTTCTATGCCTTCACGGTCAAAGGTAACGACAAGGCGGCCAGCACCGTCCTGACCGCGCCGAAAATCAATATTCGCAATTTGCGGTCCTTCGTTCACTTCCAGCGCAGGCAAAGCGGCGGAGGGAGAATTCGTTGCTGACGTGAAATTAATACGCAGCCGATCATCCATGACGCTGGGGGTAAAGTTTTTGGATTCGTTAAGGTTCACCACCAAACGCGTTCGGCCATTGCCTTCCAGGGCCGTGATTTGCTCAATGCCACCGCGGCCAATATCAAGTCGTCGAGAAGCCAGGCCGTTTTGAGTGCCCGCTAAGTCCAATGCCACCCTGGGTGGCGATTCCAGGCGATAGCTACGCAGTTCAGGCACGCCGCCGGTGAAGCGAAGATCAATGCTTACCTCTCCATTGTCAGCATTATGCACTTCAATATCAGTCAGCACTGATGCCACCGCTAATGAGGGCCAAAACGAAGCGAGCAAGACTGCCATAAATATAAGATGAGGGTTTCGCCGAGCTGTGACTGCCATTAGCTATTATCCGCCTGGGGGTAAAGTGACTGCACAGCCACTCGGTGCAGCCGTACTTTTTACTGTTTTTATCTAAGACTTGTTTTACTAATGCTGTTTTTACTTGTGATGCTTATAAATTACTCATTAACAGCACGTTCCTCATTGATCGTTAGCGTGACTTGGCGCTCTTGCCAGCCATCACGCTGGGTGAAAACCCGCTCGTTGACGCGAATTTCCTGGGCCGCTATTTGGCTGATACGCCCATAATCACTGCCCATATAGTTCCCCTCTCTTACGCTGGTCACATTGCCATCGGGTGAGGCGATCATGGCCACCTGCCGCCCTCCCATGCGTAACGTACCGACTAATCGCAGCTCTTGTAATTGGAAACGCTCTAACGGCTCCTGCACACGCTGCTGATCAGGCGCTAATGCACCATCCGTCGGGCTAATACCACCTTCCGCAATGGCATTCGGCGCTAAAAAAGGGCTGCGTTCTTCACTATATAAATACGCCAGGGTTTGGCTTTCAGGCCATGCCACGCTGACCCCAGGAGGCTGGCCGCCGGGTGACTGTCGAATATCAGCCAGCGTGCGCTCAAGCTGGTCTAACTCGGCATCGGCACAACCTGCCAGCACTACAGTGAAGCCCACTAGCATAACGCTCAGTTGGACACCCTTCATGGCGCGACTGCCCCATCAACGGATGCGCGTTCATTTTCATCCCTATAGCTATAGGTGCTGGCCAGTAACGAAAGCCGCAGCACATCCCCGCGCTGCTCAACCGGCTCCAAGCTGAAATCGTGCTGGGTCACAATACGCGGCAGTGCAGCTATATCGGCGATAAAGCGCGCCAGTTGGTGATAGCCACCGCGCACCTGAATATCCAGCGGCTGCTCTATATAATGAGCCTGGGTTTGCGTTGGACGCAGCCGAATCGTTTCAATGGTAAGGCGGTTATCGACGGCCGCATCGCTAATACTGTCCAGCAAAGAGGGAATTTCGGCATCGGTGGGCAACATGGTGCGCAAGCGAGTCATCTGCGCTTCTAACGAAGCGAGCTGCTCGCGCATTTCTGGCAAAAAAGCGGCTTCTGAAGCTTTGCTACGGTAATCACTTAGCAACCTGACTTCTTGGCGCTGCGCCGCCTTTAACCCTTCGCGCTGCTCACCCACCACTAGCCACCCCATCGCACTTAGCGCTACCAGCAGTGCCAGGCAGCAACTCAGCACTTTCAGCAACCATGGCCACCCACCGGCTTCTTTAATATCCAAGTCGCGCCAATCTACGTCGCGAAGGCGCTGCCACTCCCTTGACCAATACTCACGGCTTCGCTTGTCAGAACTTAGTTTACCAACGTTTGTTCTGTCAGAACCTGGTCTCATAGCGCCGTCTCCTCGCCACTATCCAAATGCTCTAACGCCGTTTGTTCTACGTTAAAACGAAACACTCTACCAGCACCTTGCTGGTCGCTTTCTACGGCAGACAGCGAAGGAACGCCTAAACCAGGCAGGGCCGCAATACGACGCAGCTGCTCAGAGACTTGCCGCTCACTAGCAGCTACCGCCGTTGCGCTAATGTTATTACCGGACTTTGATAACTGCTGGTAGATCACACCATTGGCAACACTTTCGGCGACATCATTAAAAAGTTGTATGGTAAGCAACCGTTCAGACTGTAACGTTTGGAACACCGCTAGCTGCTCCGCTAAACGCCCGGCATCATCTTGATAGCGCGACACCCCTTCTATATCAGTATTAAGACGCACGATATGCTCGCTGATATAAGCATTACGCTGCTGCTGAGCAGCCAACTGATGCTGGTAATATTGAGCGGTGAGCAACCCAATCAATACCCCTGCCAGCAGCATAAAAGCAATCCATAGATAAAATTTCCGCGTTTGCCGCTCGCGCTTCGCTTCCCGCCATGGCAGCAAATTTATCGTCATGCTCATTGGCTAACTCTCATGACCTAACTCTCATTGACTAACCCTCATCGCCAGACCACCCGCTGTGAGCATTGCCGGGGCATCATTGGTCAATGCCTGAAGATTTAGGCGTTTATTGACCTGCATGCGCTGAAACGGGTTGGCAATCGTTACGGTCATACCACTATCTTCTGCAATACGCTCGGCCAGCCCAGGAATCACGCTTGAACCACCGGCCAAGACAATGTGCTTTACCTCTTGCTGACGACCAGCCGTATAGTAAAGCTGCAATGAACGCCCCACCTGCTGCACCACCGTTTCAAGAAACGGATTGAGCACCTTGGCATGATAATCATCAGGCAGGCCGCCCCGTTTTTTGGCGAAGCCCGCCTCTTCCATACTCAAGTTGTAGCGGTCGCGAATCGCATCCGTTAGTTGGCGGCCGCCAAACACCGTGTCGCGGGTATACACAATATGGCCACCGCGAACGACGTGAAAGGCATTCATATTGGCGCCAATATCAACCAGACCCACACAGGCGGTGGGGTCATTATCCACCTTCAACTGGCGGCGCAGTTCTGCCAACGAACGCTCCATCGCAAAGGTTTCAACGTCCACTGCCGCTGGTTCTAAACCAGCGCGCTCCAGTGTTTCCGTCAGTTGAGTGACATCCTGCTGCCGGCAGGCGACTAACACCACTTGCTGTTGCTCTTCGTCAAACGGTGCAGGGCCTAGGCACTCAAAATCGAAGGCAACTTCATTGAACGGAAAAGGAATATGTTGGTCAGACTCAGCGGTAATCCGCTCTTCGATCTCTTCCTCGCTTAACCCAATGGGAAAGCTGAGAGTCTTGGTGATGGCTGCACTTGCTGGCACAGCCACCGCCGCCTTACGAGTTGAAGGCTTGGCATGTTCAACGGCGCGGCTAAGTACACTGGCGACGTCATCAATATCGCGAATCCTGCGTTCTATTACCGCACCCTCACGCAATGGCCTAACGGCGTAACTTTCTACCTGGTAATTATCGTGGCACTTTTTCAGCTCAAGCAGTTTAACTGTCGCCGACGTAATATCGACGCCGATCAACCCCTTACCAGATTTTAGAAAGCGCATGTTGGGTTTGGCTCCGCCTGCTTATCGCCCGCCTATGAGATAGTTTGAGGTTACATGATTTTCATCTAAGTCACACGCGAAGCAACTTACGGCATATCAACACTGGTGGCCGCCGCCTTGGCTTCCTATAATGGCTGCCAATTACGTGATACGGCCCTTTAGATGCCGATCCTTTTATTCTTTCCAGGGTGCTCTCTGTTCATGACGTTTCTTCGAACCCTTATTCTATCGCTGTTTTTTCTTGTCGTATCGTTGGTGGGTGCCGCTGCACTTGCGGTGGTAGGGGCGTCTATCTATTTTTCGCCAGGGCTGCCCGACGTACGCCAGTTACAAGACTTTGAGCTGCATACCCCGCTACGTATTTTTACCCGAGACGGTAGATTGATTGGCGAGTTCGGCGAAGAGCGGCGCATGGCGATCGATTTTGATGAAATTCCTCAAGATATGGTCAACGCATTAATTGCGGCTGAAGACGCTAACTTCTTTGATCACGCGGGTGTCGACCCACGTGGCTTAGCGCGGGCGGCGGTGGAGTTGGTACAGAGCGGTGGCACCATTCAGTCAGGCGGCTCGACGATTACCATGCAGGTAGCGCGAAACTATATGCTGACGCTGGATCAAACCTTTACCCGTAAAATTCGCGAAATCCTGCTGGCACTGCAAATGGAGCAGGTGCTCAATAAACAGGAAATTTTCGAGCTTTACGTTAATAAGATTTTTTTGGGGAATCGGGCTTACGGTATCGCAGCGGCGGCTGAAACCTATTATGACAAGCCGCTGGCTGAGCTTAATCTAGCTCAAACGGCCATGATTGCAGGCCTGCCCAAAGCGCCATCTGCCTTTAACCCATTGGCTAATTCTGAACGCTCGCTAATTCGCCGCAACTGGATCCTGTTCCGCATGCGCGGGCTAGGCTATATCGATGATGAGGCTTACCAGATCGCCGTACAGGAACCCGTTACCGCACGCCGCCACTTCACCCAAGCAGAAGTGGAGGCTGCCTATGTGTCGGAAATGGCACGCCAGTATGCGGTGGAGCGTTATGGCGACGCTGCCTACACTGGCGGTTATCGGGTCTATACAACAATTGATAGTGAGCTACAGCCTGCCGCCCGCCAAGCACTGGGCAACGGCTTAATTGCCTACGATCTGCGTCACGGTTGGCGCGGACCAGAGCAGCGTGAAATTGCCTCGAGCCTTGTTGAAGCTCAGGAACAAACGGCCATTCAAGGCCTGGAAGAAGAGCTGTCAGAATCACCGGAAATTCGCCAGACCGCACGGCAAGCTGCCCAGCGTAGCCAAACCGAAGTGGAAGGTATCGACGGTGACGTGAGTAACTGGGTACAGGTGCTTGAGCGCACGCCCAACTATGGTCTTCTGCAGCCCGCCATCGTGGTGGAAAGTAGCGGCCGTGAAATGCAGGTATTGACTCGCAACGGCGGCTTACAAACCATCACCTGGGAAGGCTTAAGCTGGGCACGCCCTTACCTGAGCCCGCGTAGCCGGGGCGCAGAGCCAAGTTCAGCTGACCAAATTGCCGTGCGTGGCGATATGATTCGAGTGATTGCTAATGAAGAAGGCACGCTACGCCTCTCTCAACGCCCAGACGCCGAAGGTTCGTTGGTCGCTCAAGATCCTCGCACGGGTGCCATCCTCGCCCTTCAAGGCGGCTTCGACTTTAATGCCAGTAAGTTTAACCGTGCGGTACAGGCCCAGCGTCAGTCTGGCTCTATCTTCAAACCGTTTATTTACTTAGCGGCCCTTGAAGATGGTGAAATGAACGCGGCCAGCGTGGTCAATGATGCCCCTGTGGTGCTAGACGACGGCAGCAACGCCTTATGGCGTCCGGTTAACTCCAGCCGTGACTTCCAGGGTCCCATGCGTTTGCGCCCTGCACTAGCGCGTTCGCGCAACCTGGTCACCATCCGGGTGCTGCAGACCATGGGGCTTGATCATACGATAAACTACTTGGAAGGCTTCGGCTTCGCCCCTGGACGGTTACCCCATGGGTTGGCACTGGCGCTGGGTAGTGCAAGCTTAACGCCCATGGAGATGACGAATGCCTACGCGGTTATCGCCAACGGCGGTTTCCAGGTAGCGCCTTGGTTTATTGAACGGGTAACCCGCAATGATGACACTGAGGTGGTCGACGAAGCGACACCAAAAGTGGCGTGTCCAAGCTGTGCCGAGGGTCAGGAAACGGTCGAAATTGATGGTCGTGAGTACCCCATAGCCGAGCGAGTAGCCGATCCGGCGGCGGTTTATATCCTGCGCGATATGCTACGTGACGTTATCACCTCGGGCACTGGCCGCGGCGCACTCAGCCTTAACCGCGACGATATTGTCGGTAAAACGGGCACCACTAACAGCCAGCGCGATGCCTGGTTCGCAGGCTTCAACAGCGATCTTGTGACGACCGTGTGGGTAGGTAAAGATAGCAACGAAACGCTCGCTGAGTATGGCGCTAACGCCGCGTTGCCTATTTGGATTGAGTTCATGGCTGATGCACTGGAGGGAACCCCAAGTGCAATACCTGAGCGCCCCGACACGATCGTGACCGCGCGCGTAGACCCGGACACAGGCCGCCGTTTGCCGGATGACCAGGGGGGCGGCATGTCTGAGCTGTTCCACCGGGATCATTTACCGGATTACCAGCAGCGCCGTATCAGTCGAGAGCTGGAAGAAGCCAGCGGCTCTCAGGGTTCAGGTGCCGCAGAGTCTATCTTCTAACGCTGCATCCATAACCTAGCACACCAACCAAAAGGCCCGGAGAGATTATCTCCGGGCCTTTTTCGTACTTACTAGCGCCTTGTGTCTAGCGACTTGTTGCTACATAGCCTTCAAACCACTAACTAGCAAACTGCTAACCACTAACGGGTGTCGCTGGTGCTTCGCGCCTGCTGGCTAACCAGTTAGCGCCAATAGCCACCGTCATCACCACCACACCGGCTATTTCGGTCATTAGATTGGGATAGAACACCCCAAAAATGGCGGCGGTAATGGCGATGCGTGGGAACCACGACATACGCGTAAACAGGTACCCTTCCAAGGCCGCAGCAAAAGCACCTAGCGCGAGAATGGCGATTATCCCGTTCCAGATCACCACCGGCACCGGGCCACCCATAATGATTTCCGGATTGAACACCATAAACAGCGGAATCAAGTAGAGCCCTTTAGCAAACTTCCACGCCTGGAAGCTGGTTTCCATCGGCTTACTACCCGCAATCGCCGCCCCAGCAAAGCCTGCCAAGGCTATCGGCGGCGTCACGTTAGAATCCTGGGAGTACCAGAAAACCACCAAGTGGGCGACCAGCAGCGGCACACCGAATTCAGCGGTAAGGGCAGGGCCGACCAGGACAATTAGTACGATATAGCTTGCGGTAACCGGTAGCCCCATGCCGAGAACCAGGCTTGCCAGCAGCACCATGACCAGTGCCAGAACCAGGTTGCCGCCTGAGAAAGCTAGCATCATGGAGGAGAACTTCAGGCCGAGGCCAGTCAGACCCACCACGCCAACGATAATCCCAGCGACCGCACAGGCCATGGAGACTGCTACCGCATTACGCGCGCCAAGCTCCAAGCCCTCTACCAGCTTCACCAAACCTGCGCGTATCACGCCCAGTGTGCGGCTCACTGTGACTGCCTGCCCCTGGCTGGGCGCCACAAAGAAGAACCATAACGCATAACGCAGAACGGCCACCACGACCATCGTCACTACCGCATAGAAACCTACCCGCATTGGCGACATGCTCATCACCAACAGCCACACCAGTACTGCTAGGGGTAGAAGGAAGTGCCAGCCATCCTTCATGACCTGACGCATTTGCGGCAGTTCGCTTTTGGGCAGTCCTTGCATACCTTGTTTAAGTGCAATGATGTGCACAAACAGGTAGACCGTCGCAAAATACATAATTGCCGGTAGAATGCTGACTTTAACGATCTCCAAGTACGGCGTATTGGTGTACTCAGCGATCAAGAAAGCGCCTGCGCCCATTAGCGGTGGCATAATCTGCCCACCAGTGGAGGCTGCGGCTTCGATACCCCCGGCCTGCTTAGGCTTATAGCCTAGCTTTTTCATCAGCGGAATAGTAAAGGCACCGGTGGTGACTACGTTAGCAATCGCACTACCGGAGATAGAGCCCATCCCCGCAGAGGCTAAAACGGCGGCTTTAGCCGGGCCGCCGCGTTGGCGCCCCGTCGCCGCGTAAGCCATATCGATAAAGAACTTGCCTGCCCCGGTGCACTCCAAAAAGGCACCAAACAGTACAAAGATAAAGATATAGGTAGCCGCAACACCTAGCGGAAGACCGAAGATGCCCTCTTGTCCTAGATAAAGCTGGCCAGCCACACGATCAATGCCGTAGCCGCGGTGCTCTAAAATGCCCGGCATCCACTGCCCAAGCCACGGCAGCTCACCCCGTGGCCCAGCGAAGGCATACACAATTGCCAGCAGGCCAATCACGGTCATCCCGAAACCCACCGCTCGGCGGCTGGCTTCAAGCACGGTGACGGTGGCAATGCAGGCAACCAGAATGTCCGTACTGCTCCAAAAACCTGCGCGGCTGAAAATCTCATCCAAATTGAGCACTAAGTAGCCGCCGGTCAGTATAGCGCCAGCGAAAAACAGCAGATCAATTGCCCACCCCAGAACGCCACGCTTACGCGTGGGGCCGAAGGCTGGGAACATTAAAAATGCCAATATCATAATTAGCGAAAGGTGAATACTACGCTGATAAAACAGCCCGAGGGGCTGAATACCAGCGGAATAGAGCTGAAACAGGGAAAGACCCACCGCCACAATGGTGATAGACCACAGCACCATGCGGGGTTGAATCGCATTACCGCCCGGCATCAGGATCGGCGGTTGCTTGGGTTCGTTCATGGAGTCCTCGTCAGACGTTGTCTGGCTTACTTTTAATTCACGCTGGGCGGCGCGGCTTGGATGATCTGGAGTATGACGCGTTGCCCAGACGCATGGGCACTCAGGCTCACTTCGTTATAGTGCTCATCGTATTGCCATACCACTCTGTGATCGACATCGGTCGATCCCACACGCAACGCGTAACGGTTGTTGGCCACTGGCTCATTAATCGCGTTAATCCAGTAGCCACCTTTTCCGTCAGAAACCTGCTCGCCACGTCCTATCGTATGCCCTAAGCCCGCCGCAAAGTCAGGCTGGTGGCTGCGCTCTAATTGCATGGTGCCGGCGACATTTTGGTAGCAGTCCAGCACGGTAAATTTGGCTACCGAGTGGTTCCACTTGATACACCAACGCGTCCCCGGCGGAGCCGCAGTATCCACCAGCATTTCACCTTGCTCGGTGATTACTTGCAGACGATCAGACGAAACCGCCGGAGCGGGGGTATCCCCTGCTCCGGCGAGTGGTAAGCAAACTATCAACACCGCTATTAGCCAGCGCTCAACCCTAGGCTTAGACTTAATAAACCCAGCCAAGCGCGGCCGAACAATGTCGCGTTGCCTTTGCATAACCATAATTACGTGCTATCGAATGGTCAGCCAAGGCTTACTCACGCAGGCGATCAGGAATTTCAGCGCCCACTTCTTCGAAGTAACGCAGTGCGCCCGGGTGCAGTGGCACCGGCGTGGAGCCCATGGTGAACTCAACGGTGGTGTCGTTAGCGGCTGGGTGAACGGCGATCAGCTCATCAATGTTCTCAAATAGCAGTTGAGTCAACTGATACGCCAGCTCTTCGTCCATATCAGCGTTAACGATAAGAACGTTAGGAATACCAATCGTTGTGACAGCTTCATCCATGCCGTCATACATACCGGCGGCAAGCTCAAACGGTGCAAATACCGCTTCTACTTCCTGGGCATTGGCGATCTCTTCATCCGAAAGGCCAATCAGGCGAATATCCCGGGTAGCAGCAAGGTTTAAAATAGAGCTCGTAGGAGGCCCTACGCTCCAGAAACCAGCGTCGATATCGCCATCACGAATCGCATCAGCGGTTTCGTTAAAGTTAAGACGCTGCGGAGTAAAATCGCTGTAGCTAATGCCATTGGCTTCAAGCAGCGCACGGGCATTCAGCTCGGTACCACTGCCTGGCGCGCCAACGGAAACACGCTTGCCTGCTAGGTCAGCAATTGATTCGATATCGGATTCAGCCAGGGTTACCAACTGCACGGCATTCGGATAAACCGAGGCTAGGGCACGGGTATTTTCGATCTGACGACCTTCGAAGTCACCAGTACCGGTATACGCCTGGTAAGCCGTATCTGCCAATACCAACGCTAGATCCGCGTCTCCACGCATGATCAAACCCATGTTTTCAACCGAGGCACCGGTTACTTCCGCGGTCGCCTGGGCGCCTTCAATATGATTATTGATCATTTCGGCGAAACCACCACCGATTGGATAGTAAACGCCACCAGTACCGCCAGTGGCGATAGAGAGTTGCTGGGCGCTTGCTGGAAGTGCGACCGCTAACATAGATGCGGCAGCTGCCGTGGTGTATAGAGAGCGTAGAGTTTTCATGAGCATTTCCTCCGTCCTGTTTGGACTTATAGGTATGGTTGACAATAAAGGAGGTGTCGAAGCCCCAACTTCTGTTTGCCATTGTAAAGCTAACCAGAAGCGGTGGAGGAGAAGTTAGCACGGCTTGTGCGTTAGATGCTAATGGCATAGTTAGCGCTTAATTAGCTTGACGATATGCGCAATATATAGGTACTGCAGGAGACACAGTGTAAGAAAATAACGCTCCTAATAATGATGAAACCCCAAGTAAATGTCTTACTCTATGCCAAATTGTTAATATTTAATGATAATAGCCGTCAATATTCTCTCAATTCATTTTTATTCATGCCTTAATTCGTCTCTTACCCACCCAGGAGCCACACTGCTATGGAGCCAGATCTCAGGGAGCCAGATTCCAAAGAAGCTAGCGCGCCACGCCAGAATCTTGCCATCAGCGCCTACCGCCAACTCAAGCATGACATTATTCGCGGTCGCTATGCGCCTGAACAAAAGCTGTTAATGAGCCGCCTGAAAGAGCACTACGGCGCCAGCACCGGGCCTCTCCGGGAAGCGCTTTCTCAATTAGTGGCTGACCGTCTGGTGGTGGCGATCAGTCAGCGTGGCTACCGTGTGGCTCCCATGTCACTGGCAGAACTCAACGACATTTACGACGCGCGAGCGCAACTCGAAGGGCTGATCCTGCGGCTAGCGATAGAGCGCGGTGACGATGACTGGGAAGCCACCGTGCTGGCGACGGCACATCGGTTGTCTAAAGTGACCAACATTAATACGCCTGATGACTTGCTGGATATTTGGGATCAGCGTCATAAAGCCTTTCATACTGCCATCGCCAGCGGCTGCAACTCCCCCCACTTGCTGCAAATGCGCAATACTCTGTTTGATCAAGTTGAGCGCTATCGCCACCTTTGGCTGCAGGAGACGGTGATGTCGCCTCAAGCGTTGGAGCTTAAGCGCCAGGAGCATGCGGCACTGGTGGATGTGATTTTGGCTCGCGATACCGCCGAAGCCGATACGCTAATGCGTGACCACTTGATGACCCCGGTGCCGATTATTACTCGGGTACTTAAAGCACGTGGCATCCACTAGGCTTAGAGCATGTCTAAATTCTGCGTTTTAAAAAAATGTAGATATTTTAAAAAAACGGCGATACATTGACTGCAAGCTATTTTGCATTTATTCCTGCCCACTATCCGAGGAATCCACGCCATGACACATTTTAACTGGGACGACCCGCTACTTCTGGAACAACAGCTCACCGATGAAGAGCGCCAGATTCGCGATGCCGCCTACGATTATTGCCAGGAAAACTTACAACCCCGCGTACTAACTGCTTTCCGTGAAGAGCGCTTTGACCGCGAGATCATGAGCGAAATGGGCGAACTTGGCCTGCTCGGCGCGACCGTTTCCCCTGAGTACGGCGGCGCAGGCGTTAATCACGTGGCCTACGGCCTGATTGCCCGTGAAGTAGAGCGCGTGGATTCCGGCTACCGTTCCGCCATGAGCGTACAGTCATCGCTGGTGATGTACCCGATTGAGACCTACGGCTCAGAAGAGCAAAAGCAAAAATTTCTGCCGAAGCTTGCTAGCGGCGAAATGATTGGCTGCTTCGGTTTGACCGAACCCGATCACGGCTCTGATCCAGGCGGCATGATTACCCGCGCCGAGAAAGTCGACGGTGGCTATCGCCTGACCGGTGCCAAAATGTGGATTACCAACAGCCCGATTGCCGATATCGCGGTAGTGTGGGCAAAGTCAGCTGCCCACGACAACCAGATTAAAGGCTTTATTGTTGAGCGCGGCACGGAAGGTTTCACCACGCCTAAAATCGAAGGCAAGGTCTCGCTGCGCGCCTCGATTACCGGCGAGATTGTGTTGGATAACGCTTTCGTTCCGGAAGAGAACCTGCTGCCCAATGTCAGCGGTCTTAAAGGCCCGTTCGGCTGCCTTAACAAAGCGCGCTACGGCATCGCCTGGGGCGTGATGGGCACCGCTGAGTTCTGCTGGCACGCGGCACGTCAATACACCTTGGACCGCAAGCAGTTTGGCCGCCCGCTGGCTGCCAATCAGTTGATCCAGAAAAAACTTGCCGATATGCAGACAGAAATCACCCTGGGCTTGCAGGCAGCGCTGCAGGTAGGTCGCCTAATGGATAGCGGCAACTGGGCACCGGAAATGGTCTCGTTGATCAAGCGCAACAACTGTGGCAAAGCGCTGGATATCGCCCGCCAGTCTCGCGATATGCATGGCGGTAACGGCGTTTCCGACGAGTACGGCGTTATTCGCCATATGGTTAATCTTGAGTCGGTGAATACCTACGAAGGTACCCACGATGTACACGCTCTGATTCTGGGCCGCGCACAGACAGGTATTCAGTCGTTCTTTTAAACGTCATCAGCCAAGGAAGCAGCCTTTATGAGCAAATCCCTGTTGAGTGAGCCAACCAAACCGCTGGCCGGTATTAAAGTACTCGACATTTCTAGAGTACTGGCCGGGCCATGGTGCGGACAGATGCTCGCGGATATGGGGGCGGATGTCATCAAGGTAGAGCGTCCCGGCAGCGGCGACGATACTCGCCACTGGGGACCTCCCTGGCTAGCAGGCACTGAAGAGTCGGCGTACTACCTATGCGCTAACCGAGGCAAACGCTCGGTGACCGTCGATATGGCCAAGCCCGAAGGTCAGGCAGTGATTAAGCAGTTAGTTGCTCAGTCAGACGTGCTGATAGAAAACTTTAAAGTGGGTGGTCTGAAACGTTACGGCCTGGATTACGCCAGTCTGAAGGCGCTGAATCCCGGGCTGATCTACTGCTCAATCACCGGCTTTGGTCAGGAGAGCCCTTACGCTCACCGGGCGGGTTACGACTTTATGATCCAGGCCATGGGCGGGATCATGAGCCTAACCGGCAAGCCCGATAGTGAGCCCGGCGGAGGCCCGGTAAAGAGCGGCGTTGCGTTTACCGATATTTTCACTGGGCTATATGCCGCCAATGCAGTGCTGGCAGCGCTTTATCAGCGTAGGGATAGCGGCGAGGGCTGTCATATTGATATGGCGTTAATGGATGTGCAGGTAGGTGTGCTCGCCAATCAGGCGCTCAACTACCTGACCTCAGGCAATGTGCCCCAGCGGTTGGGTAACGCTCATCCCAACATCGTGCCTTACCAGGCATTTGCCACTCAAGATGGTCATATGATTATGGCCGTCGGCAACGACGAGCAGTTCAAGCGTTTTTGCACAGTGCTCTCCTTACCAACGCTGGCTGAAGACCCCCGCTTTGCCACCAACGGCGCCCGGGTAAATAACCGCGCGCTGCTGGTGCCACAGCTGGAAGCAGCGCTGGCGCAGCGCAGTACCGATGAATGGCTGGCCGCCTTTGAAGCTGTTGGCGTGCCCTGTGGACCGATCAACACGCTAGACCGGGTATTCGATGACCCCCATGTAAAAGCCCGAGGGCTCAAGCAGACCTTGCCTCATGACCAAGCGGGCCATGTAGACCTGGTGGCCAATCCGATTCGGTTTAACGGCGCCCAGATGAGCGCTTCTACCGCCCCGCCCCATTTGGGCCAACACACTGAAACCGTGTTGGAAGAACTAGGCATCACGCCCGAGCAGCGTGCAGCGCTTCGTGAAGCAGGCATTATTTAACCGCGACAAAGCTGTACCCCTTCCCCTTTTAGCGCCTTATTCGGCGCTTTTTTTATGAACCTTTACTTATATAAGCGTTAAGTATGAATAGGCGATAGAGACAAAAATACTATACAAAAATTATACGCAAGCTATGTTAAAATTTAAAATAAGCATTAAAATTTACTGTCACAACGTGCTATCACAACGTACTAAGGTGGCGCTTAGACTACCCTTTTAGAACTTAGCTTTAGCGGCCCCAGCCACTATATAAACCATCAGGAGCAGTAATGAGCCAGTGCGCACGCGTTAATAGCAGCTGTAAACGCTGTGAAGGCGAACTGCCTTTTGAATTCACCATGGCTTTTCAGCCCATTGTGGATCTGTCACTGGCGCAAATCGTCGCTTACGAAGCCTTGGTGCGTGGTATACATGGGGAATCCGCGTGGAGTGTTATTTCACAAGTCACGGATGATTTGCTGTATCGCTTTGACCAAACGTGTCGAGTGAAAGCGATAGAAATGGCCAGCGCACTGGATATGCAGACTGATCTCTCGATCAACTTCTTACCCAACGCCGTGTATGAACCGGAAGCATGTATTCAGGCGACGTTAGAAGTTTCCAAGCGCGTAGGCTGGCCAACCCATCGGCTAATTTTTGAAATCACCGAAACAGAACGCGTCCGAGATCGCCAACACCTATGCAATATTATTGACGCTTACCGCTCCATGGGCTTTAAAACGGCGCTTGACGACTTTGGCAATGGTTATGCCAATCTAGACTTACTGACTGATTTAACGCCGGACAAGCTCAAAATCGACCGAGAGTTGGTCATGAATTGCGATAGCGATTTTCGCCGTCAAGCGCTGTTAAATGCGATTATATTACTGGCGCAAGAGCTTGATACGACACTGATTGCCGAAGGCGTAGAAACCCGTGCCGAAGCGCTGTGGTTAGCCCGAGCGGGAATTGTTCGTCAGCAGGGTTTCTATTTTGCGAAGCCTGCAATTAACTCCTTATGCCCCGATATTAGCCCACTACTAGCAGAACTAAAAAATGAAGTAGAAAGTTGTTCAGGAGCGGTTAATGAAAGAGATTAGCCCCGATCAGCTTTATCAGCTTTTTAATCGTTCGAAACGCAATACTGAAAACGTCATCAAAGCGGCCCCTATTGGAATCTGTATCACCAACCCATCCGGTCACTTTGAGATGGTCAATCCAGCCTACTGCGAGTTTTATGGCTACCGTGAAGAGGAAGTGTTGGGTCAGCATTTTACCCTGGTAGTACCCGAAGCCCATCGTGATCAGCTTTCGGCCTTGCACGATGAGTTCATGGAAGGCAAGGAAACCCATGAACTGCGTCAAGAGTGGGATGTTCTGACGAAAAATGGCGAACTTCGCACCATTATTGCCGAAGCAGCGCGTATTGAAGGCGAAGATGGGCAGTCGCGGAAAGTGACTTTTATTATCGATATCACTCAGCGCAAACAGCTGGAAGTTCGCTTAGAGCAGGCCAATGAGCGCCTGGATCATCTCGCCCATCATGATGAGCTGACGGAGCTATTCAATCGTCGTGCGGGTTTGCAGCGCTTGGATGAAGAGATTAAACGCTGCGAGCGATACGGTAGCACCTTCAGTATCGCGATTTATGACCTAGATGATTTCAAAGCGATTAACGACACCTATGGGCACAGCACGGGTGATACCGTGCTACAACAAACCACCGCGTTAGTAAGTGGAACACTGCGAGACACCGATATGCACATCCGCCTGGGCGGAGAAGAGTTTCTGATCATTATGCCGGGGGTTAACGCTGAAGAAGCTCAGCTAGCGATGGAACGCGTGCGCGCCAACGTGGCACAGACCCCTTTTACACAGCATCAATTAACGGTAACGCTGTCATCGGGGGTTGCCTGCTACGTTGAAGCCTCCGGCACGCGACTACTTGATCGTGCCGACAAAGCTATGTATCAAGCTAAACAGGCGGGTCGTAATCGTGTTGTCATTGCCTCGTCATCCATGTAATCAAAGCTGTTAAGCACTATGCTTAAAGATCATCCCTCATCAATAGGAAGTAAGCTATGAGCAGCAATGCCGAACTGAACGAGCTGAAACACAAATACGTCGCTGCTGGTGCTGCCAGCCCGGCGACAGCGTTCGCCGAGCGTGCTGAAAACGCTGAAATCTGGGACGCAGATGGCAACCGCTTTATCGATTTCGCGGGTGGCATTGGCGTACTGAATGTGGGACATCGCCATCCCAAAGTGGTCGCTGCGGTAAAAGCCCAGCTCGACAAACTGATGCACACCTGCCAAACCGTCATGCCTTATGAAGGCTATGTAAAAGTCGCCGAAAAGCTAAGCCAGATCGTACCTGTACGTGGCCACGCCAAAGTGATGCTGGCTAACTCCGGTGCTGAAGCACTGGAAAACGCCGTTAAGATCGCCCGGGCGGCCACCGGCCGTTCCAACGTTATCTGTTTTGATGGCGGCTACCATGGCCGTACCTTTTTTACGATGGCGATGAACGGCAAGGTAGCTCCTTACCAGAGCGATTTCGGCCCCATGCCGGGCACCGTCTTCCGCGCGCCCTACCCGGTGCCATACCACGGCGTTAGCGAAGACGAAGCCATTCGTGGCCTGAAGATGACGCTAAAAACCGATGCCAACCCCAAAGATACCGCGGCGATCGTGCTTGAGCCGGTACTCGGCGAAGGCGGCTTCTACCCAGCATCGAAAAGCTTTCTGACCAAAATCCGTGAGATTTGCGATGAGCACGGCATGCTGATGATCATCGACGAAGTACAGTCTGGCTTTGGCCGCACCGGCAAAATGTTTGCCATCGAGCATAGCGGTGTCGAGCCGGACATTATGACCATGGCCAAAAGTATGGCTGATGGCATGCCAATCTCCGCGATCGTCGGTACCGACAAGGTGATGGATGCCTCTGGGCCTAACTCACTAGGTGGCACCTACACCGGCAGCCCCACCGCCTGTGCCGCAGCGCTGGCCGTGATGGAAGTATTCGAAGAAGAGAACATTCTGGAGAAGAGCCAAGCGCTGGGCGACAAGCTGTCGAAGCGCTTCAATGAGTGGGCAGAGAAATTTGAATGCATCGACCACGTGCGCAATATGGGCTCCATGGCCGCATTTGAGCTTGTCTCAAATAAAACAGACCGCGAGCCTAACGCCGAACTAGCAGCTGCGCTGTGTAAGAAAGCCCGCGAAGAGGGCTTAATCCTGCTTTCCTGTGGCATGTACGGCAACACCATCCGTTTCTTGATGCCTGTCACTATTCAAGATGACGTGCTCAATGAAGGGCTGGATATTATTGAGTCCTGCTTGGAATCGCTTATTTAATAAGCGGCATTCGTGCAAGAACTCGCGCCGCCCAATCGGGCGGCGTTTTGTTTAACGAGGCCGACGATCACCTTCAATAAAATTAGCGGTAAACACTGCTTTGCCATGGGTCTCGAACGACCACTTCATGACCTCGCTTAACGCTGCCATCACAGCATCGAATTCGCCAAATACCTGGGTACTCATTCGATTCGGGTGTACTTCTAGCCCTGTTGCCTCAAGGCGCTTTACCACCTCTTTGACCACCGGCTTAAAATCATCGGCCAGTGGGTAGTAGCTAAGCTGTACGGAAAGATACATAACGCCTCCTTACGCTGTGTTTGATGGTCTGCTGGCGCTCGCCAAGCGCTGCCAGGCAGCCAAAATCGCGGCACGCGTCTCATCCGGGTGTTCCATGGGAAACATGTGCGTACCAGGAACTTCGCTAACCGATAGGCCCTTTCGCTTCAAGCGTTTGATGCGTGAAGCCGTCAGCAGGTGCGACTCTTTACCCGCCACTAATTCAAGCGGCACACCCAAACGTTTCGGCAGGCGCGAAAGGTGATCGGGCAGGTGACGGAAAATCTCCACCTCAATGCGTGGGTCAAAGGTGAGCTCGGCACTGCCGTCATCTAACAAACGCGTTCCTGCTTCAATGTAGTCGTTGAGCGCCTCTGGGGTAAAGCGCCGAAACAGCCCCCGGCATCCCAGCGAGCTTGCCATCACCTCGCGGCTCGGCCATACACTTCGCCGCCCCAAGGTTTTGCCTGCAGGGGTTACCCGATCAATAAAACCAAACCGCTTTGCGGCTTTCATCGCCCAGGCATCAGACCCCAGCATCAGTGGGGGATCCAGCATAATCACCCCGCAGAAGCGCTCTGGCTGCTTATCGGCGGCCATAGCCATGAGCGTGCCGCCCAACGAATGCCCAACACCCAACAACGGCTTATCGCTTTCGGGGAGGTAGCTCAGCAGCTCGTCCACTAAGTTGCCCCAGTTGTGATTGACGGGGTAATCCGGGTGATGACCCAAGCGATCCAGAGGGTGGAGGTCAAACATCTCTGCCAATGGATCCAGCAGGCTGCGATAGCTTAACCCTGGAAAACCATTGGCGTGGGCAAATACTAAACGGGGGCGTGAAGCGGCATCGGCAGACATAGCGGGCTCATGGGTGACCAATCGGTAAATGAATAACTCAAACTATCATACGTCTGTTTTAGCGCGCTCCCGGTACGGGGTCAATCAGGCAAAGGGTTAACAGGCTAATTAAAATAGCGGTAATTGATGCTCCTGTGCATTCTCTGCCAGCCGGTACCCTACGCCAAGCAAGCGCACGGGGCGTTCACCCCTGGCCCAGCCAACGTTAAGCAACGTTTCAAACTGCTCAAGGTTAGGTGCTGGGTCGGCGTGTTCGACGGTGGTTTGGGTGAAGTCATTAAACTTCACTTTTACGATTAGACCGCGCACCGCCAGGGGTGGGTCAAGGCGTGCGTAGCGCTGCTCCAAATCGTCAATTAGCGCCGGAAGCTCACTGCGGCAGGCATCCAGGGTGGGCAAATCCTGAGAGTAGGTCTGCTCGGTGCTAATCGACTTACGCTCACGGTGGGTTTTAACCGGGCGCTCATCCCTTCCCCAACTGAGCTCATGCAGGCGCTTGCCAAAGCGGCCAAAGTGCTCAACCAGTTCGGTTAGCGAGCGAGTACGCAGATCGGCGCAGGTGTGAATATCCAGACCCGCTAATTTCTCAGCGGTGCGGGGTCCAACGCCATGGATCTTCTTCACCGGCAGTTGCTGCACAAAGCTGTCGACTTTGTCCGGCGTGATCACACACAGGCCATTGGGCTTATTCCAGTCGCTGGCGATCTTGGCTAGAAATTTATTGGGTGCTACGCCCGCTGAAACAGTAATACCTACTTCACGACTCACCCGCTCGCGAATCGCTTCGGCCATTAACGTGGCACTGCCGTGATGCAGCGTTACCTCAGAGACATCTAAAAACGCCTCATCCAGGGAGAGCGGCTCAATCAGCTCGGTAATTTCCCGGTAAATGGCGAATACTTGGCGGGCCACCGTTTTATATTTAGCCATATCGCCGCGAATAACGGTGAGATGCGGGCAGCGCTTGAGCGCCTGACCCATCGGCATCGCTGAGTGAATACCGAATTCGCGGGCAGGATAGTTACAGGTGGCGACCACCCCGCGCTGCTCCACACTGCCGCCGATGGCGATGGGAATATCCCGCAGTGCGGGGTTATCGCGCATCTCCACTGCGGCGTAAAAACAGTCACAGTCGCAGTGAATGATCTTGCGCACTGGCCACCTTTATTAACTGTAAAAAATCACAGTTTATCACAGCATCAGGTGCCGCAGAATGTTCGCAGCACCTGTTCGTTGTCCGTAGCGGGCGCCGCTAGACGGCGTGCCTCTGAGGACTCATCAAACGGCTTGGTAACGACCGCTAGCAGGGTATGAAAAGGCACAAAATCACCTTCATAAGCGGCATCAATGACTTCTTGAACGCGGTGGTTGCGGGGGATGATTACCGGGTTTGCACGCCGCATGCTAGCAAAACGCTCACTGTCTTGGCTGGCAACCTGCGCCACCTGCCAAGTATCCAGCCACGTTGTTAGCTCATTGGGTTGCGTCGTCAGCGCCAGCAGCGCCTCGCGCTTCTCATCACTTTGTGAGGAAACATATTGGGTGAGCGCGTCAAAGGTAGCGGTCATATCCATGCGGCCCTGATGCATCTGGCTTTCAAGGCCTTCCATCAGGGTTTCAGCTTGGTCGCTTTTAGCAGCAAGGCCGAGCTTATCTGCATTCAGGCGGCGCCGTTCAGCGCTGAAAAGCGTATCGAAGTGGCGAATGGCATTGGTGGCCTGCTCTACCACCGCCTCGCCCTCTTCACGCATCAATGGCAGTAGCGTTTCAGCAAAACGGGCGACATTCCACTGGGCAATGGCGGGCTGGTTGGCAAACGCATAACGGCGGCCTTGGTCGATGGAGCTATATACCTTCTGAGGATCAAACTGCTCCATGAAGGCACAGGGGCCGTAATCAATGGTTTCCCCCGCGATGCTGCAGTTATCGGTATTCATCACGCCATGAATGAAGCCGATGCTTATCCAGCGTGCAATGAGTTCGGCTTGGCGGGCCACCACTGCCTCAAGTAGTGCCAAATAGGGGTCTTCAGCGTTGGCAGCCTCCGGGTAGTGGCGGGCAATCACATGATCCGCCAGCGCTTTTAACAGTACTTCATCTCGGCGCGTGGCAGCGAATTGAAAGGTGCCCACGCGAATATGACTGCTGGCCACCCGAGTAAATACCGCGCCAGGTTCAGACATTTGCCGCACTACCCGTTCCCCGCTGGTCACCGCTGCCAACGCACGAGTGGTGGGAATGCCCATTGCAGCCATAAACTCGCTGACCAGATATTCCCGTAACACCGGGCCTAAGGGCGAGCGGCCATCACCGCCGCGGGAAAACGGCGTGCGGCCGCTGCCTTTTAGCTGCACATCGCGGCGAATACCGTGCTGATCGATCACTTCACCCAGCAGCAATGCGCGACCATCGCCCAACTGTGGCACAAAGTTGCCGAACTGATGCCCTGCGTAACCGAGTGCGCCGGGCTTGGCGCCTGGCATAAGCTGATTACCGCTAAACCATTCGGCCAGCGTTGCTGAGTCAGGTATCTCTTTAGCGCCCAGCTGTTCAGCAAGCGGGGCATTAAAGGCAATCAGCTCAGGCTGGGCCACCGGCGTTGCTTGGGTGGCGACCCAAAGGGGTTCTGGCAAAGTGGCATAGAGATGTTCAAATGACAGCACAATAGGCTCCGCTGTTAGTGGCAATGACTATCTAATACCCTAGCACTCTACTCAAGCAAACGCCGAGACGATGTTACCAAACATGCCAAATGTTAAAGAGAGCGGCTTAACGCCACTCCCACGGGATTTTTATAATCGCGATACCCTTGAGTTGGCAAGAGATATGCTGGGCTGCTGGCTGGAAGACAATCCGTGGGTTTCCAAGCCACGCTAATGGCAAGAGATACGAGCCTCTTCAATGAAGTGAGGCCGCCACACGGTTATGCAGCGGCCTCTGGCAGACCTACCTTCCTAGCCTAAGTAACGCCTCCGTCATTAGATGTTCTGCCCCCCCGACACTTCGATCCGCTGTGCGGTCACCCAGCGATTGTCAGCTCTTAGCAGGCTGGCAACCACCGGACCAATATCGTCGGGTACGCCAACACGGCCAAGGGCCGTCATGCTAGCAAACGCCTCGTTATACTCCGGCGTATCCCTTACTGCACCGCCCAAAAAGTCAGTTTCAATTGCACCCGGGGCGATCGTGTTTACAGTAATGCCACGGTTACCCAGCTCTTTAGCCATATAGATACTAAGAACCTCGACTGCCCCCTTAGCGGCGGAATAGGCTGAGAACCCTGGGAAGCTGACGCGGGTTAGTCCTGAAGAGAAATTCACGATCCGTCCGCCGTCGGCAAGCAGTGGTAGAACGGCCTGGGTTAGGAAGAAAACGCCTTTAACGTGAACATTGAATAGTAGGTCAAATTGCGCCTCAGCCGTCTCAGTAAAAGGCACCATCTCCCCATGGCCTGCATTATTGATGAGATGGTCAAAGCTATGTCGATCCCAATTCGATTTCAACACTGAACGGACATTGTCGATAAAAGCGGGAATGGTAGAAATATCGCTAACATCAAGCGGTAGCGCGACGGCTTTACGCCCCATGCTCTCAATCTCAGCTACGACAGCATTCGCGCTCTCGGCACTACTTCGATACGTGAGAATGACATCGCCGCCATGCCGGGCAATACTGATCGCAGTGTTACGGCCAAGACCACGGCTGCCACCGGTGATAATTGAAATAGTCGTCATGGAATGCTCCTGTGCTATTGAGCGTTATGCCCACAACTACTATCGCCGACCGACTTCGTTCCTTGTTGCTAGATACTCGAATACTTTTGCCTAATACTCCAATAACGTTGCGGCTCAAAAATGTTTAACTTAATGTTTACCCCATGACTACCATCCTACTTGATACAGTGCGCCGCTACGCTGAGGCGCACCTTGATTCAACCAGCGTTACAACCACGCCGATCCCTGGACTAACGATTATTCGTCAGACCATGCCTACCGCATTGCATTACAATATAGATAAGCCGTTGGTTGCTATAGTGCTTCAAGGAAGCAAACGGGTCATCATGGGAAAACACGTTTTTGATTTTGGCGCAGGAGAATCCCTTTTAATTACCGCTGATGTCCCCACCGTCAGTCAGATCACGAGCGCAAGTATCGGTGCTCCCTATTTTTCGCTCGTTCTTGACCTCAATCCCAGCGTTCTTGAAGGTCTTGTCGTTGAAATAGATGCCAATCAACCCACCACCGATACCCCGGTTCGTGTTCATACAACGGAGACAGAAGTGCTCGACGTTGCATTGCGCCTGATGAAACTTATGGAACGCCCTGAAGCATTAGCTATTCTTCAGAATCAGTTAATTCGTGAGCTGCATTTCTGGCTGATGATGGGTCGCCACGGCAGCGCTATTCGTAGTCTTGGCACTGTCGACAGCCATGCACAGCGCATTGCGCGCGCGGTAGCGCTCATCCGCACAAACTTTACTAAGCCGCTTCGCGTAGACCAGTTGGCTGTGACTGCAGGCATGAGTCTATCGTCGTTTTATGAACACTTCAGAGCTATAACGTCTCTGACGCCGCTTCAATTTCAAAAGCAGCTCCGGCTGATAGAGGCGCGCAGAATGATGCTGGCGAATGGCGAAATGATCAGCAACGCTGCCTACGCTGTCGGTTACGAAAGTGTCTCGCAGTTTACGCGAGAGTATGGTCGTTTGTTTGGCTTGCCCCCACGCCGCGATATAAAAACCATTAATGCACGAACACAGTCAGCCGCTTAACCAAGTCCTTCGGCCGCTTTTTCCAGCCATCAGCAAAGCAGAAGGCCTATAAATCCAAAGAGCTAAGAGTCCCTTAAACATCGCACGGCTTGCTCTAGCACCGGCGTCAATGGCGCGCGCCACTGGTGCGTCAGTAACGCATCGGCACGAGTAATACCCAACGAAAGCGAGGCCAGCGGCATGCCACGATCATAAGCGGCACGGCAAAAGCGGTAGCCGGAAAACACCATTAATGAAGTGCCTACTGCCAGCACCGCATCCGACTCAGCCAGCGCTACCTGGGCGGCCAGCCGACGTTTGGCGGGCACCACATCGCCGTAAAACACCACGTCAGGTTTAAGAATGCCACTACAGCGCGGGCAGTCGAGAATGCGAAAGGAGCTAAAGTCGGTTTCCAGGTCAGCGTCGCCATCTGGGGCGTGATCGGCCTGCAAACCCGCAAAAGTAGGATTCATCTGTGCCATCTCGGCATGCATTGCGTGGCGCATCATTTGGTAGTCGCACACCATGCACTTGACCATATCCGCACGGCCATGCAAATCGATTACCCGACGGGAACCGGCGCGCTGATGTAAACGATCAACGTTCTGGGTCACCAACTGCTGAATATAACCCTGTGATTCAAGAGTAGCTAACGCCCGATGTGCCCCGCTCGCCTGGGCTTCGCGCATTGCGCTAAAGCCGATCAACGCCCGTGCCCAGTAACGTTGGCGAACCTGGAAGGAGCTCATAAAATCGCCGTGCTGCACTGGTGGCGGGCGTTTCCATTGACCATCCGCATCGCGATAGTCTGGTATACCGCTGTCGGTACTCACACCGGCACCGGTAATCACCCACAGCTTGGGGTACTGTTGAATAAACGCCGCCAGCTCCTCGCCTGCCTGAGCAACGCTATTTGCTATTTCCACGGCCTGCGTCAAAAGTTCACCTCTAGGCAATATTGCTCAAACTCAACGATACTGTATAGCAACAGCGGGCCTTGTAACGCCCTCTTCAACGGTTATTGTGCACCCAGGAGATACTCTTATGCAGCACGATCATGACATTATTATTGTCGGTGGCGGCATGGTGGGCGCCGCCCTGGCGGCTCGCTTGGGTCATGCGGGCTTCTCTGTTGGGCTGGTGGAACAAGGTGACGCCCCTGCCGAACCCAGCGGTGATTATGACCTGCGAATCTCGTCGCTGAATGCGCGCTCACTGGCGTTTATCAAGGCAAGTGGCACTGTACTGCCGGAAGAGCGCAGCTGCCCATTCCGCCATATTGATGTTTCCAATCAGGACGGAACCGGCCACTCGCTGTTTTCCGCTGAAGATAGCGATATGGAAGACTTCGGTATCTTTATCGAAAACCGCACGCTGCAATATGCGCTATGGCAGCGGCTGGAAACACTGCCTAGCGTTACCTGCTATACCCAATGTGCGCCGTTAAGCACCATCGCGGCGAGCAATAATCGCATGCTGGAACTGGATAACGGCAAAACCCTAAGCGCCCGCTTGATTGTCGGTGCTGATGGTGCGAACTCTACGCTGCGCGCGCTGGCCGGTATTAGCGTGACCAGCTACGACTATCATCAGCGTGCGATGATTATTAATGTGGAAACCGAGCTACCCCAGCAGGATGTCAGTTGGCAAGTCTTTACCCCCACTGGCCCCATTGCCATGCTGCCTCTGCCCGGCCATCGCGCCTCCTTGGTGTGGTATGACCGCGATGAGACGACCAAAGCCCGCGAACAGCTTGACGATGAGACGCTTAAAACGGCCATCGAAATGGCGTTCCCTAAACGCTTGGGCAACCTTATCCGCATCGTCGCACGGGCCAGCTTTCCTATTAAGCGCCAGCACGCGCAGCGCTATATCGGCAAGCGCCTGGCGCTGATTGGTGATGCCGCCCATGTGGTGCACCCGCTGGCGGGCCAGGGCTTAAATATCGGCCTTCACGATGCCGACACCCTTGCCGACATTATCGTCAAAGGCCGCGACCCAGGTGACCCTGTCAACCTGCTCCGCTTTGAGTGCCAGCGCCGCGCGGCTAACCAAGCGATGATCGCCGCCACCGATACGTTTCATCACCTGTTTACCGGCTCGAAACCGCTACGCCAACTGGGTGATTTAAGCCTGCAGCTCGCCGAGCGCTTCCCGTTCGCCAAGCGCATGATGATGCAGCAAGCCAATGGGTTGAATCCGTTTAAAATGCGCTAGACGCTGATACTGCCCTCCTCTTCCCGCAAGTGGAGAAGCCAAACATGAAGCGGCGGGCACCGTGACCGCCGCTTCAAAGGGGCGTGAGTGTTTTTCAGCCGTCTATGCTTTCAGGTGCTTATCCAGAAATTCACGCATCACCGGGATAATGACATCGCCATGGGTTTCCAATGCAAAATGCCCGGTGTCGTAAAAGCGGATGTCCGCCTGTGGAATATCTCGCTTCCAGGCTTCCGCCCCCGGCGGCATAAAGAACGGATCATGCTTCCCCCACACGGCGAGCAGCGGCGGTTGCTGCTCCCGAAAGTAGGCCTGAAATTCAGGATACTTCGCAACGTTGGTTGCGTAATCCAGCAGTAAGTCGAGCTGGATATCAGCCATGCCAGGTTGCGATATCTGAGCCCCTTCCAGCGTATAGGCATCCGGCGCTACGACACTGGTATCGCTTACGCCCTCTACGTACTGCCACTTGATTGACGCAGGTGTCGGAAAGTCGCTCAGGGCCTCACGATTCACCTGCGAAGGTGTTTTCCAATACGTTTGAATGGGCTCCCACCCTTTTGAAAGCCCCTCCTCATAGGCATTGCCGTTTTGCGAAATGATAGCGGTGATTTTTGATGGGTGAGTCACCGCCAAACGCCAACCAACAGGGGCACCATAGTCGTGAACGGCAATGGCATAGCGGTCGAGCTTCAACTGCTCAGTGAAGCGATCAATCGTCTTTGTCAGGTTGGCAAAGGTGTACTCATACTCACCGCGTGCCGGTGACTGGGTAAAGCCAAACGCGGGCAAATCCGGTGCCACGACGTGATAGCCATCGGCAAGCGCCTCAATCACATCCCGCCACATATACGATGAGGCAGCAAACCCGTGGAGCAGCAGCAAAGTCGGCGCCGCCGGATCCCCCGCTTCACGATAGAAAACGTCCACATCGCCCACTTTCTCGAATCGATAATGAACCTGCCACGCTGTCGAGCCAGAGGACTGCTCAGTATTGGTCACCGGTGCCTCCTGGGTAGCCGCAGAGATCGAGGTATTTTCAGATGTCATGGATATACTCCTTAGTAACTGTTAATAACTATTTTTGAAGGTTACAAAAAATAGTGGTAACCTGTCAAACATTAAATTAAAGGTTACTCACTATGGCATCGAAAATTACGCCTCCGTTTATCGCCAGCAATCTCGCCATCGATTTCATCAACACGCAGTTTGGCGTGGGGGGGGAGCAGCAAGAGTGCCTGGATGACGACAGCAGTGTCATTGCGTGGCTTCAACAGGCGGGCGTGTTACCGGAGAAGTGTGAGAGCCCACCTCCTGGAATAGTCCACCTTGCGCGGGAACTGCGCGACAACATGCGGGATCTCCTGAACTCGGCACAGCAAGGGCGGGCCGCGGAACCCACAGTGGTGAATCACGTGTTGGAACGGGGATATCCTCTAGAGAGAATCGAATGGCAGCCAACGGTGTCTGCGTTCCAGAAAAGAACCTATCAGCGCAACATGGAAAGCGAGAGCCTGTTGCAGCCAGTCGCTTCCGCGTTAGTCCAGTTGCTTACCGAGGAAGATCTACAGCTCGTGAAAGAGTGCGAAGCCGCGGACTGCGTTCTACTGTTCCACGATCAAACAAAATCGCACCGGCGCCGCTGGTGTAGCATGGCCTCTTGCGGAAACAGAATGAAAGCGGCAGCCCATCGGGCTAGGAAAAAAACGAAATAGTCTCGTCCAAGTTAGCTCGCCAAACGCTTCTACTGACTATGCTGAGAGGGATGACCACGGGTCAATAACAACCCCAATGAACCCTCACATAAGGCAACCCTATGAGCTTCACACGACAAACGGTGATCACGGCAACGCTATGTTCAAGCCTTGGCCTGCTATTGGCTTCTCCCCTTTGGGCCTGGGATGGCATCGTCGAAAAACAAACCTTTGAGATAGACAGCTTCACCACGCAGGGCGGCGAGACGATTCCCAACGTTACTGTTGGCTGGGAAGCCTATGGCGAACTCAACGACGCCCGCGATAACGTCATCCTGATTACCCACTTTTTCTCAGGCACCAGCCATGCGGCAGGCCGCTATGATCCAGACGGCGAGCCCACCGGCTACTGGGATGCCATCATTGGCCCGGGCAAAGCGTTAGATACCGATGAGTACTACGTAATCTCCTCGGACACTCTGGTCAACCTCGGAGCTAACGACCCTAATGTCATCACCACCGGACCTGCTTCTACCAATCCAGACACCGGCGAACCCTGGGGAATGGATTTCCCTGTGGTGACCATCCGTGACTTTGTCGAGGTGCAGCGTGAATTGTTAGAGAGCCAAGGCATTGAATCGCTGCATGCGGTGATGGGCGCCTCCATGGGCGCGCTACAGGCAATTGAGTGGGCCAGCGCCTACCCTGACCGAGTCGAGCGCCTGATACCCGTCATCGGCGGCGGCGTGGCCGACCCTTGGCTGCTGGCAACCCTAAGCGCCTGGGCAGCGCCGATTCGGTTGGATGCCAACTGGAACGAGGGCAACTACTACGACGGCGAACCACCCACCGACGGTTTAAAAGAAGCGCTGAAACTGGTGACGCTCAACGCCAACCACTGGCAGTGGGCCAACGAGACTTTTAATCGTGATTGGGCCGATGAAGCGCGCGACCCAGCCCAGGATATCCATGCCCGCTACGCGATCGAGCAAACGCTAGATGATATCGCCGCCGCCCGCGCAGCACTCTCCGATGCCAACCATCTACTTTATCTGGTGCGCGCCAACCAAACCTTTATGGCGGGCCACGGCGATTCGCTAGAGGAAGGGCTTGCCGCCATAGAAGCACCAACACTGATGCTCTATAGCGAAAACGATCTCGTCTTCTCCCCCGAAGGGGTTCGACGCACAGCGGAGCTTATTGAAGCAGACGGCACTGAAGTGACCCTTGAAGCCCTGGAAGGTAATCGAGGTCACTTGGATGGCGTGCTATCCATTGACCAGGCGAGTGATACATTGCGGGCGTTTTTGCAGTAAGGGATTAAGCGCTGGCTTTAAGTCTTAAAGCCAGCGCAAGTACAGCTGACATATTTAAAGACTTAGCCGCTTAAATGCGCACCACCATGCACATACTCTTTTTTATACTTATGACATTTATAGGGGCTGCAATGGCCGCGCTATATAACACCGCCGCACCGAAAAAAGCCGCGAATTTGTCAGTTAACAGCGACTTGCTTCAAAAATCTCGCGCGTTGAATATTAATCTCTCTGCCACACTAGAACGCGCATTGAGAGAAGAGTTGGCAAAATACGAGGCTTCCCAGTGGGTTGAAGAAAATCGAGCGGCAATCACAAGCTACAACGAATTTGTCGAGCAGCATGGCTGCTTCGGTGACGAATTTCGGGAGTTGTGATGGCTCAGTTCGATGTTTACCCTAACCCCAGCAAGACCAGCACGACGCACTACCCCTACTTGGTGGATATTCAAAATAGCCTACTCACCGATCTAGCAACCCGCATCGTGATCCCATTGGGTAACCGAACTGCTTTTGGTAGCAAAGCCATGCAGGGCCTCACGCCGGAAATAACGTTCAACGGCCAGGAGCTGTTGTTACTGACACCGCAGATCTCATCAATACCAGAGAAACATCTCAAAACCCCAGTCGGTACCCTTTCACATTTTAGGAGCCAGATTGTCGGTGCTCTTGCTCTCGCCGTTACTGGGATTTAACGAAATTGTAGAAAACCAATTTCGAGCTACCTCACTCCGACATATCCAGACCATAGCGACCTCCGACATTATCTACTTGGTGCTAGCCTATCTAAAGAAAGTAAAAGAAAGTTAGACGCCCACAGAAAAAAGGCTAAGCTAAAAACATTGACCCATCTGTTGAAAGGGGAGGCTTCCGAATGAGCATTTTGACGAACTTCAAACATCGCTGCAAGAAGCTGCGGATATCGAACATGGCAATGTTCAGGCTAGCCGCAGCTTCCGCCACGAAGTGGCTGATGTAAGAGCTATACGTGCCAACCTGCAAGTGTCTCAAGCTGAATTTGCTCAGGCGATGGGAACCAGCTTTTGAATCTGGCTCTGATGTTAATTATCTAGGAACGAAAATCAGTCATAGCGCGCTGGATTGTTAAAGCGCTACTTACTACTTATAGCGTGCTTACTAATAAGCCTAGATGATTTTCACTAAATTTCAGTTCAGAATGAATAATTAAAGTTAAGCATTGCAGGTAATAAAAAATGGTGCTTCATTCGCGTGTTTAACGATCATAAAACAGAGCTGGGCCGGATTCAGGATGCGTTGCGCACAAGCGAGGCGGAATTCCGTACGCTGGTCGAAACCATGCCACAAATTGTATGGGTTACCCGCCCGGATGGCTGGCATGTCGACTTTAATCAATCCTGGCTGGATTACACTGGGCTGACGCTTGAAGAGAGCCTAGGTTTTGGCTGGAACCCCCCTTTCCATCCCGACGATCGCGCCATGGCGGCTGAGCGATGGCTTCAAGCAACGAGCAGCGGTACTCCCTACGAGATTGAATACCGGCTACGTCGTTGGGACGGGGTTTATCATTGGATGCTCGGCAGAGCAGTACCGATGCGCGATGCCGACGGCAATATTGTTAAATGGTTTGGCACCTGCACGGATATTGACGATCTGAAACGGATTCAGGAGCGGCTAGACGAGGCCCAGCGCATCGGCAAGATTGGGAATTGGGAATACAATCTCATCAACGGTGAGACTAGCTGTTCGGAGGTCGTCTATCGCCTATTGGGCAAAGATAGCCGACATGATCCACCCCCCACGCTGCATGAAATTGCGATGCTCTTCGACGCAGAGAGCGCTGTCCGTTTGAAAAAAATGATTGATGTGGGAACTGCCTCCGGTCAAACGCAAACCTTTGACCTTCGGACAAAGGAGGAGAACGGCAAACATTGTGATATTCAGATCGTCGCTGTCCCCAGGCAAGATGCGAGCGGCGAAGTGGTCAGCCTTTTTGGCACCATGCAGGATATTTCTGAACGAAAGCGAGCCGAACTATCGCTGCAAGCCAGGGCACAGCAGCACCAGCTTGCTGCTGCCCTGGGTCGGTTTGCACTCTCTGCCGCGACTGTTGATGAGGTGTATAAGGAGGCGGCATCGTCGATCGCAAAGGGTCTAAAAGTACCGTTTAGCGCCGTAATGCTGCTAGACGAGCCGCAAATACCTCTGTTTCTAAAAGCGGGTATAGGCTGGCAAGCCGACTGGATCGGCCGCCAAGTGGTGGACCTCGAAAAGCAAACACAAACGTACCCCGCCCTGGCCTCCTACGAACCTTTCATTATTCATAACTTCAGCGAGGATGTCCGCTTCACTCCGTCCGAACTGCTCACTTCCCACCCTGTTGTCAGCGGTATCGATGTGTTGGTGGGCAGCATTGAAAAGCCTGTCGGTGTACTCGGCGCTTACGCCAGTTCGCCCCGCACTTTCTCCACCGACGATATTGCTTTCCTGCAAGGCCTTGCCAATATCCTGAGTGCTGCGGTTGAGCGCCAGCGGTCTAACCAACAGCTTCGTTATATGGCGCTTCATGATCCGCTAACGGGCTTGCCCAACCGGTTGCTGTTAACCGACCGGCTCAACGTCGCGTTGGCGTACGCTCAGCGGCATAATCAGCAAGTCGCACTGCTGTTTCTAGATCTCGACCGGTTCAAACATGTCAATGATGTATTCGGTCATGGCCTGGGGGATCAGCTTCTGCAGGAGGTTGCACGGCGGCTATCGAGCTGCGTGCGTGCCGAAGATACGGTGAGCCGACAAGGGGGCGATGAGTTTATCGTAGCCCTCACTGGGATCAATGAGGAGCAGGATGCTGCAATCACTGCCGAGAAACTGCTCAATGTCATCGCCTCCCCCTTCATTCTGGAGGATACCGAAATTATCCTGGGGATTAGCATTGGTGTAGCGTGTTTCCCCCGCCATGGTGAGGATACGCGAACCTTAATGCGTAATGCCGATGCGGCCATGTATGTTGCCAAGGAACGTGGACGTAACGGATATCAGTTCTACGCACCTGAGATGAACATGCGAGCGTTGGACCGCTTGACGCTTGAGAGCGACCTGCATCGTGCTGTCGAACGCAATGAGCTGTTTTTAATGTATCAGCCACAGCTCGCGCTTAATACCGGCGGTGTTATTGGTTTGGAGGCGTTGATTCGCTGGCATCACCCCACACGGGGGCTTATTTTACCTGATCAATTTATTCCTATGGCTGAGGAGTGCGGCCTCATTGTCTCAGTCGGCAAATGGGTGCTAGAAACAGCCTGCCGTCAGCACGCTGACTGGGTAGCTCAGGGCGTAACCACAGGGTCGATGGCAGTCGATATTTCCGCACATCAATTCCGTCAGGCTGACTTTTGTGAGCAAGTAAGCGACGTGCTTTTACGTACAGGTTTAGAGCCCCATTTACTGGAGCTGGAGGTCACGGAAGGCGTGGTGATGCATGGCATTGAACTGGTCCTGCATAAACTCAATACGCTACGTGAACTCGGCGTCACGCTTGCCATAGACGATTTCGGGACAGGCTATTCGAGCTTGAATTACCTTAAGCAGTTTCCCCTCCATCGCTTAAAAATTGATCAGTCATTCACCCATGGATTGCTGGGTGATCAAGAAAGTGGAGCGATTGCCAAAGCCATCATCCAAATGGGGCTCAGCCTGGGGCTGGATGTATTGGCGGAGGGAATTGAGACCCAAGAGCAAGAAAAACATCTACAAACCCTGGGCTGTAATGCCGGACAGGGTTTTTTATACGCGAAGCCGCTTTCAAATGAGGACTGCGAGCAATATCTGCGTGTGACAACTTATGCTTAACAAACCCACGCAAGGAAGATGCTGCAAGTCCAGCCATTATTTACTTCAAAGCACGGATTCCTAGCTGATCAAATCGATACCTCCACCACCAATACGTTCCCGATAGAGCTCATAGGACATTAGCGGCTAGCGTTTTCTTCGGCCACCTGACGAAGCGCATCGACCAACACGTCGGCGGGCTGAGCACCCGAGATCAGGTAGCGTCCATCGAGAATAAATGCGGGCACGGCGTTTACTCCCGCATCCATAAAGCGCTGCTCGGCTTCACGTACTTCATCGGTGTACTGATCGGAGCGGGCGATGGCCTCGGCGGTATCACCATCAAGACCCACCTCAATAGCCTTCTCCCGCAGAACCGCTGGGTCGGCGGGGTTTTTCGCCTCACCGAAGTAGGCCTCGAATAGTGCCAGTTGCAGGGCTGTCTCTTGGTGTTGCGTTCCGGCCCACGCCAGCACGCGGTGAGCAGCGAAGGTGTTGTTCGCCCGGCGCTCCAGGGCACCCCGGAAATTCAGCCCAAGCTCTTCGGCGGCGGCCATGATCTCGCGCTGGGACTGCTCCATGCTGGCCGCGTCCTTGCCGTACTTGCGGCATAAATGCTCCAGAATCGGTTCGCCCTCGGGCGGCATATCGCGGTTCAGCTCAAAAGGCTGCCAGACCAGCTCAACGTCGATTTCACCATCGAGAGTCTCTAACGCTTGCTCCAAGCGCCGATAGCCAATCGCGCACCACGGGCAGGCTACATCGGATACTAGGTCAATTCTTACCTTTTGCATTTTGTTTACCCCTTCGACATATCCCAAAATTCGATCAAACTAGAGAAAGCATGTTACGTGTATATAGTGAGTAACGGCAGTACTGATAAGGAGGCCGCCATGGAAAAAGCAGCGGTGTTTAAAAGTAATCGAAGTGAAGCGTAGGACAGCTGGTTTGATGGTCAAAGTGTCACTGAAGACTTTATGAGTGAACGCGAGCAGCCTAAAGAACAGGAACGCGAGGCGTTTTGATACTGAAGTAACTGCTTTTCTAGCAGCAGTGCTAGGTCGATATATAGCTCATATAAGAGAAAGCTGTTCGCCCACCACTTCAGAAAAGTGGCCCGATTTATCCAGGGTGTATTCGCCAAAATCCCGCGCCAGGTAAAGCGAACCTGAATAGACACGCTGGGCCTCTTTGCGGATGTCCTCAATGGAAGGCGAGGCAAGGGGGTGGAGCTGATAACGGGGGCTAAAGTGCGTCAGCACCAAGTTGGGTAGCTGTACCGATTCGGCAAACGCGGCGACAAGCTTGGCGTAGCTATGCCCCACATCACCGGCCTTCTGAGCCATCTCCTCGGTGTAGGTGGCTTCATGCACCAGCACCTGGGCGCCCGCGCAGGCATCAAACAACAAGTCAGGCTGGTCATTGTCCCCAGCAACCATCACTTTTCTCGGTTTGTGTTTGAAGATCAGGTAGTCATGGCTTTTTAAAAGCTCACCCTCAAACTCAACATCAAACCCTTGCTTCAACTGACCCCACAATGGCCCTCTCGGAATCCCCTTCTGCGCTAGCTTATCTACGTCCAAAGCGGCGTCGACCTTTGTCTCCGTAAACCCATAAGCATAGGACGGCGCACGGTGTGAAAGTCTGAACGTGGTAACCGTGATGCTCTCAAACTCAACGCTGGGCAGCTCGTCCGAGTCGATAAACTCCAGTGCAAAAGGTAAACATAGCTGCGTGGCCTCACAGGTGGTATCCAACCACGCCTTGATGCCTGCAGGCGCCACAATGGTCAGCGGCGCTTTCCGGCCACCCATTCCCGCACTCGCCAGTATGCCCGGCAGCCCATAGCAGTGGTCGCCGTGTACGTGGGTAATAAAGATGGCTTTCAGTGAATGGAACGACAGCTTCGTGTGCAAAACCTGGTGCTGGGTGCCCTCACCACAATCGATCAGGTACCAGTCCTTGCCCTTACTCTCTCGCAAAGCGACCCCGGAGACATTTCTGCTTTTGGTGGGTACACCGGCGGATGTTCCGAGGAAGAGTAAGTTCATGATTTTGCTCATACCGACAGCAGTGATGCACGCTATCCGATTGCGGACGATTCAATGCAATTAAGATGTCTTATTATCTTGTTCTGCAGCATATTGGGCGTAGAGTAGATCAGCAAAATCTGATTCATCAATTGCACCGATTACTAAATCTCTAACTGCTTCAGCAAACAGCTCGTTATCAGCGATAAGTTCGAAATCATTGAGAGATAGATATTCAAGGGCAACCGCTAAACCAGTCCGCTTGTTAGCATCTGGTAGAGAATGAGAAAGAGCAATGGATGCTACATATTTTGCCGCAATCTCGAAAACGTCATCTAAGCCAGAGTATGCGATAGCATTGTCTACTCTGCCCAAGGCACCTTGGAGCTTACCTACATCGGCCGAGCCTTGCATGCCTGGCTCATGCTTAAGGATGAACGCATTGATCTCAAGAACACGCTCGAAAGGAAAAAAGATAAGATTCATTACATATCAGCTAGCTTTTTAAATGTTCGCTTATGCGTTCTGAGAACAAGTTTCGTTTCAGACTTGACAATCTGCTGTCCAGACTCACCAGAAAGATCAAGTTGCTTGCTGGCCACAACTTTAGGGCGTTTAACAGCCTTAACACCGTACACTTCTATTTTTGTGTTCATAAGCGCCTCTGAGCAATTGAATAAAATTATACACCAGAGCCTGCATGAAAACTGCGAGCGTTGCTAGCTGCATACGCAGCGTTATGGCTTAGTCAAGCGGCACCATCACCTATTGCGCACTACAAAATAGCGGAAAGGCTCCACAGGCGAGCAAGCTGACCAGTATGCCCGGCAAGCCATAACAGTGGTCGCGCCATGCACGTGGGTAATCAAAATAGCTTTGAGCGAATGAAAAGATAGCTTCGTGTGCAAGACCTGACGCTGGGTGCCCTCGCCGCAATTGATCAGGTACCAGCCCTTCCCTTTGCTCTCCCGCAAAGCGATCCCGGAGACGTTTCTCTGCTTGGTGGGTACACCGGCGGAGGTGCCGAGGAAGAGTAAATTCATAGCTTGTTCGTGCTCTTGCTTATGCACTCGCTTTAGGACTAAAGCGATAGATTTACAGCCAGCTAATTTGAAACAGTAGTGCTTTTACGATCATGATTCGGCGCTCACTAATTCAAGTAAGGTCTACCTAAATTCGCCAAGCATAGTTGACGCAACTTTCAAAAGCACTAAGCACCTAATTCTTAACGGGAAGCTTTGCGGCAATTTTGGAGCCGCGAAGCGACGGAAAAACTGTCCGCCAACAGCGTCTTGTTAATTTTCGAACTTCAGGTAAACGTTAAGGATCAGCATCTCGATATGTGCAGCAACCATGCTCTCACCAATAACCAATGAGTTTGGATGGCCACAAGAATTTCGCCTAGCCAAGCAGTCTTAAAGCTCCTTTTTACAGTTTTTTCCTATGACAGAAAAAGCCTCTAACACTTCCAAGAAGTTGAATTCTTTCATCTTGCATAAAAAAAACGAAATCTTGCGGTTCTAGGCGGATCAAATATAGTGGTATCACTCATGATCCACAGGAATGCGTATACAGGGAACGTGACCGATGATCGCCATAGTGACTACGGATTACGGGAAACAAGGCGAAATCGTCACAATGAAACGTAATGACCGGTCACGTTGATCAGGAATGATAGGTCAAGATAGATCGGAACCGGCATCGCGACGGAGTGGAATATGCTGCTAGTTTTCAGCAGTCTTTAGTCATGGGTTCGTCGCCTGGGCCTCTTGACTCACCTGAAGCAAGCAGTCTAGCCTCTCGACCTCCTTGGCAATTCTGGCGGTTGGCTCGATGGTCACGTAATCAAGGCCTTCCCGCATCGCCCAGGCTCGAAAAACGGTTGGCAGATCATCAGGCGTTACTCCTCTCAAATCGAAGTTCGTAGCGTCGTGACTGAACTGGGAGAGCCCATTGAAATGAGAGCTGATAAGAAGGTTGCAGTTTTTCATGACCTCATCAGCAAGGTCCGGCAGCAGCCTCTCATCACGAATCATATCGACGACCGCTAGGAATCCTGGCACACGTCCATCGGAGTAAAGATCTCCCCAACCACTAGGGTGGCGCAGTGTAAGGCTCATTGCAGTGCGGTACAGATTCAATCGGCCACGTTTTAAGCTTTCAATCTCCTGTTCCGCTTCTGTGGTTAACTCTTTCAATTTGAGGCTGCTTCCTAGAATGCTAAGCTCCGACAGGCGCGGCCACTGAGCAATGACGAAACCAACAGCACACATCACACCCACAAAGCTTACGAACGCCCCACCAGCTAGGTATTCTTCTTTCAGCAGCACAACACCGACAAAAAACATAACGACAATTAGCAGCATTGCACCAACAATTCTAAAAACATCACCAAATTGACGCGAATTTAATGCCCATTTCATATCGATCTCCGATAGCTTCCCATCCGTGACCTACGCTCTTAGAGACTTAAACCATTCCGAATTATAATTTATAAAATACACCCTTAGCACCATCCCTCCAGACAGTTCGAGCGGCCTCTGGCTTCCCTAAAGCCATGAGATTAGCCATTAATCCACCCGCCTTAAACAACTCCTCAGCCTCAGGCTTAACAACATCAAATGGGTCACCAGCTATATCCAAAAACTGAACCCTGGCATCTAACGCCATTTGCGCCATTGGACTGCGGCCGGAAAGTTCGTCAGATAATTCAATCGCCTCATCAATCTCACCACCTTGGCAAAGGAAGAACTGCTTCCCATAGCCAGCTATCATGAAGCGAGTTCTATAAACTCCGAGAACAAAGTCACGAATCTCACTATCAGATGCTCGTCCAGCTAAGCATTCACCGTGCATCAAACCTAAGAGGTTAGTTATTTCTAACTCACGAAAGTCGTCCAGCGTTTTCGTATACGCACCATCAAGGTTCATCACTTCACTCCCCTGCTATTCTTATATCGCTATTCAGCGTCATAACAAATGAAATATTTACAGCGCATTCTCTAACCAGCCTCGCTCCTTGGAGCGTTTGAGGGCGGTATTATGCTTGCAAGCGTAGTATTTGGTCATCACGTTGTTATCCGAGATGCGTTCGTGCTCTTGGAGGTATATCCAAAGCTGGTTTAGGCGGCCGGCACCCAAACCAAAGCAGTGATACAACCAGATCAAACGCAATTCGGGATCTTGAGCGTTCTCAAAAGTTTGTCGACCCATTTCGTGCCGTTCAAGTAATAGACTTTACCAGTGCCATTTTGGGATAAGGATGTTGCTTGCGATCTCGTGAGCCGTCATGTTGTCGCCCAGCTCAGCAGCGTCAATCACGCTGCTCTTCATATGGGTTTCGTAGTCATGATCGACCTGCTCAATTGCGCGAATTAGATCGGCCTTGAGCCTATAGCTTCCGCGCCTCGATCTGTGCCTGTTGCTGCTTCAGGGTCCGCAGGAATGCCGCTAACGATAGGAATGCAGCTATAGGGGTAATGATGTCCCCGTAGTAGGTAGCGAAGCTGACGGCCTCAGCGGTCGTCAACTCACTAAACGGTGTGGCTTCAATGAACCAAAACCTTTGAATAGACGCGGTAGCAGCAATGGCAGCAATGACGTATAACATTCGTGTCTTGGGCTCCCTATATTGTTAGCGGCCTTAGCAGATTCAAAAGAATATCTCAGCATCGCTGCAAGCCTCTACCGCCCCAGGTGATGATGGCCTTGGGAAAGCCGTAGGCATCGAGGAAGGCGTAGATGAACTCACCTGTGTCGGCATCTTGCCTAGTGGCAGCAGTGAGCGTGCCCATACAATAGGTCTGATCAAAGGCCATGCGCCCTGTGCTCCCTGCGTTCTGGCTCCAGCGGAGCCAATGATTCGTTATCCTTAGAGCCTACCCAGTCTGTTACGAAATGTCACTCATGCAGAGAGCATGGATAGGGGGACATTGCTACTCCGTGGGCATTACGTGAGACCAGTAAATAAGCTCGAACTCCTCCTTGAACACTGGCAACAACTTCTGCTTGTTAGAGGAGCTGCAGTAGTGCTGACATCGTAGCCACCATAGCCAACTACTATTTAATTAGTGTCTGTAGCAATCCTTCAGCGCCTTGATCACCTTAAACGTTAGCCGCGGAAACCGGACTGAACTCAAACCCTATCTAGGATATGTAGTTTTTTTTCAAAGCCCGCTTTCCCAAAGCTTATTCTGAAACAGTCATTGTGTATAACTATCCACTTCTGCTTCTACATAGGTCTCTCCATCATAGTGAAGAAGACTCATCACTATCTCACCACCCTGAGTCATGACTACCGTTTTATCTACAAAGTCACACTTGCCACTACCGTTGGAATCAGGTCTACGACGCTAATGAGCTCGTTAGCAACCCACCACAGCCAAACGTGAAATAACTGACTTGAGTATAAGTTAAAAAATTGGCTTCTAGCTAAGCCCCACACACACCATCTTCCCACCAAACCACTGCTGCTTTAGCCCCCGCTGCTTTTCCAACAACAACGTCAGGTACTCACGCAACGGGTGGGCGGAGGGCAGTCCGGCAAGATGTTTGCGGAGTCTGCGCTGATAAGGAAACTGCTCAGCAGGCACATGCAGGGGCGTGGCGTTTTGAGTTAGCCATTCGATGGTGGGCAGGAGCAAGTGGGTGGCTTTGCTGTCGAGGGCAAGCGTGATGCCTTTTACATCGAAGTCACCGGCGTAGATGTGTGTTCGGCGGGTTTTGTGCCAAGCATCCGCCAGTAAGGCAAAGCCGCCGCCGTAGTGGCTGTCGCCGCGGTAGACGACTAGCGGATTTACGTAGCCACTTAACGCGGACTGTTCCGGCGAAAACTCATAGAAGCTGTCCAGGTTTTCGACCTGAATAAGCGCGCTAAACGCGCTCAGCTTTAGGCCCAGTACATCTACATCGCGAATAGCGCGTGGTTCGTTGGCAAGCCCGGTTGTTGGTTGAGGCGGAAAGCTGACGAGTACCCGCCGCGCACGGGGGCTTTCGCGGGTTGCTTTGTCTTCTTCTACACCCTCTTTCGCTTGGGCGCTGCTGGTCAGGCCGCTGAGTGAGCGGCCTAGCGGCGCTACGCGAGCGCTCTCTAGTACGTCATTGATCTGGGCCAGTAAGGCGGCGTCAAAGCGTAGCGTTTTACCGTTGATTCGCGTGGCCAGGTCAATGTCGTGCTGATGGCACCAGGCCACTACGTCGTCTACCCACTGGCGGCGCGGCTTCTCCACCGTGGGCTGGCGGAGAAGTTCGCGGGCGACACCGTTAAGGCCATTGCGTGCGCGGCCGGGTAGGTTCATACGGCCAGCTGCAGTTCTACATCGTGGATCAGGCGCAGGTGATTGAATTGGCTGGCCTGACTCTCCTGCTGTTTAAGCCGGAACGCTTTCTGATCGCTGCGCGGCAGGCCCTGGTATTCGGAAATCACCTGGAAGAGCCAGATTTCCTCCGGCCATTCCAGCGGGCTTTCGTGTAGGTAGTCAAGGGCGCTGACCGGCTCCGCCTGGGGCTGGTCGATCACGCTTAAATAGAAGTGTTCCACATCCTGCTTGAGCGCCTGCTGGCGGGCGGCGGCTAGGCTGCTCTCTTGCGCTTGTGCTGGAGCCGCTGCTTCAACCGTTTGCGTGGTGTGGCGCGGCTGGGGAAGCTGGTGCAGCAGCTCGGCGAGCAACCGGCTATCGAGGTTGCGATCCAGCGCTGGGGCGGCCGCCGCGCTTAGCGGGGCGGCTTGATTGACCAGCCCTGGTACCTCGCTTCGCCTTGCATAGTTGCCCGGCACAAAGCCGGGGTGTTCGCGCATAAAGGCAGCCATGCCGCTGATCAGGCGGCTGCGCGCCTGCTGCTTGCGAAAGCGTGCCATCAGTTCGATCAAGCGCCGCTGCACTTCGCGCAGGCCGGTGTAGTGGTTACTTAACTGCTGCTGTAGCTGGCTGATTAATAGCTTGCGCAGGCTGCCGTCGCTGCCCACCAGCTCGATCAGTTCGTCGAAGTCGATCAGCGCCAGGCCATCCAGCAGCCTCGCGATCTGCTTCTGGGCGCGGTCGTTTTCACGGATCTTGTCGTTGAGCTGGCTGACGAAACCAAAATCACTATTCAGCCGCTGCCATAAGCTGTCGATGGCATCGGCGAAGCGCCCGTTCAGGTCGTCGACTTCCTGGCGCAGCCGCATCAGTTGCTGCTCCAGCCGCCAATGTTCGCCGCGGCTGCGCGCTTCCCGGTAGCTGTGTACCAGGGCGCGAATCAGCTCCAGGGTTTCCGCTACGTCGGCATTTACATGGCGGCGGGTCTCGTCGGCGAGCATTTCGGCGATCAGTTCGCGTACCTTGGGCGCCAGCTTCACGCCGCTCTGCTCGTCCGGCCGCCATAGAATGCGCGCCACCAGCAGCTTGCGTAGCGCGCTATCGCTAAGCGATTCCAGCGGCACTTCATCACGGGTGTAGGCCTGCATCAGCGTATCGGCGTGCTTGCCCAGCAGCGCCAGCCGTTCGCTGCCGGTTTTGAGCAGGCGGCTTTCCAGAGCGTGTTCGCCGCTTGTACTCACACCTGAATTCACAACAAGGCCTCCTGGGAACCGGAGCCTTCTGCGCTGCCCTCTTCGATGGGCAGGTTCTCTTCGTCGCGAATAAAGCGCACCAGATCCACCAGGTAGTCGATCTTGCCAGTGACCACGAACACCTGCCGCTCTGAATGGGGTTGGAGCAGGTAGCCGTGCTCTTTCAGGCGCTTGAAAACTTGCTTAACCTGGGCATCGAGCTGGTCACTTTGCGAGCCAAAAAAGCTGTCGGTAGCTAGGCGTTCCAGGCGTTCGCGCAGGCTTTGGTTATCTTCGCACTTGGCGCTGAACTCGGCGGGTTTGAGCACATCGCCGGGAGCGGCCAGGGTATCGCGGCCCAGGGCCTCTTGAACCAACTGCAGCCACTCCAGCAGCGGCAGCAGGCTATTGAGGGTATCGCCAAGCTGGCGGGACAGTTGATCCCGGGCGCTGTCATTGAGCTGACGCCAGGCCAGAAAATAGACGCTGCCGTCTTCATTGCTGGCCAGGCGGCGGTTAAGCGGCCGCAGGTAGGTGTCGATCTCCTCGCGGGTCTCTTCGTTGGTGAGATGACGATAGCCGCTCTCATCGCTGATCGGGCAGACAAACTCCCCGGCCAGCAGGCGCTCTAGCAGTGGGCCATGTTCGATCATACCATCACCTCCTGCTGACGTTCCTGGAGCCGTTCGGCCAGGCGGCTTAACCGTGGCTCGATGCGTTTTAAAACCCGCTTGTTGGGGTTGGCCTCATCGCGGTCGATCAGGTAGCGGTTGGCGAACAGCAGCAGCACATCGGACTCGGGGTTGGGGAAGGCACCGACGATATGAATGCGGTTGCTGTCGCAGGCGTCGAACAGTTTTTCGACGTTGTGATAGGCCAGGGTGCCGATCTCATCGATGGGCCAGTGAATGGCGATTTCCGCATCGCCGCGCAGCAGGCGGGTAAAGGCGAGCAGGAATTTACACAGAATCAGATACGCCATGCCGTGGCTGGAGGACTCCAGCAGCTGGCGGTCGTTTTTGATCACCAGATCGGTGCCGCCTTCGTTCAGGTGTAGCTCCAGGCGCAGCAGGCTTTCAAAGCTGTACTGCTGGTCGCTGCGCAGCAGATCCACCACGTCCGCCAGGGCGTTGAGGTAGTCGTCGCTGGGCAGCATCAGGCCCGATTCCCGCCACTCTTTGTAGCGCTGGGCGAATAGCTTCAGCGGCTCCCAGAAGCCCAGCTCATCAATGGTGGATTGAATGCGTACTTCGGCTTTGCTGATGCCCTCCAGGCGCAGATCGTCGGCGACTTCTTCGGAAAGCCTGCGGCTCTGGGCGCTGATGCGCCGGTTCAAATCGCGGAACACGGTGAAGAACTTATCCAAGTCGTCGCTTAGATTGCGCCCTTCCTGAATCAGCTGCTGCTGTTGATCTTCGAGCAGTTTGAGCATGTCGCGCAGTAACGGCAGCTGTAGGCGCGGGTTGTCGCTCTGCAATTTGCTGCGCTCGCTCTCCAGCGCTTCGGCAAAGCCGCTGCTGGCGTCCTTAATCAGTTGGCTTTCCACCTCCAGGCAGCCACGGCGCAGTTGCTCGATAAGCTGATGGCGATTGCCCAGTGCCTGGCGGGCGCGCTCGATGCGCTCGTCCACATCGCCCCGGGGTGTACCGGGCGCCTGGCCGTCGGGTTCAATGGCCAAGCTTTCCAGCTGGGTGAGTAGCGGCTTCAAGGCTTCCAGGCAGGCGTATTCGCTCTCCCGCTGGGTTTTCAGCGTGCTGACCGTGCTTTGGTGGGTTTTGCGGGCGGCCTGGAAGTCGTTTTTCAGGTGCTCTTTATCGCGCTGCAGCTTTTGCTCCGCCTGCTCCAGTTCGGCCTCTTGGACGACCAGCTGCGGCTTGTGCTGCCCCCACTCGACGCGCATAAAGCGGGTGTATTCGGTGAGTTCATCCTGGCGGGCGGCGGTGACGCGGATGCGTTCATCCTGGCTTGCCAGCCGCTCCTTGGTATCTTTTAGCTTGGCGGGGTCGACGCCCTGCTCGGCCAGTTCCTGGCTAAAGGCCTCTTCCAGCTCAGCGCGCTGGCGCTGGTGTTCGGTGTTGGCGTCGCTCAACTGCTGCTTATACTGACGCAGTTGGGCATCCAGGCTATCTACCTGGCTCTGGCCGTCGGCCTTGAGCTCCAGCAGTTGGCTTTGGTGGGTCTCGCTAAGGGCGGCGAGCGCCTGCTGCTTCTCTTCGCGCAGTTCCTTTTGCGCCTGCTCTTGGCTGGCTAACGCGGTTTGATGAGCCGCACGGCGCTCCTGCTGGCGCTTGGTGTGGCGCTCGTGCTGCTGGCGGCGGGCCTCTATCGCAAACTCGACTTCCTGCTCGGCGCGCTTGTGGGCCATGCGGCCCTGATCCTGGGCTTCATCGGCCTGCTGCACCCGCTCGTTATGCTGTTTGAGGGATTTCTCGGCGGCCTGGCTTTCAGTTTGAACCCGGCGTTTGGCGGTGTCCGCCTCTTCGATGGCGGCCAGCAGGCTGGCTTCATCCTGGGCGTAATCCGGCAGGGCAATGGCGGAAAGATCTAGCGCCAGCCCGAACAGGTCATCGCTGGCGCCTTCTGCCAGCTGTGGAGCGAGATCACGCCGCTCCAGCAGCTCCGGGGCAATCACCTTGCCTAGCTGCTGCTCCCAGCCGGGGCGATGGTAGCGCAGGAAGTGGCGCAGGCTGCCCTGCTCCGGGTCGCGCTGCTGATAGAGCGCAAAGCAGCGCTGCTCGGCGCGCTCCAACTGCTGGCGAAGTTGCACCAGCTGCTGTTCGGCACTGTCACGTTCGCGTTTGCGGCTTTCAAACTCCCGGCGCAGGCCATCCAGAGTAGCGGCCGATGCGTTGCGCTCTTGCTGGGCCTGATCCAGGCGCGCCTGGGCAAGCTCCGCTTCGGATGCCTCTTCGGCGGTTTGGGTGGAGAGCGAGAGCTGCGCTTTCAGTTCGGCGAGCTGCTCGACGCCGAGCTCCAGCTGCGCCTGGTACTCGCCCTCCAGGCGTTGGCGCTCCTGCTGGTAGCGTTCATTGAGCTGCTGTTCGGACTCCCACTGCTGCTCCCGGCGCAAGGCTTTCTCTTCGACCAGTGCGTCGATCAGCTCCTGGGCTTCACGGGTCTGGCGAGCCAGTGCCTCAGACAATTCGCGCAGCCGACCATCCAGGCGCGCCTGGCTCTCTTTTACCGCGTCCTGCATCACGTTCAGGTGCTTTTGCAGCTGGTCGCGCTGCTCCCGCCACTGGGGCAGCGCGTTGATGTCGCGCTCCAGGGCGGGCATATCCGCATCGGCGTATTGCTCGTACTGGGTTTGCAGGTCGTTGAGGCGGCGCTGGGTCTGCTGTAAATCGCTGACCACTTCGCTGTAGCGGTCGTTTAGCTTATCCCGCGCCTCACTATAGTCGCTCTCCCGCTGTTGGAATTCGCGCTGGTGGCGGGCCAGTTCGGCATCTACGTCGGCCATTTGGCGCTCTGCTTTCTGGCGGTCGTCTTCTAGCTGGGGCTTCAGTTGCCACAGCGTGGCATCCAGGTCGGCGAGTTCACGATCGATACCGGCGAGCCGAGCGAGGGACGCCTGCAGCGGTTCCAGGCGCATGGATTGGCGCATCTGGGCAATCCACTCCCGCGCCTTGGTGTTGCGAATCCGCGTCACCGGCAGTTCAACGCCATCCTCTTCGAAAATCGCCGCCAGCATGGTTTTGAGGGTGTCCATCTTGCCCTCTTTGGCATGCACCGCCGAGACCAGCTTTTCGATATGGCGGATACGACGCTCGGGCTTCACTAGGCTGAACTGCGCCGCGATCTGGCGCAGCTTGAGGCCGTCGCGGCTGTTGCCGTGCAGCTGGGTAAAATCGTTCTGGATCACCGAGCGAAATTCAGAGGTAGCAGACAGCTTGGGCGATACCGGCGTACCGTTGCGGCGCAGGCCGCTGGCCCACTGGGTGTAGTCCAGCGCCGCCACGCCCGCGTCGCTCTCCACCAGATAGTCTTCCGGCTGGTAGGGCGCGCCGACAAAGCGGTACTCCACCCCGCCCTCGGCCTTGCGGGTCAGCACCGCCTGGCAGATGTTGCCCGCTTCGCGGCGGTACTCGTACACCAGGTAGCTGTTGCGATGGGGCAGGTAGAACGCATCGAACTTCATGCGCGTTTTGGGCACGACCTTGTTGGGTAATTCGCCGTAGAACACCGGTACCAGACGCTGTAGCGTGGTTTTACCGGAGGCGTTAGTGCCGCAAATATTGGTGTGACCGTCCACACTCAGTTCAACCACCCCTTCCAGGTGGCCGTGAATCATCACGATGCGTAGCAGGTGGGCCATGCCGTGTCCTTTCGATGACTGTTTCAATGACGATCTCAATGACTATCTGGATCTTTTGCTGATCGCTGAAAGCAGCCATTTTGCCAGACACCTTGATGGCTTGTCTTACTCATTACGCCTTACCCAACAACCCCTCAAAAAAACTCACCGCATTGGCCTCCAACCCTTCCAGGTAGTAACCGCCCTCCTGTACCACCAGCGTAGGCACGTTTAGGCCCGCCACCCTGCGGCCCAGCTCACCGAAACCTGCCGTTGAGACAGCGACCTTGGCTTGGGGGTCGAGTTCGTAGATATCGAACCCCAGCGCCAGCACTATCGCATCTGGTTCAAACAGGCGAATGGCCTGACAGGCTTGCTCCAGACAGTCAAAGAACACTGACTCTTCTGAGTTATGGGGCATTGGCAGGTTGAGGTTATAGCCTAACCCCGCGCCCTCCCCGCGCTCATCTTCGAAGCCGGTCACCGCTGGGTAGAAGTTGGTGGTATCGCCGTGGATCGAGATATACAGCACATCGTCGCGCTGGTAGAAAATCTCCTGGATGCCCTGGCCGTGGTGCATATCCGGGTCCAGCACCACGATGCGCGGGTAGCGGGTCTTAAGGTGCTGAGCAGCAATGGCGGCATTGTTGAGAAAGCAAAAGCCACCGGCGGAATCGATGCCCGCGTGGTGGCCCGGTGGGCGCGATAGCGCATAGGCAAATTGTTCACCGGCTAACAGAGCCTCAGCCCCGGCGACTGCGCTTTGCGCTGACCAATAAGCAGACTGCCAAGTGTGCTGACCCACCGGGGCGCTACCGTCGGCCAAATAGCGGCCGGCTTCCGCCAAAATCCCGCGCAGGGCATTGGGCGAACGCACAAAAATATTGGAGATCACTTCTTCGCCCCAATCTTCATCAAGGGCATGCCACCGCTGATGGGCACTTTCAAGGAAACGCAGGTAGGGCAGTGAATGCACCGCCCTTAATGGCGCTACCCCATAATCAGCAGGTTGTTGAATAGTAAAACCCAGCTTTTTGGCCGCCGCTAGCAGGTGTGTGGCGCGGTCAGGCACCTCCTGGGGCGTGCGCATTTTGCCACGGGAAAAGTAAGTTTGCGGCTGATGAAGCAGTTGGTCAGCGTGAAAGAACGTCTTCATCGGCACTCTCTTCATCAGAACTATCTCCGGTTTCGCCCACACCCTTCACCACAAATTTGCGGGCAACGCCAATATGGTAATCGATTGCCCCACGACAGACGTCGGGACTGCCGCTATTCAGCGCTTCCAGCAGTTGGAAGTGGCTGGTCGCGATGGTGTCAGGGGCTTCATGGGTTTTGGTAATTAAGGTAATACACAAACGCAGCTCGTGAGTCAGATCGTCAAATGCACGTAGCAAACGCTCATTGCCCGCGTAGTGCAGTATTAAGCGGTGAAACTGCAAATCCTCTTCAATGCGGCGGGAGACATCATTGCTCGCCGCTGCCTCGCACAGCGCATCGACCTGCTGCTCCAAAGCATGCTGTGCCTCGGGCGTGTAACGCTCGGTCAGGCGTTGAATGGCATGGCGTTCAAGGCAGAGGCGTAAATCAAACACATCTTCGAGTTCAACGGCATTCAACGCTCTAACAAAGAAGCCCCGCCGGGGTTTTGATATTAATAAGCCGCGACTTTCCAGCAAGCGAGCGGCCTCTCGAACCGGTGCCCGACTAACACCCAAGTCACGAGAAAGCTGCACTTCAGAAAGCCGCTCGCCGGGTAAAAAGTGTTGCTGAATAATCGCTTGGGTTAAATAGTCAGCAACCTGCTCAACTAAATTTTGCTGCTGGATAAAGGCCTTGGGAGCCGCCGTTGATGAGGCCATAAAGTTTACTCATAGGGCATATTGCGTGCCCTCAGTATGACTAAAAAAAACGCTTTGTCGACTGTCGACAGTTTTACAACATCCTGCTAAGTTCATAACGCAAGGTACAAAAAGGCCCCCAACAAACACCATAACTGGGCCTAACACGCCACGCCTCGCTCGCCTAACCACGACGTAACCTAATTACGTGCTAATAACCTAGGAGCAGGAAACATGAAAACACCTTTGGCTTTGGCTATTTCCGCTGCAGCACTGGCTTTTACATCCATCAGCATGGCTGACGAGCCTAAATCGGGCGGCGTCGTTAACACGATTATCCAGCCTGAACCACCGGGTTTAGTGCTGGGCATGATTCAAAATGCCCCGACCCGAACTGTCTCTGGCAACATTTACGAAGGCTTATTACGCTACTCCACTGACCTTGAACCGATGCCGCAACTGGCAGAGTCTTGGGAGGTCAGCGACGATGGTCTTACCTACACTTTCCATCTGAGAGAGGGCGTTACTTGGCACGACGGAGAAGCCTTCACCGCCGATGATGTGGTGTTCTCTGCCGATGTGTTCCACCGTGAACTCAACCCCAGCGCCAGGGCAGTACTGCAACATGTGGAAAGCATTGAAGCCACCGATGACCATACCGTGGTGTTTACCCTGGTGGAGCCGTTTGGGCCGTTCCTGATCTCCTTTGAAGCAGGCACCTTTACCATGGTGCCTGAACACCTTTATGCCGATACCGATTTCCGCAATAACGAGCACAACGACCACCCCATTGGCACAGGCCCGTTTAAGTTTGCCAACTGGGATCGCGGCACAGTGATCGAGCTGGTGAAAAACGACGACTATTACGAAGATGGCATGCCCTACCTGGATGGTATTAATTGGCACATCATTCCCGATGGCGCTTCCCGTGCGGTGGCGTTTGAAAACGGTACTATTGATGTGCTGCCCAGCGGTACCGTAGAAAATTTCGATATCCCCCGCTTAGCGGAAATGGACAATGTCTGCATGACCGAAGAGGGCCATGAGTATTTCAGCCCCTTCGCCATGCTGTGGATGAATAACCGCGAAGGTCCCACCGCCGATAAACGCTTCCGCCAAGCGGTGATGTATGCCATGGATCGCGAGTTCGCCAAAGACGTACTCTGGAACGGTCTGGGCAATGTGCCGCTTTCCGCATTCGGCTCCAACGCCCGCTTCCAGTACGACGGCCTAGAGCCCTACGACCACAATCCTGACCGCGCCCGCGAACTGCTGGAAGAGATGGAGTACGACGGCGAAGAGATCACCATTCTACCGCTGCCCTACGGGGAAACCTGGACACGCTGGGCTGAAGCCGTTCAGCAGAACCTGCGTGAAGTAGGTATTAACGTCAGAACCCAAGCGACCGATGTGGGCGGCTGGAACCAGCGCCTGGGTGATTGGGATTACGATCTCGCCTTTACTTACCTGTTCCAGTACGGCGACCCAGCACTTGGCATAGCGCGTAACTACCTATCCAGCAATATTGAGAAAGGCTCGCCCTGGAACAACGTCGAAGGCTATGAGAACGAGCGTGTTGATGAGTTATTCAACGAGGCTGCGACGGCCTTCCCTGATGAAGAACGCGAAGCGCTCTACCGCGAAGTGCAAGAAATTCTGCATGAAGACGTGCCCGTTGGCTGGCTGATGGAGCTTGGCTTCCCGACGCTTTATCGCTGCGATGTACAGAACCTTGTCACCTCTGGCGTAGGCGTCAATGACGGCTTTAAAGATGCTTGGTTAGACCGCTAAACCAACGCTCTGCCCAGGTAGCACACGCTACCTGGGCGATTCAGCCATGTCATGAAGGTATCCGTCAGGAAGGTGTTTATGGTTTACGCTCGCTTGATTACTATGCGGCTGCTTAAAGCCGTCATTGTTTTGTTTTTAATCGTTATTTTTAATTTCTTCCTCATTCAAATGGCGCCTGGCGACCCGGCGGCTATCCTCGCTGGCGAGGCAGGTGCCACTGACCAGGAGTTCCTGAACCAGCTGCGCGAACGCTTCGGTCTTGACCAGCCGATTTATGTGCAGCTGTGGCGCTACGTGTCGGGCATAGCAATGCTCGATTTCGGTTACTCCTACCGGCTGGGTGTGCCGGTATTTGACCTGATTATGGCGCGCTTACCCGCCACACTGCTGCTCACCGGCACCGCCTTTGTACTTTCACTGGTGCTGGGTATTGTGGCCGGCTCCATGGCGGCGGCACGGGTTAAAAAGCCCTCAGGCTCCATCATTATGGCGCTCGCGCTGATCTTTTATGCCACACCGCTGTTCTGGGTGGCGCTAATGTCAGTGGTGGTGTTTTCGGTATATCTCGGCTGGCTGCCCGCCTATGGTCTCTACACCGTGGGCGCGGGGCATACGGGCTTTGCCTTAATACTCGATGTGGCCAAACACCTAGTGCTACCCGCGACCACCTTAGCGCTGTTTTTTATGGCGATTTACACCCGCATGACCCGCACCTCCATGCTCGATGCAGCCCAGCAGGATTACGTTAAAACCGCCCGCGCTAAAGGCTTGAAGCCAAGCATTATTCAGCGTCGTCATGTGCTGCGTAATGCCCTACTGCCAATTATTACCTTGGCAGGCTTGCAGGCCGGGCAAATGGTGGGCGGGGCAATCCTAACCGAAACCGTGTTTGCCTGGCCGGGTATCGGGCGGCTGATGTATGAAGCGCTTCAACAGCGCGACTACAACCTGCTACTGGGCATTTTCTTCTTCTCGGCGGCCCTGGTTATCGTCTTCAATATCATCACCGATGTGGTGTACAGCCTGGCTGATCCACGCATCAAGAAGGAGGCCTCATGAGCTTTTTCGCACGCTTCGCGCAAAACCGTGGCGCCCTCGTCGGGCTGATTATTCTGCTATTGATTATCGCCATGGCGATACTGGCCCCGTTGCTGTTTCCCGAGTCCCCCTGGCGCATGGTGCAGCGGCCGTTTTTACCGCCGCTTTCTCAGGATGGCTTTCCGCTGGGCACGGATACCATGGGCCGCAATGTAGCAGCAGGCATTATGCACGGTGCCTGGGTATCGCTATTGATTGGGCTGGTATCCACCAGCGTAGCGCTATTGATTGGCGTGCCACTTGGCGCCATCGCCGGTTACTACGGCGGCATCATTGACGATATCTTGATGCGCTTTACCGAGTTCTTCCAGACCATCCCTAACTTCGCGTTGGCGATTGTGTTGGTGGCGATTATGCAGCCCAGCGTTACGTCAATCGTGCTGGCGATTGCGATTGTCAGTTGGCCGCCGGTGGCCCGCTTGGTGCGCGCTGAGTTTATGTCGCTGCGCAACCGGGAATATGTGGAGGCCGCACGCTTGGTCGGTCAGTCAAACACCACGATTATTCTGCGCCAGATTCTACCTAACACGCTGTCGCCGATTATCGTGCTGGCATCACTAATGGTGGCCACCGCTATTCTGCTGGAGTCGGCGCTGTCGTTTCTCGGTTTGGGCGATCCTAACGTGATGTCCTGGGGCTATATGATTGGTGCGGCGCGCACGGTGATTCGCCAGGCCTGGTGGCTGAGTTTCTTCCCCGGTTTTGCGATTCTGCTCACCGTGCTGGCGCTAAATCTGGTTGGTGAAGGGCTAGACGATGCGCTGAATCCCAAACTATCCCGCGAACGCTAGGAGCCCACTATGTCTGTAAATACCGGGTCTGTAACAGAGACTGAACAGGTGGCTGACACTGTGCTCAGCATTCGCAACGTAAGCGTCGCGCTACCCAAAGGGGCAGACCGCGCCCTAGCGGTAGAAAATGTAAGCTACGACGTGAAACGTGGGGAAATCATGTGCGTGGTGGGCGAATCCGGCTCCGGCAAGTCGATGGCCGCCAATGCCGTGATGGGACTGCTGCCGAAAGGAGTGCGCGCCACCCAAGGCGAAATACTGTTTGAAGGGCGGAACCTACTCGCCCTGACGGAAAAGCAGCACCGCTTCCTGCGCGGCTTAAAGATTGGCATGATCTTTCAAGAACCGATGACCGCCCTTAACCCGTTGATGCGCGTGGGTGCGCAGATCGCTGAAGTGTTCGAGGCCCACGGCCAGTTAACGCCGAAAGAGCGTCAGGCCCGCGCTTTAGAACTGTTGATCGAAGTCGGCATTCCCCAGCCGGAAAAAGCCATTCGCGCCTACCCCTTTGAGCTTTCCGGCGGCCAACGCCAGCGAGTAATGATTGCCATGGCACTGGCACTAGAGCCTATTCTGCTTATCGCCGATGAGCCAACCACCGCGCTGGACGTTACTACCCAAGCGCAAATTCTGGAGCTGATTCGCGACTTACAGCAGCGCCGTGGCATGTCGGTGATGTTTATCACCCACGACTTTGGCGTGGTGGCTGAAATCGCTAACCGTGTTTGCGTGATGCGCCACGGTAAAATTGTTGAGTTGGGCGAAGCCAAAGCGGTGCTTGAAAACCCACAGGATAGCTATACCCAAGCGCTGATTGCGGCCATTCCCAGCAATGCGGTGCCGCCCCATCGCGAGACCAGCCAGGTCGCCCCGCTGCTGGAGATCAAACAGCTCAATAAAGTGTTTCGCTCCCGGGGCGGATTGTTTAAGCCTGCCCGGGAAGTGCGCGCCCTTGAGGATGTATCGCTTACCTTAGCTCGCGGCGAAACGGTGGGCATTGTGGGTGAATCCGGTTCGGGCAAATCCACCCTCGGCCGTTGCGTGGTACGCCTTGAACACCCGGACAGCGGCGAGCTGCTGCTCGATGGCATCAACCTTTCACAGCTCAAAGGCGATGCGCTACGCCGAGAGCGCCATCGGGTGCAGATGATTTTTCAAGACCCCTACGCCTCACTGAACCCGCGCACCAAGGTGGGCATGGCGATTGCCCAGGGGCCTATCGCCAACGGTACGCCAAAAGCCGCCGCGCTTAAGCAGGCAGGCGAGCTATTGGAGTTGGTGGGCTTGGGCGCCAGCGCCGTGGAGCGCTACCCTCATGAGTTTTCCGGCGGCCAGCGCCAGCGCATTGGTATTGCCAGGGCGTTGGCGCTTAACCCAGAGCTGATTGTGGCGGATGAGGCGGTATCAGCCTTGGATGTATCCATACAGGCCCAGGTGTTAGAACTGCTTGAGGAGCTTAAACAGCGCCTCTCGCTGTCGCTGCTATTTATCACCCACGACCTACGCGTCGCCGCGCAGATTTGCGATCGCATTGTGGTCATGCAGTATGGCCGTATTGTCGAGCAAGGCAGCGCTGAGCAGATTTTTCTCGCCCCCCGCGAGGCGTATACCCAAGCACTGCTCAATGCGATCCCCGGTCGCGAAGCGCCGGTGGCAGTCACTGCTTAATGTTTTAAAAGGAAAGGATAACGGGATGCGGATAACCCTGGAGGCACTGCGCGCCATTGTAGGCCCTGCCCACGTACTGACCGGCGACGATGTGCACAGCCGCCGGGTTGATTGGATGACCGGCGCGCCCTGCCAAGCAGGCGCCATTGTGCGCCCGGCAGATACTGAACAAGTCGCTGCAGTGATGCAGGCTTGTCATGCTGTGCAGCAGCCGGTGGTGACCCACGGCGGATTAACCGGCCTGGTGCATGGCGGTGAAGCGAGCGCGGATGAGCTGGTGATCTCTCTTGAACGCATGAGCGCCATTGAAGAGATTGATCAAGTGGGCGGCACTCTCACCGTGCAAGCGGGCGCCCCCCTGCAGCGGGTACAGGAAGCCGCACGAGAAGTCGGCCTGCAGTTTCCGCTGGATTTGGGCGCCAGGGGCAGTTGCACCATTGGCGGTAATATCGCTACCAATGCCGGTGGCGTTCGGGTGATCCGCTACGGCATGATGCGCCAGCAGGTGTTGGGGTTAGAAGCCGTTATGGCCGACGGGCGTGTGGTGAGCTCCATGAATCGGATGCTGAAAAACAACGCAGGCTTTGATTTAAAGCAGCTGTTTATCGGCAGTGAAGGAACGCTAGGCATTGTGACCCGTGCGGTGCTGCGCCTTCAGCCACCCACCCCCAGCGAACAAACGGCGATGGTAGCCTGCCCATCGTTTGAAGCGCTCACCGGGCTACTTAACTATATGGGCAAAGCGCTCAGCGGTGGCCTGGGTGCCTTTGAAGTGATGTGGCAAAATCACTACCGATTGCTCACCGACACGCTGGGCCGCCATACACCCCCCATTGCCACTGAGCATCCGTTTTATGTGATTATTGAGTCACTGGGCAGCGATAGCGAGCGCAATGCCACCCAGTTCAGCGAAGCATTGGAAAGCGCGTTCGAGAAAGAGCTAATTGTTGATGCGGTGATTGCCCAATCCAGCACCCAGCGGGATGGACTCTGGGCAATTCGTGAAGATATTGAGGGGCTGGTCAAGGGCCTTGCGCCGGTACTCACCTTCGATGTCAGCCTGCCGATTGCCGATATGCAGCGCTACACCGATGCCTTGGAAACACAGCTGACGCAACGCTGGCCTGAGGCGCGCTTGGTCGTGTTTGGCCACCTGGGTGATGGCAACCTGCATATTTCTGTTTGCGCAGGAAGCGCTGAATTCGAGGTGCGCCGCGAAGTCGAAGCAATGGTCTATCAACCGTTGGCAGCATTGGGTGGTTCTGTCTCTGCCGAACACGGCATTGGCCTGGAGAAACGCCCCTGGCTAAGCACCTGCCGCTCCAGCGCCGAAATCGAGCTGATGCTTACCCTCAAACAAGCGCTAGACCCGCTTAATCTTTTAAATCCCGGTAAAGTACTTTAAGTAAACGCGCTACGTTAATCAGTACGAATGTTTGATCAGAATCGTTTTTAGTCATCGCTTTTAGGAATCACTATGTCTCGCCAAAAAACGCCCCGCTATCCAAATCACTTACTGAGTGAGGGTCCTGTTAATCCGTTTCCAGGCATTAAGGTGCTGGAGCGCCGACTTGGCAAAGAGATCCCCCATCGGCTGGGCTCTAACGAAGGCCTGGATATGCCCCACCGCGCCCTGCGCGAGCACTTTGGCGATGCCTTAGCCGAACACGTTTACTGCTACGGCGACGCCGAGGCGCTGGGGGTTCGCCAACGCTTGAGCGAGCAGCAGGGTATTGCGCTGGAAACGCTACTGGTGGATGCCGGTGCCGATAGCTTGATTGCCCTGGCACTGCGCACCACCTGCGAACCGGGCGAAACCGTCGTGAGCACCGCAGGCACCTACCCCACCTTGGGCTATTTCGCCAAAGGCCAGGGCTGCCACTTGGTTGAGCCCAGCTACTATGAAGCTCCGGGCGTGCTAGCGCCAGATTTAGAAGCCCTGGCGGCGGCGGCGCATAAAGAGAATGCTAGGCTGGTCTATCTGGCCAATCCGGATAACCCCAGCGGCCATTTACATAGCGACAGCGCTATCCTTAAGCTGCGCGACGCACTGCCCGATACCTGCTGGCTGCTGTTAGACGAAGCATATGGAGATTTTCGCGATGATGCAGGCAGCGAGTTCGCCGCCAAAGCAATCCCAGGAGTAATCCGCCTGCGCACGCTCTCCAAAGCCCATGGTTTGGCTGGCTTGCGCATTGGCTACGCCATAGCAGACCCCGAAGTGCTGGCGATGATGATGAAGGTGCGTATTCACTATTCGGTATCGTCGCTGACCCTGGCAGCCGCCGAAGTAGTGCTCGACCACCCTGACGAAGTCCACCAGCACGTTGCCGATGTAAAAGCCCGCCGCGAGCAGTTGGCTGAGCACTTTCGCGCACTCGGTGCCGATGTACTGCCAAGCGCCACCAACTTTATCGGCATTCGCCTGCCCAGCGCAGACCTCGCTGCCGAGGTGCATCAGCGGCTGTTAGATAAAGGGGTGTTAGTCGCTCGACTCGCGCACCCAGAGCTTGCCAATGTAATACGCATTACCGCCGTGCAAGCCGCGCTGGAGCCGGGGAGATTGGACGCCCTCGAACAGGCTATTAAAGAAAACGCCTGATTCAGTTGGTAAATCTGCTCAGTAGGTGCGAGGGCAGGTTGGAGCGAGGGTCTTTTTCCAGGGATGGAAAAAGTAGCGCCCAGGGATGGGTTCACAGCGCCCTCGCGGAAACCTGCCCTCGCACCGGGACATACTGATTGCCTGCCACAATAGCCCTACGGCGTTAACCAATGCCTGAAGTCATCCAGCTCGCCGCGCACCGCCTGGCGATATAAGCCCTGCAGTTGAGCCGTCACACTGTCGGGGCTGATGTGCTCGTTGACAGGCGGCGCACCCGCCCGGGTGCCGATATGGCGACCATCTAGCTCGCGCAGCGGCAGTATTTCAGCGGCGGTGCCGGTTAAGAACGCCTCATCGGCGGTATACAGCTCATCACGGGTGATCCGCCGCTCGCGCACTTCGATACCCAGCACTTTTTGCGCCAATTGAATGATGCTATCCCGAGTGATGCCTTGCAGGCACGACGTCACTTCGGGCGTATGCAGCACGCCATCGCGGAGCAAAAAGACGTTAGCCGCCGAGGCCTCGGCAACGTAGCCTTCCGGGTCGAGCATGATGGTTTCATCAAACCCGGCTTTGATGGCGGTATTGAGTGCCAGTATCGAGTTAACGTAGTGGCCGTTGGTCTTCGCCCGACACAGGCTGATATTAACGTGGTGGCGCGCCCAGGAGGAGGTCAGCGCACGCAAGCCGTGGGTCGCGGCCTGGGGCGAGATATAGGGGCCCAAGTCCCAGGCGGCCACCATGACGTGGGTGGTTAATCCTTGAGCACGCAACCCCATGCCTTCCGCGCCGAAAAACACCGTGGGCTTCAGATAGGCACTGCTCAGGTTGTTTTTCGCCAGGCACTGGCGCTGGGCGTCAATCAGTTCAACTTCGCTAAACGGCAGCGGCATATCCAGCGAATGGGCGCTTTCCACCAAACGGCGGGTATGCTCGGCTACACGAAACAGGTGCGTACCGTGGGGGCCAGCGTAGGCGCGCACGCCCTCGAAACAGCCCATGCCGTAATGCAGCGTATGAGTCAACACATGCACTTTAGCCTCGCGCCATTCACGCCACTCACCATCCTGCCAGATCCAGCCATCGCGATCATAAAGCGGTGTCATCGGTAGTTTTGCTCCCACTGTTGGCGCCAGTCATCTATCAATGCCTGCTGATGCGGTTGTAGGGCCTGATAGCCCCAAGCGGCAATTTCATCGTTTTGCGGGTCGGGCACGGCAATGGCGCTGCCCGCCAGGGTTTGAATCACCGCGTGGCCGCATAACGGCACATAACCTTCCGAATAGCCGCCTTCGTGAATGAACACCAGCTTGCCATCGCAGCAGCGCTCGGCCAGTGCTTTAAGCTGGGCGGTCATGGTGGCGAACGCTTGGCTGTTGAGCAACATCTTGCCTAATGGATCTTTGGCGCAGGCGTCGTAACCGCAGGCCACCACGATGAGCTCGGGGTTAAAGGCTTCAAGCGCAGGCAGCACCAGCGTTTCCACGGCGTACGCGTAGGCGCCCAGGCCACAGCCGGGGGGCAGCGGTAGATTAAGATTGGCGCCAATGCCTGCACCTTCGCCCTGCTCCTCAAAGCCACCTGTGTCCAGCGGGTAATTGCACGCCTGATGGATGGAAACAGTAAACACCTCAGGCTCGTCATAAAACGCCGCCTGCTGGCCGTTACCGTGATGTACATCCCAATCAAGTATCGCCACGCGCTTGACCTGTCCCATAGCCCGGGCGCGCATCACCGCCACGGGGATATTACCTAGCAGGCAGAACCCACGGCCTTGATCGGCTTCCGCATGGTGGCCCGGCGGCCGACATAGAGCATAGGCGTTATTAACCTCCCCCAGCGCCACGGCTGCCACGGCGGCAATGGCCAAACCAGTAGAGTGGTTGGCTGCCGCCCAACTGCCAGGCATGAAAGGTGCGCAGTCGCCGCCATTGCCGCCGCGGGCTTTATCCCCCGCCTGCAATGCATCTAAATAGCGCGGTGTATGAAAGCGCAATAGATCATCAAGCGTCGCGGCAGGCGGCTTCACCACACTCAGCTCATCAATCAGGCCGCTGACTTCTAGAATATTCTTCAGCCGCCGTTTGCTTTCCGGGCTTTCAGAGGCCGCCTGGGGCTGTAAAAACTCGCCGGGCGCCGAGAACACACCAATGGCACCCAAATCATGCCAAAAGCAGCGTTCGTGCCAGTAAAAACCGGTGGTGCTCATGCCATAAAGCCCTGCATAAAGGCATTCAGGTTGGTACTTAGATGCTCGGTGGGGTAGCCGCCCTCTTGCACCACAACGGTAGGCAGCCCCAGTGCGGCCATACGTTTACCGAGCTCTACAAAGGCTTCTGTTTCCACGATAAGCCCTGCCAGCGGGTCATCTTTGTGGGCGTCTAACCCGAGTGCCACTACCACTGCCTCTGGCTGGTAGCGCTGCAGGTGGTCGATCAAAATCGCTAGTGCATCAAGATAAACATCGCCGTCGCTGCCGACCGGCAAGGGCAGGTTAACGTTAGCGCCTACCCCTTCTTCGCAACCCTCTTCCTCAGCGCCGCCCCAAAAAAACGGGTAGAAATCACTGGGGTCGGCATGCAGGGAGCCTGTCCAGACATCGCGACGGTAATAGAAAATATCCTGGGTGCCGTTGCCGTGGTGCAGATCCACATCGATGATCGCCACTTTGGCAAAGCGTTCGCGCAACACCGTGGCAGCCAGCGCTGAGTTATTCAGCAGGCAAAATCCCCCGGCGCGCTCCGGCCCGGCATGGTGGCCGGGTGGGCGGCAGAGCGCGTAAGACGCTGGCGCACCATTAACCACCTCTTCTGCCGCCGCTTCGGCACTAGCAGCAGAGGCCAGCGCACCACGAAAGCTTGTGGCACTCAGCGGGCAGGCCATATCGTGCAGGTGCCAGCCTACTTGACCAATGGGGTGTCGCGGGTAGTGGTGCCCGCCACCGCAGGGGTGAATGTTGGGCGCGACAAACTCGGCGGCGTTTGGCAGTTGCTGCCAACGCTCATAAATGGTTTCCAAAAACGTCAGGTAGCGCGGCAAGTGGATCTGCGCTAAGCGCTTACGTAGCTTGGGTGAGTCCGCTTCAAGAGGCGCGGTTAGCGTTAGCCCTGCACTCACCAAACCATGAGTTAGCAGCTCAGCGCGCTTCGGGCCTTCCGGTGAAGGCGCGGGCTGGCCGCGCAACAGAAAGGTCGGCGGCGCGTGATAAGCCTGATCGGGGTGGTAAAAACATTTCATGGTCAAGTGCGTAATCCTTGGCGGTTCTAAACCGATCAAAGGGAACGGACGGCACGGTGAATGAGTTTGCTCTATTAGACTAGCCGAGAGATGCCGTCGAAGAGAGTGACTCCCATACTTCTATCGCAGCCGCTAAATCTTCAAGCGAAGCACCTACTGACTTGAATAGCGTTATGGCGTCTGGAGCAGAGCGCCCAGGCTTCGCGCCGGTTAACACTTCGGCAAGCTCTGCTTTGATATAGTCGAACTGAAACTCCCCTTCGTTAATAGCTTGAAGGATGTCGCCTGCCTCACCTTTGGCACCGGCGTAGGTATCCACAAATACTTCTGCGCGGCGTAAACAAAGCGCATCGGTCTCGCGCATTTGCGGTCGAAACGCGCCGATCAAATCCAGGTGCGTGCCGGGAGTCAGCCATTCGCCTTTGATAATTGGCTGGTTGGAGAGCGTCACGCAGCTAATGATGTCCGCCTCTGCTACCGCATCTGCTAACTCTTCCACCACGTGGGTCTCGAAGCGCTCAGCGTACTCGTCTGCAATCGCTGCCGCCTTCTCAGGGTTACGTCCCCATATAAGTACTCGTTTGATGGGGCGTACGCTGGCGTGGGCCTCAATCACCATGGGCGCTAGTTTGCCCGTGCCCACGACCAGCAGTGTTTCTGCCGACTCATTCGCCAATGCTTGGGCGGCAAGCGCCGACGCGGCCGCCGTACGACGGCGGGTTAACTCGCTGCCGTCGATACACGCCAGTGGCTGACCGTGCTTACCTTCGCTGAGCAGGTAAAGTCCCGAAATCGCGGGAATACCGTGATCAGCATTTTGCGGAAACACGTTAACCATTTTGACGCCGATATAGCCTGCTGCTTCCCAAGCGGGCATTAGCAGCATCGTGGCTTCGCCATCGGGTCGGTGCATGGCGTGGTGATGGCGCGGCGGAGACTCCACGCCATTCACAAAAGTAGCGTGTAGCCGTTTAATCAAGCCATCCCAGCTAAGCGTTTGAGTAACCTTTTCGGCAGAAACAACCCGCATATCAGGCCTCCGGGAGAGCCGCAACAACCATGATTTCAACTTTCCACTCAGGCTTGGCAAGCTGGGCTTCAAGCGCTGCACGTACTGGCGGGCGACCCGGCACTACCCAGGCATCCCACGCGGCGTTCATTTGATCGAATTCCGCCATGCTGGTGACCCAAATTTGCGCTGAAATCAGGTGCTCTTTCGAAGTACCCGCTTGGGCTAGCAGTTGATCAATGCGCGCCAGCACTTGCTCGGTTTGACCACGCATATCCGCCGTGGCATCAGGGGGCACCTGGCCTGCCAGATAAACGGTGCCGTTATGAATAGCAACTTGGCTCATACGCGCATTGCTGTCTTGGTAAGTAACGCTCATGGTGGCTTTCCTTTAAATGGATAATCAGAGATTAAAGCGCTTACGGGAAAATTACTTGCCCGAAGCTGAGGTAGGTTTGCCCGCAAGTCATGCAGGCCAGGAAATTTTAGCATTAACGGTCAGACGAAGGGCTAGCGGTCTGAGGATGGGGAAAGTTCAAAGTAGCGACGGTAGGCACGGGAGAAGCTGCCCTGATCGCGAAAGCCAACCAGCATGGCGATATGCCCCAGGCTGAGTGTGCTATGGCGGACTAGTGTTCGCGCGTGCTCCAGGCGCCTGCGCTGAACGTATGCCAGCGGCGTCACGCCTGTCAGTTCCCGAAAACAGCTATGAAAATGGCCTGGGCTTAAAGCACAGAGCGAGGCCATCTGCTCTACCCGAACCTCATCGGCCAAATGCTGATCCAACCAGGCATCTAAACGAGCAAGGTCCAGGCGTTCGCTAATACAGTGCTGGCCCAACTGCCCAGCGGCGGCGGGGGTCGCATCGTGCAAGTACATATACAGCGCGCGTAGCAGCAGAATCGCGATCTCATTTTGCAGCGCCGGGCACTGTTCAAGCTGGTGAGCTAACGCATGAGTAAGTTGATTTAACGCCGGCGGCACACTAAAAAAACGCGGTTTATCGAAAAGCCGCTCAATCTCGCTGCCTTTTTCAAGCGACGCCAGATGAGCAACCGGAATATCCAACACTAAGGTACGGTTACTGCCGTCACCCTGGAACTCGTGATGACGCGACGAAGGAATCAGACACCCGCGACGGGCAGTCACCCTTTCCCCTTGCCCTTCCATCGAAAGCTCTGTGACGCCACAGGTGGCCAGAATAAGCTGATGGAAATCGTGGGTATGGGCCACCTGCTCTTGGGCTAAGTTGCGGCTATGCAGCTCAAAAAGGGCCATGGTGGGTTACCGTCTTTCGTCGAATACTGATCCAGCACTATAAAACGACAAGGCTTGATAAAGCGAGAAAGCCGCCAACTCTGCGTTAACGCTCTGCTTAGTGGACACACTATAGGTACTGGCTGTCATCCGCCAGTCATAGTCTCGGGTTAGCGTGGCAGCAAGTTGCCACATGAGGCGAACCACCATGCCAACGCATCGACACCACCCTCTCGGCGATACAGAGGTCGTCACCCTAATTCAGTTAGCCAACGGCAATGCCTTGGCCCAGCAGCGGGAAGCGGAGCGCGAGGCGCGTCTGGCGCCAGCGGTATCGATGCTTCACTCAATACCTCCAACAGCCGCAACGCCGCTGAGCGGTATGAAAATACTAATGATGTCGGACGTCTACTTTCCTCGTGTCAACGGCGTCTCTACCTCTATCGCTAGCTTTCGTGGCGCTCTTGAGCGCCAGGGCCACTCGGTCACGCTAATCTGCCCTGACTACCCGGTCGGTCAGGTGGATGAACCGGGCGTGCTACGTATTCGCTCGCGCCAAGTGCCCGGTGACCCGGAAGATCGGATAATGCGCTACCGGGATCTGCTCGCTCTAGCACCACATCTTGCAGCTCAGAACTTCGACCTTATTCATGTTCACACGCCGTTTACCGCCCACTATGCCAGTATTGCTCTGGGCCGTCGGCTCAATATTCCAGTGGTAGCCACTTATCACACGCTTTTTGAAGAGTATATCCACCACTATATCCGCTGGCTTCCACGACGCTGGTTGCGCTTTGCCGCTCGGCGACTCTCAGTGCGTCAGTGCCAACAGCTTGATGCCTTAGTGGCACCATCACGAGTGATGCAGCAAACGCTCACCCGCTACGGCGTGACCACACCTACCACGGTGATCTCGACAGGCTTGTCGTTGGAGTCGTTCTGCCAGCCCCAGGATGAGGGTAACTTTCGATCTCAGTATCACCTCCCTCAGGAAGCCCGTTTGCTACTTTATGTAGGCCGTGCCGCCTTTGAAAAGAACATCGATTTTCTAATCGATATGCTACCCAAGGTACTGGCCGAACACCCTACTACCCGACTGATTATTACCGGCGAAGGCCCAGCCCATGATGCGCTGATACGCCGCGCCCAGGAAATTGGCGTGGCAAAATCAGTGCTGTTCCTCGGCTACCTGGACCGCCACGGCCCATTGCAAGCCGCCTACCGCGCCGCCGACGTATTCGTATTTGCATCACGTACGGAAACCCAGGGGCTGGTACTACTGGAAGCAATGGCACTGGGCACGCCAGTGGTTTCCACCGCCATGATGGGCACTCTTGATGTACTAAAAGAGGGAGAAGGCTGCCTGATTGCTGAGGAAAACCATAGCCGCTTCGCCAACAAGGTTAACCAGCTACTAAGCGATGAAAGCCTACGCCAACAACTCGCGGAGCGTGGCCAAAGCTACTCCGCCAGTTGGCATGAGGATGCCAAAAGCGAGGAGCTAGTTAGACTTTATAGAAAGATTTCGGTTAAATGTTTCGAATAGTCAGCGATGCAAGCGAACATACTCGATTGATACTCCAAGGATCGATTCATACTTTTAAGAAATGTTAAAAACGCCCCGTTATGGGGCGCGATTTTATAGCATCTAAACAAAATAACACACAGCTAACCTGGATTTCTCATAGTACCTCAGCCAGTACCGCACTCAGGCTGTAACACCGCTAAACACCTACTGGCTCGACTTACATCGGCTACTTTTTAACCACTTTCCGGCGTTCAGACACACTTCCCCCTTTCCCCCATTGCTTCGGGCCGGGGGCGCCCGAGCAGTCAGTTAGGAACCAACCGCCTGACGAGATCGGATAGCGCCGTTTTATAGGGGTAGCTGTCACTCATGAGTACTCGGATTCGACGCGTATTGCGGATGATGACCGCGCCTACTTTGATGAGCTTGAGCCTCAGGTTGCTCGGACTCATGCGCGCGAAGGGCGTGTGCTTCAGATAAGTCCGTAACCGCTCGAACAGCGTATAAGCGAAGCCCGACAAGATCAGCCGCCACTGATTGGCCCACCAGTGCGTGCTGGAGGTCCGGTCAGCAAACAGGCTCAGTTGTTGATCCTTGATCCGGTTCTCCATGTCACCCCGGGCACAGTACTGCTCGTAGTAAAGCTTGAAGCCATCATCGTAACGGGAACTGATGATAAACCGGGGATTAGAGCCTAACTCGCCTTCTTCTAGGCGGGCCACCACCCAGCGTGAGTATTTCCAGGAGTGGGCTTGATACTGGAAGCGGAACGTCCCCGCTACTTTCCCTCCCACCTGCCATTGGGTCTTGCGCACCAGCATCATGGGGACGTCCACTTCCTTGAGCAGCCGGCTGTTCTTGGCGATTCCCACGATGTAGTCGACGTGATGCCGATCACACGGTAATCCCCCCATTTTTAGAGGGTTTCAAAAGTAGACTTCAGACCACAGCGGCCAGTTTCTGTTGAGGGGTAATCC